>Ga0180219_1001848_pt1 | contig 13053 bp, 13 predicted proteins | sample eDN3rd30CBELigMG_FD_151338 | JGI IMG/M metagenome (GOLD analysis project Ga0180219, IMG submission 151338) | Enriched Miracle-Growth compost microbial communities from Emeryville, California, USA - eDNA 3rd pass 30_C BE-Lig MG (version 2)... ...
TTCGGCTTTTCGAAAGCGGCCTTATTGCAAGCCTCGCGAGACAGGAACGTGCGATGGATTGCGATCGGCCCCTCATCGAGACTGACTGCTGCGATCATGGCTGGCAAAAAGCGGGTTCGTCCTTTCGGGCCAAGCGGCGTTCGCGGATGAAAGCGAAGCGCCGAAGATGCGGCGAGGATGCCGCGGTTCTCTAGATAGGCCTTTGCCGGACTCGCACTCAGTGGCCGTGCATCGCGCCAGATGCGCAAGGCAGCGGCCGAAGGCTTCGCTGCAGGAACAGCGTCCATCGTGGGCTCGATTGCGCCTCCCGAGAACAAGGCGGACGTCTGCACGCCTTCACGCGCCAGGGCTGCAAGCACGGACTCCTGATCGCATCCGGCGAAGCAATGGAGGAGGATGGCTCCATGCCCGAGGGATACGCCGAGCGAGGGCGTGCGGTCGTCATGTGCGGGGCAACGAGCCATGCCCTTGGTGCCGGACCATTTACCGCCACGGCTTTCACAGATACGTCTCGCCGTCTCGGCGAGTGGATGGCTGGTCGTGGCAACGGGCATAAGGGCTCCTTCGCAGGCTCGGGTCCCCCATGACCGCTATCCTCCCCTCTCACTGTCGGGACGGACAATCTGTTTTCCTACATGTTCTATTTATGTTCTATTTATGTTCTATTTCGAGTCGCTGCAAGCGACAGGAGTGTGAACGATGAGACTGGCTTTGATGATCGCGATAATGGAGAGCGCCAGTATCATGGTGCCTTGCGCACAAGCGCAGGAGTTCGCGCTGCTGGAACATCGCTATGAGCAGCCTGCTCCCTCTGACGATCAAGATCCCTGGACCAGTGGCCAAGCGCCATCGAAAGTACTGCTCCCTGCAACCTATCGCGAAGCACTTTACGAGCCTCTGATCAGGGAAGCGGAAGTGCGGTATCGTCTTCCGCCCGGACTGATGCAGGCGCTGATCTGGGCCGAGTCCCGTTTCAATCCGATGGCAGTTAGCCCGGCTGGCGCTGCAGGACTCGCTCAATTGATGCCGGGTACAGCTCGCGAGCTTGGCGTCAGCAACCCGCATGATCCCGCCCAGAACATCAATGGCGGTGCGCGTTACCTGCGGCAGATGCTTGACCGCTTTGGCGATGTCCATTTGGCGCTCGCTGCCTACAACGCCGGTCCTGGTGCCGTCACACGTGCGGGTGGCATCCCGAGAAATCGGGAAACGCCAGCATATGTCAGGAGCGTTTTGCAACGTTGGATGGCATACATGCCCTCATGAATACGAATCGTAAACGTATCAGCGGACGGCTCGAGCAACTGCCACGCGGCTTCGCCATCGTAACCGAGGCGGGCGATCATTGGGTGCTCGAAGACGTCGAGCCCGCGAACGACCATTTCGGCAACGAGGTGACTGCCGAAGGAGAGGTTGTCGGTCTCGATCGCTTACGCGTCGATTGGCTAGGCGCAGTCTAACGCGAGGGATAGGTCAACAACTTCCCGGGCTCGCAAAAACACCCAAAGATCATCCGTGCCCACTTGTCGGCAATTTCACGGCGACGTTCGAGGAACGCGGCGCGGTTGTAGGCACCTTCCGATCCCGAAACACCTTGTGGAATGTGGGCCAGCATCAGGTCGATGACATATCTGTCAGCCGGTGACCCGTTACGTTCAGCCCACTCATTCATGATCGTTGAGAATGAGGCACGCCAACCGTGGGGAACATGGCGTCCCTGGTAGCCGCAGCGGTTATAAAAGTAGCTTAGCGTGTTCTCGCTCATGGGCACTCGCGCGTTACGAATGCTCGGGAACACGAGCGGACCACGACCCATCAATCGTCGCGCCGCTCTAAGCACTGCAACTGCTTCAGGTTGCAGAGGCACGAGGTGGTCGAATGTCTCGTCGTTCTTGAGGTTAGTGGTGAGCTTCATGTGGGAAGCAGGAATACGCCACAAAGCCTCCGGACAAGGTTCCTCGCTCTCCCAGTCAATTTCCTCGAGCTCTTCCCATGCCACGGTTCGGATCGCGCCAAGTCGTTGGGCGGTCAGAGCCGCGAACCGAGACGCAAGCTTGGTCAAAGGCGAAGCAGGTTCAACTTCAGTTTTGCGGATCATGTCCTGGAGACCTTCAACATCCAGGATCGCAGGGCGCTTCTTGCTTCGTGGCACTGGCTTGAGAGCCTTGCCCACGACTGCGGCAGGATCACGCGTGCCATTGCCTTCAGCAATGGCGTGGACGAAAACGGCAGACATACGTTGGCGGACACGGTGCGCTGTTTCGATTGCCCCGCGCTTCTCAATCTTCCGAAGGACGGTGAGAACCATAGGTTCATCAAGCTCGGCTATGGGCAGCGCACCAACCCAAGGGAAGACCTCCTTCTCGAGGCTCGTGATCACATCATTCGCGTGGACAGGCGTCCATCGATCTTCCTGCAGTGCGAACCAGCTTCTCGCCATCACTTCGAACGTGTTGGCAGCCGCGCGGCTACGGCCGATTGCTTCCTTCTTGGCCTCGATGCCAGGATCCCGGCCCTCGGCCAGCAGTTTGCGAGCCTCGACCTTTTTCTCCCGCGCCTCCTTGAGTGAGACCTCGGGGTATGCACCAAAGACCAATCGTCGTTCTTTCCCGGCGAACCGATACTTCAGTCGCCAGCTGCGCTTTCCCGTCTTGGTCACGTAGAGATAGAGGCCTTCGGAATCGGAAAGCTTGTAATCCTTGTCTTTCGGCTTTGCCTGCCGGACTGCGACTTCGCTGAGCATCGGTGCCCCCAGATTTACGGTTCAGTGCCCCCAACGGTGCCCCCAATCGACGGGGATGGAGGGAGAATATTTAAAACAAATAGAGAACATCTAATAGCGCAGGATCGCCGAAATGCAAGGAAAACAGGCGTTTCGGGGACTTTTTGGGAAAGGCTATTGGCGGAGAGGGTGGGATTCGAACCCACGGTACCGTTGCCGGCACGCCGCATTTCGAGTGCGGTGCTTTCGACCTCTCAGCCACCTCTCCGCAGAGGACAATTGCGGCGACCGGAGCAATCGTCACCGGCCCGCATACCAAGAGTTGAGGGCGCGCTGTTAGCGAATGATCCGGGCTTTGCCAAGCGGTGCAACCGCAAAACTTGCGCTTGGCGGGCGCGGCATTAAATCATGCGATATGAACTCGCCTCGCGACCGTGGCGGCATTGGACGCCGCACCCCCGCCCTTCCCCTGTCGAGACCGGCTCTTTCCGCGCCTCTCGTCGCGCATGCACGGTTTCGAATCGGCGATCAGGTGCGGCATCGGCTCTTCAACTTTCGCGGCGTGGTTTTCGATATCGATCCGGTCTTCGCTAATAGCGAGGATTGGTATGAGGCCATTCCGGAAGACGCACGGCCGGCGCGCGACCAGCCTTTTTATCATCTGTTCGCGGACAATGGGGAATCAAGCTACATCGCCTATGTCAGCCAGCAGAACCTCATGAGCGATGAGACCGGCGATCCGGTCGATCATCCGGCGATCGCCGCTCTCTTCCAGCAGCAGGCCGATGGCCGTTATGCGCTGGATGCCCGCCACTGGCATTGATTGCAGGCGGATCGCTCAGGCTTTGATCCTCCAGCCCTTCACCAGCGCAGTGTAGCAGAGCAGCGCAAGCGCAAGGTTCAGGCCCAGCATCACCACCGTGCCGAGCAGGATGGACGAATCCGTCTGGCCTAGAAACCCATAGCGAAAACCGGAAATCGCATAGAAAAACGGATTGGCGTGGCTGATCGAGCGGAACAGTGGCGCAACATGCTCCATCGAATAAAAGGTGCCGGAGAGCAGCGAAAGCGGTGCGACCAAGAAATTGCCGACCGCCGCCGCATGATCGAACTTATCCGCCCACATCGCAGTGAGCAGGCCGATAAAGGCAAGCATGGCCGAACCGGTCAGGCCGAACCAGATTACCGCCCAGAGATGATGCGGCATGACGTGCACGCCGGGCCAAAGCAGCATCGCGGCCCAGACCGCCGCCCCCACGCAGACAGACCGCGTCACGGATGCGGCGATCAGGGCGAAGAGCAATTCCCCGGCCGAAAGCGGCGGCATCAGATAATCGACGATCGTTCCCTGCACCTTGCCGACGAGCAGACCCGTCGTCGCATTCTGGAAACTGTTCTGCACCATGCCCATGATGATGAGGCCGGGCGCCACGAAATCGGCGAAGGAAACGCCCATGACCGTGAGGCCGCCCCGGCCCAGCGCCACCGTGAAGATCACCAGGAACAGCAAGGTGGTCAGTGCCGGCGCCCAGATGGTTTGTAGCTGGACCTTCATGAAGCGCCGCACTTCCTTCCGGTAAAGCGCAAGCATGCCGGGAAAATTGACGTTGCGGATCACCATTACGCCGGGTTCATGGCGAATGAGGCTCGACATCGCAGGCTGTGGGTCTTGATCTGCCATGGGCGCGCCCTATCCGGTTCAGTAGCAAGCGGCAACCGGTAATGAAGGCCTCTCCTACCCGCCGAAATCGGCAAAATCACACACTGTCGATTTGACCTTTTCAAAGGTCGCGCCCATATGGCCGCCATCACACAAAGGAACAACCATGTCCTGGACAGACGAACGCATCGAGCAACTCCGCCAGATGTGGGAGCGCGGTATGACGGCGAGCCAAATCGCCGACGAGCTTGGCGGCGTCAGCCGCAACGCGGTTATCGGCAAGGCTCATCGCCTCGGGCTGCAATCCCGGCCGTCCCCCGTGAAAGCGGCGGACGCTGCTTCCAAACCCGCAGCTAGCGCGCCCGTTCGGAAAGCAGCGGCACCGGCCCGGCCGGAACCTGCAGCTACGCCGAGCAGCGAGCCGCGTCAGCCCCGTCCGGCCGCCAAAGCCCCGGCGGCGCCGGCCGAACCCAAGCCCGCGCCGACGCAACCCGCCGTCGCGCAGCCAGTTGCATCTGAGGCCAATGCACACAACGCAGCGCCAGCCCGGCCGCAGCAGCCGCGAATCGTCTCGGTCGGTCCGGGCGGTTTTCTGCGGCAGGGTCCGGGCGACATGCAGCAACCCATCCCGCCTGCCCCGCCGCGTCGGCTGGTGCCGGCCAAGCCCAGCCCTGAAATCGCTGACAAGACCAGCCTGCTCGATCTCAATGAGAAGATCTGCAAATGGCCGCTGGGTCACCCCGGCGAGCCGGATTTTCATTTCTGCGGAGAGAAGGTCAACCCCGGCTTCCCTTATTGCGTCGAGCATTGCGGGCGCGCTTATCAGGCGCAACTGCCGCGCGGCACGCGGCGTCCGCCGCCGCCCCTGCCCTATGGCGGGCCGCGCGTTCGTTAAGCAAGATCATGCCGGGGAGCGCAGTGCATGCAGATGCGTGACCTCCCCGGTGCTCTGGCATCGCGACGAAAAGCGCTCTGCCGTCTTGCGCCCCTGACTCCCGCGCGCTTATAGCTTGGGCATGTCAGATGACCTTTTCGGCACTGCCGGCGCCCAAACCAGCGAACATTACGATGCCTCCTCCATTGAAGTCCTTGAAGGGCTGGAGCCGGTGCGTCGCCGCCCGGGCATGTATATCGGCGGCACAGACGAGCGCGCGCTGCACCACCTCGCCTCCGAAGTGCTCGACAATGCGATGGACGAGGCGGTCGCCGGCCACGCCACCCGGATCGAAGTAACGTTGGACGCAGGCAACCGTCTGACGATCAACGATAACGGCCGTGGCATCCCGGTCGACCCGCACCCTAAATTTCCCGGCAAATCGGCGCTCGAAGTGATCCTCACGACGCTGCATTCGGGCGGCAAATTCTCGGACAAGGCCTATGCCACGTCAGGCGGCCTGCACGGCGTTGGCATCAGCGTGGTCAATGCGCTCTCGGTCGACACCGAGATCGAGGTCGCGCGCAACCGCGAGCTGTTCCGCCAGCGTTTTTCACGCGGCCTTCCGCTCGGGCCTCTGGAAAAGATCGGCGCAACGCCCAATCGGCGTGGCACCAGTGTGGCCTTCACGCCCGACAGCGAGATTTTCGGTGAATTGCGCTTCAAGCCGGTGCGTCTCCACCGACTGGTTCGTTCCAAAGCCTATCTGTTCGCGGGCGTGGAAATTCGCTGGAAATGCGACCCCGCGCTCATCATCGACGAGACCGTGCCGGCCGAAGCGACATTCCAGTTCCCGGGCGGTCTTGCCGATCATCTGCGCGAACAACTCGGCACGCGTGAATGCGCAACCAGCGAGTTTTTTCATGGTACACAGGATTTTCCGGACGGCATGGGGCGCGCCGAATGGGCTGTAGCCTGGCCGCTCTGGTCGGATGGCTCGGCGAGTTGGTATTGCAACACAATCCCCAACCCGGATGGCGGCACGCACGAGGCGGGTCTGCGCGCGGCGCTAACACGCGGCATCCGGGCCTTTGGCGAGTTGGTCGGCCAGAAGAAGGCCAAGGACATCCAGACCGAGGATGTGATGAACGGCTGCGAGCTGATGCTGAGCGTCTTTATCCGCGATCCGCAATTCCAGAGCCAGACCAAGGACCGGCTGACCAGCCCGGAAGCCGCGCGCTATGTCGAGGCCGCAGTGCGCGACCATTTCGATCATTTCCTCACCAGCAACATGGACCGCGGCAAGGCACTGCTCGGCCATATTCTCGAGCGAATGGACGAGCGCATGCGCCGCCGTGCCGAGCGGGAAACCAAGCGCAAGACTGCCACATCTGCGCGCAAGCTGCGCCTTCCGGGCAAGCTGACCGACTGCTCCTCGGATGACTCCGAGGGGACCGAATTGTTCATCGTGGAGGGTGACAGCGCTGGCGGCTCCGCCAAGCAGGCCCGTGATCGCAAGACCCAGGCGATCCTGCCTATCCGGGGCAAGATCCTCAACGTCGCCTCCGCCACCTCCGCCAAGATCCTCGCCAATCACGAGATCGCCGACATCATCCTCGCGCTGGGCTGCGGCACCCGCAAGGACTGCAACCCGGATAATCTGCGCTACGAGCGTATCGTCATCATGACGGACGCCGATGTGGACGGCGCCCATATTGCGACGCTGCTGATGACCTTCTTCTTCCAGGAGATGCCGGAACTGGTGAAGCGCGGCCATCTCTACCTCGCCCAGCCGCCGCTCTACCGGCTCGTTTCTGGCGGCAAGAGCGCTTATGCGGCAAATGACGAGGCCCGCGAGGCACTGCTCGCCAGCGAGTTCAAAGGCAAGCGGGTAGAGGTCAGCCGCTTCAAGGGCCTGGGTGAGATGAACCCGCAGCAATTGCGTGAAACTACCATGGACCCCGCCAAGCGCGCGATGATCCGCATCACGCTGCCGCAGGAGTATGAAGAGCGTGCGGGGGTCAAGGATCTGGTAGACCGGTTGATGGGCACAAATCCGGCGCACCGCTTCGCCTTCATCCAGGAAAATGCGGCGCAGGTGGAAGAAGACGCGATCGACGCCTGAGAGGCGACGGCTTTACGCAGCCGTGTCGATGCCCAACTCGGCCAGCTTGCGATAAAGTGTCGAGCGGCCGATGCCGAGGCGCCGGGCAACCTCCGTCATGCGGCCACGATAATGACCAATTGCGAGGCGGATGACGTCCGCTTCGATATCCGACAGCGAGCGCAAATGACCGTTCGCTTCATAGAGCGTGACGCCGATACCATTTTCCTGCGCATTCCGCACAATCGCGCTCGGCTCATCATGGAGGCGCAGCGCATGGCTGCTCGCGACCCGGCCGGATAACTGCGGGAAATCCGCAGCGGTCAGCGCATCGCCTGCGCACAGCACAGCCGCGCGAAACAGCGTGTTATGGAGTTGGCGGACGTTACCCGGCCAATCATGGCGGGCAAGGAGATTGAGTGCGTCATTGGTGATACCCAGATCGTGCATCCCCGGCTGGCCAGCGATCCGATCCAGCAAATGCCGCGCCAGGGCCGGAATGTCCCCGATACGATCACGGAGCGGCGGAATGGTGATCTGGACCACATTGAGGCGATAATAGAGATCCTCGCGAAAGCGCTGTGCCTCCACTTCCTCGATCAGCCGTTTGTTGGTGGCCGCGATGACCCGCACGTCCACCTGGCTCGGCAGGCGCGCGCCGACCGGTTGGATCTCGCCGTCCTGCAATACCCGCAGCAGCTTGGCCTGGACATCGAGTGGCAGTTCACTCACCTCATCGAGGAATATGGTACCGCCACTGGCGCTCATGAACTTGCCGACATGCCTGTCAAACGCGCCGGTGAATGCGCCGCGTTCATGGCCGAACAGGTCCGATTCGAGGAGGTTGGCGGGGATTGCGCCGCAATTCACCGTAATTATCGGCGCTCGGGCGCGGGGTGACGCGGCGTGGGCCGCATGGGCGATTACTTCCTTGCCAACCCCGCTTTCCCCCTCGATGAGAATTGGCACGCGAGCGCGAGCCGACTTGGCCGCGATGGCGAGCGCGGCGCGGAAGGTGGGGGAAGAGCCGACAATTTCGTCAAAGCCCAAAGGCGCTCTGATCTTCTCAGTCAATGGCCGCAGTTCGCCAGCGGTGTAGGGCGTGCGCAGAACCGACTGGAGCGCGGAGAGGAAGCTGTCCGGAGCAATCGGCTTGATGAGGAAATCATAGGCGCCGGCGCGCATTGCTTCGACGGCTTTGGCGGCATTGCTGTTGGCGGTGAGGATCAGCACCGGCAGGCTTGGCCTGCGCTCGCGCAAATCGCGGATCAGGCCGATCGCTTCCAATCCCGGCGTCCAGTCATCCACGATAACGGCGGAAACGCGCATGCCTTCTCGCGTGGAGAGCATCGCGATCGCCTCATCCGCGCTGCCGGCGCAAATGGCGCGCCAGCCGGCCCGGCTCGCCATGGCCATATTCAACCTGCGCTGGGCAGGCTCATCGTCGACCAGCAACAGAATTGGATTATCCGCGTCACTCATCCGCTTTTCCCGCCTCTTCTGACGGGCACGGTACGGCCGGGAGGTAAAGAGCGGATTAAGGCATGGATTTTCGGGGAAGCCTTGCCAGCGCGCCAGCTCGGCGGACGATCCTGCACCAAGCGGCTTGAGGGCGCGCGAGCTTGTCGCTAAAGACAGCCTCACGAACAGAAAGGGGTTTCCACGGGACATGGCACAAAAGCGGGACATATCTGAGGCTCAGGAGACTTACAGCGGCTTCGTCGCGCTTATAAAGTGGGGGACTATCATCAGCCTCGCCGGTGCTGCCTTCGTCGTCCTGATAATCTCCTGATCTTGTCGGGAGAGCGCCTCTCATGAAGATCGCTGTCCTGCGCGAAACCGCGTCGGGCGAAAGGCGGGTCGCCGCGTCGCCCGAGACCGTCCGCAAGTTCGCGGCTTTGGGCGCGCAGATCGCGGTTGAGGCAGGCGCGGGTGAACAGGCCTCTATCAGCGATGCCGATTATGAGGCTGCGGGTGCGACGATCGGTAATCGTGCAGCGATCCTCTCCGGTGCCGGCATTATTCTATGCGTGCAGGGGCCGGACCCGGCGTCGATCAGCGGTGCTGCCCAGGGCGCGCTGCTTGTCGGCGGGTTGAACCCGTTTGGGGAACGCGACCGGGTTGACCGTTATGCGGCCGCAGGACTTGAGGCATTGGCGATGGAGTTCATGCCGCGGATCACGCGTGCGCAGTCGATGGATATTCTCTCCTCCCAGTCCAACCTGTCCGGTTATAAGGCGGTGCTCGATGCCGCTGCCGAATATGGCAAATGCTTCCCGATGATGATGACGGCGGCGGGCACTGTCTCGGCCGCTCGGGTGTTCGTCATGGGCGTGGGCGTGGCGGGGCTGCAGGCGATTGCGACCGCGCGGCGGCTTGGGGCGCAGGTTTCCGCGACGGATGTGCGCGCGGCGACCAAGGAACAGATCGAATCGCTGGGGGCGAAGCCGATTTTCGTCAACAAGGTCGAGGGGATCGCGGGCGAAGGCAGCGGCGGTTATGCCACTGAAATGTCAGAAGAATATCAGAAGGCACAGGCCGAATTGGTGTCCGGCCACCTCGCAAAACAGGACATTGTGATCACCACCGCGCTGATCCCCGGCCGCCCTGCCCCGCGCCTCATTTCCGACGCGCAGCTTGCGACGATGAAGCCCGGCAGCGTGATCGTCGACCTCGCCGTCGAGCAAGGCGGCAATGTGGAAGGGGCGGTTGCCGGCGAAATCGTCGAGAAGCATGGCGTCAGGATCGTCGGCCATCGCAACGTGCCGAGCCGGCTCGCGGCCGATGCCTCGGCGCTGTTCGCCCGCAACCTATACAATTTCCTGTCCGCTTATTGGGACAAGGAGGCCAATGCGCTCGACCTGCCCGATGATGACGAAATCGTGCGGGGGGTTCGGCTCACCCTTGCCGGCAAGGTCGTGAACGAGAGGCTTCTGGGGTGAGTTTGTCGCTTTTTATCGGCAGCTTACTTCAGGCAACATCACCGCAAGTGACGCAAGGCATGGCCGCCCTGCCATCCGACGCGATCTTCCTGCACGGCCAGGCACGCTATTTCAATGCAACCGTGACCTTGCGCGATTGCAGCAAGCGGTTCCCCAAGAAAACCAGGACCCTCAACGCCCGCTATGAGGCCGACCGTCGCAAATTGGCTGAACGGTTCGGGGCGCGTTATTTTGACATGCCGGCGGTTGCCCCGCAGACAGTGGATACCGCGCAGAAATGCGATGCCGGGACTTTGGCCGGCTTTGAAGACAAGCTGGTGGCGATCGAACAGCTGCTGGACGGGAGTGAGTAGCCATGGACTTCATTGCGATCCTCAGCATCTTCGCCTTGACCTGCTTCCTCGGCTGTTATGGCGTTTGGCGAGCGAGGAGCGCGGTCCACGCCACCACCCCCACTGGCACGCTGATCGCCGTCTCGATACTGGGCATCGGCACCCTCATCGCGCCCGCCCGTGCGGCCGACGCGCCGGCCATGCCCCCGCTCAAGCCTTTCATGGTGGCCATCTCCGTCGCGGACCTCAAGGCCGAGACGGACTGGTATGTCGAGAAGCTCGGCTTCAAGGTCGAGAAGGATGTCAATATCGGCGATGGCCGGGTCTATTTCCGCTGGCTGACACTGGGCGATCAGCGAATCGAGCTGGTCTATTCACCCACCGCCACGGACGCGACTCCCGCCCGCCCGAAACCGCCTGGCCATGCCGGCCTCCATGGCTTCACCCATGTGACGCTGGAGACAGACGACCTGGACGCGACCAAGGCCGCGCTTGCAGCGCGCGGCGTGACGCCCGCGCTCGACGTGACCGAGGTGACGCCACTCGGGATCAAGGTCATTTATCTCACCGACCCTGAAGGCAATGCGGTCGAGATCGCACAGCGCCTGAAGAACTGACCGGAAGAAGCGACAAGATCATGGATTTCATCTCGATTCTCTCCATTTTCGTGCTGGCCTGCTTTGTCGGCTATTATGTCGTCTGGTCGGTGACGCCGGCGCTGCACACGCCGCTCATGGCCGTGACCAACGCCATCTCCTCCGTCATCATCGTCGGCGCGCTGATCGCCGCGGCGGAAGCGGAAAGCCCCGGCGCGCAGTGGCTGGGGCTGGCCGGCGTGGTGCTCGCCTCGATCAACATCTTCGGCGGCTTCGCCGTGACCGAGCGCATGCTGGCCATGTATAAGAAGAAGGAGCGCAAGTGATGCTGGGGAGCCTGCCCGTGGCGCCCCTGGTGGCGCTGGCCTATCTCATCTCCGGCGTGCTGTTCATCCTGGCGCTGCGCGGCCTCTCCAGCCCGGAGACCAGCCGGCGGGGCAACCGCTTCGGCATGCTCGGCATGCTCATCGCGGTCGGCACCACCCTCGCCACCCATGATGCGGTCGCGCTGCCCAAGCTGGTCGCCGCCATCGCCATTGGCGGCGTGATCGGCTTCATCATCGCCCGCAAGATTGCGATGACGGCAATGCCGCAGCTTGTCGCGGCCTTTCACAGCCTCGTCGGCATGGCGGCCGTGGTGGTGGGCGCGGCCGCCTATCGCAACCCGGCGGCCTTCGGCATTTTCGACGAGGCGCTGGGCGCAATCCACCAGATCAGCCGGATCGAGCTGGGCCTTGGCGTCGCCATCGGCGCCATCACCTTCTCCGGCTCGGTCATCGCCTTCCTCAAACTCAACGGCAACATGTCCGGCAAGCCGATCCTGCTGCCGGCGCGGCATCTCATCAATCTGGGCCTGCTCATCGCGATCATCGGCCTGATCGGCTATTTCTATGCGATCCCCAATCCCGCTGCGGCGCCGTGGCTGTTCTGGACGATCGTCGCCCTATCCTTCCTCATCGGCTTCCTGCTCATCATCCCGATCGGCGGCGCGGACATGCCGGTCGTCATCTCGATGCTGAACAGCTATTCGGGCTGGGCCGCCGCCGCGATGGGCTTCACGCTGGAAAACAGCGCGATGATCGTCACCGGCGCGCTGGTCGGCTCGTCCGGCGCGATCCTCAGTTACATCATGTGCAAGGCGATGAATCGCAGCTTCATCTCTGTGATCGCGGGCGGGTTCGGCGCGGAGGCGGCTTCCGGCGGCGACGAAGGGAAGGAGCAGCGCCCGTGGAAGCGCGGATCGGCAGAGGATGCCGCCTTCCTGATGAAGCAGGCGGAGAGCATCATCATCGTGCCCGGTTATGGCATGGCCGTCTCCCAGGCGCAGCACGCGCTGCGCGAAATGGCCGACCAGCTCAAGGCGGCGGGCGTCTCGGTCAAATATGCCATCCACCCGGTCGCCGGCCGCATGCCGGGCCACATGAACGTGCTGCTCGCCGAGGCGAATGTGCCCTATGACGAGGTGTTCGAGCTGGAGGATATCAACAGCGAATTCGCCCAGACGGATATCGCCTTCGTCATCGGCGCCAACGACGTGACCAATCCGGCAGCGAAGACCGACAAGACCTCTCCCATCTACGGCATGCCCGTGCTCGATGTTGCCGCCGCCAAAACCGTCCTGTTCGTGAAACGCTCCATGGGCGGTGTCGGCTATGCCGGGGTGGACAATGACGTCTTCTACATGGACAACACCATGATGCTTCTCGCCGATGCGAAGAAGATGGTGGAAGATATTGTAAAAGCATTGGGGCATTGATGCGCAAGCTGGGTTTGATCGGGGGGCTGAGCTGGTCCTCGACCGCACGTTATTACGAGATCATCAA
>Ga0180219_1001849_pt1 | contig 13052 bp, 10 predicted proteins | sample eDN3rd30CBELigMG_FD_151338 | JGI IMG/M metagenome (GOLD analysis project Ga0180219, IMG submission 151338) | Enriched Miracle-Growth compost microbial communities from Emeryville, California, USA - eDNA 3rd pass 30_C BE-Lig MG (version 2)... ...
AACCCGCGCATCCACGACGACCTCGACCTCACCATCCGCCTCCGCGCCTCCGACGGCGTGCGGTGGGACGACGACTTGCGGATGCCGGTGTCCGCGCGCCCCCTGACGTCGATGCGCGGGCTCGGCCGCCGCGTGTGGCGCGTCGTGCCCACGTTCGCCGCGAGCTGGCCCGAGGGCGCCCTCCGCCGCCGCTCCCGGCGGCGCGGCGGGGAGGAGGAGACGGCGCCCGAGGCGGCACCCGCGACGGACGAGGCGTGGGAGCACGGCGAGGACGAGGACTGGACGCCCGAGTACGGGCGCTGAGGGCGCGGCGTGAGCTCCGTCCCCGTCCTGGTCGCGTACGTCCTCTTCGCGGCCGTGAGCCTCGTGCTCTCCGTGATCGACGCGCGCACCCGCCGCATCCCGAACCGCATCGTCCTGCCCGCGTATCCCGCCGCGCTCGCCCTGCTCGCCGTCGCCTGCGTCCTCGGCTGGCCCTGGGCGGCGTTCCTGCGCGCCGCGCTCGGCGGGCTCGCGCTGTTCGCGTTCTACCTGCTGCTGCGGATGGCGCAGCCGCGCGGCATGGGCGGCGGCGACGTCAAGCTCGCGGGGCTCGTGGGCCTGCATCTCGCGTTCCTCGGCTGGGAGCAGCTCGTCGTCGGCGCGTTCGCCGGATTCCTCCTCGGCGGGCTGTACGGGCTGCTGCTCCTCGCGACCCGTCGCGTCCGCCTCGGCGCCTCGTTCCCGTTCGGCCCGTGGATGCTCGCCGGCACCTGGGCCGTCATCCTCTTCACGGCCGCTTCCACTACGCTCGCCTGAGCGCAAGCCCTCCGCCCCGACCCGGCGCCCCGGCTAGCGTGAGGGCATGTTCGGTCGTCTCATGGCGCTCGTCGGGCGCCTCATCGCGTGGGCGCTGACGCTCAAGCCCGTGCGCGCGTTCCTCCTCTACTCGGAGCGGCGCGGGCCCCAGTACGCGGACGCCGTCACGTACCGCACGCTGTTCAGCGTCTTCGCCGGCGTCCTGCTCGGGTTCTCGCTCGCCGCCCTCTGGCTCGCCGACAACGAGGTCGCCTGGAACGCGCTCCTCGAAGCGGTGAACACCGCGATCCCGGGGCTCATCGGGAGCGACGGGAAGGGCATCATCGACCCCGGCGCGCTCCGGGCGCCGGCCGCGTTCACCGTCGCCGGGATCGTCTCGCTGATCGGCCTCGTCGGCGCCGCGATCGGCGCGATCGGCGCGCTGCGCACGGCGCTCCGCGTCCTCGCCGGCGGCACGACGGACGACACGGCCTGGTACTGGGTCATCCTGCGCAACCTGCTGCTCGCGATCGGCATCGGCGCGGCGCTCGGCGTCTCCGCGGGAGCCACCTTCCTCGGCACCTGGGGCGCCGACATCGTCCTCGGCTGGATCGGCATGGCGGACGCCGGGCTGTCGGACCTCGCGTCCCGCGTCGTGTCGGTCGTCGTCGTGTTCGCGCTCGACACGTGCGTCGTCGCCGTCCTCGTCCGCACGCTCTCCGGCCTCCGCCCGTCCGCGCGATCGCTCTGGACCGGGGCGATCGTCGGCGGCGTCGGCCTGACCGTGCTGCAGGAGCTGTCCGGCCTGTTCGTGCGCGGAGCGTCCTCCAACCCGCTCCTCGCGTCGTTCGCGTCGCTCGTCGCCCTGCTCCTGTGGTTCAACCTGTCGGCCCAGGTGATCCTGATCGCGGCCGCCTACGTCGTGACGGGCGTCGAGGAGGAGGCGGACCGGATGCGCGCCCGCTACGGCGCCGCCACGTTCGCGCAGCACCGCGTCCGTCGCGCCGAGGACGCGGTCGCGGTCGCGACGGCCGAGCTGGAGGCGGCGCGCGAGGCCGAACGGGCCGAGCGCGAGCGCGCCTGAGCGCGCTCTGTCCCGCGTCCGCACGGCTCGTCCGAGACACGCCGCGACGGGGCTCCACCCGCACGGCGTGTCGTCGTCGTCACGCCGTGCGGACGCGGGAGGCCGAGGTCAGCTCGCGAGCGTGACGAGTCCCAGCTCGACCGGCGACACGAGCTGCGGATGCGTCGGCACGACGCGCACCGTGTAGCCGAACGGGCCCGTCATCTGCAGCGGCAGCGAGCCCGTGAACACGGTGACGCCGTCCGCGGACTCCGTGGGCTGCAGACGCAGCGTCGCGTGGTCGGCGGTCAGGACGTCGTCCTCGTTCGTGCGGCCGTACGCGAGCTCCACCGCGACGTCGTCGGCGGCGAGGCCGTCGAGCGCGACGGAGGCGCGCACGTTGAGCGTGTCGCCGGCCTGCGCCTGTTGCGGGATGCCCGATGCGTCGACGTGCGTGATGTGCACGCTCGGCCAGGCGCCGCGCACGCGCTGCACGTACGCGGCGAGCTCGCGCGCCGCGGCGAAGTCGTCCGCGCGCAGGGCCGCGTCGTGCTCGGCCGCCGGCACGTACAGGCGCGTGACGTACTCGCGGACCATGCGGTCGCTCGTCGCCTTCTTGCCGAGCTCCGTCATGGTGTGGCGCACCATGTCGAGCCACTTCGTCGGGAGGCCGCCCTCCCGGTCCTCGTAGTACGTCGGCACGAGCTGGTGCTCGATGAGGTCGTACAGGGCCGCGGCCTCGGCGTCGTCGCGCTCGTCGTCGTCGCGCGCCGTGTCGGCCGTGGGGATCGCCCAGCCGTTCTGGCCGTCGTACCACTCGTCCCACCAGCCGTCGCGGATCGACAGGTTGAGGGCGCCGTTGAGGGCGGCCTTCATGCCCGACGTGCCGCACGCCTCGAGCGGGCGCAGCGGGTTGTTCAGCCAGACGTCGCAGCCGGGGTAGAGCTTCTTCGCGAGCGCGATGTCGTAGTCGGGCAGGAACACGATGCGGCCGCGCACGCGCGGGTCGCGGCTGAACCTCACGAGCTGCTGGATGAGCTGCTTCCCCGAGTCGTCCGCGGGGTGGGACTTGCCCGCCACGACGATCTGCACGGGGCGCTCCGGGTCGGTCAGGATCCGCGTGAGGCGCTCCGGGTCGCGGAGCATGAGCGTCAGGCGCTTGTACGTCGGCACACGGCGTGCGAAGCCGATCGTGAGCACGTCGGGGCTCAGCAGGTCGTCGATCCACGCCGGCGGGGCGTCGCCCTCGGCCGCCGTGATGCGGCGGCGGGCCTCCGCGACGAGCTCGTTCTTCATCTCGGCGCGCGCGCCCCACAGCTCGCCGTCGGACACGACGGTGCGGTCGCGCCAGTCGTGCGTCGCCGTGAACGCGTCGCCGAACGCGCGCTCGCTGACCGACTTCAGCGCCGGGTGCACCCACGTCGGCGCGTGCACGCCGTTCGTGATGGACGTGATCGGCACCTCGTCGGCGTCGACCTCGGGCCACAGGGCGCCGAACATCTGGCGGCTCACGCGGCCGTGCAGGAGCGAGACGCCGTTGGCGTGCTGGCCCAGGTGCAGGCCGAGGTCGGCCATGTTGAACGTCGACGGGTCGCCGCCCTCGTAGCTCTCCAGGCCCAGGCCGAGCGCACGGTCGGGGTCGACGCCCGTGAGGAGGCCGCTGCCGAGGTAGCTCGCGATGAGGTCCTTCGGGAAGCGGTCGATGCCCGCCGGGACGGGCGTGTGCGTCGTGAAGACGGTCGACGCGCGCACCTGCGCGAGGGCCTCGTCGAACGAGAGCCCTGCGCCCGTGATGAGCTCCGACATCCGCTCGAGGCCCTGGAACCCGGCGTGGCCCTCGTTCGTGTGGTACACGTCCGGGGCGGGGCGGCCGGTCGCGGCGCAGAACGCGCGGACCGCGCGGACGCCGCCGATGCCGAGCAGCAGCTCCTGCAGGAGACGGTGCTCGCCGCCGCCGCCGTAGAGGCGGTCGGTCACGCGGCGCAGGTCCTCCGGGTTCGACGGGGTCTCGGCGTCCATCAGCAGGAGGGGCACGCGCCCGATGTCCGCGATCCAGATCCGCGCGGCGAGCCTGCGGCCGCCGGGCAGGTCGAGCGAGATCTCGATCGGCTGGCCCGCCTCGTCGCGGAGGAGCGTGAGGCCGAGGCCGTACGGGTCGAGCAGCGGGTAGCTCTCGCGCTGCCAGCCGTCGTCGCCGATCGCCTGCGTGAAGTAGCCCGCGCGGTAGAAGAGGCCGACGCCCGTCAGCGGCACGCCGAGGTCGGAGGCGCTCTTGAGGTGGTCGCCGGCGAGGATGCCGAGACCGCCCGAGTACTGCGGGAGGGAGGCGTCCACGCCGAACTCGGGGGAGAAGTACGCGATGTGCGTCGGCGTCTCCCCCTCGAGACGCTGGTACCACTGCTCGCCCGTGAGATAGGCCTCGAGGCGATCGTCCTCCGCGTGCACGCGGGTGACGAAGTCCTCGTCGTCGGCGAGCTCGTTGAGGCGCTGCTGGCCGAGTGCGCCGAGCATGCGGGCGGGGTTCTCGCCGATCCTCGTCCACAGGTCAGGATCCATGGACGCGAACAGAGCGGTCGTCGTCCGGCTCCAGGACCAGCGCCAGTTCGACGCGAGGCGGTTCAGGGGAGCCAGGGAGTGTGCCAGGACGGGGCGGACGGTGAACGTGCGGATGGCTTTCACGCGCAGGATCGTAGTCCGCGCAGATGACAGCGCGACGACGCGATGTCGACGCGCGTGGCTAGGCTGGTGAACGGGAGGAAATCCATGGCAATCGCACGTCTCTCCGGTGGTCCGCTCGACGGTCAGGTGGTCCCGCTCGACCCCGCCGCGGGCGACTCCTACATCGTCCCGTACGGCGAGGGTCAGCTCGTCTATCAGCGCGTCGGCGAGCCGGTGCACGAGGGCGCCGCCGACGGCCCGACCGAGGTGGCCTTCGTCTACGTCGAGTCGACGGAGGACATCGTCTCCGGCGACGAGTCGGAGCCCGGCGACCTCTCGCAGCCCTGGTGAGCGACGCCGAGCCGTCGCGGTCGCTCGAGGTCGAGCGCAAGTACGACGTCGCCGACCGCATCGCGCTGCCGGACTGGACCGCGCTCCCCGGCGTCGCGACCGTGGACGCCCCCGAGGTGCGCGAGCTCGACGCCCGCTACTTCGACACCGACGACCTGGCGCTCGGCCGCGCGCGCATCGCGCTGCGCCGCCGCACGGGCGGCCCCGACGAGGGCTGGCACGTGAAGAGCGCGTCGGAGGAGGGCCGCCACGAGGCGCACTGGCCCCTCGGCATCGAGGACGCCGCCGACGCCGTGCCCGCCGCGGTCGCGGCATCCGCGGGGGTCGCCGCTCCGCTGCGCCCGCTCGCGCGGCTGCGGAACACGCGCGTCGCGTACACGCTCCGCGACGCGGCCGGCGGCGTCGTGGCGGAGGTGGTCGACGACCGCGTCCGCGCCCTCGCGGAGCGCACGGGCGCGACGCGGGCATGGCGCGAGTGGGAGGTCGAGCTGGGCTCCGCGGCGCCGGTCGACCAGGCCGCGTTCTTCGCCGCCGTCGACGCGCTGGTTCGCTCCGCAGGAGGCGCCCCCGCGTCCGCCGAGTCGAAGCTCGGCCGCGCCCTCGGCGCCTGACACACCGCGAGTGGGACCAGGCGGTCAGAGGTTGATCATGTGGCCCGCGAGGCCGTGGAAGGTCTCCTGCAGGGCCTCGCTGAGCGTCGGGTGCGTGTGCACGTTGCGGGCCAGCTCGAGGGCCGTGAGGTCCCACTTCTGCGCGAGCGTCAGCTCCGGCAGGAGCTCCGACACGTCCGGGCCGATCATGTGGGCGCCGAGGAGCTCCAGGTGCGTCGCGTCCGCGACGACCTTCACGAAGCCGACGGGCTCGCCGAGGCCGTTCGCCTTGCCGTTGGCCGAGAAGGGGAACTTCGCGACCTTGACGTCGTAGCCGGCGTCGCGCGCCTGCTGCTCCGTGAGGCCGAAGCTCGCGACCTGCGGGTTGCAGAACGTGGCGCGGGGCATCATGCGGTAGTCGCCGAGCGGCATCGTCTCGGCCCTGCCGATCGTCTCGGCGGCGACGACGCCCTGCGCCTCCGCGACGTGCGCGAGCTGGAGCTTGGCCGTCACGTCGCCGATCGCGTAGATGTGCGGGACGTTCGTGCGCATGCGGTCGTCGATCGCGATCGCGCCGCGCTCGGTCAGCTGCACGCCTGTGGTCTCCAGGCCGAAGCCCTCGACGCGGGGGGCGAAGCCGATCGACATGAGCACCTTGTCGGCCTCGACCGACTGCTGCGCGCCGTCCTTCGGCGTGTACGTGACCGTCACCCTGTCGCCCGAGTCGACGACCGTCTCGACCTTGGTGGAGGTGAGGATCTCGACGCCGAGCTTCTTGTACTGCTTCTGGATCTCCTTCGAGACCTCGGCGTCCTCGTTGGGGAGGGCGCGGTCCAGGAACTCGATGATCGTGACCTTCACGCCGTAGTTGGCGAGCACGTAGGCGAACTCCATGCCGATCGCGCCGGCGCCGACGATGACGATCGAGCCGGGCAGCTCGCGGCTGAGGATCTGCTCCTCGTACGTCACGACGTTGTCGCTGAGCGTCACGCCCGGCAGGAGCCGGACGGTCGAGCCCGTCGCGATGATCGCGTTGTCGAACGTGACCGTCTCGCTCGACCCGTCGCTGCGCGCGACCTGGATCGTGTGCGGGTCGGTGAACGTGCCGCGGCCGTCGTACTCCGTGACCTTGTTCTTCTTCATCAGGAAGTGGATGCCCTTGACGTGGCCCGCCGCCACGCTGCGGCTGCGGTCCCACGCGACGCCGAAGTCGAACGACACGTCGCCCGAGATGCCGAACAGGCCGGCCTGCTCGTGGAACGTGTGGGCGAGGTCGGCGTTGCGCAGCAGCGCCTTGGAGGGGATGCAGCCCACGTTGAGGCAGACACCGCCCCAGTACTTCTCTTCGATGACCGCGACGGAGAGGCCCAGCTGCGCACTGCGAACGGCCGCGACGTACCCGCCGGGGCCCGCACCGAGGATGACGACGTCATAGTGAGGCATGTCTCCACCCTAGTCTTCGGGGGAGTCGCCCGGACGGGCCGGCGGGGTCTCCCGGGAAGGACGAGCGGCGCTCGATCCGATACGCTTTCCCGAAGGACTGACCGGCCTCGATATCGGGATGGAGGGGAGACGTGGCGGAGAACGACGCACCCGGGCCTGACGACATCAGGCGGGGCGCTGGGGGCGAGAGCGCGCCGTCTCATGACACGACCCAGACGTTCGGGCACGACTCCGATCTCTCGTTCGTGCCCTTCGGATCCGAGCTGACCGACGCCGAGATGGAGGCGATCGAGGCGCTGCCGACGCGCTCCGCGCTCCTGATCGTCCGCTCCGGTCCCACGGCGGGTGCGCGGTACCTGCTCGACACCGACGTCACGACGGTCGGGCGCCACCCCGACGCCGACATCTTCTTCGACGACGTCACGGTGTCGCGACGTCACGCCGAGGTCACCCGGAACGGCACCGTGTTCGAGATCGTCGACCAGCGCTCCCTCAACGGGACGTACGTCAACGGCGAGCGCGTCGACCGCTCGGGCCTCGACAACGGCGCGGAGGTGCGGATCGGCAAGTTCCGCCTCACCTTCTTCGTCTCGCCCGCCGATCTGCCGCGGGCGGCGGAGGGTTGATGCCGGCGGGATCCGCCTCCGGTCGCGCCGCGTCCGGGGGCGTGCTGAGCATCGGCCAGGTGCTCGCACGCCTGACGCCCGAGTTCCCGGCGCTGACCTCCAGCAAGCTCCGCTTCCTCGAGGTGCAGGGGATCGTCCGCCCCCGGCGGACGGACTCGGGCTACCGCAAGTTCACGCCGACCGACCTCGAGCGCCTGCGTCTCGCGCTCACCCTGCAGCGCGACCACTACCTGCCGCTCGTCGTGATCCGCGACTACCTCGACCAGCGGGACGCCGGCCGCGATCCGGAGCTGCCGACGGTCGTTCCCGCCTCGATCGTGCCCGCGCCGCGGCGCTACCGTCGAGACGACCTCCTGCAGGCGGCAGGCGCGGGCGGCCCGCTCCTGAGCGAGGCCGTCAGCGTCGGGCTGATCCCCGCCGCCGAGGTCTACGACGAGGCGGCGCTCGGCGTGCTGCGGGCGCTCGTCGCGCTGGAGCGGCACGGGATAGAGCCGCGGCACCTGCGGGCGCTGCGCCAGAGCGCGGAGCGCGACGTCGCACTGATCGAGTCGGCGCTCGCGCCGCTGCTGCGGCGGCCGGACGGCGCGTCCCGCGCCCGCGCGGGGGACGCGGCGCCGGAGCTGGCGCGGCGGCTCGAGGAGGTCCGATCCGCCGTCGTGCGCACCGCGATCGCGCGGCTCGGGGCGTGATCCGCGACACGCCGCGCCCGGGGAGCGGATGTCGTTGCCGGACGGGTCGGGCTCCTCTAGCGTGGGAAGGGTGAGGGGAGAGCACATGAGCGATGAGGGCGTGGAGGAACCCCGCTTCGTCGCCGACCTGCTCTTCACCGACGGCCTCCCGGAGATGGACGACGAGGTCGGCTACCGCGGCGCGATCGCGGCCCGCGCCGCCGGCATCACCTACCGCCAGCTCGACTACTGGGCCCGCACGGAGCTCGTGCAGCCCACGGTGCGCGGCGCGAGCGGCTCCGGCTCGCAGCGGCTCTACGGCTTCCGCGACATCCTCGTCCTCAAGCTCGTCAAGCGGCTCCTCGACACGGGGATCTCGCTGCAGCAGATCCGCACCGCGGTGGACCAGCTCCGCGCCGCCGGCATCCGCGACCTCGCCGGCACGACCCTCATGAGCGACGGCGCCTCCGTCTACCTCTGCACCTCGAACGACGAGGTCATCGACCTCGTGAGCCGCGGCCAGGGCGTCTTCGGCATCGCGGTGGGCAAGGTGCTGCGCGAGGTGGAGTCGACGCTCGTGGAGTTCGACCCGCAGGTCCCCGACGCGACCGACGAGCTCGCCGCGCGTCGCGCCCGCCGCACCGCCTGAGCCTCACGCCGGCGCCCACCCGGTTCACGCTGCTCTTTCTCGCTCACGCGCCGGAGATTCGCGCAGCGCGAGCAGAGAACGACAGCGCGAGCGAAGGGGCTGCGGATCAGGCGCGAGCGTCGTCGGGCGCGGTGATGCGGCCGGTGCGCATCACCCGGTCCAGCAGCGCGTCGAAGTCGGCGGCGAGCTCCTGCGCGGAGTCGCCGGGCCAGATGTGCAGGGGCTTGGCGGCGCCCTGCGCCTGCTGCAGCGACGTGCGCTCGGGCAGCTGCGGCGTCAGCACGAGCGGGCCGAACATGTCGCGCAGCTCCTTGATGCGGAACTGGTGCTCGATGGACTGGGGGCGCACGCGGTTCACGACGATGCCCAGAGGCTGCAGACGGGGGGACAGGCCGCGGCGGATCTCCTCGATCGCCCGCAGCGCGCGGTCGGCGGCGGCGACGGAGAACAGGCCCGGCTCCGTCACGACGATGACGCGGTCGCTCGCGGCCCACGCCGTGCGGGTGAGGGCGTTGAGGGAGGGCGCGCAGTCGATGAGGACGAGGTCGTAGTCGTTCTCGACCGTCGCGAGGGCCTCCTCGAGCTTCCACACGTCGCGGACGCTGGGGTGCGGGCCGTCGAAGTTGATGGCGGAGGGGCTTCCGATCAGGACGTCGATCGTGCCCGGGTGGACCTTCGCCCAGCCGCTGGACGTGATCGCCTGGCGGACGACCTTCTCCTTGGGATTGGCGAGGACGTCGGCGATGTTGAGACGGCCGGCGACCTGGATGTCCATGCCCGTCGACACGTCGGACTGCGGGTCGAGGTCGACGACGAGCGTGCGGATGCCTCGCGCGAATGCGGCGGACGCGAGCCCCAGGGTCACGGTCGTCTTGCCGACGCCACCCTTGAGCGAGCTGACCGACAGAACGTGCACAAGCGACTACGTTACCGTCCCCTAGGCTGTGAGCACACTCAGCCGAGGGCGACGTCGCCCGGCGCATCCCCATCCGACAATCAAGGGGTACGCATATGTTCCGCAAGATCCTGGTCGCCAACCGCGGCGAGATCGCGATCCGCGCGTTCCGCGCGGCCTTCGAGCTCGGGGCCCGCACGGTCGCGGTGTTCCCGTACGAGGACCGCAGCTCGCTCCATCGCCTGAAGGCCGACGAGGCCTATCAGATCGGGGAGGAGGGGCATCCCGTCCGCGCCTACCTCGACGTCGACGAGATCATCCGCGTCGCGCGGCTGTCCGGCGCCGACGCCGTCTACCCCGGCTACGGGTTCCTCTCCGAGAACCCGGAGCTGGCCGAGAAGGCCGAAGCGAACGGGATCGTCTTCATCGGGCCGCCCGCGTCGGTGCTGGAGATGGCGGGCAACAAGGTCACGGCGAAGCACCACGCGATCGCGGCGGGCGTCCCCGTCCTTCGCTCGACGGAGGCGTCCGACGACGTCGACGCGCTCGTCGCGCAGGCCGACGAGATCGGCTTCCCGCTCTTCGCGAAGGCCGTCGCGGGCGGCGGCGGGCGCGGCATGCGGCGCGTCGAGGAGAAGGCCGAGCTCGCGCCGGCGCTCGCCGAGGCGATGCGCGAGGCCGGCAGCGCCTTCGGCGATCCGCGCATGTTCCTCGAGCAGGCGGTCCAGCGCCCCCGGCACGTGGAGGTGCAGATCCTCGCGGACAAGACGGGGCACACGGTGCACCTCTTCGAGCGCGACTGCTCCGTGCAGCGGCGTCACCAGAAGGTCGTCGAGATCGCCCCCGCGCCGAACCTCGACCCGGCGATCCGCGCCGACCTGCACCGGTACGCCGTCGCGTTCGCGGAGTCGATCGGCTACGAGAACGCCGGCACGGTCGAGTTCCTCCTCGAGACCGCGGGCCCGCGCGCCGGGGAGGTCGTCTTCATCGAGATGAACCCGCGCATCCAGGTCGAGCACACGGTGACCGAGGAGGTCACGGACGTCGACCTCGTGCAGGCGCAGATCCGCATCGCGGCGGGCGAGGGCCTCGACGACCTCGGCCTCGCGCAGGACCGGATCCAGCTCCGCGGCGCCGCGCTGCAGTGCCGCATCACGACGGAGGACCCGACGCAGGGTTTCCGCCCCGACACCGGCAAGATCACGACGTACCGGTCGCCGGGCGGCGGCGGCATCCGCCTCGACGGCGGCACGACGGCGGCGGGCGCGCAGGTGAGCCCGCACTTCGACTCCATGCTCGCGAAGCTCACGTGCCGCGGCCGCGACTTCCCGGCAGCCGTGCAGCGCGCGCGGCGCGCGCTCGCCGAGTTCCGGATCCGCGGGGTGGCGACCAACATCCCGTTCCTTCAGGCCGTGCTCGACGACCCGGACTTCCTCGCGGGCGACATCAGCACCGCGTTCATCGAGGAGCGGCCCGGCCTCGTCCGGGGACGCGAGTCGAAGGACCGCGGGACGAAGATCCTGAACTGGCTCGCCGACACGACCGTCAACCGTCCGAACGGGGAGAACCCCCTGTCGATCGCGCCCGTCCGCAAGCTCCCCGCGGTCGACCTGTCCGCCCCCGCGCCGGCCGGATCGCGGCAGCGCCTCCTCGCGCTCGGGCCGGCGGCGTTCGCGGCGGACCTGCGTGCGCAGACGGCCCTCGCCGTCACGGAGACGACGTTCCGCGACGCGCACCAGTCGCTCCTCGCGACCCGCGTGCGCACGAGGGACCTGGTCGCGGTCGCGCCGTACGTCGCGCGCCTGACGCCGCAGCTGCTGTCCGTCGAGGCGTGGGGCGGGGCGACGTACGACGTCGCGCTCCGGTTCCTGGGGGAGGACCCGTGGGAGCGGCTCGACGCGCTCCGCGAGGCGCTGCCGAACGTCGCGATCCAGATGCTCCTGCGCGGCCGCAACACGGTGGGCTACACGCCGTACCCGACCGAGGTGACGGACGCTTTCGTGCGCGAGGCCGCGGCGTCCGGCGTGGACGTCTTCCGCATCTTCGACGCGCTCAACGACGTCGCGCAGATGCGCCCGGCGATCGACGCCGTCCTCGGGACGGGCACGGCGGTCGCCGAGGCCGCGCTCTGCTACACGGGCGACCTGCTCGACCCCGCGGAGGACCTCTACACGCTCGACTACTACCTCCGCCTCGCGGAGCAGATGGTCGAGGCCGGCGCGCACGTCCTCGCGATCAAGGACATGGCGGGGCTCCTGCGCCCCGCGGCGGCCGCGCGCCTCGTCGCAGCCCTCCGCGAGCGGTTCGACGCGCCCGTCCACGTGCACACGCACGACACGGCGGGCGGGCAGCTCGCGACCCTCCTCGCCGCGAGCGCCGCGGGGGCGGACGCCGTGGACGCCGCCGCCGCGCCGCTCTCGGGCACCACGAGCCAGCCGTCGCTCTCCGCGCTCGTCGCGGCGCTCGCGCACACGGAGCGCGACACCGGCATCGACCTGCAGGCGGTCTCCGACCTGGAGCCGTACTGGGAGGCCGTGCGCCGGCTGTACAAGCCGTTCGAGTCGGGCCTCCCGGGTCCCACGGGCCGCGTCTACCACCACGAGATCCCCGGCGGGCAGCTCTCGAACCTCCGCCAGCAGGCGATCGCGCTCGGGCTCGCGGACGACTTCGAGCTCATCGAGGACATGTACGCCGCGGCGAACCGGATCCTCGGCCGCATCCCCAAGGTGACGCCGTCGTCCAAGGTCGTCGGCGACCTCGCGCTGCACCTGGCCGCCGTCAAGGCCGACCCCGCGGACTTCGCGGAGCACCCGGAGCGCTATGACATCCCGGACTCCGTCGTGGGGTTCATGGCCGGCGAGCTGGGCGACCTGCCCGGCGGCTGGCCCGAGCCCTTCCGCAGCAGGGTCCTCGCCGGTCGCGAGGTGCGGATCGGCGTGCAGCCGGTGCCCGAGGCCGAGGCCGAGGCGCTCGCGGGCGACTCGCTCACGCGCCGCGCGGCGCTCAACCGCCTCCTGTTCCCGGCCCCGACCCGGTCGTTCCAGCAGGTGCGCGACGTCTTCGGCGACCTCAGCGTGCTCGACACGGGCGACTACCTGTACGGGCTCGTCCCCGGCGTCGAGCACGTCGTGCAGATCGAGCGGGGCGTGCAGCTGTTCGTCGGGCTCGAGGCGATCGGCGAGGCCGACGCGAAGGGCATGCGCACCGTCATGACGACGCTCAACGGTCAGCTGCGGCCGGTGTTCGTGCGCGACCGCGGCATCCACGTCGAGGCGCGCCAGGCCGAGAGGGCGGACACGACGAAGCCCGGTCAGGTCGCGGCGCCGTTCTCC
>Ga0180219_1001852_pt1 | contig 13045 bp, 13 predicted proteins | sample eDN3rd30CBELigMG_FD_151338 | JGI IMG/M metagenome (GOLD analysis project Ga0180219, IMG submission 151338) | Enriched Miracle-Growth compost microbial communities from Emeryville, California, USA - eDNA 3rd pass 30_C BE-Lig MG (version 2)... ...
GTCGAGCAGGAAATTTTGGCCCAGTGCCTTGCTGGCACGCAGGCCATGCGCTGCGATCACCTCGCGCAGCGGGGGCAGGGTGGAAGCCATGCCGCTCAGACCAGGTCGGCTTGCGCCCGCCGGCAGATTTCGGCGTCGCGCGCCATGCGGATCGCGGCGATCATCGCGCCGGGATCCGCCTGGTCATGCCCGGCGAGAGGGAAGGCGGTTCCATGGTCCGGCGAGGTGCGCACGATCGGCAGACCCAGCGTGATGTTGACGCCCTCATCGAAGCAGAGCGTCTTGATGGGGATCAGCGCTTGGTCGTGATAGCAGCAGAGCGCCGCATCGTAAGTCGCGCGCGCCCGCGGCGTGAACATGCCGTCGGCGCTGAAGGGGCCGCTGATGTCGATGCCATCTTCGCGCAGTGCATGGAGCGCCGGCTCGATGAGGGTGGTTTCCTCTTTGCCCAACAGCCCGCCTTCGCCGGCATGCGGATTCAGCCCGGCCATGGCGAGGCGCGGCCGCTCGATGCCGAAGAAGCGCTTGAGACCGCGCACCGTCGCGATTGCCCGGCTCCGGATGAGAGAGGCGGTCAGCATCTGCGGCACCTGCATGAAGGGGATATGGATGGTCAGCGGCACCACCCGCAGGCCGGGGCCGGCAAGCATCATCACGACATTCTCGCGCGAGACGCCGCACCGCTCGGCGACGAACTCCGTCTGGCCCGGGTGCGTGAACCCCGCCTGCGCAAGCTGCGCCTTGGAAACCGGGCCGGTCACGAGCGCGCTGGCGCTCTCCGCGCGTACGAGGCCGGTGGCGCACTCCAGCGACTGGAAGGCACAGCGCGCGCCGTCCAGCGTCGGGCTGCCGGGGATGACCTCCCCCGCTTCCGCAACCTGCAGGCAGGGCAGTGCGCGATCGAACATGTCGGCGGCATCGGATGGATTGTGGATGCGCTCCAGCGGGCCATCCCATACCGCGCGGATCGCGGCCATGTCCCCCACCACGAAGAAGGGCGGGAGTTGCTCCTGCGCGCGCAGGCTCCATGCCTTCGCGATGACCTCCGGGCCGATGCCGGCCGGGTCGCCCAGCGAAATCGCGATGGGGCCTGGCAAGCGGGCGTCTGGCAAATGCCCTTCCATCGGCTCAGTTATAGTCGATCACGGCGTCACGGCGCAGGTCGCGCAGATAGGTGCGGGCGCGCTTGTTGACCCGCTCCTCCTCCATCTGGGACATGATCTGGTCGAACGACGGCGCGCCGGCGTCCTGCGGCTCGTCGCGGCCGCACAGCACCAGCGCGCGCACCCCGTCGGCCGCCGAGCCGAAGGGCGGCGTCGCTTCACCCACCTGCATGGCAAGCAGGATGTTCTGGAGCTGCGGCGGCAGGTTGCGCGCGGGGATGTCGTTCTCCACCACGGTGGCGCCGATCCTGTCCGCCACTTCGGAGACGGCGCCGCAACCCCGCAGGGTGTTGATCGCTTCGCCAAAGGCATCGACCCGCTTCTGCGCATCGGCGGCCGATGTGCCGGCGGGGAAGTCGATGGCGATCTGCTTGAGGCTGAGCACGGCGTCGCGTGGGTCGGCGGTCAGCACCTGCCGCTTGTCCATGAGATAGACGATCGAGAAACCGCCCGGCACGGCGATCGGCCCCGCGATCTGGCCGACTTGCAGCTGCTGCGCGGCCGCCTGCAATTCCTCGGGCAATTGTGGCAGGCGCACCCAGCCCAGGTCGCCGCCGACCGCCGCGGTCGAGGCTTCCGAATATTGCCGGGCATAAGCCTGGAACGAGCCGCCCTTGCGAATCTGGTCGAGGATCTGCTCGCCATTCTTGAGCACCTGCTCGCTATTCTCGGGCGAGGAGGAGAGATAGATTTCGCCGATGCGGAATTCGTCGCTGCCCTTGGCGGCCTTCAAGCGGTCGACAACGGCGCGCACCTCCTCCTCGGAGACGTTGATGAACGGCTGAACCTCACGGCGCAGTAGCCGGTTCCAGGCGACTTCCCCTTCGATCTGGCGCTTGATGCTGCGTTCGGACGAGCCTTGCGACGTGAGATATTTGGAGAAGGCGTCCGGCGCATATTTGAAGTTGCTGGCAACGCGCGCGTAATTCTCGTTCAGCTCCTGCGGGGCCACCCTGATATCCTTGGCGGCGGCCTCCTGAATCTGCAACGTCTCGTCGATGAGGTTGCGGAGCACCTGCAGGCGCAGCCGGTCGCGCTCCTCGTCGCTGACCTTGCCGCCATTGGCGAGCACCACCAGCGCGAGGCGCTGCTCGACATCGGTCTCGGTGATGACCTCGCCGTTCACTAGCGCGGTCGCCCGGCGCACATTCGGGTCGCGCTTGCCGAACAAGGTGACGGATTCGGGAATATCCAGGGCTGACGAGGGGGCGCTTATCGCATCGTCCTGCGCCTGCTGGGCCGTGGCGCCCTGCACGAGCAGGCAGCCGCCTACGCCGGCGATCATCGCCATGGTGAAACGGGTGGACATGGTCTTCACGTCGATCAAACTGCTCTCCATTCGGAAAGGGCCGTCATCCCTGCATCCTGCTTGCTACCCGGCGCTTAGTCCGCCCCGGCTTAACCCCGGCTGAGCGCACCGCCCGGCACGGACCGCCGGAGGCATGCGACGGATCGTCTTACAGACCCAGATTCTTAAATACCAGCCGCAGCTGGAAGGAATTGCCGCGCTGCGCGTCTCCGACCGTCTGATAATCGCGCCGCCAGGTGAAGCCCATCTCCAGGCAATCATCCTCATAGGCGATGCCGACGCGGTGGCGCACCGGCTCGAAGCCGGAGAGCGTGCTGGTCGGATCGTCGGTGATTCCGGTCAGGTCGATATTGGTGGAGCCAAACACGGACCAGTAGCGGGCGAAGGCCACGCGCGCGCCGATCCGCACTTCCTCCACGTCGCGCAGATCCTCCACGCCGGAGGTGATGTTGCGGTTGAGGCGGATGTAGCCGATCTCCGCATAGGTCGTGCGCGAGCCGACCGTCGCCTCGATCTCGTTGCGGCGGACGGCCAGATTGTGCCTGTCCAGCCGGAAGCGGTGCGTGACGGAGACGAAATCCTTGTAGCGCAGTTGCGCGCGGCCGACGATGTCGGAGAGGCGGCCGGAGAGGCCGGTGCCGTCGGGCAGCACCGTGCGGCGCTCATTGATCCGGTAGCTCTGGCCGATGGTCGCATCGAAGGTGAAATTCGGCCGGTCCAGCCGATAGTCGAAGCCATAGGTGATGCGGCTCGAATCCTCGAAGCGATCGTAACCGGGGAAGCGATTGAGCGCGAAGAGGTTGGAATCCTCAAGGTCGATCGCGCGGGCATCCTCATTGGGCACCGAGAGGTTGGCGAGGCGCGGCGCGAGCACCAGCTGGACGCGCGGCACGATGCGCTGCGTGCCGCCCAGGGCCTTGCCGATGAACGGCCAGCGCATGTCGAGCGCGAGCGCGGCGATGCCCCGCGTCTGCCAGCCCGGCTCGCCCCGGTAGATCACCGTGGGGCTGAGGTCGTTCTGCGCGCTGTGATAGATGTCGCCGCGCGCATAGCCGGTGAGCGACCATTCCTGCCCCAGCCCCGTCAGGCCGCTCTTGACCCAGGTGATGCCGGCGAAGGCGCGCTGCGTGTCCTGCCCTTCGGTGCGCAGGATGGCGAGGCTGTTGGCCTGCACCTGCACGGTGCCGCCGACCAGCGGATCGGTGAGTCGCAGGCGGTAGTCGATGGCGGGCAGCGCTACCGGCACCTGCCCGGAAGGGTCGTTGATCCGCAGCGACTGGAAGTCCCAGCCGGCAATCGAGAGATAGCTGCGCGTGCCGATCCGCTCCAGGTTGATCGTCGAGCGCAGCCGGTCCTCATGGCTGATATCGTAGCGGTTGAGGAAGGTGCGGTCGCTCACATAGCGCAGCGATCCGCTGAGCGACCATAGCGGATCGAACTGAAACTTGCCGCTCGCCGCGAAGTAGCCGCGCAGGCGGTCCGGCCCGGTCGTCGCCAGCGGATCGTCCACCGATGTGCGCTGGCTCACCGTGGCATAGCCGGTGACCTGATAGGCCCCGCGCGAGAGCAGGGCGCGATAGTCGGCCTGCACCATCGGCAGCACATCGCTATAGACGTGCGGCGTGATGGTGAGGTCCCGGTTGCCGGCGATGCGGAAATAATAAGGGAGCGACAGCTCGAAGCCGTTGCGCCGGTCATAGCCGACATCGGGCACCAGCAGGCCGCTGCCGCCTTCGTCGCCGATGCTGTGGCGCAGGCCGGGCAGGGGAATGAGCGGCAGACCGAGGAACTTGATTCGCGCGCCTTCGTAGCGGACCCGCTCGCGGGCATTGTCCAGCACCACCTTGTCGGCCTGGATCTGCCAGGTCGGCTCCTTGGGGCAGCCGCTGCTGGTCTCGACGCGGCACGGCGAATAAGCGGCATGCTCCAGCACATAGATATCGCCCTGGCGCTGGCCCTTGTCGGCCGCGAGCCGGTCGCCCTGCTGCGTGACGATCAGCAGATTGTCGATGATGCCGTCCCGCAGCGTGTCGGTGACGTCCATCTCATCGGCATAGGCCTTGTCGCCATTGCTGTTGGTGAGCATCACGTCGCCGCGCGCGATGACGGTGCCGGCCTTGCGGTCCCACACCACCTCCTCGGCGGCGAGAGTCGCGCCGTCCCGCGCCGCGCGCACGGCGCCGCTGGCGGTCACGATGTCGCGCTCATAATCATAGTCGATGCGCGCCGCCTCGAAGGCGATTTCCTCGGCGGAGACGGGCTGGCCCGGCGGGGCGACGTCGCCGCTCGGCTCGGGGCGTGGCTGCAGGCTCGGCGGCGCGGCGTCGTCGGCCGGCTCCTGCGCCATGGCGGCGCTGGCCGTGCCGAGCAGCAGCAGAAGGCCGAGCGCGGCGCCCAGCGGCCGGCCGGATGCGGGGAGTCGCGTGGGCGCGTGGGCGGTGGGCGTCAGCATCGCCAACTTTTCGCCCCCTTGCCGGCGGTCTGCCTCGTCGCGCTGCGTCATCATCGGCCGCCTATTACATTGCGAGGGAGGGATCGCAATCGTCTTGGCGTTCATGAAATCGCGCCATTCGTGCCGTTTGGCGTGGCGCTCATGGCGGCGGAGCGCTATTCGGGTGCCAATTTCGCGCCGTCCGGCGCGATCCTCTCTCGCAGGAGCTGCTCTCCCATGAAGATCGCCCTCAGTGCTTCCCGCCCCGCCGATGCGGGCTGCCTCGTCTTCCCGGTCGCCAAGGGAGCGGCCATCGCCCCGGCCATTGACGCGCAAGGCCTCGCGGCTGAAGCCGCCGCCGCGTCGCGCTTCGCCGGGGAGGCCGGCGCGCTGGTCGAGCTGTTCGTGAGCGAGGGCGGCAAGACCGTGCGGGTGCTGCTGGTCGGCACGGGTGAGGGCAAGGCCGCCGATTTCGAGCGCGCCGGCGCCGCCGTGGTCGCGCGGCTGCTCACCTCGGGCCTGACGCAGGCAACGGTCGATGGCAGCGGCGTGGACGCGACCGCGCTCGCTCATCTCGGCCTCGGCGCATTGTTGCGCTCCTGGCGGATCGACACCTACCGCACCAAGCTGGCGGAGAAGGCCAAGCCCACGCTGGAAACGCTGATCCTGCAGAGCGACGCGGCCGATCTGCCCGCGCTCTGGGCGGAGAGTGAGGCGTTGGCGCAGGGCGTCGCCTTCACGCGCGAACTGGTCTCCGAGCCGGCCAATATCCTTTATCCCGAGAGCTTCGTGGAGCGCTGCCAGCATCTCACCGATCTTGGCGTCGAGATCACCGTGCTGGATGAGGTGGAAATGGAGCGCCTCGGCATGGGCGCGCTGCTCGGCGTGGCGCAAGGCTCGGTCCGCAAGCCGCGCCTGCTCGCGCTGCGCTGGGATGGCACGGGGGGTGCGCAGGAGACGCCGCTGGTGCTGGTCGGCAAGGGCGTCACTTTCGATACCGGCGGCATCTCGCTCAAGCCGGGGCCGGGCATGGAGGATATGAAGTGGGATATGGGCGGCGCCGGCGCGGTGGCCGGCACGCTCAAGGCCCTCGCCGCGCGCAAGGCCAAGGCGCATGTCGTCGGCGTGTGCGGGCTGGTCGAGAATATGCCGGACGGCGGTGCGCAGCGTCCGGGCGATATCGTCACCACCATGTCCGGCCAGACGGTCGAGGTGCTCAACACCGATGCCGAAGGGCGGCTGGTCCTCTCCGATGCCGTCTGGTGGGCGCAGCAGACGTGGAAGCCCACGACGCTGATCGACCTCGCCACGCTGACCGGCGCGATGATCATTGCGCTTGGCCATGAGCATGGCGGGCTGTTCAGCAATGATGATGCTCTGGCCGACCAGCTTCTCGCTGCCGGGCTGGAGAGCGGCGACAAGCTGTGGCGCTTCCCCGTGGCGGAGTCCTACGACAAGCTGCTCGACAGCCCCATTGCGGACATGAAGAATATCGGCCCGCGCTTCGCCGGATCGATCACCGCCGCGCAGTTCATCAAGCGCTACATTCAGGATGGCGTCAAATGGGCGCATCTCGACATTGCCGGCATGGTCTGGGCCGACAAGCCCGGCGCCACCTGGGACAAGGGGGCCACCGGCTACGGCGTGCGCCTGCTCGACCAGCTGGTCCGCGACCATTATCAGGCGGCCTGACCGGCGCGGCATGACGGCGTTATCCTCCGCTCACGGCCACCTTGTGCTCCTGCGAAGGCAGGAGCCCAGGGCGGTTGAGGCCGCCAGCGTCTTCCCATATCGTTGGCGCTGACCATGCAGGTCGATTTCTACCAGCTCACTCGCGACCCGGCCGAGGCGGTGATCCCCGCCATCGCCCGCCGGGTGCTGGAGGGCGGGGGGAGGCTGCTGATCGTCTCCGCCGAGCGCGAGCAGCTGGACAGCATCTCCCGCGCGCTGTGGAGCGCCGGGCCGGAAACCTATCTCGCCAACGATCATGATGACGCGCCCGCGCCCGAGGCGCAGCCGATCCTGCTCTCCACCGCCTGCGCGCCCCTCAACACCGCCCGTCACATTGCCCTGGCCGATGGCCATTGGCGCGAGGAGGCGCTCAGCTTCGAGCGCGCCTTCTATTTCTTCGATGCCGCCACGATCGACGCGGCACGCGCGACATGGCGCGCACTCGCCAAGGCGGAGGATGTTACGCCCCGCTTCTGGCGGCAGGAGGGCGGGAAATGGCGGCAGGGTCCGTAGGCCGGGCCGATATCAGGAGCTTTCGCTGATTTCCCGGATCGGCGCCTGCTTGCGTCAGCTTGAACCGAACCGAATCGCACTCCAGCGCAGGCGGAGATTTTCATATCTCGCCGCCGCGGATAGCTTCAGATTAAGTCACACCGTGCTCCTGCGAAGGCAGGAGCCCAGGGCGCATGGGCAGTTCGCTACCGCCCTGGGCTCCTGCCTTCGCAGGAGTACTGACTCTACCTATGCAGGGAAGCCCAAGGCAAAATGAGCGATGCCCCGGCAACCACCCACGCCCCGCCTCACAAAATCTCCTTCACCCGCTCAGGCGGACGGCCAAGGCGGACGCCCTTTTCCGTCTCGATCAGCGGGCGCTCGATCAGGATCGGGTCGGCGACCATGGCGTCCAGTATCGCGTCGTCGCTGGCGTCCTTGAGCGCCTTGGCGCCATCCTCGCCCTTGCGCAGTCCCTCGCGCGGCGTGAGGCTGGCGCGGGCATAGAGCGCGGCCAGCCGCTCGCGGCTCGGGGGGGTCTTGAGATAGTCGACCACCTCGATCTCGATGCCGGGCGCTGCTTGCAGGATCGCCAGCGTCTCGCGCGATTTGGAGCAGCGCGGATTATGCCAGATGGTCGCTTTCATGGGGTCTCCTTACCGGGTGACGCGAGCGCGCGCTGCATATAGACGATATCGAGCCAGCGGCCGAATTTGTAGCCCACATTTTCCATGCGCCCGGCATGGCGGAAGCCGAGCCGCGCATGAAGGGCGACCGAGGCCGGTTCGGCATCGCCGATGACGGCGAGCATCTGGGTGAAGCCGCTCGCGCCTGCTGCGTCCACCAGCGCGCCGAGCAACGCCGTGCCGATGCCATGCCCCAGCCGGTCGGCGCGGACATAGATGCTGTCTTCGCAACAATGGCGATAGGCGGGGCGCTCGCGAAACTGCGCGGCATAGGCGAAGGCCAGCAGGGCGCCGTCCGCCTCCGCGACGAGGAACGGCCAGCCGCGCGCCCGCATCAGGTCGACCTTGCTGTGCCAATGATCGGCCGGCGGCGGTTCGGTGTCGAAGGTCGCCGTGCCGTTGCGGACGTGATGGGCGTAGAGGGCGGCGATCTGCGCCGCATCCTCCGGCCGCGCCGGCCTGATCGTCACTTCGCCTGCTGCCGCTCCAGCCATTGTTCCAGCCATTTGATCGAATAATCGCCATTCTGCACGTCCGGGTCGGCGATCAGCTTCTGGTGGAGCGGGATCGTGGTCTTCATCCCCTCGATCACATATTCCTCCAGCGCTCGCTTGAGCCGCATCAGGCAGCCCTCGCGCGTGCGGCCATAGACGATCAGCTTGCCGATCATGCTGTCGTAATAAGGCGGCACCTGATAGCCCTGATAGAGCGCGCTATCGACGCGGACATGCATGCCGCCGGGCACATGATACATGCTGACCTTGCCGGGCGAGGGCATGAACGTCTCGGGGTCTTCCGCGTTGATGCGGCACTCGATGGCGTGGCCGGAAAAGACGAGGTCCTCCTGCGAGACGGAGAGCGGCAGCCCTTCCGCGATGCGAATCTGCTCGCGCACCAGATCGAAGCCGGTAATCAGCTCCGTCACCGGATGCTCCACCTGGATGCGGGTGTTCATCTCGATGAAGTAGAATTCGCCATCTTCGTAGAGAAACTCGATGGTGCCGGCACCGCGATAGCCCATGTCGGCCATCGCCTTGGAGACGATCGCCCCCATCCGCTCGCGCTCGGCCGAGGAGATGACGGGGGAGGGGGCTTCTTCCAGCACCTTCTGGTGGCGGCGCTGCAAGGAGCAGTCGCGCTCGCCCAGATGGATGGCATTGCCATTGCCGTCGCCGAAGATCTGGAACTCGATATGGCGCGGATTGCCGAGATATTTCTCCATATAGACGGTGTCGTCGCCGAACGCGGCCTTGGCCTCGCTGCGCGCCTGGGACATCAGGCTCTCGAATTCGTCCTCGGTTTGCACCACCTTCATGCCGCGCCCGCCACCGCCGGAGGCGGCCTTGATGAGCACCGGATAGCCGATTTCGGCCGCGCGGGCCTTGGCGGCGGCCACGTCCTCGATGGCGCCTTCCGTGCCCGGCACCAGCGGCAGGCCGAGCGCGCCGGCGGTGCGCTTGGCCTCCACCTTGTCGCCCATGATGCGGATATGCTCGGGCTTGGGGCCGACGAACAGGAAGCCGTGCGCCTCGACAATCTCGGCGAATTGCGCATTTTCGCTGAGGAAGCCGTAGCCGGGGTGGATCGCGTCCGCGCCGGAAATCTCGGCGGCGGAGATGATCGCGGGGATGTTGAGATAGCTGTCCTTCGCGGCCGGCGGGCCGATGCAGATCGCCTCGTCGGCAAGGCGCACATGCATCGCCTCGGCATCGGCGGTGCTGTGCACGGCGACGGTCTTGATGCCCATTTCATGGCAGGCGCGGTGGATGCGCAGGGCGATTTCGCCGCGATTGGCGATCAGCAGCTTCTCGATGCTCATGGCGTGCGGCCCCTCAGCCGATCACGATCAGCGGCTGGTCATATTCGACCGGCTGGCCATTCTCGACCAGCAGCGCCTTGACCGTGCCCGCGGCGGGTGCGGTGATCGGGTTCATCACCTTCATCGCCTCGACGATGAGCAGCGTCTGCCCCACCTTCACCGTGTCGCCGACCTTGACGAAGGCGGGCGCGTCAGGCTCAGGCGTGAGGTAACAGGTGCCCACCATCGGCGACTTGATCGCCCCGGCGCTGTCCGGCGCGCTGGGAGCGGCGGCTTCCACCGGCGCCGGCGCCGGCGCAACGGCCACGGGAGCCGGCGCGGGCGCCGCGACCGGCGCGGCATAGCTGGCGGCCTGCACCGTCTGGGTGCGCGCCACGCGGATCTTGCGGTCGCCGTCCTCCACCTCGATCTCGGTGAGGTTGGTCGCGTCGAGCATCTCGGCAAGCTCGCGCACGAGTTTGACGTCCACCTTCATCGCGCCTGCGCTATCGGTCTTGTCGGCCATTATTCGTCCCTTGAATTATCTTTGTTCTGGTTCATGCGATTGGCGCTCGGCCTATTGCCGTTCGCCGGAGAACGCAACAGCTTCCCCGGCGCATCCGCGATTGCCGCGCCTCAATCCATCTCCAGCGCGGCTTCCAGCGCCAGCATGTAGCCGAGCGTGCCGAAGCCGGCGATGGAGCCGCGCGCGGCCATGCCGACATAGCTGTGGTGGCGGAAGCTTTCGCGCGCCGCCGGGTTGGAGATATGCACCTCGATCACCGGCACGGTGATGGCCTTGATCGCGTCATGCAGCGCGAGCGAGGTGTGGGTGTAGGCGCCCGCGTTGAGGATGGCCGCCAGCGCGCTTTCGCCATTGGCCTCGTGTAGCCAGTCGATCAGATGCCCTTCATGGTTGGACTGGCGGAAGTCGATCTCCACATTGGCGCGGCGCGCCTCGTCCTCCATGCGCTCGGCAATGTCGTCCAGCGTTTCGAAGCCGTAAATCTCCGGCTCGCGCGTGCCGAGCAGGTTGAGATTGGGGCCATTGAGCACGAAGATTTTCCTGGGAGCCGCCATCGGCCGTCCGTCCTTTCGGTTGCGAGGCTTGGTGCCATCCCTATATGGCGGGCGGGACGGCTCTCAAAGCGAAAGGTGCAGGCAGGCGATGAGCGTGGACGGGACGATTGGCATCCATGTGAATGGCGAGCATCGCCGCGTGCGCGCGGGCCTCACCATTGCCGATCTCGCCAATGAGCTGGGACTGGCGCCGGAAAAGGTCGCCGTTGAGCGCAATCTGGAGGTGGTGCCGCGCGCCAGGCTCGCCAGCGTGACGGTCGAGGATGGCGATCAGCTGGAGATCGTCCATTTCGTCGGCGGCGGTGACGGGGCCGGTTCGCTGGCGGACGATAGCTGGAGCGTGGCGGGGCGGACGTTCCGCTCGCGCCTGATCGTCGGCACCGGGAAATACAAGGATTACGCCCAGAATGCGGCGGCTGTGGAGGCCTCCGGCGCGGAGATGGTGACGGTGGCCGTGCGCCGGGTGAACGTGACCGATCCCAAGGCACCGATGCTGACCGATTTCATCGACCCCAAGAAGATCACCTATCTGCCCAACACCGCCGGCTGCTTCACCGCCGAGGATGCGATCCGCACGCTGCGGCTGGCGCGCGAGGCGGGTGGCTGGGATCTGGTCAAGCTGGAGGTGCTGGGCGAAGCGCGCACCCTCTATCCTGACATGGTGGAGACGATCCGCGCGACGGAGATTCTCGCGAAGGAAGGCTTCAAGCCGATGGTCTATTGCGTGGACGATCCCATCGCCGCCAAGCGGCTGGAGGATGCCGGCGCGGTGGCGATCATGCCGCTGGGCGCGCCGATCGGCTCGGGGCTGGGTATTCAGAACCGTGTGACGATCCGCCTGATCGTGGAAGGCACCAGGCTGCCGGTGATCGTGGATGCGGGCGTCGGCACAGCTTCGGATGCCGCCGTCGCGATGGAATTGGGCAGCACCGGCGTGCTGATGAACACCGCCATCGCCGAGGCGAAGGACCCGGTGTTGATGGCCACGGCTATGCGGGCCGCGGTCGAGGGCGGGCGGATGGCCTATCGCGCCGGGCGCATGGGGCGCCGCATGTATGCCGATCCGTCCAGTCCGCTCGCCGGGTTGATCTGATCCATCGGCTCGGTTCGCCGCACCGCCCGGAACAGCTCGCAGCATCGTTCGTTCTTTCCTCAGGCGCGGTCAGCATGTGACCGCCGTAGATGGAGAGAAACATGGGTGAATTGACCGACAAGGCCAAAGGCATCGCCAACGAAGCAGCCGGCAAGTTCAAGCAGGTGCAGGGCGACGCGACCGATAATCCCGACAAGAAGGCCGAAGGACTTGGGCAGGAGCTGAAAGGCAAGGCCCAGAAGGTCAAGGGTGCCATCAAGGGCGCGCTCGGCGACAAGATCTGATCTCTGGTGCTGACCAGGATGAGCAGGCCGCCCGGTTCCAGCCGGGCGGCCTGAGTCGTATCCCCGGGGAGCAGCGCGAGGCACGCCCGCGATGGTGGCCTGCGCACCGGATGCCCTCATTTCCTGCCGTTTTCGGCAAGGTTGCAGGTTTGACGCAAAGGCGGGCGCGCCCTATTGCCGGCTCCATCATTGCTCATCCGCGCAGGGAGTCGTTCATGAAGAAACTCTATCCCGATGCCAGTGCCGCGCTCGACGGCCTGCTGTTTGACGGCATGACCATCTGTTGCGGCGGCTTCGGGCTATGCGGCATCCCGGAGCGGCTGATCGACGCGATCCGCGACTCCGGCGTGAAGGACCTCACCGTCGCCTCCAACAATGCCGGCATCGACAATGAAGGGCTGGGCAAGCTGCTGCGCACGCGGCAGATCAGGAAGATGATCTCCTCCTATGTCGGTGAGAACAAGGAGTTCGAGCGGCAGTATCTGGCCGGCGAGCTGGAGGTCGAGTTCTGCCCGCAGGGCACGCTGGCCGAGCGCTGCCGGGCCGGCGGCGCGGGCATTCCCGGTTTCTACACCAAGACCGGCGTGGGCACGCTGGTCGCCGAGGGTAAGGAAACCAAGAATTTCGACGGGCAGGACTATGTTCTGGAGCGCGGCATCGTCGCCGACGTCTCGATCATCAAGGGCTGGAAGGCGGATGAGAGCGGCAACCTCATCTTCCGCAAGACCGCGCGCAACTTCAATCACCCGATGGCGACCGCCGGCAAGGTCTGCGTGGCCGAGGTGGAGGAAGTGGTGCCGACCGGCAGCCTCGACCCCGATTCGATCCATCTGCCGGGCATCTACGTCAACCGCCTGATCCTCGGCGCGCCCTATGACAAGAAGATCGAGTTCCGCACAGTTCGTCAGAGGGAGGCCGCATAATGCCCTGGAATCGCGATGAAATGGCCGCCCGCGCGGCGCGTGAGCTGCAGGACGG
>Ga0180219_1001853_pt1 | contig 13044 bp, 13 predicted proteins | sample eDN3rd30CBELigMG_FD_151338 | JGI IMG/M metagenome (GOLD analysis project Ga0180219, IMG submission 151338) | Enriched Miracle-Growth compost microbial communities from Emeryville, California, USA - eDNA 3rd pass 30_C BE-Lig MG (version 2)... ...
GTCGAGCACCGGACGCTCCTTGAACCGCAGCCCCGGCGCCGAGTAGGCGATGACGGCGAATGTGCTCACCGCGATCGCGATCCACGCCACCGGACCCCCGGCGGCAACCAGAACGACGAGGAACGGCGCGTTCGTGGCCGCCACGAGCCAGAGCAGCGGCCGGTGATACGCCGGCGGCAGGAGCCCGCCCTCGATCCCGCCCTTGCGCGGGTTGTTGATGTCGGACGCGTAGTCGTACACATCGTTGATCCCGTACATCGCGAGGTTGTACGGCACCAAGTAGTACACGACCCCGACCACGAGAAGCCAGTCGACGTCCCGCGTCGTCAGGATCATCGCGGCCCCGAACGGGAACGCCGTATTGATCCAGCTGACCGGGCGCGACGCGATGAACGCCTCCCGCAGCAGCTTCGACATCGACAGATCGCCCCGACGCGTCAGCGCCATCCACAGTGCCGGCAGCGCCAGCGCGACGGCCACCGGATACGCGAGGTCCTCCACGGGAGCCAGACCCAGGCGTAGCCCCGCGATCTGCGACTCGGCATAGGAGAACAGATCCAGCCCGATCATCAGACTGTCGAACACCACGGTCAGCATCAGCAGGGCGACCAGGGCGAGCGCGACGGCCGTCCAGTGCCGCCGCCGGTCGGCGGGCCGCGTGCGCCTCAGCAGCAGAAGCGCGGCCAGCGCCGCCGCGGCCAGGAACGGGAGCGAGATCAGCGCATACGTCACAGGGCCTGACCACCCTGGGCCCGGCCGTCATGCCCCGGCCCGTCACGCCCGGCCCGCACCCGCTTCGCCGACGCCGCGGCGAGCACGCGCCGCGCGCCGGTGTACAGCACCATCGTGCACAGCACCAGGAAGATCAGGAACACCGGCTCCTCGAGCGGCAGTTCCGGCGCCAGCACGATGCCGCTGGCGACAGCCGATTCGCCGCGCAGGAAGATCCCGCTCGCGATCCCCGCGGCATCCCACATCAGCAGGAACGCCACGCCCGCGGCCGTGACCAGCGCCGCCGCGGCGGCATCGCGCCAGAAGAACAGCCGGAACCGGGCGTCGAGCAGCAGCATGCATCCGATGCCGACCAGCAGCGCCGCCAGGTAGACCGCGCCCATCAGCGGGCGCCGCCGGTCAGCGCCAACGCCGGTGTCTCGGCCGTCGGACCGGCGGAGTGATCGCCGCGAATGCGCTTCAGCACGATTTCCGCGCTGATCAGGCACATCGGCACCCCCACTCCGGGCGCCACCGTCGCGCCGGCGTAGAAGAGATTGCGCACGCGCTTCGACTGGTTCTGGGCGCGCAGCATCGCACTCTGGCTCAGGATGTGAGCGGGGCCGAGCATGCCGCCGCTCCAGGAGTGGTAGTCGGCGGCGAAGTCGCGCGGTCCGAGCGTGCGACGGGTGACGATCCGCTGCCGCAGGTCGGGCACCTGCGCCCACGCCGCGAGCTGGTCGATCGCCCGATCGGCGGCCTGCTCGATGAGCGGATCGCCGCCCCCGTTCGGCCCGCCGCCGCCGAGATCGGGGCGCGCGGGCACCGGGACGAGCAGGAAGAGGTTCTCGTGACCGGCGGGTGCGACGTCGGGATCGGTCGCGCTCGGCTTGCAGACGTAGATGGATGCCGGATCGGGAATGGTCGGGTCGGGGCCGAAGATGGAGGCGAAGTTGGCGTCCCAGTCGCGGGTGAACAGCAGGGAGTGGTGCGGCAGCTGCGGCAGTCTGCCCTCCACACCGAGCATCACGATGACCGCGCCGGGACCGCTCGTGCGCCGCTCCCACCAGCTCTCCGGATAGGACTGCGCCTGCGGCGGCAGCAGCGCGGTCTCGGTGTGGTGCAGGTCGGCACACGACACCACGATGTCGGCATCCTCCCGGTGCGCGACCCCCGCGGCATCCCGCCACGTCACCCCCGTCGCCCGCTGCCGTCGTCCATGCCCGGTCGTGTGGATGCCGGTCACCTCGGCACCGGTGACGATGTCGACCCCGGCATCTGACGCGAGCGCCGCGATGCGCTCGACCAGACCCCAGAAGCCGCCTTGCGGGTACTGCACGCCCTGCTCGAGGTCGAGCGCGCTCATCAGGTGGTACATCGCGGGCGCGGCGGCCGGGGTGGTGCCCAGGAAGACGGCGGGGTAGCCGAGGATCTGACGGAGCACGGGGCTGTCGAACCGCCGGGCGATGTACTGCTCGAGCGAGGTGGTCAGCAGGCCCGTGAGCTCGCCGGCGCCGCGGAGCACCTCGCCCGCCGCGAGCGATGTGGGGCGCGTGAACGGGTTGTAGAGGAAGTACCGCTCGGCGAGGTCCGTGGCATGCGCCGCTGACGCGAGGTACGACCGCAGGCGCTCGCCGCTGCCGCGCTCGATGGTCTCGAACGCCGCGCGCACCCGGTTCGCGCCCTGCGGGATGACGACGGGCTCGGGCACCGCGCCGTCGCGACTCGGCTCGCGGAACACCGCGTAGCCGGGGTCGAGCAGCCGCAGATCGAGCTGCTCCTCGGTGGACGTGCCCATCAGTGCGAAGAAGTGGTCGAACACCCGCGGCATGAGGTACCAGGACGGACCGGTGTCGAAGCGGAAGCCGTCCTGCTCGATCGTCCCGGCCCGCCCGCCGACGCGCGGTCCGCGCTCGAGCACCCGGACCTCGTGCCCCTCCCGGGCCAGTAGCCCGGCCGTCGCGAGCCCGGCGATGCCCCCGCCGATCACCACTGTGCGCGTCATGCGCGCTCACCTCCTCGCAGCGCCACGGCCCGGGCCAGGACGCGCACCTTCGCCGGGGCGCTCAGGCGGACCCGTTCCGTGTACAGCACCCGGGTAGGGGTGGTCGCGATGCGGTCGGTCAGGGCGGCGAACAGGCCGAGCGCCGCGCTCACCGCGAGGCGCGCGTCACTCGGAAGCAGCGGCACCGTGCGCCGCGCGTCGTCGAGCTGGCCGCGGATCGTGTCCACCCAGCGCTGCCGGTCGGCATCCGTGAGCCGGCTGCAGTCGCTGAGGTAGCTCCGCCCGAGACGGGATGTGTCGTCGGCGAGGTCGCGCAGGAAGTTCACGTTCTGGAAGGCGGCACCCAGCTGGCGCGCGCCGTGCTCGAGATCGTGCCGGGTGGACGCGTCGAGGCGCTCCTCGCGCGTGAAGACGCGCAGGCACATGAGGCCGACGACCTCCGCGGAGCCGTACACGTAGGTGCGGTGCTGGTCGGCGTCGAACGGGATCGGTGCGGCGTCGGTCGGGGCGGTCGCGTCGGTCGTCTCGCCCGTGTCGTCCGGGTGCCCTTCCTGCCGCAGGTCGGCGCGCATCGAGGCGAAGAACGGATCGACGATCTCTGCGTCGATCCCCGCCGCGCGGGCGGTGAGCGCGAACGCGTGCACGACCGGGTTGCTGCTGTAGCCGAGCCGCATCGCAGTGTGGGTGTCCTCGATCAGCCGGTCGAGCGCCTCCTGCTGCTGGGCCGGAGTCAGACCGGCCTCGCTGCCGACGCCGTCGACGAGTTCGTCGGCGACGCGCACGAGCGCGTAGATGTTGCGGATGTGCGGACGATGCCGACGGCCCAACAGCTGCGACGCCGCCCCGAACGAGGTCGAGTACGCGTCGATGACGCGACCTGCGGCGCGCTGGGTGGTCACCGAGTAGCGCTGCAGCGGGCTCAGCGCGTCGAGGTTCCGGCTCATGAGCGGCGCCCGTCCAGCGTGCCGACCAGGTCGGTCAGAAAGACGGTGAGGGATGCCGGCAGAGCCTCGGTGTGCCGGATGAGTCGCGCGCAGGCATCCAACTGCGCCTCCACCGACGCGCGGACATACGTCTCGGCGCCGCAGGCAGTGAGCAGTCCGCGGGCGGTCAGCCCGTCGGCGTCGCTGAACGCGGGTGCGGCCAGAAGAGGCCGGATGCTCGGCCACGCGCTCGTCGTCCGCGCGTAGGCGATGAGTGCGGTCTCCTTCCCCTCGCGCAGGTCGGAGAAGCTGTCCTTGCCGTGCTGATCGGTGCCGGCGAACGTCGACAGCAGATCGTCCTGCAACTGGAACGCGATCCCCAGTCGATCGCCGAGCTCGGCGAGCACGGGAACGAGGTCGGCGCGGTCGGCCAGCACGGCGGCCACCGTCAGCGGCATCCCGAACGTGTAGGCGGCCGTCTTGCGGCGGTGCATCTCCAGTACGTCGTCGACCTCGGCGGTGACGATGCCGTCGCCGAGCGCCACGTCGATGAACTCGCCGGCGACGGTCTCGGTGATCGTGTCTTCGAGCACGTCGAGCAGCCGCACGCGCACGTCCTGCGGCAGGGGCTCGCGCGCGAACGTCTGGTGCACGGCGCTCAGCAGCAGGTCGCCCATGAGGATGCCGGCGCTGCGCGCGAAGTGACCGGGATCGACGCGCGGCCGCCCGTCGCCGTCGCCGCGCCGCTCCACCAGCTGGGCGGCCTCGGCCCGCACCCGCCCGATGAGATTGGGGCGGTGCCGGCGGACGAGATCCTCGTCGATCACGTCGTCGTGCAGCAGGAAGGAGTAGTGCAGCACCTCCATGGCCGCCGCGATGCGCAGCACCGAGGCGCGCGGGCAGCGGTCGACGGCGGGGGCGAGGGCGTCGTATGCGCCGAGCATCAGTCGGGGGCGCAGCAGCTTTCCGCCGAGGGCGCACGCCGCCGCGACCTCCCAGAGGCGCGCGAAGTGCTCGCCGTGACCGGCGGCACGGGTGCGCTGCCGGTCGAAGAAGCCGACGAGCTCGCGCTCGACGTCTTCGGTGTGGGCGTGTTCGCGGTCGGCGCTGCCCTGGCGGTCGTCACTGCGCTCGCGCGGCGCGGCGCGGTCGGTCTCCAGCCGACGGGCGAGGACCGGGCCGCTCATGCGTGCACCACCGTCTCGAGCAGGCCGGCGCGATCCAGCAGGGGAAGCTGCAGCACGAGCCACGGGCTGAAGGCGAACGGCGTCTGGGAGACCGCGTCGGCCAGAGCGAGCGGATGCACCCACTCCCACGCGACGACCTCGTCCGGCGAGGGATCGAGCCCTCCGTCCAGGCGGGCGGTGAACACCGGGCACACCTCGTTCTCTACCGTTCCGCCCGCGTCGGTCGCGCGGTACCGGAAGTCGGGGAGCGCCAGTCGCAGCTGGCTCACGTCCGCACCGAGTTCCTGGTGCGCCCGCCGGCGCACCGCTCCCTCCCACTCCTCACCCGGAGCGGGGTGACCGCAGAAGCTGTTGGTCCACACGCCAGGCCATGTCTTCTTGCTCAGCGCCCGACGGGTCACCAGCAGCTCTCCCGCATCGTTGAACAGATAGCAGGAGAAGGCGAGGTGAAGGGGGGTGTTGCCGTGGTGCACGTCGGCCTTCGCGGCCGTGCCGATGCCGGCGCCCCTCTCGTCCAGCAGGACCACGCGCTCGTGATCGGGCATTCAGATCTTCCCCTTGCGTAAGGTTGATTCTCTCTTCCAAGTGATAGTAACCCATGAGATAATAAAACCGGAAGAATACTCTCGCGAATAGGATGAAGATCATGCCGGAGTCTCCTCAAGGGGCCGCGGGCGATCAGGTCGCCGCGAACCTCTACAACGTGGACTCCAGCGACCCCGGTGGGGAACTGGTCGACCGAACGACCATGGATCCTGTCGACGTGGCGCAGATCGGAGCGCTGATGCGCGCCTTCGCCGACCTTCGCGACGTAGAGCAGCAGGTCTCCGAGGCGTCACAGCGCTATATGAAGCTCAGTCGGCAGGACATGCGGGCGATCCACTACCTGATCGTGGCGGACAACCGCGGCGTGATCGTCACGCCGGGGCTGCTCGCGGCCCATCTCGGCATCTCCGCAGCTTCGACGACCAAGCTCCTCAATCGGCTCGAGCAGGGCACGCACATCTCGCGTCAGGTCCACCCCACCGACCGCCGCGCGTTCGCCATCGTCGTGACCGGCGAGACGAAGACCGCGGCGATGCAGACTGCGGGGCGCCAGCACGCCAAGCGCTTCCACGCGGCGGCGCGACTGTCACGAGAGGAACGCGACATCGTCATCCGCTTCCTCGAGGACACCGCGAACGAGATGCGCCTCACCGACGAGGCGTGGGCAGGCGAGCGCTGAGCTCAGACCAGCCCGTGCAGTTCGCGCATCAGCTGCTCGGCACCGTCCGCGTCGCGGGCGGCGATGCAGTCGCGCAGCCGGCCGTAGCCCTGCGCGCGGGCGAGCGGGCAGGCGAGGAAGGGGCGCCAGTCGCGCAGGTTCCGCTGCATCGCGAGTGCCGCCTCACGCATGACCCCGACGAACACGGTGTTCCCCGTGGCGTGCGTCACGAGCTCGAACAGGATGGCGGATGCCTCGAACAGCTGCAGCGGTTGGGCCTGGGATGCCGCGTCCACCACGGCATCCGCCGCCGCTACGATCGGCGCCAGCTCTTCGTCACTCGTGTTCTTCAGCGCCAGGCGCAGCGCGCTGCCCAGGAAGTAGGCGGTGAACTCGCCCGTGTCCTGCCGCAGCGCGTCGTCGACCTTCGAGACGCGGGTATACCGCCCCACGGCGATCTCCACGAGCCCGAAGCGCTCCAGCCGCTGCAGTGCTTCGCGCACCGGCGTGCGCGAGACGCCGAGCTGCGCGGCCAGGTCGACGTCGCGCAGACGCTCGCCAGGGTGGAGCCGGCCATCGAGGATGGCGGCGCCGATGGCGGCGTACACCTCATCGCTGAGGATCATGCCGCCACTGACGGAGAGGGCGGGAAGCGTCAAGACCATGGCGCGATCAGTGTACGGCTCGGTGCCTGTTATTCCCGTGCGCGAATGGCGTGTCTATTCGCATGTCGTGTTCCTGTTTCACGGCGTTCTCCCATCTGAGTGGCACTCACGCCGGAGCCGATATATCAGTAGGCTGTGAAGTGCCACGCTCTGCGTGGCCTATCCGGGGGGATCCGTCGACGCCCGGGCGAACGCATCGCGTGGAGCCCGGGCGTCGAATGGTTAACGGGTGTGGTGCCGGTGTTTGAACATGGATTCCGGGTGTCGTGCAAGAATCCGTCGTGCAACGTTTGTGTCACCATCTGTCGCTGGGTCGTGCTCATTGCGCTCCACACGGATAGCGTGGACACGCGGCGCGTCTTGCGCCGTGCACGCACAGCAGTAAGGCAGTTCATGAGCACCAGCGGCACCGTCAAGTGGTTCAACTCGGAGAAGGGCTTCGGGTTCATCGCGCCCGATGAGGGCGGCGCCGACGTCTTCGCCCACTACAGCGCGATCGAGACCACCGGCTACAAGAGCCTCGAGGAGAACCAGCGCGTCGAGTTCGACGTCGCCCAGGGCCCCAAGGGCCTCCAGGCGGAGAACATCCGCCCCCTCTGAGGAACGCTCACTTACGACCGGTGAGCCGGTCGTAGTCAGCGAGCGCCACGGCGTCCTCGGCGTGCCGCATGGCACGCCGAGCGGCGTCGAGGGCCTCAACCGGATCGGTTGCGCCGCGCGCAGCGGCTAATTCCTGTTGCGCTGCGGCCAACCGAACCCGGGCATCCGCACCCGCGTGCGCAGCCGAACCTTCGGCGCGCCCCACCGCGGTGCGTGCCGCGGCGAGCGTGCCCGGCAACGCTGTGCGAGCCCCCCGCAATCTCTGTTGCGCCGTGCGAGCATCGCCCAGTGCCAGATCCAGTCGGTCGCGCAGACGCGCGATCGCATCGACCGTCGCCGTCGGCCGCCGCTGAGCCGACGATGTCATCGCCGACAGCGCCGTCTCGATATCGCGCAACTCCCGACCGAGCCGCTCTGCGGCATCCGGCTCCAGTCCATCGCGCAGCGACAGCCCCTGCCGCAGCGCCACGCGCGCGGCATCCAGCTCATCGTTGACCGCTCGGGCCGCATCGGTGATGACCCGATGCTCCTCCTCCAGCGTGCGCGCGGCCACCTGGGCGCGACGCAACGACCGTTCCGCGTCCGCGAGCAAGGGCAGCGCCGACCGCGTCGGATCGGCCGCGGTCTCCGCCGCCTCGGCGAGCAGGCGCTCGGCCTCAGCCAGCGCCGCCGTCGCCTCGGTCGCGGCGCGCACGGCATCCCTCGTCTCGGCAGGGTCGACCCGCGCGTTCAACTCCGCGAGCAGAGCGTGCGGGTCACCCAGCTCGTGGCGCAGCTCGTCGGCGCGACGCCGGGCGGCGGCCACCTGTGCAGCCGCCGAGACGTTCGCGCTCATCCAGTCGGCGTGCTCGGCCCGCGCCCGATCGATCGCGGCGACGGCAGCGTCGGTGCGCGTGCGGATAGAGCGGGCCACGCGCCGCACCTCGTCGGGATGGGTCTGCGGCGTGAGCGCGCGGAACTGCTCGAACGCGGCGTCACGGGTGTGCTGCGCCGTCATCCGTGCGCGACGCAGCGCGGGCGGAGCGGTGCCGTCGTAGAGCGCACCGGAGAGCCCGACCTCGAGGTCGAGCTCGTCGACCGCATCGTCCAGACGCACCAATGCGGACCCCGTCGTGGCGCGCTCGGCCTCGGCGGCAGCGCGCGCACGCGGTGAGCGACGCGACCGGCGCAGCAGCCAGATGCCCGTGGCGCCCAGCACAGCGGCGATGCCGAAGACGATCAGCGCGGGGACCGCCCACGCGAGGATCTCCTCGGCCGTGTCGGTCATCCCTCGTCCTCGACCAGCAGCAGCGCGCGCAGCTCGTCGACGGTCTCGACGACCGCCTGTGCGCCCTCGGCCTCGTGCGGCCAGCTGAACCCCCAGCGCACGAAGATCACCGGCACGTCGTGCTCGGCGGCGCCGTCGATGTCGTGGTGACGATCACCGACCAGCACAGGACGGCTCGTGTCGAGGCCGGCATCCGCCAGCTGGCGCAGTGCCTCCGCGATCACATCGGACTTCGTCGCGCGCGTCTTCTCGTCGGGCGTCGCACCGACGATCACCTGCAGATGCGGGGCGAGATCGAAGTGATCCATCAGCGTCACGACCTGCACCTCGGGCTTCGAGCTGGCGGTCGCCTGCGGGATGCCGGCATCCGCCACGTCGGCGATCAGCTCCGCGATGCCGGGATACAGCCGCGCCCCGCTGGCATAGCCGTCGGCCTTGCCGATCGTGCGGTAGTACGCGACGGCTTCGGCGGACTGCTCGGGCGTCATGCCGACGTTGGTCTGGAACGACTCGAACATCGGCGGACCGATCCAGTGCACCAGCTCCTGACGCGTCGGAGCGGCATGGCCGAAGTGGGTCAGCGCACGCGAGAGCCGCCCGAGAATCCCCTCCGAGGCGTCGACGACGGTACCGTCGATGTCCCAGAGGATGCAGCTGAACGGGGATCGCGTGGTCATGCCGCCAGCCTAGACGGGGCGGCATCGGATGGCCGCGGGGTCGCCGTCGGGGCGGCTCGGCTCAGAACAGGCGGGGGGCGCCGGACTCGATGCCCTTCATGCCCTCGTAGTCGAGGGTGACGCAGCGGATGCCGCGGTCGGCGGCGAGCACCTTGGCCTGCGGCTTGATCTCCTGGGCGGCGAAGACGCCGGTCACCGGCGCGATGTGCGGGTCGCGGCCGAGCAGCTCGAGGTAGCGGGTGAGCTGCTCGACGCCGTCGATGTCGCCGCGGCGCTTGACCTCGACGGCGATGGTGCCGCCCTCCGGGTTGCGCAGCAGCAGGTCGACCGGCCCGATCGCGGTCGGGAACTCGCGACGCACGAGCGACAGTCCCTCGCCGATGACCTCGACCTGCTCGGAGAGCAGACGCTGCAGGTCGGCTTCGACGCCGTCCTTCTGCAGGCCAGGGTCGATGCCGAGCTCGTGGGAGGTGTCGTGCAGCACCTCGTAGATGCGCACGAGCAGCGCGTCACCGGTCTTGGTGTGCGTCACCCGCCAGTGCTCGAGCACGCCGGCGGAGGCGGACTCGGCATCCGGCTCTTCGACGGTGAGCGTGCACGGCGGGCTCATCCAGTTCAGCGGCTTGTAGCTGCCGCCGTCGGAGTGCACGAGCAGCGAACCGTCGCCCTTGTGCACCAGCAGCCGGGTGGCCAGCGGCAGGTGGGCATTGAGGCGGCCCGTGTAATCGACGGAGCAGCGGGCGATGACGAGACGCACCCGACGATCCTACGCGGCGCGGTGCCGGCATCCTCTGCCGAGATCGTGTGTTGGTGCCGAGACGGGCCGATATTGCCGTGCCACAACGGGTGGTGTCGGCACTAAGGGGTGGTCTCGGCGACGGGCGCGCGCGTCGGCGGGCACGAGCGTGGCGGCAGGCGCGGTCGCCGGCGACCGCGCCGTGCCGGGGTCTTCCGGGGTGTCCGGGATCGTCCGGGATCGGGCAAAACGGCCCGATCAGGGCACCGGCAGTTTCTAGCATCGAGGCGTCGGGCGCGCCTGCCTGGCGCCTCGCTCATCCCGTAACGAAGGATCCCCGTGCCGCATCGCGCTCTCTCCTCTTCCGCGCGCCCGCTCCGGGCGCTGCTCGCCGCACTCCTCTCCATGGCCATGCTCGTCGGCGGCTTCACTGCCGGCGCTACGGGCGCGGCTGCCGCTGAGACGGACGGTTACACCATCAGCGGGCGCATCGCGCTGCCCGACGGTGTGGACCCTGCGGCATATCTCGCCGACGTCAGCCTGGAGTGGAAGAACAGCAACTGGACGTACGGCGCCGACAACGCCTACGGCACGCTGTCCCTAGATGCGAGCACGGGCGAGTACACGATCAGCGGGGTGGACGCGGGCAGCTACAGCATCGAGCTTGCGGGGACCACGACGATCGGCGACGTCACGGTCGTCTGGGCCGGCAATGCAGGGCCGGTCGTGCCTGGCGGCAGCACGGCGTGCACGACGGTCTGCGTCGGCATCGGAAGCGGTATCGGTCTGGCGTCCCCGCAGTGGGCCGGCCTGTATTACAAGGTCGACGTCGTCGATCAGGATGTGGTCGCGCCGGACCTCAACGCCCACGCCTACGGAGTGCTGACGGTCGACGTTGTGCTCGCCGAGCCTGCTGCCGAAGGTGTGAGCACCGAGGTCTGGCTCGAGGTCGGGGTCACGGGCGAGCCCGGAGCCCTGCGTGAATCCGTGACGGTGGAGCCCGGTGAAACGAGAGGAAGCGCCAGCTTCGTCAGCTCGACAGGGAAGATTTTCGTCAGGGGCGTGCACTTCGTCTACGACGAGTCGACGAGCACCTACGTCGTCTGGGACGAGCTCGGGACGCGCAACGATGTTCTCATCGAGGCGTGGAAGACCACCGTGGTGGAGTTCTCGACGGTGATCGAGCCGACCGAGCCTGCTGAGCCGACTGAGCCCGCGGAGCCGACTGAGCCTGCGGAGCCTGCCGAGCCGACTGAGCCTGTGGAGCCGACGGAGCCGACTGAGCCGGCCGAGCCTGCTGTGCCGAGTGAGCCGACCGAGCCTGCGGAGCCGACTGAGCCTGCCGAGCCGACCGAGCCCGCCGCGACCGGTGGGCCGGCGGAGTCGGACCTGACCGCGGCATTCGAGCACGCGATCTCGGTTCCCGCATCCGCGAGCCGTGGGGGCGAGATCCAGGTGACCGTCGGTATCGAGTACGCCGGTGACGTCGTTCGGGCATTCATCTTCTCCGATCCGGTGTCGTTGGGCGCGCACACCGTTGCCGCCGACGGCACGATCGCGGTGAAGATCCCCGCGGACATCGCGGGAGATGCGCACCGGATCGCCGTCTACGCGGCAGACGGATCGCTCATCGGCTGGGACAGGATCACCCTCCGCAATACTGCGGATGGTGCCGGGGAGACGGACAGGCTCCCCACGACGGGTGGGGAACCGTCGGGAGGAGCGGCAGCGCTGGGGACGCTGCTGCTCGCGCTGGGCGGCGTGTTGCTGGGGCTGCGCCGGCGCCATCGTGCAACGGCCTGACACGGACGCCCACGACAGCGTCGGGACGTCCATTCATGGGCGTTCCGACGCTGCTCCCATAGGCTGAGAGCGTGCGGGAGGATCTGGATGCCGAGGCACGGACGGCGCGACTGGATTCGCTGATCCTCGAGCTGCGCGCGCTGCGTGAATCCGCCGGAGTGTCGTACCGCGACCTCGCGGCCCGCATCCGCGCGCAGCGGGAGACGGCCGGTGTCACACCTGCGGCTGCCCGCATTGCGCTGTCGACGGTGTCGGACATGTTCCGTCTGGGGCGTGCCCGCATCAACGCCGACCTCTTCGCGGAGATCGCCTGCGCGCTGGAGGACGACCCCTCAACGGCGCAGCGATGGCGCGATCGCGCGCGGGAGGCGATGGTCGCCACGGTGACGGTCGCAGCGCCTTCGGCGCCGATCGCGGCGGTGCCGGCGGTGCCGGTACCGTCATCGGCTCCGCGGCCGCAGCTGGCACGTGTCTTGGCTCTGGTGCTGGGTGGTCTGCTGCTCAATGCAACGGGGAAGTTCTTCAATCCGCTGCTCGGCGACGTGCTGTTCTTCGACATGATCGGCACGGCGCTCGTCGCGCTCCTCGTGGGGCCATGGGCGGCCGCGGCCACCGGAGTCCTGTTCGTCCTCGTTGAGTTGATGAAGTCCAACGTCGCTGATGCACTTTTCGCCTTGACGATGATCTCCGCCGGACTCATCTGGGGCTACGGTGCGAGACTCGGCGCCGATCGTACGCTCCCGAGGTTCCTCGGGCTGAGCGCGGTCGTGGCGGTGGCGACATCGGTCGTCGCGGTGCCGATCACGCTGCTCTATCAGGGTGGTGAGACCGGGCGAGGTCTGGACGAGCTCTATCGCGGGCTGGTCGAGCAGTCTGGCGGGGATGCCTGGGTGGTCACCGGCGGCATGAACCTCGCTGTCTCCCTCGTCGACAAGCTCGTCACCGGTGCGATCGCCTACGGCGCGTTCCGTCTGCTGCGTCCGCGACGCACCCGACGCTGAGGATGCCGCCGGCGCGGTCGCCGGCATCCTTCGCCGAGATCGTGTGTTGATGCCGAGACAGGCCGATATTGCCGCGCCACAACGGGTGGTGTCGGCAACAAGGGGTGGTCTCGGTGGCGGGCGGCGGCCACCGCCCCACTCAGTGGTGGCCGGCGCCGACCTTCGAGCCGGCGATCGGCTTGGCCGCGCCGGAGGCCAGGCCGCTCATGATGATGAGGCCCACGATGATCCAGAGGGTGGGCAGGATGCCGATCTGATGGCTGAT
>Ga0180219_1001854_pt1 | contig 13034 bp, 10 predicted proteins | sample eDN3rd30CBELigMG_FD_151338 | JGI IMG/M metagenome (GOLD analysis project Ga0180219, IMG submission 151338) | Enriched Miracle-Growth compost microbial communities from Emeryville, California, USA - eDNA 3rd pass 30_C BE-Lig MG (version 2)... ...
TCCTCGGGCATTCGAAGCGGGTCGCGGAGAAGCTCACCGCCTGGGCAGCGGGCGAGACCGGGCTGCGCTACGTCTCGGTGCGCTTCGGGAACGTCATCGGCAGCCGGGGCTCCATGCTGCCGACCTTCCAGCGCTTGATCGAGTCCGGCGGACCCGTCACGGTCACGCACCGTGAGGTCGAGCGGTACTTCATGACGATCCCCGAGGCGTGCCAGCTCGTGATCCAGGCCGGCGCGATCGGCAGTCCGGGTGAGGTGCTGATCCTCGACATGGGCGAGCCGGTCCGGATCCTCGAGATCGCCGAGCGCATGATCGCGATGTCGGGCAAGGACGTGGCGATCGTCTTCACCGGGCTGCGGCAGGGCGAGAAGCTGCGCGAGGATCTCGTCGCCGAACGGGAGGGTGCGACGCGCAGCGTGCACCCGCGGATCATGCATGCGAGGGTCGACGCGCTCGGACCGGACCGGCTGGACCGCGGGGGCTGGATGGCGCGACTCGGTCCGCGTCCGTCGCTAGATGACACCGGCGAGTTCGCCGAGTTCTGGGAGGTCAGCGCGAGGGTCTCAGAGCCGTGAGCGACGGGCGCATCTACCTCTCGCCGCCCGATGTCGGCCCTGATGAGGAGCAGGCCCTCGTCGCGGCGCTGCGCTCGGGCTGGGTCGCGCCGACGGGTCCAGCGGTCGCGGCCTTCGAGCGGGCGATGGCGGAGCGTATCGGGGTGCCGCACGCCGTCGCGCTGAGTTCGGGCACCGCGGGGCTCCATCTTGGTCTGCTCGGGCTCGGCGTCGGGGCCGGTCAGGTCGTCGTGACGAGTTCGATGACGTTCGCGGCGACGGCGAACGCGATCGTCTACACCGGCGCGGAGCCCTTCTTCATCGATTCGGACCCGGTGACGGGAAACATGAGCCCGGCGCTCCTCGAGTCGGCGCTCGAGCGGCTCACGAGCGCGGGCGAGCGGGTCGGGGCCATCGTGCCGGTCGACCTGCTCGGCAAGTCGGCGGACTACTCGGCGATCCTGCCGATCGCGGAGCGCTTCGGGGTGCCCGTGCTCGCTGACACGGCGGAGGCGCTCGGGGCCTCACATCGCGGCAGGCCCGCAGGTTCGTTCGGCCGGGCCGCCGTGCTGTCGTTCAACGGGAACAAGGTCATCACGACCTCGGGCGGCGGCATGCTCCTCACCGAGGATGCCGGTTTCGCCGACCGCGCCCGCTATTTCGCGACGCAGGCGCGGCAGCCGGTCGTCCACTACGAGCACACCGACGTCGGCTACAACTACCGCCTCAGCAATCTGCTCGCGGCGCTCGGCCTCGCCCAGCTCGGGCGGCTCGACGCGATGATCGCGCGGCGGCACGAGCTGCGCCGCGGTTATCGGTCGCTCTTCGCCGGCGTCCCGGGCGTCACGATCTTCGACGGGGGCGACGACGCCGAGGACAATGCCTGGCTCACCTCGGTCCTCGTCGACGAGGCGGTGTCGGGCTGGTCGCCCGCGGCGCTCAGCGACGCGCTCGCGGCGGAGGACATCGAGTCGCGGCCGCTGTGGAAGCCGATGCACCTGCAGCCGGTCTTCGTGGGTGCGCGCGGGCTCATCGACGGGACGAGCGAGCGGCTCTTCGAGCAGGGCCTGACGCTGCCGAGCGGCTCCTCACAGTCGCCGGCGCAGACGGAGCGGGTCCATGCGGCGATCGGCGGCTTCCTGGGGTCGATATGACGGGGCGGCGGAGGCCTTACGATGTCGTCAAGCGAGTGCTCGACGCGGCCTCGGCGGCACTCCTGCTCCTCGTCACGTCGCCCGTGATCCTCGTCGTCGCGTTCTTCGTCGTCGTGCGACTCGGCCGCCCGGTGCTCTTCCGCCAGACGCGTCCGGGCCGGGACGGCCGGATCTTCACGCTGCTCAAGTTCCGCACGATGCTCGACTCGGACCCCGCGCGCGGGCTCGTCTCCGACGCCGACCGCCTCCCCGCGTTCGGCCGGCGCCTGCGCTCGACGAGCCTCGACGAGCTGCCGACGCTGTGGAACGTGCTGCGCGGCGACATGAGCCTCGTCGGGCCCCGGCCCCTGCTCGTCGAGTACCTCGAGCGCTACTCGCCCGAGCAGGCGCGCCGGCACGAGGTCCGCCCCGGCGTGACGGGGCTCGCCCAGGTGAGCGGACGGAACGCGATCACCTGGGAGGAGAGGTTCGCGCTCGACGTGCGTTACGTCGACGAGCGCGGCCCGCGGCTCGACGCCCGGATCCTCGCCGCCACGGTGCGGGTCGTGCTCTCCCGCTCGGGGATCAGCGAGGATGGCCACGTGACGATGTCGAGGTTCGGTGAGGACGACGATGCCTGACGTCGTCGTGGTCGGCGCCGGCGGCTTCGGCCGCGAGACGCTCGACGTCATCGAGGCTTGGAATGCGAGCGGGTGCGGCGAGCCGTTGCGCGTCGCGGGCGTCACGGACGACGCGCCTTCGGAGCTCAGCCTGGCGAGGCTCGCGGCGCGAGGCGTCGCGCACCTCGGCCCCGTCGCAGAGGTCCTCGCCATGGAACCGGCCGACCACTATCTGATCGGGATCGGCGCGGGGACGGCGAAGGAACGGATCGCGGCACAGTTCGACGCGGCGGGATGGTCGGCCGCGAGCGTCGTCCATCCTGCGGCGTCGATCGGATCCGTATCGCGGCTCGGCCCGGGGGCGATCGTGTGCGGCGGAGTGCAGGTGTCGACGAACGTCGAGCTCGGCCGACACGTCCACCTGAACCCGAACGCGACGGTCGGGCACGACGCGGTGCTCGCAGACTTCGTCTCGGTGAACCCGGGTGCGATCGTCTCGGGCGAGGTCCGGATCGGAGTGCGCACGCTGATCGGCGCCGGAGCCGTCGTCCTGCAGGGTCTCGCGATCGGCGCCGATGCGACGGTCGGCGCATCGGCGTGCGTGACGCGGGACGTCGCCGACGGTCTCGTCGTGATGGGCGTGCCCGCGCGGTGAGCGAGCCGATCCGGCTGGTCTACCTCCATCAGCACTTCAAGTCGCGGCAGGAGGCCGGCGGCACGCGCTCCTTCGAGTTCGCGCGGCGGCTCGCGGCGTCCGGCGAGTTCGACGTCCATCTCGTCGCCGCCGACACCGTTGGCACGCGCTCGCGCGAGGAGCGGATGGACGGGTTCACCGTGCACTGGGTGCACGAGCCCTACTCGAACCGCATGTCGTTCGCGCGCCGCATCCGAGCCTTCGTCGGCTTCGCATGGAAGGCCGGCCGGCGAGCTCGGGCGCTCCGCCCCGATCTCGTCTTCGCGACGAGCACGCCGCTGACGATCATCCTGCCCGCCGTGCGGGCGGCGCGACGCGGCGTCCCGATCGTCTTCGAGGTGCGGGACCTGTGGCCCGAGATGCCGATCGCGGTCGGCGCGCTGCGCGGACGGCTCGCGATCCGGCTCGCGCGGCGGCTCGAGCGCTTCGCGTACCGTCGCTCGGCGCGCATCGTCGCGCTCTCCCCCGGCATCCGGGACGGCATCGTCGCCATGGGCGTACCGGCCGAGCGCGTCTCGGTGATCCCGAACGCGGCGGACCTCGACCTCTTCGCGCCGAGGCCCGGTATGGCGCGCGCCTGGCGCGACTCGCATCCCGAGGTCGGCGATCGTCCAATCGTGCTCTACTGCGGCACGCTCGGTCTCGTCAACGATGTCGGCTATCTCGTCGACATCGCGGCCGCGGCGCGCGAGATCGCGCCGGGTATCGCGTTCGTCGTCATCGGGGATGGGGCGGAACGCGATTCGGTCCGCGACCGCGCGTCCGCGCTCGGGCTGCTCGGCGAGGACGTCCTGCTGCTGCCGCCCGTGCCGAAGAATGAGGTGCCGCTCGCGTTCGCCGCGGCGACGGTCAGCACCTCGCTCTTCGCGCCGATCCCCGAGATGGAGGCGAACAGCGCGAACAAGTTCTTCGACGGCCTCGCCTCCGGCACCCCCGTCGCAATCGACTACGGGGGCTGGCAGCAGGAGCTCCTCGAATCGCACGATGCCGGCGTCCGAATCCCCTCGGGCGACCCGGTGACGGCGGCGGGGATGCTCATCGAGCTCATCGGGGAGCCGGAGCGCCTCGCGCGGCTCGGCCGAAACGCTCGCGCGCTCGCCGAGCGGGATTTTGACCGGGATGCGCTGGCGGTGCGGCTCGCGTCCGTGCTGCGCGAGGCCCACGCATCGGGCGCGTGAAAGACTGCCCGGGTGGAGGACGCACGGCCCCGGCCCGCAGCGCGGGATGCGCTCGTCGAGTCGCCGCTGCAGCTCCTCAGCGCGATCGAGGCGCATGCGGCCGGACTCGGCGGACAGCGGACGAACATCCAGGTGCGCCGTGACGTCCCGATCCTTGCTCGCACGCGCGAGGCACTGACCCGCTCGGGCCTGCCGGAGGGCGTCAGCTCCGCGATCCGGTCGCCACGTGCCTTCCTATCGCCGTTCGCATCGGCCGACCGCATCGTCGGAGACGCCTTCTCCGGGGTGTTCCAGGCCTCGCTGCTGACTCGCCCCACGCGTTCCCTCGTGGTGGTCGATGACGGGCTCGCGACGCTCCACCTCGGATGGCTGCTCGCGAGCGGCGAGCCGCTCCTGCGGGCAGGGGTGTCGGCCGGAGATCGTCGCCGTCGACTCGCCGGCCTCGCCGCCTCGCGCCTCGGTCGGCTCGCACACGCCGGACGGCTCACCCTCTTCACCGCTCTGCCGCTCCCGGAGGAGCTGCGCTCGGCGCTCTCCGCCACGCGGGTCGAGATCGTCGCCAATCGATTCCTCTGGCTGCGCGATCGTCCCGCGGAGCCGGCACCCGACGAGCCGACGGTCGTCGTCGGGTCCGCGCTACCGGCGAACGGCCTGATCGATGCCGACCGTTACCTCGCGTGGGTGCTTGGTCACGCCACTGACTCCCCTTTGCGCTATATCCCTCATCGGCGCAGCCACCCGGCAGTGATCGAGGCCCTCGCGCGCACCCCGGGAATCTCGATCGACGACTCGCATGTGCCGATCGAGCTCCGGCTGGCCGGAATGCGATCAGGCCAGCGGGTGCTCAGCCTGCCCTCCACGGCCGCGGTGCTGCTCACCACGCTCCTCACTCCTGTCGGTGTCGAGGTCGAGGCGTTCCCGATCCCGGGCGACTGGTGGACTGATCAGGCGTCGCCAGAGCGCCGCGCCTACCTTCATAGCGTCCTCCCACTCGTCGAGTCGGCGCGGACCCAAGCCGAGGGAGAGCGATGACGCCAGCTGTGCGAATCCTCGCCGTCGCCGATAGCGACTCGAATCTCAAGTGGGCCGCCGCAGTCCTGGAGCGTCTGGGGTCGGGTTCCGAGAGGTTCTCGTCCTCGATCGTCATCGTGCGCACACAGCTTGCGCCGAGCCCCTCGCAGACTGAGAGCGCACTCAGCGGCACAAGCCTGACGGCCCCACCTGTGCTGGGACCAGCGGCGTTGCGCGCCCGTATCCGACAGGAGGACCCCGACGTGCTGCTCGTCGCAGCGGTGGGGCCGATCTCCGACTTCGTGGCACGACTCGCAATGCGAGCGACCGACCGACGGCCTGTGCTCCTCGCCGGGCTGCCGGGGATCGCACTGACCGGGATCACGAGGGCGGCCCAGTGGCGCAGCTGGGCCGACGCGTTCGTGGTGCACAGTCGGCGGGAGGTCGCGGATTTCTCCCAAGCATTCGCTGCTGTCGAGACGAACCCCGCAGTTGTCCTCATGCGTCTCCCTTTTCTCCCGGAGTCGCCGCTGGAGCCCGCTCCCGTGCGCAGGGTCGTCTTCGCGCCGCAGTCGAAGGCGCCCGCAAGCCGCGACGACCGGATCGCTCTGCTCGACGGGCTCGCGCGTCTCGCCGCCGAAGGATTCGAGGTCGTCGTCAAGCTGCGCGCGAGTGCCGGAGAGCGGCAGACGCACAACGAGCGATATCCTTATGACGCACTCTGGCTGGCGGAGCACTCCCGTCTCGGACACCCTGGTGATCGTCTCGTTTTCGGAGAGGGGCCAATGAGTGCTTGGCTCGCGCCCGATACCGCTCTCGTGACGGTCAGCTCCACCGCGGCGATCGAGTCGCTCGCGTTGGGTCTGCCTGCCGTGTTCGTCTCCGACTTCGGCCTGTCGGAGGAACTGCTCAACGGCTCGTTTGCCGACAGCGGCTGCATGCTCCTCGTCGCGGATATCGCCGAAGAGTTGCGAACAGGCGGGCCCGTCCCGGCAGCCGAATGGCTCGAGCGCAACGGTCTGCATCGAGACCCGAGCACCTTGCCGGAAGTGCTGGATGCATTGGCGGCACGGCGCCGGTCGGGCGAGCTCGAGCGCCCGCAATCGATCAGGATCCGCGGACTCGGCTCGGCGCTGCGCACCATGCTGCGCGTCCGCCTGCCACTCTGGGTGCATCGTCGTCTCCACGCCACACGGTCCCGACGGCCGAGCAGCTGACCCGTTCCGCCTAGACTCGGGGCGTGCGGGTCGGAGCGGTGATCCTTGCGAGGGGCGGTTCCAAGGGGGTGCCCGGCAAGAACGTTGCGAGGGTCGGCGGCCTCCCGCTCGTCACCCGTGCGGTGGCCTCCGCGCTGGCCGCACCGAGCATCGACCTCGTCGTCGTGTCGACCGACGACGACGCGATCCGGACGGTCGCGACGACCGCGGGTGCGGAAGTCGTCGATAGACCCGCCGAACTGGCGACCGACACCAGCTCCTCGGAGGACGCGATCCTCCATGCGCTTGGCGTGCTGCAAGCCGAGGGCCGTGCCCTCGACATCGTCGTGTTCATCCAGCCGACCTCGCCGTTCATACACGCGGCCGACCTCGAGTCGGCGATCGCTCGGGTCGCCGCAGGTGAGGCCGACGTCGCGTTCTCCGCCTTTGAGACCTACGCCTTCCTCTGGGCAGCGGCATCCGATGGGGCGGTCGGCGTCAACCACGACCACTCGTTCCGCCCCCGCCGGCAGGACCGCGAACCGCACTTCCAGGAGACCGGGGCGTTCTACGTCATGCGCGCGGACGGCTTCGAGTCCGCCCGCTTCCGCTTCTTCGGCAGGGTCGCGATCCAGCCCGTCGACGAGGCCTGGGCGATCGAGATCGACACCCCGGAGGAGCTCGAGCGGGCGCGGGCGCTCGCCCCCGGCTTCCGGGATCCGGCGCAGCAGGTCGCGCCAGTCGGCGTCCGGGCCGTCGTGACGGACTTCGACGGCGTGCACACGGACGACCGCGCGCTCGTGCGCGACGACGGCACGGAGGGGGTGCTCGTGAGTCGGTCCGACGGCTACGGCGTCGGTCTGCTCCGAGCCGCGGGCATGCCGTTCCTCATCCTGTCGAAGGAGCGCAACCCCGTCGTCACCGCCCGGGCCGCGAAGCTCGGCGTCGAGGTGCTGCAGGCGATCGATGACAAGGCCGCGGCGCTGACCGCCTGGGCCGACGAGCGCGGCATCGATCTCGCCGACATCGCGTATGTCGGAAACGACGTCAACGATCTGCCATGCCTCGAGTTGGTAGGCTGGCCGGTCGCGGTCGCCGATGCGCGTCCCCAGGTGATCGGAGCCGCACGTTTCGTCCTCGCAAGCCGAGGGGGACGGGGAGCGGTCCGGGAGCTCGCGGATCTGCTGGTGGCGCCCGACAGCGGACGCGGAACGAAGTCAGTCCGATAACGAAGGGACCAGAGAATGCCAGCTCCGACGGTGAGGATCGGCGAGCACACGATCGGCGACGGCAATCCCGTCTATGTGATCGGTGAGATCGGGCTCAATCACAACGGTGACGTCGCGATCGCAAAGAAGCTCATGGATGTCGCGGCGGATGCCGGAGCCCAGGCCGTCAAGTTCCAGAAGCGCACGCCGGAGATCTCGACTCCGGCTCACATGCGCGACACGCCTCGGGAGACTCCGTGGGGCACGATGACGTATCTCGAGTACCGCTATCGCGTCGAGTTCGAGGAGGCCGAGTACACCGAGATCTCCGCATACGCGAAGGAGAAGGGACTCGACTGGTTCGCATCGCCGTGGGACGAGCCGTCCGTCGACTTCCTCGAGAGCATGAATGTCGTCGCCCACAAGGTCGCGTCGGCCTCGGTCACAGACCTCGGATTGCTGCGCAGGCTGGCTGCGACCGGCAAGCCCGTGATCCTCTCGACCGGCATGTCGACGATCGAGCAGATCGACAAGGCGGTCGAGACGCTCGGCACCTCGATGCTCCACCTCATGCACGCGACGAGCACCTATCCGCTGCCGGCGGAGGAGGCGAACCTCCGCACGATCCATACCCTCAGGGAGCGCTACGACGTCCCGGTCGGCTACTCGGGGCACGAGCCGGGTCTGCAGATCTCCATCGCCGCTGTCGCGCTCGGTGCGTCGTCCGTCGAACGCCATATCACCCTCGACCGCACAATGTGGGGCAGCGACCACGCCGCGAGCATCGAGCCCAAGGGCCTCGAGACCCTCGTCCGCGACATTCGTATCATCGAGCAGGCTCTCGGTGACGGCGTGAAGCGCGTCTTCCCCGGCGAACTCGCGCCGCTCAGCAGGCTGCGCCGGGTCGACGGCTGAGCAGACGCTACGGGAGATGGTCGGGATCGACTGGACACCGCAGTCCTGCCGGGACGAGATCGATCAGGTTGACCCTCTCGAACACGATCCGCTCGCGCCAGTCGGAGACGCCGGTCTCGTAGACGATCCCGATCCGACGCTCGCCGAGCTGGACGAGATCCGTGTAGCCACCCGGGGTGCCATCGGTCCCGAGGCGCAGAGGCACCTCATCCCAGCTCTCTCCCGCGTCGATACTGACATGGATCGCGACATCAGCTCGCCGGTTCCGGTTCTCGGGGTCGTAGGCAGAGGGAGCGGCGACCAAGAGCAGATCCTGGTAAAGGCCGTGCGGGACGAGGGCGCTCGCGTAGACGGAGACGATCTGCAGCGCGTCCTTGCGAATGACGACGCGTGAGCCGTCGATGCTCGCTGCGCCGTCCGACGACACCGCGTAGCCGCGTGTCTTTCCCGCGATCGTCGAGGCGCGATTGCGGAAGGTCGCCCAGACCCGACCGTCGGGAAGCTCAGCGAGCGCTCCCTCCACATATCGGTTCGCCGAGTCGTCGGCAGCCACAGTGAAGCCGCGGCGCCAGGTCTCTCCGTGATCATCGCTGAGGTAGGCGGATTGACCGGTCGACGATGTCCCCGCGAGGAAGACGAGTCGCCCCATGTGATCTCCGCTCGTCAGCTGCAGACCGTGCCCCGGCGAGACGAGTCCGCCGCGCCAGCCCTTGAGCGCCTTGGTACCCGACAGCTGAACGAGCGGACGCCAGGTATCGCCTTCGTCGTCGGACCGACGCATCACGACATGCAGGCCAGAGGCATCCATCAGTGACATGACGACGATGAGCGTCCCCGCGACTTCGTCCACAATCGGGGCCGGATTGGACACTCGCCCGTCGACATCGGCGAGCACCTCCATGTCGCTCCATGTGCATCCGCCGTCGACGGAGCTGCGATAGACGACGTCGAAGTCGCCGACATCCAGAACCCTGCTATCCCGTCGTTCGGCGAAGACGATGATTCGTCCGCTGGGCAGCCGGGCGACGGACGGGATGCGGAACGTCGGAGTGCCGGTCGGATCGGACTCGAAAACGGCCGGATCGCAGTCGCGGGACTTTGCGGCGGAATACGAATCCACTGGGGCCGAGGGCACTGGGGCGCCAGCCGTCAGTATCAGCAGTGCGACAAGCCCGAGCGCAGACGCCGGCATCCGCCTTCGCCATTTCCGTTTCGTCGCCGCCATCCGAGGCAGAGTAGACGCCGATCCTCTGCTTGCGGTGCATGTCCGCGCGATACGGGAGAATCTCTCTATGCCGGGTCCTGTCATCAGCGACAAGCGGCTGGATATCCAGGGCCTGCGGGCGTTGGCGGTCGCGCTCGTCGTGATCTTCCATCTGTGGCCGAGGGCGCTGCCGGGCGGATTCATCGGCGTCGACATCTTCTTCGTCATCTCCGGCTACCTGATCACCGCGCACCTGCTGCGCGAGGTCGACCGCACCGGCACCGTCTCGATCACGAGATTCTGGGCGCGGCGCATCCGACGCCTGCTCCCGGCATCGTTCCTCGTGCTCGCGGTCTGCGTCGTGCTCGCGTTCACCGTGATGCCGAGATCGGTGCTCACGCAGAACCTCCAGGAGATCGCAGCCAGCGCCGGCTACTTCGTCAACTGGCTCCTCGCGTTCAACGCCGTCGACTATCTCGCCAGCGAGAACGCGGACTCGCTCGTCCAGCACTACTGGTCGCTGTCGGTCGAGGAGCAGTTCTACATCGTCTGGCCGCTGCTCGTCGTCGCCGCTGCGTTCCTCGCAACCAAGCTGCTCAAGACCGATCGCCGTCTGGTCGTGGCGATCGCGCTCAGCCTCGTGTTCGTCGCGTCGTTGATCGCGTCGATCGTGATCACCGCGACCGAGCCCGCGTTCGCCTACTTCATCACCCCGACCCGCGCATGGGAGTTCGCAGCAGGCGGCCTCATCGCGATGCTCCCCGCGCTGACCACCCCCTCGATATGGTCGCGCTTCGCGAAACGCGCGGGCAGCTGGCTCGCCCTGGCCGTCGTCGCGCTGTCCGCACTCGTCATCATCGACACGACGACGCCCTTCCCCGGATGGATCGCCCTCGCACCGGTTCTCGCGACCGGCTTTCTGCTATGGGCGGGCGACGACGACCACCCCTGGTCGCCGCAGTTCGTCTCACACGCGGGCCCGGTCCAGCTGCTCGGCGACACCAGCTACGCGATCTATCTCTGGCACTGGCCGCTGATCATCGCCGCACCCTATGTCCTCGGTCACGGCATCGGGCTCGGGACCGGCATCGCGATCATCGCGGTCACCATCGCCCTTTCCATCGCGACGAAATACCTGGTCGAGGACCCGGTGCGCCGAGCCCGCGGCCCGCTTTCGAAGCGCTGGCCCGCATACGCATTCATGGCCACCGGCATGATCATCCTCATCAGCACCGCACCGATCACGGGGACGGTTCTGCAGGCGCACGCGGATCGAGTCCGGAACCAAGCCGATGCTGCTGTCGATGACGACACCGGATGTTTTGGCGCCTACGCAATTCTGAATGGCTGCGCCGACCCGTACTTCGTCACGGCCGCGGTGGATCCGGAGTTCTCGGCCCGCGACTTCGTGAGGGAGGAGGCCATCGAAGCGATCGGCGAATGCGAGCTCGAGGAATTCGGCGGACGAAACCCGAAGCTCTGTCGTGTCAGCGGGAAGGGGCCGAGTGTCCAGCTTGTCGGCGATTCGCACGCACAGCAGTTCATGCAGGTCTTCGCAGAGATGGCGATCGACCATGATTGGACCCTGACGACCTCTGCGCTCACCAGTTGCACGTCGTTCGAAGACGAGCGGTTCGTCTCACGAGAGTCCAGCCCCGACCGTATCGCCAGAGCCGAGGGCTGCGTGGCTTGGTCCGACGCCACACATGCGCGCCTCCTCCGTGAACACCCCGACCTGGTGGTCTTCGGAGGCCGCCGAGTGAACGCGATCGATCCGGCTGTCGCACGCGAACGGCTCACGAGCCTCATCGACGCCGGTATCAGCGTGGTGGTGATCGAGGACGTGCCCGCACTACCCGGCGATACCACCGGACCGATCTGCGTCGAGGCTGCTACGACCCTGGATGACCCCTGCGCATTCCCGGCGCCTTCATTCGACTACCCCCTGATCAACGCCGCTCGCGCTGTTGGCGCGGATGTCGTCGAGCTCACGGACATAACCTGTCCGGCTGGTGAGTGTCATACCGTCATCGGGGGTGTCCTCGTCTACAGCGACGACGACCACCTCAGCACCACGTTCAGCCGCACACTCCGACCGCGTCTGGAAGGCGCGATTCTTCGGGCGCTGGATGGAGCGCAGGAGGAGTTGACAGAGGGACCGCTCCGATGAGTCCTGTCATCAGCGACAAGCGGCTGGATATCCAGGGCCTGCGGGCGTTGGCGGTCGCGCTCGTCGTGATCTTCCATCTGTGGCCGAGGGCGCTGCCGGGCGGATTCATCGGCGTCGACATCTTCTTCGTCATCTCCGGCTACCTGATCACCGCGCACCTGCTGCGCGAGGTCGACCGCACCGGCACCGTCTCGATCACGAGATTCTGGGCGCGGCGCATCCGACGCCTGCTCCCGGCATCGTTCCTCGTGCTCGCGGTCTGCGTCGTGCTCGCGTTCACCGTGATGCCGAGATCGGTGCTCACGCAGAACCTCCAGGAGATCGCAGCCAGCGCCGGCTACTTCGTCAACTGGCTCCTCGCGTTCAACGCCGTCGACTATCTCGCCAGCGAGAACGCGGACTCGCTCGTCCAGCACTACTGGTCGCTGTCGGTCGAGGAGCAGTTCTACATCGTCTGGCCGCTGCTCGTCGTCGCCGCTGCGTTCCTCGCAACCAAGCTGCTCAAGACCGATCGCCGTCTGGTCGTGGCGATCGCGCTCAGCCTCGTGTTCGTCGCGTCGTTGATCGCGTCGATCGTGATCACCGCGACCGAGCCCGCGTTCGCCTACTTCATCACCCCGACCCGCGCATGGGAGTTCGCAGCAGGCGGCCTCATCGCGATGCTCCCCGCGCTGACCACCCCCTCGATATGGTCGCGCTTCGCGAAACGCGCGGGCAGCTGGCTCGCCCTGGCCGTCGTCGCGCTGTCCGCACTCGTCATCATCGACACGACGACGCCCTTCCCCGGATGGATCGCCCTCGCACCGGTTCTCGCGACCGGCTTTCTGCTATGGGCGGGCGACGACGACCACCCCTGGTCGCCGCAGTTCGTCTCACACGCGGGCCCGGTCCAGCTGCTCGGCGACACCAGCTACGCGATCTATCTCTGGCACTGGCCGCTGATCATCGCCGCACCCTATGTCCTCGGTCACGGCATCGGGCTCGGGACCGGCATCGCGATCATCGCGGTCACCATCGCCCTTTCCATCGCGACGAAATACCTGGTCGAGGACCCGGTGCGCCGAGCCCGCGGCCCGCTTTCGAAGCGCTGGCCCGCATACGCATTCATGGCCACCGGCATGATCATCCTCATCAGCACCGCACCGATCACG
>Ga0180219_1001855_pt1 | contig 13030 bp, 12 predicted proteins | sample eDN3rd30CBELigMG_FD_151338 | JGI IMG/M metagenome (GOLD analysis project Ga0180219, IMG submission 151338) | Enriched Miracle-Growth compost microbial communities from Emeryville, California, USA - eDNA 3rd pass 30_C BE-Lig MG (version 2)... ...
TATTCTTCAACAAAGAATGTATTTCAGTGGATTATATTTCTGAAATACGGAGATGCTTGGGAAACGGAAATTTTCAGTAAAAGCCATACCCACAAAACCTATCCGAAAACCAAAAACGGGAAAACCCTGAATACAATCGCCGTGAAGGCAATAGACCGTCTTGGGAACGAAAGCAATTATACCGCAAAAAAAGTGAAATAAGAAATTGTTAATATTTGAACTATCAGGTTGTATAAGACATAATGAATGCCAAAAAATAACCTGCAATTATTTTTATTAATTGGTTTTGGTTATATGATTTTTTTATAACTTTGAAAAAAGTATAATTACTAATTTTAAAAACCACAAATTATGAAACAACAGATTTTCATCAGATTTGCAGCGATGCTGCTACTCATTTCCTGTTTTGCTACAGCTTTTGCACAGGAAACCGATTCCACAAAACCCAATGTTTTAGCTGATACCAAATGGACTGGTATTGTAAATGCACCTTCCCCTGAAATGATGACTTTCGCATTTTCAGAAAATATGCTTAATCTTTTATATCAGGGAGAGACCATCGAAACAATGAGCTACACCGTGGACAGAGATACTCTTACCTTAAAGAAAACCAGCGGAGGTTCACCTTGCTCATTAGATTCGGTAGGAAGCTATACTTTCAGTATTAATGATAATAAGCTGACTTTTACCCTTGTAAAAGACGATTGTAATGAAAGAGCAATTGCTTTCGATCCGAATGGTTATACTTTGGTAAAATAAATCCGTATCAGAAAGAATAATTTAATTTGCCTTCCTTTCGGAGGGCTTTTTTTATTAAATTAGCGGAAATCAAAATCTTAATAAAAATGATTTCACAAAAGTTTATCGGGAACCTTCAGAATGAACTTCAGAACATTGAAAATGAAGGACTTTACAAAACCGAAAGAATTATCACTTCCCAACAATCCGCAGAAATAACAGCCAACGGAAAAACACTTCTGAATTTCTGTGCCAACAATTATCTCGGTTTGTCCAACAATCCGGAAGTGATAAAAGCATCGCAGGAAACCATCAATTCTCACGGCTACGGAATGTCGTCCGTCCGTTTTATCTGCGGAACACAAGATATACATAAAGAACTGGAAGCCAAAATTTCCAAATTCCTCGGAATGGAAGATACCATTTTATATGCTGCCTGTTTTGATGCAAACGGTGGAGTTTTCGAGCCTTTGTTTTCGGAAGAAGATGCCATTATTTCTGATGAACTGAATCATGCTTCGATTATTGACGGAGTTCGACTTTGTAAAGCAGCAAGATATCGCTACAAAAATAATGATATGAACGATCTGGAAACACAACTGAAAGCTGCCTCCGAAAAAAATCATCGTTTCAGGATTATTGTAACAGATGGTGTTTTCTCGATGGATGGGATTGTTGCCGATCTGAAAGGAGTTTGTGATTTGGCAGAAAAATACGATGCCTTGGTAATGGTAGATGATTCTCACGCAACAGGATTTATCGGGAAAACCGGTCGTGGAACGCATGAAGCCAATAATGTAATGGGAAGAGTGGATATTATTACTTCTACTTTGGGTAAAGCTTTAGGCGGCGCATTGGGCGGATTTACTTCCGGGAAAAAAGAAATTATAGAGATGCTTCGTCAAAGATCACGACCTTATTTATTTTCCAATTCTCTTGCACCGGGAATTGTAGGTGCAGCAATGAAGGTTCTGGATATGATTTCTGAAAATACTTCGCTTCGCGATAGAGTGATGGAAAATGCAGATTATTTCAGAACCCATATGAAAGCCAAAGGTTTCGACATTCCTGATGGAGATGCTGCCATTGTTCCGGTAATGCTTTATGATGCGCCACTTTCCCAAAAAATGGCGGAAAAACTGATGGATGAAGGCATTTATGTAATTGGATTCTTTTATCCGGTAGTTCCGAAAGGCAAAGCAAGAATCCGAGTTCAGCTTTCTGCAGCACACACTAAAGAACATTTGGACAAAGCAATTGCTGCATTCGAAAAAGTAGGAAAGGAGTTGGGAGTTATTGGATAATCAAAAGAAATATATAAGAGCCTGTTTAAATTTTAAAGAAATAAATTTAGTAAGGTCTATTTTCTTATTCTTATCCGTTTTTTATGTTCTTTTAAGCGTATTTCCCTTCTACAATTTTCAATTTATCCCGATAAATTTTCAAACTCCAGAAGAAAAATCCATCTAAAAATAACTATAAAAATTCTGATATAAAATGTAAACAGGCTTTAAAACAAAATGAACCTTCTTTTCAGGAGGTTCATTTTTTATTTTTAAATTAAATGATTTATTTCCGGTCTACCACAATTCTGTCAGTTCTGTTGGCAAGTTCCCAGGCTGTCGCGAAAATCAGCTGCGTTCTTTTTTGCAAAAGCGGATAGTCTATTTTATCGGGATCATCGGTTGGTTTGTGATAATCTTCGTGGATTCCGTCAAAATAAAAAGCAACCGGAATATTATGCTTTGCGAAATTATAATGATCGGATCGGTAATAGAGTCTTTCCGGATCTTTAGGATCGTCGTATTTATAATTCAATTCCAGCTGTACGGTTTTAGCATTGGCTTCTTCATTTATTTTTTTCAGTTCAGAGCTTAGCATTTCGGAACCGATTACATACACGTACTGCTTTCCACGATTTTCCGCATCATCTCTTCCTATCATATCGATATTCAAATCAACTATAGTATTGGTAATCGGGAAAACGGGATTTTCAGAATACCATTCGGAACCGAAAAGTCCGTGTTCTTCACCAGTTACGTGCAAAAATAAAATGGAGCGTTTCGGACCTTTTCCGTCTTTTTTGGCTTCCTGAAAAGCTTTTGCAATCTGCATTACTGCAACAGTTCCGCTTCCATCATCATCGGCACCGTTATACACTACACCGTTTTTGGTGCCTACATGATCGTAATGTGCAGAAACCACGATAATTTCATCAGGCTTTTCAGAACCGGGGATAAACGCCAAAATATTTTCAGAGTCCGGAAGTTTTCCTCCGTAACCGGATTTGTTCATAAATTCCGCAGGAACTTTCTGATAATATGAATCCATTGTTGGAGGATGTCCAATTCCCAGATTTTTGTAATAATTAATCATATATTCGCCGGCTCTTTTCTGTCCGGGACTTCCGGTATCTCTTCCTTCCATGTTATCATCAGCAATTACGTAGAGATTTTTCTTAAGTTCTTCAGATTTTATGGTCGAATAATATTTTTGGAAAGTTGGGCTATCAATGCCCGTTTTCACGGCGCAACTTTGCAGAAAAGCAATCCCGAATGCTGCAATGTAGATCTTATAATTTTTCATATAGCTAAAAACTTGTTTAATGAGTAGTGGAAAATAACGATATGTTTCCGATTATCACAAATTTAGTAAACATTTTGGTATGATGATTTATAAATATTCCAATCGCAAGAAAAAGCAACAGAAAAATCAGTTTGAAATGTCAATTAATATTACCGGATTTTTTCCAAAATTATTTCGAAATGGATTTTTTTGTTTTCGGGGATTTCTATTTCGGAACGGAAGGTTTTATAACCTTTGAAGCTGGCAGAAATTTCATATTTTCCGGAAGGAATGATTTCTGAAAACGCCTGATCTTCATTTACAGAAAGATTTATTTCTTCAGATTTTTTATTGGTTTCCAAAGAATGAAGTACAACTTTTGGCGTACCAAAACAATAGGCTTCCGCAGTTTTTCCACAAGCTACTACGCCTTCCAGTTTTCCGGATTTATTCTGGGAAAAAAGAAATATAGGGGAACTGCCGATGATAATAATGGTCAAAAGTTTTTTCATAAAATGGTTTTAAAAAATGGAGAAAAATAGGAGTGAGAAAAAATTTCAAGAAATTTCACCTACATTATTTTTCAAAAAATGCTGTAGTACCGCCAATCCAAATCGCATCTTTTTTGTTGAAATCCACATTTACCATTGCAGCTTTCGTCATTCTTACAAGATGTTCCATTAGTTTCGGGCGGTCTTCGTTTTCGTGCCAAATATACAGAAGACGGATTTCCGCTTTAGAAAAATCTCCGTTCGGATCTTTAAAAATAGGAGCGTATTCCACCTTCCGCTGCATAATATAATTTTCTTTATCCCCGATTTCGTCAATAATTTCTTTCGTAGGATTCAGGTTTACACCGCTTCCTGCAAATGAAAACAATGGCTTTAGCACGAAATCTCCAATATTTTCGGTGTTCGGAAATTCATTCAGAAAATAACTTTTAGGAACATACGAATGCCTGAGCTTCGGAAGTAAAAATTTTGAGATTTTAAAAAACCAGTTCGGATGCGTAATCCATTCAGCATCAATCTCTTCCCGGAAATCAAAATCGGTTTTCAGATCCGGAATCCGATCCAGCTCATCAAAAATCACACGGTTGTATATCCTTTTTATTTCGATGGTTTTTCCGTTTTTTTCATAGTATAATTTTCTGCCGTTTTTTTTAATCTCTGTTAAGCAGACAGGCGTTATGCCGAGTTTTTTTTCGGTTAAATAAAAATCGATATTGGTTTTCTGTTTATGCGGATAAATTTCGAGAAGGATTACATTTTCAGGATTTTCGTTGCCGATTAAAAGTTTTCGAAGTTCACTGTAATAGTGTTCATCGTTCATTTCCGGTTTCAGTTCGTTCAGGAAAGGATAAACTTTGCACAGCGCATTTTGCAATTCTTTCTGAAAAGCATACAAAGTAGGAAAAGACTGAAGTTCAATTAATTGCGGAACAATATCGCCGTTTTCATTTTTACAAATTCCGAAATCGATGGTGAAAAAATGCGGTTGCTTTGTATCATTGGGAACATTACAGTTTTCGGGAATGGCTTTCTGAAGCTCTTCACCGCTCATATTTTTAATTTGGGTGATAATGCTTTCACAGGCATCATTCAGTTTTTCCTGAAAATCTTTGGTGAGAAAAATGGGACTTTCGGAAACCCGAAAAAGCGGCTCGATTCCGCTTTCCTGCTTCAGAAGCTGAATTACTTCTTTGTATTTTTCCGGTGAAAATTCACTGTTGAATTGTTCTCTGTATTTTGAGATCATAGTTTTGTTTTGATTTTATGTTTTAATGGTGCAAGTCAAAAATTTTTCCTACATAATTGTCAAGTAAGAAATAAAAAATGATACAGACAACAATAGTTGCTATTATTAAGTAAAATTTCTTTGTCTTCAAATCAGCTCAAAACTTTTCTGTAAAATCTGTCGGGTTGCGAAGTTTAAAAATCTTGGAAGAATCTGCGATCTTGTAAGTACAATTTTATCAGGATCGTCCATTCTGTCGATTGTTTCCAGATATTTTTCCATTCCGAAATTATCAATCATTGCATTACGGTTTTTTTCGTTTTCCAGATTTTTCAGAAATCCTTCAGGATCGGCTTCCGGATGAAACTGCGTTCCGAAAATTTCATCAGAAAAACGAACCGCCATTACAGCTCTTTCCAAATGGATGTGCGGACGAACTTTTTCCAGTGCTGTAATTTTCATTCCCATTTCTTCGAAGCGTTCTTCATTCGGTTCAATAAACTGATATGCTCTGGAATCTACGCTGTAGAAAGGATCGGGAAGATTTTTGAAAATAAAATCCTGTTTTCCTTCTTCGGTTTTATGCACCGGCATTACGCCAAAAGAGTAGGATTTCCTTTTGCAGATATTTCCCAGTTTCCAGTGGATGCTCGCAATCTGAAAGGAATGGCAGATTAAAAACAGAAATTTCTTGGTTTCATTTTGTTGGTTATATTCCAAAATTTCATCCAGAAAACCGGCGTATTTGGGTTCCCATTCGTAGCCTTCACGATGCGGATTTCCGGGACCTCCGGAAGAGATAAAAATATCAAAATCAGCAACATTGGGAAATTCGTTTTTGTAGCGGATATCAAAGATTTTAATTTCTACTTCCTCCTCGGAATTTTCTTTGAACGCTTCGGATATTTCTTTTATATTCCTCATTCCCTGATTGATATGGTTGTTATTCATATCCAAAAGGGCAAGTTTGATCGTCTTCATTTTCTCTGATTAAAATATTTCTGCAAAATTAATAAAAATGAAATTGATGAAAGTTATAAGTAAATTTGCTGTTCGCCGATTTTGTTTTCTTCGAGATTAATCTTCTTTATAATTTTTTGTAAAGATGACGAAAAACGGCAGATTTTTAATCATTCACAATTCCGTATTCGGTTTCGGAAATCATATAATCTACTACTGCTCTCAGATCGCCGGTTTCTTCAAAAACTTTCAGCTGGCGGTCTGCTCCGGTTCCGTTTTTCATAATTTCCCACGCGTATTCCACTTCCTTGCGGCTTCCCAGCTCATCCACTACATCATCAATAAATTCCAAAAGCTCTGTCAGAAGGTTTTCGTAAGGCACGCTTTCTTCTTTCCCGAAATCGATGAGGTGGGAATAGATTCCGTCTTTGGAAGCACGCCATTTGTTTTCGTTCAACAATAATCTTCGGTAGCTTCTGAAGCTTAAGTTCTGCTGATGGAGCTTGTAAATTTTCGCTGTTAAAGCCTGCATAATTGCGGCAAGACAAACAGTTTCATCCACACGAAGTGGCATATCGCAAATCCGGAATTCGATCGTCGGATAAAACGGATGAACACGCAGATCCCACCAGATTTTCTTGGCATTATCAATGGTTCCAGTTTTGATCATTAAATTAACATAGGCATCAAATTCTGCTGCGCTGGAAAAATAACTGGGAATACCTGTTCTCGGAAATTTTACGAAAACTTCCTGCCGATAAGATTTGAATCCGGTTTGTCTTCCTACCCAAAAAGGAGAGTTGGTGGAGAGTGCATATACATGCGGAAGAAAATAGCGCATCACATTTTGTATTCTTACGCCTTCTTCCCGATCCGGAATTCCAACGTGTACATGCAATCCGAAAATAAGATTGGAGCGTGCTACATCTCCCAGATCTCCTACAATTTTATCGTATCTGTCGTGCTTGGTAATGGTATTGTCCTGCCATCTTGAAAAAGGATGTGTACCGCCTCCGGAAACACGCAGATTCTGATCGTGAGCGGTTTTGATGAGTCTTTTTCTTAATGAATACAATTCGTCTCTCGCTTCCTGAATGTTGTTGCAGATTCCTGTTTCCATTTCTACAACAGATTCGTGCATTTCGTGTTTCAGGTTTTCACTTAATGTTGCTTTTCCGCCTTCGATTATTTTAGAAACGTGGGAAACCAAATCGCGGGATTCCGCATCAATGATCTGGTATTCTTCTTCTACACCTAATGTGAATGTGTGTTCCATACTGATAATATTTGTGCTTTTATTAAATCATTCGAAGTTCCTCAAATCTTGTATTATTTTGCAGAATCTTTTACGAAAGTACCCCATGAAATGTTGGCTTTTCCGGGAACGTATTCTTTCGCTTTTTCTATTGCCAATTTTGCAGCATGTTCTACAATCCATGCGAAATTTTCTTCACCTACCGAGTTTTTGTCTGCATCAGGAGCAGGATTACAAAAATCGATTGCATAAGGGATCCCGTCTCTTACTGCAAATTCTACTGTGTTGAAATCATAACCAAGTGCCTGGTTCATTTTTATGGTAAGTTCTTCAATCTGCTTGAGGAGTTTTTTCAGTTCTTCTCCTTCGGTTTTATGGGTGGTTGCATATCTCAGATGGTGTGGATTTCTTGGTTCATAAGGCATAATGTGCACATATTTTTTCCCGAGACAATAGACACGGTAGTAATCTTCAAACACAATTTCTTCCTGAACCATCATTACAAGCTGTTCGGTTTCTGCGTGTTTTGCCCATAGATCTTCCGGACTTTCTACGCGGTACACATTTCTCCAGCCACCTCCGTCGTGCGGTTTCATATAAGCCGGAAAACCGATGTAATTGAAGATATATTCCCAATCGTGTGGAAACTTCAGGTTTCTGAAAGAGGTTTCCGAAGTATTGGCAGGTCTTTCGTGTGAAGGCAGCAATACTGTTTTAGGAAGTGGAACTCCGAGTTTTGTCATCAAAGCATTATTGAAAAATTTTTCGTCTGCGCTCCACCAAAATGGGTTATTGATGACGTAGGTTCCGTTGAGTGCTGCATTTTTCAGATAGGCTCTGTAGAAAGGAACGTCCTGCGAAATTCTATCTATAATCACGGCATAACCATAATCTGCGCCTTGTTCCAGTTTGTCGATTGAAACGGGTTCTGCTACGATTTCGCCTTTTCCCAGCTCATTTACTTTATCAATGAAAGCCCACGGAAACGTGTCTTCCATTCCGAATAAGATTCCTACTTTTTTTGCCATAATATTTTTGTTTTTTTAGTTTAAATTTTCAAGTTTGAACTTCTTTTATCCGAAAAATCTCCCCACAAACATCGGGAAAACCATTCGCCAAAGCGGCCAATCGTGGTTGATCCATTTTCTTTCATCGTACCAATTGTTAATTCCTTTTGAGTCCAGAATTCTTGCCATTTCGCGGGTTTGTTCCAGGCAGATATCTTCGTCGGAAGTGCTGAGAACAATATGCATATGCTTGTATTTGAAAGCTTCATCATTCGGTACAAATTCTCTCGGACAATTGAAATATACGAGCTCACCGTTGTAACCATCCATAAAATTGCGAATTGAAAATGCTCCCGAAAGACAAAAAAGATGGGAAACAAGATCTGGAAAACGGAAGGCGAGATTGGCAGCGTGATAGCCACCAAAACTGGCTCCGGCTAAAGCAACGCGGTGCGTTTGGTGAAGCTTCTGAATATACGGGATGTATTCCTGACGGATAAACTGCACCCACAATTCGTAATTCCGGATTCTGTCTGCAGGTCGGATTCCTTTGTCATAAAAGCTCCACTGGTCAATCGTCTGAATGTTGTACAATTTTACAATTCCCTGATCTACAAACCAGCTGATACTGTCATTCAGCTTAAAATCGTGGTTTTGCGTGTATTGTCCCTGCGAAGTGGGAAACATAATAACCGGATATCCGAAATGCCCGGTTATTTCTACTTTCAGGCTTGTTCCGAGAATGTGCGAGTAATAATCGGTGTGTTCTATTCTTGGCATTGGTTAATTTTTTTGTTCAAAGTTTAAAGTTTATTACTCCCATATTACCGGAATATTTTTGAATGTAATATTTTCAGTAAGCTTACTGTCAAATGCCTCATTTTCCATTCTGACATAAGAGAAATCAACACTTAAAAGTTTTATAATAGGAAAAATCTATTTCATTAATTTTAAATTTAATAAAGCCTTTCATTGGAATATCCGGTTGAATACTTTCTACACGACTTCTTTCTTTATTTGCAAGCACTTCGTAAGTATTATTTTGGTTACCACGATCATCAACGATATATGAACTCATCCCCTGATAGTATTTTCTAACTGTATCAGAAGTATTTCTATAAAGATACGTAATGACTAAAGTTTTGTTCACTTTATTACCTGTTGCATTGGTTATGGTAAACTCTAAATTATTTGCAGATGCTTGTGCAATTGGTTTTAATAGATTTAGCGTTTCTTTATAATATGCTACTTGTTTTGATAATTCTTCTATCTCTAACTTACTTTTTTTAAGCTCAGTTTCTAAATGTGAGCAAACGGATTGAGCAAACATTATATTTGCCAATACCAAACCGCCAATTAATAAAGATTTTCTCATTTCTATTTTTTGTTTTTTTAATGAATTAACTTTTTTCATTTTTTGGACTTTCAAAACTTTGTCAAAGTATCTTATTTGCACATAAAACTTTGACAAAGTAGTCCAAGCTTTTCCCGATCATCGGATTTATTAAGATGTCGGCTTATCCTGCGGCGGAATAATGTTGAGAATATTTTCGGTGATTTTTTGTGCAGCTTCGTCTAAACGATCCTGTATTTTGGCTTCATTATCGGATTTGTAAACAATCCCGATGTGATAATCCATTGTAAGAAATTTTGCAACTTCTTCACTTTCAAATTCTGAAGTTTCTGGCCGAAGATCTTTTGCCAAAGCAATGATGAGCCCGGCAAAAAAGCCGGTAGGTTTCCCGATTTCGTAGGTTTTATTTTTCAGAATCACGTTTTCCAATCGTGCCCATTCCCGCCAGATATTAATGCCGGTTGCGGCTTCCACAAGATCAGGAATATGCGCACCGCCTACTCGTGAAGAGGTTTCCAGAAAATAATATTTTCCGTCCTGTCCTTTAATATATTCGCTGTGTGTTGCTCCGTTTTTTAGCCCGAAATTATTCAGAACCTGCGTGTTGATTTCATTCAATGCCACAGATTCATCAGAATAGCGGTTTAAAGTTTTGGTCCGAAAAACGCCGCCTTCGTGCGAAACCTTCATCGGAGGAGCAAGATATTTCGAGCAGCAGGTGAAAACAATTTCTTTATTGTAAACCAAGGAATCTACGTGATACACATCGCCGGGTTTGAAGTTTTCTAAAAGGAAAAGGTGCCGCTGTTCTCCCAAATTATCAATAGCCAGCCAAAGCTCTTCTGCGGAATTCAGTTTTTTTATTCCGCTTGCAGAAGCTTCGGAGCGTGGTTTCAAAACCCAAGGTGCAGGAATATTCTCGGTAAATTCGCGTACGATTTCATTATTGAAAATCGAAGTGTATTCCGGAACATTAATTCCGGTATCTTTCGCCTGTTGGCGCATTGCGAGCTTGTCCCGGAAATAGCGATGGGTGGTTTGTCCCATTCCCGGAATCCGGAAAGTTTCACGGATGAGAGCGGCTTTCTCCACATCGTAATCGTCCAGAGCAATTACCGCATCTACTTTTCTGGAAACCATAAGATGAGAAAATCCTTGTACAAGATGTTCCAAGTTCCAAACGGAAGGCGAAATTTCCGACATATAAAATACTTCGTCAATGGCATGCCAAGGCCAGTTTTTTTCGCGTAATTTTTCTGAAGTGATGAGGATCATTTTATTTCCCAGCTTCTTCATTTCGTCCATAAAATCATACCCTTTGAAATAGCAGGATATGCAGACAATGGTTTTCTCCTCCATATAAAGAAATTTAAAAATTAATGGATTATCAAAAAAGAAATACTTTTTTTATTAAATAATCAATACTGATTTTCAAAAAGTAGTTCGGATTTGAGAATTGTAATTCAATTATACAGAGAATTTTTGTAATACACTAATTTTTAGCGGAAATTTTCAATGAAATTTAACAATAACTGAATGCCGTATCCGGTGGCTGCTTTTTCTTTTGCATAATTTACATTTCCGAAAGCAACTCCCGCAATATCAAGATGTGCCCAGTTTGGGTGGTTTTCGGTAAATTGTTCCAGAAATTTTGCTGCAACAATGCAGTCGCCAATAGGTTTCATCGAAATATTTTTGAAATCCGCAACATCCGATCGGAAATCTTCTTTCCAAATGTCCCAAAGCGGAAGATTCCATAATCGCTGATTGGTTTTATCAGCAGATTTCATCAAAGAGTTTTTCAGATTTTCATTGTTGGAAAACATTGCTCCGCAAGTATCACCAAACATTCGCACAGCACTTCCTGTGAGCGTGGCGAGATCTATAAGCGCATCGGTTTTATAGTTTTTGGAAAGGTAGGAAAGTGCGTCTGCAAGGGTCATTCTGCCTTCTGCATCCGTATTTAAAACTTCTATGGTTTTTCCGTTATATGCGGTAACCACATCGCTCGGAAGATAGGCTTTTTCAGAAATTGCGTTGTCGGTGATAGGCAAAATCGCAATGATATTTACAGGAATTTTCTGTTCAGCTGTAGAAATTAATGTTCCGATAACGGCAGTTGCGCCGCCCATATCAGATTTCATATAATGCATATTGTCTGGATTTTTCAGGGAAATCCCACCTGTATCAAACAAAACACATTTCCCTACCAAACCAATTGTTTTCGCATTTTTTGTGGAACTTTTATATTCGATAATGGTAAAAGCGCAATCCATCGAACTTCCCTGATTAACGGAAACAAAAGCGCCTAATCCTAATTTTTCGCATTCTTTTCTTCCGAAAGCGGTGTATTGGAATTTGTATTTTTTAGAAATATCTTTTAGGAAAGCGGAAATGTCATTTGTTTTTTTGAAATTGGCAGGCTTATTCAGCCAGTCCATTGCCGAGAATTGTCCTTTGCAGAGTGCGAGCGTTTTTTCTGAAATTTCATCCAAATCGTTCTGTGTAAAATTTGAAGTTTGAAAGTTAAAATCATCATTCCAGAAAGGATGTTCCGGCTGAAACGGATATTGGTAAGTTCCCAGGAAAAGCCCTTTGATCAATTCCTCAAACTGACTGTTGCTGAGGTTTTCTGCTTCAATTTTTGTGGTAACAGATTGCAGGTTTTTTTTATTTTTCTGGGAAAAATCATTTGCTGTTTTCTGAATTTCGAAATCCCAAATATCCTTTCCTAAACCAACGAGATATTGCACCGATTTCTCGGTTGCAATCACAAAAGTTTCGCTTTTTTTTCCACTGAAAAAATGAGTGGTGCTTTTGGGAAAACTTTTCTTGCTTTGCTCCCAAGTTTTTTCGGTAAAAAAGGAGAGGATTTGGGAGTACGTTTTTTTGGATTTATTAGAGATTGATATTTTCATTTTTTGAGATTTTTTTAAAACATTACGCCGAAATGTCGGAAAAAGACTCAAGTTTTCTTGAACTATTTCGGAATTGATAACATTAATTTTTTAGTCCTCTGCTTCATATTCTATATCGTGTTTCGGCGCTACTTCCACAGGATTTGTAGTATTGTTGTAGTATAGCCATTCGATTGCGCGCGGAAATTCCTGAGACCAGAAAAATTCATTATGAGTACCTTCCGGATTGATGCTGGTACGGATTTCAAAATCGAAAAGATTTTTTTCTTCCCAGAGATGAAGGCTTTCTTCGAAAAGTTCAATTCTTTTCACCATTTTCGATCCTTCTTGTTCACCGCCATATAAATAAACTTTTGTTTTGTAGGGTTTTCGGAAGCTCAGCATCGGGAAATTATTATGCGGTTCCACCCAAAGTGAAGGCGAAAAGATGAGAAGTTTGGAATACACTTCCGGATATAGGAATCCGCTGTAAATACTGATGAGTCCGCCTAAAGAG
>Ga0180219_1001858_pt1 | contig 13008 bp, 7 predicted proteins | sample eDN3rd30CBELigMG_FD_151338 | JGI IMG/M metagenome (GOLD analysis project Ga0180219, IMG submission 151338) | Enriched Miracle-Growth compost microbial communities from Emeryville, California, USA - eDNA 3rd pass 30_C BE-Lig MG (version 2)... ...
GGGCCTGCTGCGCCGCGAACTGCTGGTGGACCTCGCCGCCGGCGAGACCGCGCAGTTCCGCATCCTCAGCGACGCCAACAAAGGCTTCGACATCCTCCCGGCCCAGCGTTGACGCCCGGGCGGGGCCACGGCCCCGCCCTTCCCCGCCTTACCCGTTGATGCGCCGCACCAGGCGCGCCTGCAGCTGCTCCAGCTCGGCCGGGTCGGCCTTCTGCGCGGCGTGGATGCCCAGGCCCTGGCCGGCATAGCGCGGCACTATGTGCACGTGGATGTGGAACACCGTCTGCCCAGCCGGTGCGCCATTGAACTGGGCCACCTGCACGCCGTCGGGGTTCAGTTCCTCGACTATCACGCGGGTCAGGCGCTGCACCACGCCCATCACCTTGCACAGCGCATCGGAGTCGACTTCGAGGATGTTGCGCGCGGCGCTGCGCTTGGGCACCACCAGCGCATGGCCGCGGGACTGCGGGAAGAGGTCGAGGAAGGCGAGCACGTCGTCGTCTTCGTACAGTTTGTAGCAGGGTGCCTCGCCGCGAATGATCTGGGCGAAGATGTTCTGCGCATCGTAGGTGCCTTGCAGGCTCATGGCGCTGTCCTTGAGCGGTGGATCGGAGACGGCACCATACCGGCTCGCGGCGTCGCTGGCACCTCCCCCCTGCGCGATCGGCGGCGTATGCTGGGCGTTCGACTTTCAGACCGGAGTTCCCATGCCTTCGCTCGCCGACTTCCCGATCACCCGCAAATGGCCCGCCACCCGCCCCGACGTCCTGCAGCTGTACTCGCTGCCCACGCCCAACGGCGTGAAGGTCTCGATCATGCTGGAGGAAACCGGCCTGGCCTACGAGCCGCACCTGGTCAGCTTCGAGCACAACGACCAGTTCAGCCCGGAATTCCTCTCGCTGAACCCGAACAACAAGATTCCCGCCATCCTCGACCCCAACGGCCCCGGCGGCCAGCCGCTGGCGCTGTTCGAGTCCGGCGCCATCCTCATCTACCTGGCCGACAAGACCGGCCAGTTGCTGCCCCAGGACCCGGCGCGGCGCTACGAGGCGATCCAGTGGTTGATGTTCCAGATGGGCGGCATCGGCCCGATGTTCGGCCAACTGGGCTTCTTCAATAAATTCGCCGGTCGCGAGATCGAGGACAAGCGGCCGCTGAATCGCTACGTGGAGGAGTCCCGGCGGTTGCTCGGCGTGCTCGACCAGCGCCTGGAAGGGCGCGACTGGGTGATGGGGCAGGAGTACGGCATCGCCGACATCGCCATCTTCCCCTGGGTGCGCAACCTGGTGGGCTTCTACGAGGCGGGCGACCTGGTGCAGTTCGAGCGCTTCGGCAATGTGAAGCGGGTGCTGGAGGCGTTCCTGGCGCGGCCGGCGGTGCAGCGGGGGTTGGGGATTCCGCAGCGGGGTTGAGGTTGGGGTTGGGCTGCTCGCGAACGATGGTGTCCAGCTTGGCTACGGAGCGGTGTCGAAGTCCGCAGCCCTCTCCCCCCGCCCTCTCCCTGAAGGGAGAGGGGGCTTGTCCGTGCCGAGAGAGGGAATGGTTTCAGCCGGAAACCTTCGGTGCTGCCGGCTAACTCCAAAACATCCCGTTCGGCCCAACGCCCCCTCTTCCGGCTAACGCCGAAACACCCGAGCACGCCGAACGGTCCCCTCTCCCTTCAGGGAGAGGGTTAGGGAGAGGGAGCGGAGTCCCTCTCGAACACCGGAGCAGCCGGGAAACACTGTTCGCGAGCAAGAACTAGGCGTCCCCCTCGCTCCTACGAAAAACCTCGTCAGGCCTCGACCTGGCTCCACTGCTTGCTCAGCCGCTTGTCCGACACCGGCACCTTGGTCCCCAGTTGCTGGGCGAACAGCGATACGCGGTATTCCTCCAGCATCCAGCGGTACAGCACCAGTTCCGGGTCGCGCTTGCCTTCCTGGGCGTGCTTGGCCTGGCGGGCCTTGTACTGGTCCCAGTAGCCGGCCATCTCGCCGCTCCACACGCGGTCGCGCTGGACCTGGCCGGCGACCTTGTCCAGGCGCTGTTCCACGGCCTTGAGGTAGCGCGGGTATTCCCTCAGCCATTCCAGCGGGGTGTCGCGGACGAAGCCGGGGTAGACCAGGTTGGCCAGTTGCCCCTTCACGTCGTTGAGCGGCACCGTCATGGCCAGGTCGACCTTGCCCTTGAAGCGCTTCTGCAGGCCGTGCCAGAGCTTGAGGATGTCCAGCACCAGGCGGGCGATGCGTTCGGCGTGTTCGGTCCAGGCGCCGCGTTTTTTCTCCGCCAGCGAAGCCAGGGCCGCGCCGTCGCGGGGCAGGCTGGCCTCGCCTTCGAGGATGCAGGCGTCCAGGCTGGCCAGGAGGATGTCTTCCACCAGCGCCTCGACGCGGCCCAGTTCGCGGTACAGCAGGCCCATCTCGGTCTGCCCCGGCAGCTTGCCGCGAAGGAACTTGGCCGGCTCGGCCAGTTGCTGCAGCAGCAGGCGCTGCAGGGCGCGGCGGTGCTGGTACTCGGCCTCGGCCTGGGTGGGGAAGCGGTTTTCCTTCACCACCCCGCCCTCTTCCACCAGCGCCGGGTAGACCGTCATCGACAGCCCGGCGATCTTCTGCTGGGCCTTTTCCGCCACTTCGGCGAAGCCCTTGGCTTCCACCGGCTTCTGCGGCTTGTCGGCCTGGGGAATGGCCAGGGCGGCCTGGCTGGCTTCGGCGAAGCGCGCGGTGAGTTCGGCAAGGTCGCGGCCTTCGCCGAGGAACTTGCCGCGGGCGTCCACCACTTCGATGTTCATGCGCAGGTGGCTTTCCACCTGGGTTTCGGCCTCGGCCCAGGCTTCCTCGGCCACGCGGCTGCCGGTCATGCGTTGCAGCTCGCGGCCCAGGGCCTCGGGCAGCGCGCCTTCGGCGAAGGTCATCTTGCCCAGCGCGGCGCGGACGAAGTCCGGCACCGGCACGAAGTTCTTGCGGATGGCCTTGGGCAGGTTGCGCACCAGGGCCACGCACTTGGCTTCCAGCAGGCCCGGCACCAGCCATTCCAGGCGCTCGGCGGGCAGTTGCGGCAGCAGCGGCGCCGGTACCCGCAGGGTCACGCCGTCGCGCGGGTGGCCCGGCTCGAAGTGGTAGCTCAGCGGCAGCTGCAGCTCGCCCAGGCGCAGGCGGTCCGGATAGAGGCCGGCGGTGACTTCGCTGGCGTCGCGGGCCAGCACGTCTTCCTCGCGCATGATCAGCAGGTCGGGCTGCTGCTTGTGCTCGCGCTCGTACCACTTCTCGAAGCTGGCGGTCTGGTAGATGTCCGCCGGCAGGCGCGCGTCGTAATAGGCGAACAGGGTTTCCTCGTCGGCGAGGATGTCGCGACGGCGCGCCTTGGCCTCCAGTTCGTCGAGCTTCTCCAGTAACTGGCGGTTGGCGGCAAGGCACCTGGCGCGGCTGTTGATCTCGCCGCGCACCAGGGCCTCGCGGATGAACAGCTCGCGAGCCACCGGCGGGTCGATGGGGCCGTAGTGCACGGCGCGGCGGCCGACGACGATCAGCCCGTAGAGGGTCACCTGCTCGTAGGCCACCACCTGGCCGCGCTTCTTCTCCCAGTGCGGTTCCAGGTGGTTCTTCTTCACCAGGTGGCCGGCCAGGGGCTCCAGCCAGTCCGGCTCGATCTTCGCCACCATGCGCGCAAACAGCTTGGTGGTCTCCACCAGCTCGGCGGCCATGATCCACTGCGGCTTCTTGCGCCCGATGACGCTGGAGGGGTGGACCCAGAAGCGCCGCTGGCGCGCGCCCAGGTAGTCGCCGTCCTCGGACTTCTGGCCGATCTGGCTGAGCAGGCCGGAGAGGATGGCCTTGTGCACGGCGGCGTAGTCGATGTCGCGCTTGGGCGGCTCACCTTCCTTGTAGGAGCGAGCTTGCTCGCGAACGCTCTTCGCGTCTTTGGTCGCCTGGGGTTTCGCAGCGTTGGGTTGTTCGCGAGCAATGGCTGAGGCGCCCCCCTCGCTCCTACGAGAGCCTTCCGGCTTGCCGAAGGGGAGTTTGAGTTCGCGGCAGATCAGGGTGAGCTGGCGGTGCGCATCGCGCCATTCGCGCAGGCGCAGGTAATTCAGGAAGTTCTTCCGGCACCAGGCGCGCAGGGCGTTGGAGCCCAGGGCCTGGCGCTGTTCCTCGAAGCCGCGCCAGAGGTTGATCAGCGCGGCGAAGTCCGAATCCGGGTCCTTCCACTGCGCATGGGCCTGGTCGGCGGCCTGCTGGCGTTCGATCGGGCGTTCGCGCGGGTCCTGCACGGAGAGCGCGCTGGCCACCGTCAGCACTTCGTTCAGGCTGCCCTGGTGGGCCGCCTCCAGCAGCATGCGGCCCAGCCGCGGGTCCACCGGCAGGCGCGCCAGCTGGCGGCCCAGCGGCGTCAGCTGGCCCTCGCGGTTCACCGCCGAGAGTTCCTGCAGCAGGGTGAAGCCGTCCTTGATCGCCTTGCCGTCCGGCGGCTCGATGAAGGGGAAGGCCTCGATGTCGCCCAGGCGCAGGTGGAGCATCTGCAGGATCACCGCCGCCAGGTTGGTGCGCAGGATCTCCGGGTCGGTGAAGGCCGGCCGGCCGTTGAAATCCTCCTCGCTGTACAGGCGCACGCAGATGCCCGGCTCGACCCGCCCGCAGCGGCCCTTGCGCTGGTTGGCGCTGGCCTGGGAGATAGCCTCGATGGGCAGCCGCTGGACCTTGGCGCGGTAGCTGTAGCGGCTGATGCGCGCGGTGCCGCTGTCGATCACGTAGCGGATGCCCGGCACCGTCAGCGAGGTCTCGGCGACGTTGGTGGCCAGCACTATCTTGCGCCCCGGCATGGGCGCGAAGATCTTCTGCTGCTCCGCCGGGGTCAGCCGCGCGTACAGCGGCAGCACTTCGGTGTGGCGCAGGTTGGCCTTGCGCAGCATGTCGGCGGCGTCGCGGATTTCCCGCTCGCCGGGGAGGAACACCAGTACGTCGCCGGGGCGCTTGCCGATTTCGCGTTCGTGGGCGGCGATTTCGTCCAGGGCACGGAGGATGCCCTCGTCCACCGAGAGGTCGTCGAACAGCGCCTCGCCGTCCTCGTCCACTTCGGCGGCCAGCGGCCGGTACCAGGTGTCCACCGGGTAGGTGCGCCCGGAAACCTCGACGATCGGCGCGTCCCCGAAGTGCTTGGAGAAGCGCTCCAGGTCGATGGTCGCCGAGGTGATGATCAGCTTCAGGTCCGGCCGGCGCGGCAGCAGGGTCTTGAGGAAGCCGAGCAGGAAGTCGATGTTCAGGCTGCGCTCGTGGGCCTCGTCGACGATGATGGTGTCGTAGCGCTCCAGGTAGCGGTCGTGCTGGGTCTCGGCCAGCAGGATGCCATCGGTCATCAGCTTGACCAGGGTGCTGTCGTCGCTCTGGTCCTCGAAGCGCACCTGGTAGCCCACCAGCGAACCCAGCGGCGTGCCGATCTCCTCGGCCACCCGCGTGGCGACGCTGCGCGCGGCCAGGCGGCGCGGCTGGGTGTGGCCGATCAGGCCGTGGCTGCCGCGGCCCAGTTCCAGGCAGATCTTCGGCAGCTGGGTGGTCTTGCCCGAGCCGGTCTCGCCGGCGATCACCACCACCTGGCTCTTCAGCAGCGCGGCCTTGATCTCGTCGCGCTTGGCGGCGATCGGCAGGCTGTCGTCGTAGCGGATCGCCGGGACGCTGGCGCGGCGCGCCTCGACCTTGGCGCAGGAGGCCTGGAAGCGCTCGACCCACTGCGCCAGCTTGCCGTCGTCGGGGTGCTTGCGCAGTTCGTGGAACTGCCGGCGCAGGCGGTGGCGGTCGCGGATCAACGCGTGGTCGAGGCGTTGCAGGAGCTGTTCGGGGCTGGGCGTTACGTCGGTCATCGGCTGCGCTGGCGTCTGTGCGAAAGGCGGCCGCGCGCCTGGCGGCGGCCGCTTCCGGAAAGGGGCAAAGACGGGATTGTCGCAGAGTAACGCCCCGCGTCGCCACGCCCAGTGCGTGGCGGCGGGGTTTCAGGCGCGAATCAGATGCGGAACTGGCCGACCAGCTGGCGCAGGCGCTCGCCCAGGCCGCTCAGCTCGCTGGCGGTGCGCGCGCCCTGCACGGCGTCCTCGGCCACCCGGTCCACGCCGTCGGCGATCTGGTGCACGCTGCGGTTGATCTCCTCGGCCACCGCGGTCTGTTCCTCGGCGGCGCTGGCGATCTGCGCGTTCATCGAGTTGATGGTGCCGATCAGGTTGGCCATGGCGTCCAGCGACTGCCCGGCCTGGTCGGCCTGGCTGCGGGTGCGCCCGGCCATCTCGCTGGCGCGCTGCATGGCCTGCACGGAGCCGGCGGTAGTGGCCTGCAGGCGGTCGATCATCTGCTGGATCTCGCCGGTGCTCTGCTGGGTGCGGCTGGCCAGCGCGCGCACTTCGTCGGCGACCACCGCGAAGCCGCGCCCGGCCTCGCCGGCCCGCGCCGCCTCGATGGCGGCGTTGAGCGCCAGCAGGTTGGTCTGCTCGGCGATGGAGCGGATCACTTCCAGCACGCCGACGATGCCGCGCACGTCCTGGCTGAGGGTGTCCAGGGCCTCGCTGCTGCTGCTCACCTCGCCGGCCAGGTCGTTGATCTGCGCCACGCACAGGTCCACCTCGCGCTTGGCCGCCTGGCCCTCGCGGTCGGTGTCGCGGGCGGCGTCGGCGGCGCGCTGGGCGCTGCGCGCCACTTCCTGGGCGGCGGCGGTCATCTCGTTGATCGCCGTGGCCACCTGGTCGGTCTCGCTGCGCTGGCCGGCCATCGCCTGCTCCGAGCGCTGCGCCTGCTGGGCGACGTTGCCGACCAGCCCGGACAGTTGCCCGGTGGTGCCGGCCACCTGCTGCACCAGGGTGTGGATCTTCTCGACGAAGCGGTTGAACGACTGCGCCAGCTCGCCCAGTTCGTCGCGGCTTTCCACCGGCAGGCGGTGGGTCAGGTTGCCGTCGCCGGCGGCCATGTCGTCGAGGTTGGCCTTGATCCGCAGCAGCGGGCGGACGATGGCGTTGCCGGTGGGCACCGCCACCAGGGCGATGATCACCAGCAGCGCCAGGGCCGAGCCGATCATCAGCGTCAGCAGGCTGTTGATCTGCCCGTGCAGCTGCTCGCGGGCCTTGGCCACGTCTTCCTCGATGTCGTCCAGGTTCAGCGAGGTGCCGAACACCAGGTTCCACTTCGGCAGGTACTGGGCGTAGCCGATCTTCGGCACGATGGCGCTGTTGCCCGGGCGGGTGAAGCTGTAGTGCACGTAGTGGCTGTCGTCCTGGCCGGCGCGCACCAGCTCGCGGATGGCGTAGACGCCGTTGGGGTCGCGGAAGCTGCTGAAGTCTTCGCCGATGCGCTCTTCGCTGGTGCCCTGGAAGACGCGCACCGAGCGGGTGTCGTAGCCCCAGAAGTAGCCGCCGTTGCCGTAGGCCAGGCGCTTGAGCAGCGCCACCCCGGCCTCGCGCGCCGCCGCATCGCCTTCGGCCGCGGCCTGGTACTGCGGGCCGACCGCCGCCAGGGCGACGTCGACGAACTGCTTGAGCTGGACCTGGCGGTCTTCGATCAGGCTCTGGCGGATCTGTTCTTCCTGCTGGCCGGACAGCCGCTGCAGCGCCACCAGGGTCACGGCGCAGAGCACCAGGGTAAGGAGCAGGATGGGAATCAGCGCCAGGCTCAGGACCTTGGCGCGCAGGCGCAGGGAGGGAATCACGGTGGCAGCCTCCATAGGCAGGGGCAACGGCATCAAAAAACCCGCCGTGGGGCGGGTTTCTTGTTATCGGCTCAGGCCTGGGCCTTCTTTAGCTCCTGGTCGCGCAATTCGCGACGGAGGATCTTGCCGACGTTGGTGGTCGGCAGGCTCTCGCGGAACTCCACGTACTTCGGACGCTTGTAGCCGGTCAGGTTGTCGTGCATGTGCTTGACCACCTGCTCCTTGGTCAGGGTCACGCCCGGGCGCGGCACCACGAACACCTTGATCACCTCGCCGGAACGCTCGTCCGGCACGCCGATGGCGGCGCACTGCAGCACGCCCGGCAGGGTGGCGAGGACGTCTTCCAGCTCGTTGGGGTACACGTTGAAGCCGCTGACCAGGATCATGTCCTTCTTGCGGTCGACGATGCGCATGTAGCCGTCTTCCTGGATGATCGCCACGTCGCCGGTGCGCAGCCAGCCGTCCTTGTCGAGGATCTCGTCGGTGGCCTCCTGGCGCTGCCAGTAGCCCTTCATCACCTGCGGGCCCTTGACGCACAGCTCGCCGCGCTCGCCCAGGGGCAGCTCGTTGCCGGCGTCGTCGACGACCTTGCACAGGGTCGACGGGACCGGAATGCCGATGGTGCCGATCTGGATGTTCTGGAACGGGTTCACCGACACCACCGGGCTGGTCTCGGTCATGCCGTAGCCTTCGCAGATGGAGCAGCCGGTGACTTCCTTCCAGCGCTCGGCCGCGGCCTGTTGCAGGGCCATGCCGCCGGAGAGCGTCAGCTTCAGGCTGGAGAAGTCCAGCTTGCGGAACGCCTCGTTGTTGCACAGGCCGACGAACAGGGTGTTCAGGCCGACGAAGCCGGTGAACTTCCACTGCGCCAGTTCCTTGGAGAAGGCGTTCAGGTCGCGCGGGTTGGTCACCAGGATGTTGTGGTTGCCGGTGAGCATCATCGCCATGCAATGGAAGGTGAAGGCGTAGATGTGGTACAGCGGCAGCGGCGCGATGAGGATCTCGCAGCCTTCGTTGAGGTTGGCGCCCATCAGTGCCTTGCACTGCAGCATGTTGGCCACCAGGTTGCGGTGCGTCAGCATGGCGCCCTTGGCCACCCCGGTGGTGCCGCCGGTGTACTGCAGCACGGCCACGTCGTCGCTCTTCGGCGAGGACTCGCGCACGCTCTTGCCGCGGCCCTTGGCCAGGGCGTCGTTGAGCTTGACGGCGTTGCCGATGTGGTAGGCCGGGACCATCTTCTTGACGTACTTGACCACCGCGTTGATCAGCAGGCGCTTGAGCGGCGGCAGCAGGTCGGCGACCTCGGTGATGAGCACGTGGCGGATGCCGGTGCGCGGCAGCACTTCCTCGGCCAGGTGGGCCATGTTGGCCAGGCACACCAGCGCCTTGGCGCCGGAGTCGTTGAACTGGTGTTCCATCTCCCGCGCGGTGTACAGCGGGTTGGTGTTGACCACGATGAGGCCGGCGCGCATGGCGCCGAACACCACGATGGGGTATTGCAGGACGTTGGGCAGCTGCACCGCGATGCGGTCGCCCGGCTGCAGGTCGGTGTCGTTCTGCAGGTAGGCGGCGAAATCACCGGAGAGGCGGTACAGCTCGCCGTAGGTCAGGGTCTTGCCAAGGTTGCTGAAGGCAGGCTTGTTGGCAAAGCGTTGGCAGGACTCCTTGAGCACCGCGAGGATGTTCGGGTACTGGTCGGCATTGATCTCGGCAGCGATACCTGCTGGGTATTTGTCCTTCCAGAAATTGTCGATCATGGAAGCCCACTCCTAAGCAACAGCTTATCTTTACCGCGTATGCGGTTCTTTGTTGTGTTTGTGCCGCTTTCCCCGGGTCGGGGAGCGAAAAGCGGGCCGAGATTAACAGCTTTGCCAAAACCCGACCAGCACCAAACACAGCCTACCCAGTCATAAAAATGACCAAGAGCAGGTAAATCGGTCACAACCCGCCCATCGGTCGGAAAAGCCCGTGCCAGAAGGGCTGCGGCCTTGTTGGATTGTCTGACAAAGACACTGCCGGGGAAAGCGAGACGAAAAAAACGGAGGCGGGTCGGCGGACCAGCCTCCGTTCGGAGGGTTGCGAGGGCTGATGCGGTCAGGCGCTTTCGCGCAGCTCGCGGCGCAGGATCTTGCCCACCGGGGTCATCGGCAGGGCCTCCTTGAGGACGATCTGCTTGGGCACCTTGTAGCCGGTGAAGTTCTCCTTGCAGTAGGCCTTCAGCTCCTCCACCGTCAGACCCGGCTCACGGGCCACGACGAAGAGTTTGACGGCCTCGCCGGAACGTTCGTCCGGCACCCCGACCGCGGCGCAGTTGGCCACCTTCGGGTGGGCCATGACCACGTCCTCGATCTCGTTGGGGTAGACGTTGAAGCCGGAGACGATGATCAGGTCCTTCTTGCGGTCGACGATGCGCACGAAACCGTCCTCGTCGATCACCGCGATGTCGCCGGTGCGCAGCCAGCCCTCGGCGTCCAGCACCTCCTCGGTGGCCTCCGGGCGCTGCCAGTAGCCCTTCATCACCTGCGGGCCCTTCACGCACAGCTCGCCGCGTTCGCCCAGGGGCTGCTCGTTGCCCTCGTCGTCGATCACCTTCAGCGCGGTGCCCGGCACCGGGATGCCCACGGTGCCCAGGCGCGCCAGCTCGCCGTAGGGGTTGGTGCTGACCACCGGCGAGGTCTCGGTGAGGCCGTAGCCCTCGACCACGGTGCAGCCGGTGGCGGCCTTCCAGCGCTCGGCGGTGGCCGAGACCAGCGCGGTGCCGCCGGAGTTGGTGACCTTGAGGTTGGAGAAGTCCAGGTCCTTGAACTCCGGGTGCTCCATCAGCGCCACGAACAGGGTGTTCAGCCCCAGCAGCGAGGAGAAGCGCCACTTCTTCAGCTCCTTGATGAAGCCGGGGATGTCCCGCGGGTTGCTGATCAGCACGTTGTGGTTGCCGTTGTGCATCATGCACATGCAATTCGCGGTGAAGGCATAGATGTGGTACAGCGGCAGCGGCGCGATCATCACCTCGCCGCCCTCGTTCATCAGCGGGCGGCCGTCGGGGCCGTGCTGCGACAGGCAGGCGTCCACCTGCAGCATGTTCGCCACCAGGTTGCCGTGGGTGAGCATGGCGCCCTTGGCCACGCCGGTGGTGCCGCCGGTGTACTGCAGCACGGCGAGGTCCTCCAGGCCGACCTTGACCGGCTGCAGCGCATGGCCGCGGCCCTGGCGCAGCACCTCCTTGAAGGGCACCGCCTGGGGCAGCCGGTAGTCCGGGACCATCTTCTTCACGTACTTGACCGCGGCGTTGACCAGCAGGCCCTTGAGCGCCGGCTGCAGGTCGCCCATCTGCGCCTCGATCAGGTATTCGATGCCGGTGTCCGGCAGCACTTCCTGCACCAGCTTGCCGAACAGGTTGACGTAGACCAGCGCCCGCGCACCCGAGTCCTTGAACTGGTGGCGCATCTCGCGGGCGGTGTACAGCGGGTTGGTGTTGACCACCACCAGGCCGGCGCGCAGGGCGCCGAACACGGCGATGGGGTATTGCAGGATGTTGGGCATCTGCACGGCGATGCGCTCGCCGGGCTTGAGGTCGGTGTTGCGCTGCAGGTAGGCGGCGAAGGCGGCGGACAGGCGGTCCAGCTCGGCGTAGGTGAGGGTCACGCCCATGTTGCTGAACACCGGGCGGTCGGCGAAGCGCTTGCAGGAGCGCTCGAACACTTCCACCACCGATTTGTAGGCGCCCAGGTCGAGCTGGCTGGGCACGCCGGCGGGACGTTTGTCGTTCCAGAATTCCGCTTGCATTGGCTGTTGTCCTCTTTATTACCTGCAAGGCTGTTCCCGGCCGGCTCCCTCGGGCATCCGGCGCAGGGGCATCCGTCGCAAAGTAGCAGTTGCCCGGTGCAGCGCAAATACTTCGGCCATTCCCATTTACTTCGTGAATCTTGCGCCACCGCCGGCGGGATGCTGCGCGGCGCCAGGCGCTGCTAGAATGCCGCCACCCCGAGCCGGCACAAGGATTGCCCATGCCGTACGCCGCCTACTGGCTGACCGCCAGCGACCAGACCCCGCTGTACACCCACCATTGGACCGCAGACGCAGCCAAGGGCGTGGTGATGCTCTCCCACGGCATGGCCGAGCACGCCGGGCGCTACGCCCGCCTGGGCGAGGCGCTGAACGCCGCCGGCTGGTCGCTGCTGGCCATCGACCAGCGCGGCCACGGCCGCACCGCCGAGCACGGCGACCTGGGCCACTACGCCGACCAGGGCGGCTGGGGCAAGGTGGTGGGCGACCTGCTCAGCCTCAACCGCCACGCGCGCGAACAGCACCCCGGCCTGCCGGTGGTCCTGCTCGGCCACAGCATGGGCAGCTACATCGCCACCGCCTACCTGCTGCAGCACAGCGCCACGCTGCAAGGCGCGGTGCTCTCCGGCTCCAACTACCAGAGCATCGCGCTGTACCGCGCCGCGCGCCTGGTGGCCCGCTTCGAGCGCTGGCGCCAGGGCCCGCTGGGGCGCAGCGCGCTGATCGAGTTCCTCTCCTTCGGCTCGTTCAACAAGGCCTTCAAGCCCAACCGCACCGAGTTCGACTGGCTCAGCCGCGACACCCGCGAGGTGGACAAGTACATCAGCGACCCGCTGTGTGGCTTCCGCTGCAGCAACCAGCTGTGGCTGGACCTGCTCGGCGGCCTGGAGGACATCACCCCGGTGCAGCACCTGGCGCGCATCGACAAGGCCCTGCCGCTGCTGATCATCGGCGGCGAACGCGACCCGGTCAGCCAGGGCAGGCGCCTGCGCGACCTGGCCGGGGCGCTGGGCCGCGCCGGGCTGCGCGACGTGCAGACGCAGATCTACCCCGAGGCCCGCCACGAGTTGTTCAACGAGACCAACCGCGACGAGGTCACCCGCAACCTGATCGCCTGGCTGGACGGAGTCCTTTCCGCAGGCCAAGGCGCGAACCACGAGGAAAAGCCATGACCCAGGTGCAGAACGTTCCCTACGCCGAGCTCGAAGTCGGGCAGAAGGCCAGCTTCCAGCGCCCGGTCGGCGAGCGCGACATCCAGCTCTTCGCCGAAGTCTCCGGCGACCGCAACCCGGTCCACCTGGACGCCGACTACGCCGCCACCACCCTGTTCAAGGAGCGCATCGCCCACGGCATGCTCAGCGGCGCGCTGATCAGCGCGGCGATCGCCACCACCCTGCCCGGCCCGGGCACCATCTACCTGGGCCAGAGCCTGCGCTTCACCCGCCCGGTGAAGATCGGCGACGTGCTCGACGTGGAGCTGGAAGTGCTGGAAAAACTGCCGAAGAACCGCGTGCGCATCGGCACCCGCGTGCTCAACCAGAACGGCGAGGCGGTGGTGGAAGGCGAAGCCGA
>Ga0180219_1001861_pt1 | contig 12994 bp, 10 predicted proteins | sample eDN3rd30CBELigMG_FD_151338 | JGI IMG/M metagenome (GOLD analysis project Ga0180219, IMG submission 151338) | Enriched Miracle-Growth compost microbial communities from Emeryville, California, USA - eDNA 3rd pass 30_C BE-Lig MG (version 2)... ...
CGCGCCAGCGTCAGGCCGAGCGGGAAGGCGCGGCGCGGTCCTTCGACATGCAGGGCACCGAGACGATGACCGAAGCGCTGTTCCAGTTCTGCTTCGAATACGAAGTCGTCTTCGCGGATGAGGCGTTCGGCATCCGATGTGCGCTCGGTCCAGACGAGGGAGCTGCGATTGCCCTTCAACGGAAGGATCGCAAATGGACCGGCTGGCAAAAAGTGTTCGTCCGCCCGGCCGCCATGCGGCAGTTCATGGGCGACATTGCACACGATGCCGGACTGGCCGTAATCCCAGTTGACCGTCTTGATGCCAGCAAGATCACGCAGGCGGGAGCGCGCACCATCGGCAGCAATCAGCAGGCGTGTTTCAAGCGCGTCTCCGTTGGAAAGAGCGGCTGTCACACCTTCAGGGAGAGTGTTGAAATTCTCTACGCTGGTGGCTTCAAGGAAGACGATTCCGAGCGCTTCAGCCCTACTGTGGAGGGCAGTGTTGAGGACACGGTTTTCAACCATATGGGCAAAGGGTTCGCCGGGTTCGACTTCACCTTCGAAAGTGAGAAACACCGGGCGCACGGGATCGGAAGTACGCGAATCGGTGATGACCATTTCCGTGATGGGCTGGGCTTCGGGGAGGATTTCCTGCCAGCAGCCGAGCTGGTCCAGCATGCGCGATGCAGCAGCGGCAATCGAGGAAGCACGCGGGTCGTTCTTCCAGGCACCAGCCGGTGCACCGTCGATGACAGTGACGGATAGATGCGGCGCCGCCGATTTGATCGCAACCGCCGTAACGAGCCCGACATAGCCACCGCCTGCAATCACCACATCGTTATTGCGTGGAGCTTCCGCATTTTTCTGGCCAGCCATTGTCGTTCCTTTCCAGAATCCGTCTTTCGCGCAGTGTTTTGGCATATATCGTCGCGTATGAAACCCGATATTTTGCCGCGCCGCCTGTTCTGGCCCAAACCCCAGCCCAATCAATGGCGCGGGAATGTGTTTCCTTTGGCCTGCCCGGTTCTTGACAGGTACGGACGCGCGGGCTCAAACATGCCTCTCGAACTTTGTAAAGCATATATGGTTGCGAGAGGCAGGCTGTCCATGTCTGATGAAGAAAAGTCCGGGATCGAGCAGACGGCGGCAATGTGTGAGCTTCTTTCCGTCCTCGATCTGGAAACGCTTGAGGTGGACCTGTTCCGCGGCAACAGTCCGCAGGTTGGCTGGCAGCGGGTTTTCGGCGGGCAGGTGATCGGGCAGGCGCTGATCGCTGCGCAGCGCACGATTGAGCCAGAACGGTACGTCCATTCCCTGCATGCCTATTTCGTGCGGCCCGGCGACCCGGCGATCCCGATCGTCTATGAGGTGGATCGTATCCGTGACGGGTCGAGCTTCAGCACACGGCGCGTTCTGGCAAAGCAGCATGGCAAGGCTATTTTCTCCCTTTCCGCCTCGTTTCAGGTGGATGAGGGTGGGCTTGATCACCAGCTTCCCATGCCGGAAGGGTTGCCAATGCCCGAAGAGCTTGTCGGCGATCGTGACATCAAGGAGCAATATCTTCATATGGCGCCGCCTAATGTGCGCAAATACTGGGAGCGGGAACGGCCAATCGAGATCAAGCCTGTCTCACTGACCCATTATTTCTCGCGCGAGAAGCTTGAGCCTGCACAGCATGTCTGGGTCAGGGCGCGCGGCATCGTGCCGGATGATCGGGCGCTACAGGCCGCCATTCTTGCCTATCTCTCCGATATGACCCTGCTTGATACATCCCTGCATCCGCATGGCCGTACAATTTTCGACCGCGACCTGCAGGTTGCGAGCCTCGACCACGCCATGTGGTTTCATCGTCCGTGCAGGCTGGATGACTGGCTGCTCTACACGCAGGATACGCCAAGTGCCTCCGGCGCGCGCGGCTTTAACCGGGGCGCGCTTTATACGCGCGACGGCGTGCTGATTGCATCGGTCGCGCAGGAAGGATTGATCCGCGTCCACGATGAAAAGAAATGATTATTTTTTAATCGCACATTAGTGCGCCGATTAAAAATAAGGCATTTCGCTGCTGGTTGGCGGAATGCCCATGGTGCAAAACCTGAATCGAATGAATCACTTAAGGTGTCATTCGGTTCAAAATTGCATCATCATCTCGTCAATGGCCCGGAATTTCCGCATCCGGCGCACCGAATATCAGAAAATTTGCAGTTAATTTGCCAGTCGGGGTCAACTGGCACGATTTTTGTTTCTCTCTGTTTGAACCGGTCTTTCCAGCGCAGCCGCGTTTGAAGCCGCCCTTCGACGGAGATATTCGATGCTCATAACAGGAAGAAACAAGCAAACGGCCCTTCTGGCTACCCTGCCTGCGCTCGTCGCCATGGCCGGGACGGCAATGGCACAGGACGCCGCACCGACACCAACCCTCGATACGGGCGATACGGCATGGATGCTGACTTCAACCGCGCTTGTGTTGATGATGACCATACCCGGTCTCGCACTGTTCTATGGCGGCATGGTGCGCAAGAAGAACGTGCTGTCCACGGTAATGCAGAGCTTTGCCATCACCTGCCTCATGTCCATTCTGTGGATGGTTGCAGGCTATTCGCTGGCCTTTACCGACGGTGGATCGCTCAATTCATATATAGGTGGTCTTTCCAAGGCCTTCTTCTCCGGCGTCACGATGGAATCACTAACGGGAACCATCCCCGAATATGTGTTCATCACCTTCCAGATGACTTTCGCCGTCATCACGCCCGCACTCATTGCCGGTTCGTTTGCCGAGCGCATGAAGTTTTCCTCCATGCTGGTCTTCCTGACCCTCTGGCTGTTTATCGTCTACATCCCGGTCGCGCATTGGGTTTGGGGCGGCGGCTTCATGGCGTCGGATGGCGTGCTCGATTTTGCTGGCGGTACAGTTGTTCATATCAATGCTGGCGTTGCCGGTCTGGTTGCAGCTCTCATCATCGGCAAGCGTGACGGATACGGCCACACCAACATGGCGCCGCACAATCTCGTGCTGTCGGTCATCGGCGCTGCCCTTCTGTGGGTTGGCTGGTTCGGCTTCAACGCCGGTTCTGCCGCTGGTGCCAATGCGCTTGCTGGTGTCGCCATGCTCAACACGCAGGTTGCGACCGCCGGTGCGGCTCTGGCCTGGATGTTCGTGGAATGGGCGATTGCAGGTAAGCCAAGCGTACTCGGCATCATTTCAGGCGCTGTTGCAGGCCTTGTCGCCGTTACGCCTGCCGCCGGTTTCGTCAACCCTATAGGTGCACTCATCATCGGCATCGTCGCCGGTGTGGTCTGCTACGTGGCGGCCGTGAAGATCAAGCATGCACTCGGTTATGACGATTCGCTCGATGCGTTTGGCGTCCATGGTGTCGGCGGCTTCGTCGGTGCGGTGCTGACCGGTCTCTTCGCCGATGCGGCGATCAACCCGGCCAGCGAAGGTGCAACCATCGGCAAGCAGTTCTTCGGCGCTGCCATCACGATCGTCTATACGGCGATTGCTACCGCGATCATTCTTTACGTGGTCAAGGCTGTCATGGGCCTGCGCCCCAGCAAGCAGGCCGAGATTGAAGGCCTCGACATCGCTTTGCACGGCGAATCCGTTCAATAGAGCGGGATTGTCTCAAGAGGAAAAAGGCGCGGGAAACCGCGCCTTTTTCATTTCATCAACGGATTTGTTTGTGACCCCTTGCATGGTTAATGAGGAATTAACCATCCAGCGATTAGGATCGGACCGATTCAATGTGCCCGGAGCATTTCCGTTCAGGGCCCAGCAAATATTTTCGGTTCGGGACAGGCTATATGCGGCAAGGATATTCGCCCTCATACCCGCTGCGTGACGAGCGGATTACGGAAGACAGGCTGAAACTGGCCAATCTCTTTCGCAGGCAGTTCTATATCCTGTTCGGATTGGGCCTTCTGGCGCTCACCGGCATGGCTGTTGGCGCATTGGCGACATGGAATGTTGCCGATCCGAGCTTCAGTCATGCGACCGACAATCCGGTAACGAATGCGCTTGGCTATCCCGGCGCAGTTTTCTCCGACATTGCCATGCAGTTTTTCGGTCTGGCGAGTGTTCCCGCTCTGCTTCCGCTCGCCGTGTGGTCGCTTCTGATGATGACGCGCGGCGGCATCGGACGCATAGCCAAACGCAGTTTCGCATGGCTTGGCGCAGCACTCCTGTTCGCAGCCATCGCCAGTTGCTTCGCCGTACCCGAAAGCTGGCCGATGCCGATCGGTCTCGGTGGCGTCTTCGGTGACATGATTCTGAAGTTTCCGGGCCTTTTCCTCGGCAGTTTCCCGCAAGGAGCCATCGCCTCGGGCATTGCGCTTATCCTTGCAGTCCCGGCTTTCTGGCTCTGCCTTTTCGCCAGCGGCATCATTGGCCGCGGTGCGGGGATCGTCAACCCTGCGCAGCCTTTAGCCCGACGCGGTGCGGAGGACGATGATTTCGCGGCAAATGACGAGGATGATGAAGCATCAGCCGGTGGCGGTTTCCAGCTTATGGGCGCACTCACCCATCTGGCACTGACCACGACCGCGAACTTCAAGCGCCTGACCGGGCTTGGCCGACGTCGCCCGCGTGCGGAAGATTTCGACGATATGCGCGTCGTGCGCCGCAATGCCGAAACACGCAATGCGCCGCGCCGTGAACCCGGTTTCGGTGCGCCTGCCGCTGCCGATGACGAACCGCCTTTCGATATGGACGATATGGATGACGGTGCGCCGCTCGCCGGTCAGGAATGGCACGATGCGCCGCCGCCGCGGAGCCGCAAGGCCCGCGTGGAGCAGGCCGCCCCGTCGCCGAAACCCGGTCCACGCGCCCAGCGCGAGGCACAGCCATCCTTCCTCAAGGACAACGGCGTTTTCGAAATGCCATCACTGCATTTTCTTGCCGAGCCAAAGCTTGTCCAGCGCGATCCTGCGCTTTCCAAGGATGCTCTGGAACAGAACGCCCGTTTGCTGGAAGGTGTTCTGGAAGATTTCGGTGTGCGTGGTGAAATCATCAATGTGAAACCTGGCCCGGTCGTCACGCTTTACGAACTGGAACCTGCGCCGGGTATCAAGTCTTCACGCGTCATCGGCCTTGCCGACGATATCGCCCGCTCGATGAGCGCGATTGCGGCACGCGTGGCCGTCATTCCGGGCCGCAATGCCATCGGCATCGAATTGCCGAACCCGAAGCGTGAAATGGTTTATCTGCGCGAAATGCTGGCAAGCCGCGACTTCGAACAGTCCAAGGCGAAACTGGCGCTTGCGCTCGGCAAGACCATCAATGGTGAGCCGGTGATTGCCGATATCGCGAAGATGCCGCACGTGCTCGTTGCCGGTACGACCGGTTCGGGCAAGTCGGTGGCGATCAACACGATGATCCTGTCGCTGCTCTATCGCATGACGCCGCAGGAATGCCGCCTGATCATGATCGACCCGAAGATGCTGGAACTCTCCGTCTATGACGGTATTCCGCATCTGCTGACGCCCGTTGTGACCGATCCGAAGAAAGCTGTTGTTGCGCTCAAATGGACCGTGCGCGAAATGGAAGACCGCTATCGCAAGATGTCGAAGGTCGGCGTTCGCAATATTGACGGTTTCAATCAGCGCGTCGGCCTTGCGCAGAAGAAGGGCGAGCCGATTGCCCGCACCGTGCAGACCGGCTTCGACCGCAATACCGGCGAGGCGATCTACGAGACGGAAGAACTCGATCTGGAGCCGATGCCGTATATCGTCGTGATTATCGACGAAATGGCTGACCTGATGATGGTCGCTGGCAAGGATATCGAAGGTGCCGTGCAGCGTCTGGCGCAGATGGCCCGTGCGGCGGGAATCCACGTCATCATGGCGACGCAGCGTCCTTCGGTCGATGTCATCACCGGCACGATCAAGGCCAATTTCCCGACCCGTATTTCCTTCCAGGTGACGTCGAAAATCGACAGTCGCACCATTCTGGGCGAGCAGGGTGCCGAGCAGCTTCTCGGTCAGGGCGACATGCTCTTCATGGCTGGCGGCGGTCGTATCCAGCGCGTGCACGGACCATTCGTCGGCGACGACGAGGTGGAACGCATCGTGCAGCATCTGAAGCTTCAGGGCGTGCCGGAATATCTCGACGCCATCACCGAGGATGAAGAAGACGACGAAGGCGGCAGCGGTCCGGCTGGAACCGGCAATCTGGAAGATTCCGACGATCCTTACGATCAGGCCGTTGCCGTGGTGCTGCGTGACAAGAAGGCTTCGACTTCCTACATCCAGCGTCGTCTCGGCATCGGTTATAACCGGGCTGCCTCAATCATCGAACGCATGGAAGAGGAGGGCATTGTCGGCCCGGCCAACCATGCGGGCAAACGTGAAATTTTGGTTCCGACCGGTGACGATGATTTCTGATGGCCATACTCGCGCCCAACTGGCGGCGTAGTTAAACAGAATGATGAAAAGAGAAAGTTTGTCGATGATGTTCTCCCGTTTCTCCGCCTTTGCGAAAGCTGGTCGCCTTGCAGCCGTGCTGGGAATGGGAGCGCTTGGACTTGGTATGACGTCGATGGTTCTCGCTCCCGTCGCCGCGATGGCACAGGGTGCTGGCGCCGGTGCGGCGGCACAACAGATTGCCGACCATTTTTCATCGGTGCGTACAATGACCGGCGAGTTCGTGCAGTTCGGCCCGAAGGGCGAACAGACGGGCGGCACTTTCTATATCGAGCGTCCGGGCAAGATCCGCTTCAACTACAACAATTCACCGATCCGGGTGATTTCGGATGGCGAATCGGTCGTCATCAACAATCGCAAGCTGGATACGTGGGACCTTTATCCGCTTTCGAAAACGCCTTTGAAGCTGTTGCTGGCAGACAGGATTGATCTGGGCGGCGGCCGTCTTCAGAATGTGAAGCAGGAGCCGGACATGACCACGCTGGTGCTGGGCGACAAGTCGATCTTTGGCGATTCGAAAATCACCATGATGTTCGACCCCAAGTCCTACGAGCTGAAGCAGTGGACCATCACCGATGCCCAGAAGCTCGACACCACTGTCATGATCTTCAACCTGCGCAGCGGCGTGCGTTTCACCGACGATATGTTCAAGATCGACTATCAGCGCATCGCCATGAAGCGCAAAGGTCAGTAACTGTCACCTTGCTATGGCAAGCTGTTTGCATTTGTCGGATAAATGATTAGGTTCGCGGCATCTTTTTCGTTGCTGCGAGTCCTATCTTCATGGCTTTTTCCGTTGCTACCTGGAACATCAATTCCGTTCGTCTGCGCATGCCGCTGGTCGAACAGTTTCTGCGCGATTATCAGCCTGATGTTCTGTGTCTTCAGGAAACCAAATGCCCGGACGATCAGTTCCCGTCCAAGGGGTTTCGCGCGCTCGGTTATGAGCACATCGCGATCAGCGGCCAGAAAGGCTATCACGGCGTGGCAACAATATCGCGGCGTCCTCTGACGGGCGTGGAAAAGATCGGTTTCTGCGACATGGGTGACTGCCGCCATCTGAGCGCGGTGGCCGAAGCTGGTGGCAAAAAGCTTCGCATTCATAATTTCTACGTTCCGGCGGGCGGTGATGAGCCGGACCCGGAGATCAATCCGAAGTTTGCTCATAAGCTGGCTTTTCTCGAAGAAATGCGTGCCATTGTCGCTGACCGGCAGGATGGGCATTCATCCGTTCTCGTTGGCGATCTCAATATCGCGCCGCTTGAAAACGACGTCTGGTCGCACAAGCAGCTTCTCAAGATCGTCAGCCATACGCCGATCGAAACTGAAACGCTGGAAGACCTGCGTGTGAAGGGTGGCTGGAGCGACTTGATGCGACAGATCATTCCGTCTGACCAGAAAATTTTCACCTGGTGGAGTTATCGCGCCAAGGATTGGGCCGAATCGGATCGTGGCCGCAGGCTGGACCACGTCTGGGGTTCTGCCGATCTTGAAGGGCATATGCAGGGTCTGCAAATCCTTCGCGACGCACGCGGTTGGGATCGCCCGTCCGATCACGTGCCTGTTATTGCGACATTCGATCTGGATTGATCGCGTCGTAAGGCTTATATAGAAGGCAGTTTAACAAGGAGAGAAGAACGATGGATCGGATTGCACTGTTTCAAATGACCAGTGTTTTCAACGTTTCCATGGTTCGCGATGTCTGCTCTTCTTACACTTCAGGATGTTTCCTGCGTTACGGCTGATGGCCGTACTCTCTTCGAAACCCTCAATTTCAGCATAGCCGAAGGCCGCATCGGTCTGGTCGGGCGCAATGGCGTGGGTAAATCAACGCTGTTGCGTATGATGAGTGGTGCGCTGCTTCCGACAAGCGGAAATGTGACCGTAAACGGGACCATCGGTGTGTTGCGGCAGAACGTCGGCAGCGATGGTTCTGAGACGCTGGCGGATCTTTTCGATGCGCGCGCAGATTTCGACAGATTGGCACGTGTCGAACAGGGCTTGGCTAGTGATATCGATCTGGATGAGGCAGACTGGCTTCTGCCGCAGCGTTTTACCGACGCGCTGCAGCAGCTTGGTTTGCCTGATATAGCTCCCGACACCGCCCTTTCAACCTTGAGCGGAGGCCAGCAGACAGGCGCGGCGCTAGCAGCTCTCATCTTCCGCAGGCCTGATCTCATTTTATTGGACGAACCGACCAATAATCTCGATCGTGCCGGTCGTTTGGCAGTCGTCGATTTGCTGACCGCCTGGCGCGGTGCGGGCGTGGTGGTCAGCCATGACCGAGAACTGTTGCAGTTCATGGATGCGATAGCTGAATTATCCCCCGAAGGGCTGCGGCTCTACGGTGGCAATTGGGATTTCTATCACGGGAAAAAGACCGAGGAGCGTGAGACGGCAGCGCGCGATCTCGCAATGGCGCGGCGCGACGTCAAGCAGGTCGAACACAAGGCCCAGGCTGCCGTTGAAAGGCAGGCGCGCAGCGATGCCCGTGGTCGCAAGTCGCGCGCCGATGCTGGGATGAGCAAGTTATTGCTCGATGCCCGGGAAGACCGTGCGCAACAGTCGAAAGGCCGGGGCGATGCACTGGCAGAGCGCCAGTCCAGTCGAGCCAGCGAGCAATTGCGGGAGGCTGAGGCGAAGGTCGAGCGGGTAAAGCCGATGCATTTCGATGTGACTGGTGCGGTTCCGCCTTCCGGTCGCGTCATGCTCGATATGCGAGATGTCTCGGGTGGGCCGCAAGCCGATTATCCGGTAATCCGCGACCTGTCATTGAAGATCGTGGGGGCCGAGCGGGTGGTTGTCACGGGGCCGAACGGGGCAGGCAAGACCAGCCTGTTGCGGCTGATGACAGGGGAGCTTCAACCTGTGTCAGGAACCGTTATGCGTCCGGCGCGTGTGGCGATGTTCGACCAGCAGATGAGCCCGATGGATCGCGGCCAGACGCTTTATGAAAACTATCGACGTCTCAATCCGGGGTCGAACGACAATGATGCGCGTGCTGCGCTGGCGCGTTTTGCGTTTCGCGGCGAGGGAGCTTCACGGCTTGCCGGTAGTCTGAGCGGAGGCGAATTGTTGCGGGCGGCACTTGCCTGTGTCCTGGGTGGAACTGAGCTTCCCGAACTTCTGATCCTTGATGAACCGACCAATCATCTCGACCTCGATTCCATCGAGGCGCTGGAAACCGCTCTCAATGCTTATGAGGGTGCATTGATCGTTGTGAGCCACGATCAGGCTTTCCTCAGTGCTATCGGAATGGAAAGGGTGATTGAGCTCTGAAAAAGGTCAATCACCATTCAGGCGCGGTGCGACTTTTTCGATTTCGCCGATCAGTTCCAGCAGATTGCGGCTGACATGCGCATGGAGTGCTGCCGCTACTTCCGGGTATTCTTCCAGAATGCGCCGGAAGATTGCGCGGCTGATGCGGATAACCTCGGTTTCCGCTTCGGCGACCGCACCGGTGAGACGCGAGGTCTGTGCGATCAACGCCATTTCGCCAATCATGGCACCGGGACCGACAGGGCGGATCGCAATCCGCCCTTCGTCTTGTTCGTGAAACAGGGTGATGTTGCCCGATACGACGATATAGGCACAGTCGGCGCTTTGCCCTTCGCGGAAAAGCTCACGCCCGGCTCGAAGCACGAGGCGTTCCGCGCCGAAGGCAAGCAACCGCAGCTGTTCGGGCGTGAAAGACTCGAACAGGCCTACCGTGCCGAGAATACGAATATCGTCATCAAGCGCCATGGATCGTCAATACACCTGCATCGGGCGCTGTCCATCATGGGACAAGCTTGTATCCCCCGCTTTCTGTAACCAGAAGCGTCGCATTCGACGGATCTTTTTCGATTTTCTGGCGCAAACGATAGACGTGGGTTTCCAGCGTATGCGTGGTCACGCCCGAATTGTAGCCCCATACTTCTTCTAGCAGCACATCGCGACCGATAACCTTGTCGCCAGCACGATAGAGATACTTGATGATCGCTGCTTCCTTCTCAGTGAGACGGATCTTGCTGCCCTTCTCATCGATGAGCAGCTTCTGGCCGGGCTTGAACGTATAGGGACCAACGATGAAGGTCGCGTCCTCGCTCTGCTCATGCTGGCGTAGCTGTGCACGCACGCGCGCCAGAAGCACGGCGAATTTGAACGGCTTGGTGACGTAATCATTGGCGCCCGATTCGAGGCCGAGAATCGTATCTGATTCCGTATCGTGACCGGTGAGCATGATGATCGGTGCCTTGAAACCACCCTTGCGCAGCAGTTTTACAGCTTCACGCCCATCCATATCCGGCAAGCCGACATCCATGATCAGGAGATCTACAATGCCGTTTCGCGCAGTCTGAATACCCTTGGTGGCATTGTCTTCCTGCAGAATCTGGAATTCTTCGCACAGCTCCAGCTGTTCGACGAGGATAGAACGGAGATCTTCGTCATCGTCCACAATCAGTATCGTACGGCCTGTCATGCCTGTCCTCGTTACTCTTTGATTTAAATGGCTCTTGGTGTTTTATGACATTTAATGGAGACAAGTTGAAGCGGCGAAACGCGAAACAGGTTTTTGCTCTCGCCGACAACGGTTTTAAACATGCATGACACGGAGACGGGGGCTTGGCCAGATACGAAATTAGCCGGGGAATTGGCGTCATTGATGTGCGGGCCAAACCGGGCCACAAGACTCGCGGTTTGCTTGTTGCCGGCAATCTGGTGCTGGAATGCGCTCTTGGCAAGGGGGGAATCACCGCTTTCAAGCGTGAAGGTGACGGAGCGACGCCTCTGGCAACCATGCGTCTGCTCTATGGATACCGGCGCGGCGACAAGGGTGTGCTGCCGTCATCGCGGTTGCCGCTCGGGCGTGTCCGCCGTCTGGATGGCTGGTGTGATGCGCCGTCTGATGCCAATTACAACCGCCCGGTAAGGTTGCCTTATGCGGCGAGCCACGAGGATATGTGGCGGCGAGATGATCTTTATGATGTCTGCATTGTGATGGACTGGAACATTGCGCCGCGCCGGCGCGGATGTGGCAGCGCGATCTTCTTTCATCTGGCGCGACCTGGCTATACGCCCACAGAAGGCTGCATAGCATTGAGGCGCGCCGACATGGCGCGCCTCCTGCCTCATCTGACGGACCGGACCATGATCCGTGTCCTGAGATAATCGTCTCAGTGTGCGGCGGCAGCAGCAACGACCCTGACTTCATTACCCTTGGCATCGTAGAGCTTGCCGTTCAGGAAATAATCTCCGTCATGCAGCTCCGAGATGTTGTGATGGCGGATGATGCGTTCCGTACCTTCCGCGAAGACTGACATCTGGTTGCTGTTGCCGAGCTTGATTTCATTGAACATGAGGTTGAGCGCAATGGCCATCAACGCTGCTGAACTGATACCGGAATGGAAGATGGTCTCGAACCAGGTCGGAAAGTGGTGATAGAACTGGGGCGCGGCGATCGGGATCATGCCGAAGCCGATCGAAGTTGCCACGATGATGAGATTGATATTGTTCTCATAGTCCACTTTGGCGAGCGTGCGGATGCCGCTTGCAGCCACTGTGCCGAACAGGACGATACCCGCTCCACCCAGAATAGCTGGAGGGACACAAGCAATCACCCGGCCCATCACCGGCAGGAGGCCGAGCGTGATGAGGATCAGTCCGCCGGTTGCCACCACGTAGCGGCTTTTCACACCTGTCACCGCGACAAGTCCGACATTCTGCGCGAAAGCGCTCTGTGTGAAAGACCCGACGATTGGTGACAGGATGCTTGAAAGCATATCCGCGCGCAGGCCATTGGCAAGGCGTCGTGAATCCACTTTCGTACCGAGGATTTCACCGACCGCCAGAATATCGGCAGAAGTCTCGACGAGCGTAACCATGATCACGATGAACATCGAGAGCGTGGCTGCAAGGCTGAACACCGGCATGCCGAAATGGAAAACCTCCGGCAGTGCCACCATCGAACCTTCGCCTACGCGCGAAAAATCGGTCATGCCGAGCGCCCAGGCAATAAAGGTTCCGATGACCATGGCGAGCAGGATCGAAAGCCGGGAAATCGTGGCATTGCCCATTTTGCTGAGAACGAGGACGATAACCAGTGTGAGGCCTGCAAGGCCGATATTGGCCATGCTGCCGAATTCGGGGCTGTTGCTGTCTCCGCCCATCGCCCACCGCGCCGCGACGGGCATCAGCGTCAGGCCGATGGTTGTGATGACGATGCCGGTGACGAGCGGTGGAAAGAAGCGCGTGATGCGCGAGAATATGGGTGTGATGACAAGGCCGATCACGGCTGCTGCGATGACGGCGCCCAGCACAACCTGCAAGCCTGCTTCACCCGTTTGGCTCGACGTGACAATGGCCACCATGGTGGCGACGCCCGAAAAAGAAACGCCCTGAACCAGAGGAAGCTGACAGCCGAAAAAGGGGATGCCGATGGTTTGCAGGACCGTCGCGACGCCGCCGGCAAAAAGCGATGCGGTGATCAGCAGGCCGATTTCGGTCGGGCTGAGCCCTGCCGCCTGGCCGATGATCAGCGGAACTGCTACGATGCCACCATACATGGTCAGCACATGCTGAAAGCCATATGCCAGATTGGCAGCTACAGATAGTTT
>Ga0180219_1001864_pt1 | contig 12990 bp, 6 predicted proteins | sample eDN3rd30CBELigMG_FD_151338 | JGI IMG/M metagenome (GOLD analysis project Ga0180219, IMG submission 151338) | Enriched Miracle-Growth compost microbial communities from Emeryville, California, USA - eDNA 3rd pass 30_C BE-Lig MG (version 2)... ...
GGTGTCCACGACGGCACCGTCGGCGTTCGCGAACGACCGGAAGCGGGCGAGGCGCTCGGGGTCGCGCAGGGTCGCCGCCCACTCGTCCTCGTACCGGTCGACGTGCGCGGCCATGGCGGCCTCGAGGTCTGCCGCCAGCCCGAGGGAGTCGTCCACGACGACGTCGCGCACGTGGTCGAGCCCGCCGTCCAGGTCCTCCATCCACCGGGCGGTGCGCTGGAGCCGGTCGGCGGTGCGGATGTAGTACATGAGATAGCGGTCGATGTACCGCACCAGGGTCTCGTCGTCGAGGTCGGCGGCGAGCAGCTGCGCGTGCGCGGGCTGGAAGCCGCCGTTGCCGCCCACGTACAGGTTCCAGCCGTTCTCGGTGGCGATGACGCCGACGTCCTTGCCGCGGGCCTCCGCGCACTCTCGGGCGCAGCCCGAGACGCCCACCTTGAACTTGTGGGGCGAGCGCAGGCCGCGGTAGCGCAGCTCGAGCCGGATCGCCATGCTCACCGAGTCCTGCACGCCGAAGCGGCACCAGCTCGAGCCCACGCAGCTCTTCACGTTGCGCAGCGACTTGCCGTAGGCCTGCCCGGACTCGAACCCGGCGTCGACGAGCTCGCGCCAGATCTCCGGCAGCTGGTCGAGCCGGGCGCCGAACAGGTCGATGCGCTGGCCGCCGGTGATCTTCGTGTACAGCTGGTGCTTCTTCGCGACGTCGGCGATCACCCCGAGCTTCTCGGGGGTGATCTCGCCACCGGGGATGCGCGGGACCACCGAGTAGGTGCCGTCCTTCTGCATGTTCGCCAGGGCGCGGTCGTTGGTGTCCTGCAGGGCGCCGCGGCCGGCGTCCAGCACGTAGGAGTCGTGCTGGCTCGCGAGGATCGAGGCGACAGCGGGCTTGCAGACGTCGCAGCCGGCGCCGGTGCCCAGGCGGGCCACGATCGCGTCGAAGGAGGTGAGCCCCAGCACCTGCACCTGCTCGAACAGCTCGGCGCGCGAGACGGCGAAGTGCTCGCACATCGCCCGGGACACCTCGATGCCGGACTTCGTGAGCTCGGACTCGAGCAGCTTCTTCACCAGCGGCACGCACGAGCCGCACTGGGTCCCGGCACGTGAGCAGGTCTTCAGGCTCGTCAGGTCGGTGCAGGCCTCGCCGGTCGCCTCCCCGGAGATGTGCCCGCGGATGTCGCCGGCGGAGACGTTGTTGCAGGCGCACACGAGCGCGGCGTCGGGCAGCTCGTCGTCGGGCGCCTCGACGCCGGAGACGCTCAGGTAGGCGGCGGGCTCGCTGGACAGCGTCGAGCCGAGCAGCGGGCGCAGCCCGGCGTACGGGCTGGCGTCGCCCACGAACATGCCGCCGAGCAGGGTCTTGGCGTCGCCTGTGACGACGAGCTTCTGGTACATCCCGCGGGCCGGGTCGGCGTAGACGACCTCGAGGGCGTGCTCGGTCTTCGCGAGCGCGTCGCCGAAGCTGGCGACGTCGACGCCGGAGAGCTTGAGCTTGGTCGCGTCGTCGACGCTCGTGAACTCCGCGCCACCGCCGAGCAGCCGGTCGGCGACCACCTCGGCCATCGCGTTCGCGGGGGCGACCAGGCCGGTGCAGACACCCTCGAAGCACGCGACCTCGCCGATCGCCCACACGTGCGGGTCCGAGGTGCGGCAGTCGGTGCCGATCTCGACGCCGCCGCGGGGACCGAGCGTCAGGCCCGACTCGCGGGCCAGCTCGTCGCGCGCCCGGATGCCGATCGCGAAGACGACGACGTCCGCCGCGAGGCTGGTGCCGTTCTGCAGCAGCACGGTGGACACGTGCTTGTCGGCCGGGTCGCTGCCCGCGGCACCGACCACCTCGGCAGGACGGGTGCCCAGCCGCAGCGTGATCCCCTGCTCGCCGATGATCCGGCCCAGCGCTCGGCCGGCGCCCTCGTCGAGCTGGGCGGACATCAGCCAGCCGCCGGAGTGCACGATCGAGGCGCGGGCGCCGAGCTTCTTGGCGCCGCCCGCGGCCTCCAGGCCGAGCAGACCGCCACCCACCACGACGACGTGCGCCGGGCGCCCCTCGGTCTCGGCGACCTGGGCGATCTTGGCGGTGAGCAGGTCGATGTCCTCGATGGTCCGGTACACCAGCCCCAGCTCCGCGCCCGGGATCGGCGGGACGGCGGCGTCGGAGCCCGTGGCGAGCACGAGGTCGTCGTACTCGAGCACCTCGCCCGAGGACGTCGTGACCGTGCGCGCCGCACGGTCGATCGCCGTCGCCCGTACCCCGCGGTGCAGCGTGACGTGCTCGGCCGCCCAGATGTCGGTGGGGGAGAGCGTGAGATCGTCCGCGCCCGACAGCAGGGTGCTCAGCGCGACGCGGTCGTACGGCAGGTGCGGCTCCTCGCTGACCACGTCGACCCGCAGCGTGGCGGAGCCTGCCCGCGAGTGCAGGGCGTCGGTGAGGCGGTGAGCCGCCGGGCCGCCACCGACGACGACGACCCGGTGCGGGCCGGCGTCGCCGGCCCTCGTGGTGGCGCTGGTCGCTGCCGTGTCGGTGCTCATCGCGACGTCCTCTCCGTGCCGGGGTGCTGGGTGGGCGGTGCCCCGAGCCTAGGCAGCCGCCATATCGCCGTGATTTCTGCGCTGTGTCCGGCGCTTCACCAAGTGCGCACACGGTCGCGAACCCGCTGTGAGCGGAGTTTCACCGAGGCGAAACCTCCGTCCGGCGGGGCCGTAACACGGGCTCCGTAACGTCGGCGGCGAGCCAGGAAGAAAACACGGCGGAGAGCATCGAGAACGAGCATCGAGAAGGAGTCAGCATGACCACGACGATCGCCGAGCACGAGCGCACGCACCTCGACGGCGGGCACTGGGTCCGTGCCTGCGCGGCCGACCGGCTGGAGCCATCCTGGGGCGAGGCGGTGCTCCTGCACGGGCGCCAGGTCGCCCTCTTCCGCACCTCGTCCGACGAGGTCTATGCCGTGGCCCACCGAGACCCGCGCACCGAGTCCTACGTGATGGCCCGGGGCATCGTCGGGTCGAGGGGCGAGCGCCCGACGATCGCGTCCCCGCTGCTCAAGGACGTCTACGACCTGGAGACCGGCGAGTGCTTCGGCAACGCCGACCTGTTCCTGCGGACCTACCGCACGCGCATCGTCGCGGGACAGGTCGAGGTGGACCTGGCCGCATGACGGTCCTCGCCGCCGCGCCCCGGGGTGCCCTCGCTAAGGTGACCGGTGTGATCCCCGCGCTCCTGGCCGTCTCCCACGGCACGTCCTCGGCCGAGGGCGACCGGGCGGTGGCGGGGCTCGTGCGGGCGGTCGCCGCACGGGCGGACGTGCTCGGTCGCCTCGGTGAGGTGGGCACCACGGCCGAGTCGGACGACGCGGCACGCGCCGAGGTGCGCGCGGCCTTCGTCGACGTCCAGCAGCCCGACGTCCCGAGCGCGCTCGCCGCGCTGGACGGGGGTCCGCCGGTCGTCGTCGTGCCGCTGCTGCTGTCCGCGGGCTATCACGTCCACGTGGACCTCGCCCGGACGGTCGCGGCCACGCCGCGCGACGTCGTGCTCGCCGCGGCGCTCGGTCCGGACGAGCGGCTCGTCGACGTGCTCGAGCGCCGTCTCGTCGAGGCCGGGCTCCTCGCCGACGACGTCGTCGTGCTGTGCGCCGCCGGTTCGTCGGACCCGCGCGCTGTCGCCGACTGCCGCACGGTCGCGACGATGCTCGCGGCCCGGACGGGACGCGAGATCGAGGCCGCCTTCATCTCCGCCGCAGAACCCGAGATCGGGGTCGCCGTGCGGGCGGCCCGCGCCGCGAACCTGGGTCGTCGGGTCGTCGTCAGCACCTATCTGCTGGCGCCTGGGTACTTCGCCGACCTCGCGGCGGCGGCGCCGGCCGACGTCGTCACCGCGCCGCTGCTCGTCGCCGACGAGCCGGCTCCCGCCGAGCTCGTCGCGCTCGTGCTGGACCGGTACGCGGCGGCGGTGCGCACGCGCGCTTCCTGATCGTCGCCTCTCTGTGCGCCGCCGCGGCGTTACGGTGGAGGGACGAACCGCAGGGGGAGCTGAGCATGACGATCACGACGACGAGGCGCGGCCGCGTCCGCCGCGCCGCACGACTGGCCACCACCGCCGCGATCAGCGTGTCGCTGGTGGGGGTGGTGGCCCCGGGCGCCGAGGCGGCCGCACCGCTGAGGCCGACGACGGCACAGCCGTCGGTCTCCTCTTCTTCCGCTCCGGCGGCGTCCGCCAAGAAGGACCCGCTCGCCGGGTGGACGTTGCGCCAGAAGGTCGGGCAGCTGTTCATGGTCGGCGTCCCGGTCGGTTCGGGCCGCGCCGCCAGCTACAGGGCGGTCACCAAGAAGCACGTGGGCAACATCTTCCTCGCCGGGCGCACTTCGGCCGGCGTCGGCCCGGTGCGCAACCTCGTCGCGGCCTTCACCGGGACCGTGAGCGCGAAGACCACGCACGGCACGCCGATGCTGGTCGCGACGGACCAGGAGGGCGGGCTCGTCCAGGTGCTGCGCGGCAAGGGGTTCTCCAGCATCCCCACCGCGACGGCGCAGTCGAGGTGGTCCACGAAGAAGCTGCGCAAACGTGCGACGAGGTGGGGCGGCCAGCTCGCGGACGCGGGCGTGAACCTCAACCTCGCGCCGGTCACCGACGTCGTCACGAGCCGGGCCACCGCGCGCACGAACGCACCGATCGGCGCGTTCAAGCGGAACTTCGGCTACGGTCCGACGTCGACCTGGACGCACGCCGACGCCTTCAGCGCGGGCATGCGCGCCGCCGACGTCGACGTCGCGATCAAGCACTTTCCGGGGCTGGGCCGAGTCGCGGGGAACACCGACACCACGGCGCACGTCGTCGACGCGGTGACGACCGCACGGCCGAGCGACCCGCAGATCACGGCGTTCCAGCACGGGATCGACGCGGGCGCGCCGTTCGTCATGGTCTCCAGCGCGGTGTACGCCAAGATCGACGCGAAGCGCCCCGCGGCGTTCTCGCGGAAGATCGTCACCACGGTGCTGCGCAAGAAGATGGGCTTCGACGGGGTCGTGATCAGCGACGACCTCTCGGCGGCCAAGGCGGTGACCGGCTGGAAGCCGGGGACCCGCGCGGTGAAGTTCCTCAAGGCGGGTGGTGACGTCGTGCTCGTCAGCGCCGACCCGACCGTGACGGCCGAGATGGTGGACGCCGTCGTCGCCCGCGCCCGCAAGAGTCCCGCCTTCGCGAAGCAGGTCGACGCGGCGGCGCGGCGCGTCCTGGCCGCGAAGGCAGACCTGCCGCGCTGATCGGACGATCTGTCCGCGCTGGTCCCGGCGCTGCGGGTGCGAGGCTTCCCAGGGTGTCCTAGGTTCGTTCACAACAGGGCGAATTCACCCGGCGAAGCCGTGCCGCCGTCGGTGCCGCACGTCTCGTCACGAGTCGAAGGCAGTGCGCGTCATGCGGAGACAGGCAGCAGCAGCGTTGGTGGCGGTGGCGGCGATCACCGTGTCGGGGTCGCTCACGGCGGCCGCCGCTGAGCCCACCGGGGGCAGCGGCTCAGGCCTGAGCGGTGTCCTCGCCGGCCAGGGCGGCTCCGCCGCGCCGGCCGCCGGAACCTCGTCGGCGGTGCTCCCCGACCTGGTCCCCGGACCGACCGCCGCGGCCAAGCAGGTCAGGGCGCGCTCGGTGTCGCTCACGGACCGCGACGGCGCACCGCCGGCGGGCGGTGCGAGCCTGACGAGGGTGGACGTGACGCAGGACGTCGTCGCGAAGAAGCTCGTCGTCCGGCTCGCCTACGCCACCGCACCGACCTCGGCCGACCCGTCGGCCGTGCTCGTCGCGACCGGCACCTGGACGGACGACGACACCTGCACGGCCAGCGGCAACGGTGCGGTGCTCGCTGTGCAACCGCAGTCCCACCAGTCCGCGGGGCAGATCGGCTCCGGGACGACGCTCGCCACCTCGCTCACCGGGTCGGGCACGGTATGGACGGTCACCACGGCAGCGAACGCGGCCGTCGGCGCGGCGGCCTGGGAGTGCGCCTTCGCCCGCACCGTCAACCTCTCGGACACCAGCACCGTCTACCAGACCTTCTGGGCACAGTCCCTGACCACGACCTACGTCCCGGTCCTCACGCTGCGCGCGGACGCGGACCCGACCGTCGGCGCCCGCACCACCCGGTCCACCCAGTACAAGGTGACGGTCCACAGCACCGGCGACACCGCGGTCAAGGAGGTGACGGTCTCCTTCAAGGGCAAGGGCGTGAAGCTCTCGAAGAAGACGGTGAGCCTGGGCACGATCGCGGCCGACCACGACAGGACCGCCACGGTCAGGCTCCGGCTCACCACGAAGAAGACCCGCAAGGTGACGGTCACGGTGAAGGGTCAGGGGGCCGCGGCGTCGAAGCGCACGGTGCGCGTGCTGCCGATCGCCAAGACCACGAAGCCGAGGTCGCTCGCCCACCGCTACTACTGGGGATGGCGCACGTCGTACTACACGGGCTGGGACAACCAGGGGCTGTACTTCGTCGACTCGAGGTGGGTGCACGTCGGCTTCCCGGGTGCCGGACTGCCGACCCGCTGCTCCGCGAAGAAGAAGGGCTGCAAGCGGTATACGTACTCGCCGCGCACCGGCAGGCTCAAGATCGGCAAGAAGAAGGGCACCGCCAGCTCGGTGGCCGTCAGGTACGACGGCGTGAGCTACTACCCGCTCGCCGTGCCCAAGAAGGGCACGAAGCTCGCCGTGAACCTGGTGCACCGCGACTACTCGGGCTGCAACGGCTCGGTCTACTGCTCGACCTGGACGGACTGGCTGGTGCTGGACAAGAAGGGCCGCTTCACCCTCTCGTCGTCGTCCATCTCGAGCTTCGGGATCCCCGGGAGCCAGACCTGGGCCACCAGCGTCCCCGCCGACCAGCGCGGCCGGTACCGGATCCTGTCCCACGGACGCATCGAGCTGCGCTACGCCAGCGGCAAGAAGGTCGTCGACCCCATCGGCATCCAGCTCGACGTGCGGGGCAAGTCCTCCCCGAGGTACGAGGGTGTCGTCATCGGCACGACCAACTACTACTACGACAGTTAGCGCGAAGATCCCGAACCCGCGGTCATCGGCTGGCTCGCAAGTCTCGGGACTGTGTCAACCGAGACGCTCCATCAACGCACGGCACCGACCCAGCCAGCCACCTTCTGCGTTGGAGGTCAAGCAACGATTCAGCAGCACGAGAGCCTGCGGGCCTAGGCCATCTGAGCGGATCTGCGTCTCGTGGCCCTCGAGTTCCTGCGCAACTCGGCGGCGCGTGCCAATCTCGGTGAAGTCAAGGTTTTCCAGAGCTTCCAACGCCGCACCGACATCGATGGAGAAGAGCGCCGGAACAAGTCTCCGCGCGATGCCCACGTCATCTGAACTATTGGCAAGAGTGATGCACTCGTTGAAAAACTCCTGGTCAGCCGGCCGCTCACCGTAGAGTGCACCCAGGTTGGAGATCGTGTAGCGCAGGACGCCCTGCTCTTGGCTCGCCAGCAACGCGAGAACGGTATCCAAGCTCGCTGCCCTGCGGGCGATGAGCGCACTGATTGCGAGCTTACGGTCCCTCTTGTCCTCAAAGTCGTCGACCGCGAGTGCTTCAGCCGCAGCGAGTTGCCGATTCGTCAACCGCGCGGCGCCTCTCAGCAATGCGACCAACGACTCGGCCTGCATGCGCGCCGTCAGGTGCCGGATGCCAACCTTGAAGGTCCTGGCGGTCTCGCGTCGGAGGACATCGGGGAAGGCGGACAAATCGAAGGGGACGATTGTGAGTTGTCGTTCGCTCTCCAACTCTGTGAGGAGTCCTAGTAACGAACGCTTATCGGGATCCGAGATTGCTTCCATCTGGACGTTGCGCGTCAAATTTAGATACTCGGTGTAGGTGGACTGGAGACACAGCAGGATGAAGGGCTTCCCTGCGTCAAGGGCCTCGCTGAGTTCAGCGGTCCACGTGACAGTACCGTAGCGTCGCATGATCACGAAGACACAGATGTCGGCCTCAGCCACCGTTCGCCTCGAGTTTCCTTCCCAGCTGGCTCGTGCGCTATTGCGGTACTGGAGGTGTCCCGACAGGTAGGTCCAAGGTTCGGCGCCGAATGAGGTCACCACCTTCGTGAAAGCGGTCAGGACGTCATCGGTGTCGCTTGCGCCGCAGAGCATGATGTTGAGCACGGGGCAATATTGCCATTCTTTGCCCGACACGTAAAGGATCTTCGTTCTTTCGGTGCGACGAGTCGTCCGCTCCCGAAACTCGTGAGTCGCCCGGCCTCGGACGATGAGTTCTGGAAAGCCTGGGGGATCATCGTAGCGGAATCGCAGGAGCGTTTTGTCACCGACGACCAAAACGACTCGTTCCGGTGTGATCGGAGTAACTTGCGGAATGCTGGGCCGCCGAGCGTCTTGCCCAAGAGAAGCCCAGCGGGTCTCTATCAGGGTGTGCGACATGTCGGGGCGTAGCCTGCGTTGGCGCGCGGCACTGGTAGTTGTAGTTGGGCCCTTCCCTCACCGCGCGACTGCCTAGCAGTTGAGGCGCTCAGACGCAGACGACTCCGGCGCCCGTGACACGAGTCACCGGCGCCGGAGCCGTCATGAGCGACCTCGTCGGGTCAGGTCACTTCTTCTTGAGGGTGATGCTCCTCGTCTTGGTGACCGTCCCGGTCTTGGCCTTGAACGTGACCTTGACCTTGACCTTGAGCTTCCCCTTCTTCTTGAGGACCTTGAGCTGCTTGGCCGTCGCCTTCACCGAGAAGGAGATCTTCTTGGCGGCCTTGACGGTCTTGGAGCGCTTGAGGACCTTCGAACCGGTCAGGGCGACCTTGCCGGCGGTGCTGGTCTTGACGACCACCGTCGCCTTGCCGGTCTTCTTGTTCTTGGTCACCTTGACCAGCGTCAGCGTCGGCTTCTTGACCGTCGGCTTGGTGGTGCCGCCGCCCGTGGTCGGCGGGGTGGTCGTGCCACCACCGTCCGACGGCGGGGTGACGACCACCGCGGCCACCGGGACGGTGCGCACCGTGGTCGTGACCTGACCGGAGGAGTCCGTCACCTTCGCCAGGAGGGAGATGCTCCGGCCCGCCTGCAGGGCGGTCGGCTTCCAGGTGAAGGAGTACGGCGCCTTGGTCTGCGTGCCGAGCGAGCTGCCGTCCACGACGAGCTCGACCGACTCGATCGCGAAGTCGTCCGAGGCCCGGACGATCGGGTTGACGGTGGAGCTCACCGCGACCGACAGCGCCGTGTCCGGGTTGACGATCTCGGCGCTGGGCGCGGCGTCGGCCGTCGCGCCGACCTTCGTCGCGACCGTCGTCGGGATCGACGTCGCACGGGAGGCGACCGTCACGCTGCTGCTGCCCGAGACCGCCTCGGTGCCCGCGTCGGGGTCACCCAGGCCGGTGGTGACCGGTGCCGCGGTGCCCAGGTAGCTCGAGGTGATCGTGAACGGTGCGCCGGTGCGGACGGCGGTGCCGTCCGCGGTGGCGTTGTAGACGGCGTACCCGTTGCCGGTGATGGCGTCCGAGGTCGCGGTGAGCGAGCCCGCCGTCTCGGTGAGCGCGTCCGTGAGGAGCAGGCCGTACGACTTGGCCGGCTCCGGCTTGTAGTAGTTCCCGGTGATCTTGCTGGTCGTCACGAAGCCGTCGAAGCCGCTCGTGTACTTGATGCCGGTCTGCGCGAACAGGGAGTTCGGCTTCCCGGTCACGACCGTGCCGGTCACGTACCCGTGCTGGCGGATGCCGGAGCGCACCGTGTTCGCGGCCGCCCCGTCCTTGCCGGTGCCGCCGTCGAACAGGATGCCGCCGGCCTGGTAGCCCTTGACGACGCTGTTGGCGACGGTCAGCTCGGTCTCGACGGTGCCCTTGCCGGAACCCTTGATGACGCCGGTCTTGATGATGCCCCAGCCGTACGGGTTCTCGGCGAGCTCGCTCGCGCTGGACGCCGTCTTGAGCGGTCCGACGACGCTCTCGGAGACGCGACCCGCCGCACCGAAGTAGGCGATGCCCGCCTCGGCGAAGGTGTTGCCGGAGGTCACGGTGACACCGGAGATGTCCACGAACATCTCCGAGGAGTCCGTGGAGCCGAGCGACTGACGGGAGACCGTGATGACGTTGCCGCCACCGTCACGCAGGTACGGCTTGACGCCGGCGAGCGTGTCGAGCGACTGGTCCGGCATGATCGTGACCTTGTCCGCGCCCGCACCCTTGATCTTGAGGGGCTTGGTGATGGTCAGACCGTTCATGGCGCCCGTGCCCACGGGGTTGCCCGCACCGGAGACCGGCGTCGAGGACTCCTCGTAGACGCCCTCGCAGACCACGATGGTGTCCCACGGGGAGGCGTAGTCCACGGCCTTCTGGATCGAGGTGAAGTTCGCGTTCGGGCACTGCGCCTTGTCGTCGTCGACCACCCAGGTGGTGTTCGAGTACGGGTCGGCGACCGTGTCCTTGGTCTTCACGTTGCCCTTGGTGTTGTCGGTCTGCGCGAGGTACGCCGCCGGGTCGGGGCCGGAGGTCACCGGACCGTAGCCCGCGCCCTGGTCCGGCGCCGTGCCGTCCGAGAGGATGAGCGGCGAGTCGACCGCCTTCTCCTGGAAGCGCACGTCCGCCAGCTCGATGGACCCGGACTGCGGCGTGCCCTCCTCGCCGAAGCGGAGCTGGACCGAGGCCAACGAGCTGATGTCGACGCCCTGCGCCGTGAACTCGCTGAGCGGGACGCGGATCTGGTCCAGGATGATGTGCGTGTTCGCGGTGTTCGTGCCCGTCGACATGTGCAGGGCGTTGCCCCAGCGCTCGTCGCCGGCGTGGACCGTGGCCTCGTGCCCGGCGGTGTCCTTCACCGCGATGATGAAGTCCTGGGTCGAGTACGTCGGGTCGTAGGACTGCGGGCCCTCGTTCGGCCAGGCGTACGGGCTGGCCGTCGTGCCCGAGCCGGTCCGTGTGTTGTCGCCGCGCTCGTCGGCGCCCGGGTTCCGGGTGTCGAAGAAGTTGACGTCGGCGCTCAACGACAGGGCCTTGAGGCCGCTGACGTCCTTGGACGCGGCCGGGATCTCGGCGGTGAGCTGGGCCTTCTGGCCCTCCTCCCACGCGAGCGCCAGCTGGCGACCGTAGGACTGGTTGACCGGGCCGTTCTCACGGATGCCGTTCTGACCACCGAGCTCGGCCTTGCCCGGCAGGGGGCAGGCCTTCGCGGCCGTGGGCTGCGTGGACTTGCCGAGCTGGGAGGGCGCGAAGTCGTCCGGCTCCGGGTTGCACCAGTCGTAGCCGCCCGCGGTCTTCGCCGGCAGCGTGACGCCACCGTTGTCGAGGTACGGGTAGGCGAAGCCGCTGCCGCTCAGCGAGCCGCCCTGCGCGTTGAGCGTCAGGGGGTTCTCCACCTCGGGGCGAATGAGGTCGACCCGCTCGTCGGAGGGTGCGAAGTAGTTCGTCGAGACGTACTCCTTGCAGGCGATCCGGGTACCGGACTCGCTGGTCGGGCACGCCGAGGTGGGCACCTGCTGGTGCGTGGAGGTGTCGGAGAGCTGTCCGGTCATGTACGGCTCGAACGCGCCCTCGCCACCGACGTAGCGACGCAGGAACGCCGCCATCGTCGCCAGACCGAGCTTCTCCTGGTCGCCCATGCGCGCGGGGTCGCCCGAGATCTTGGTGTTCACCAGCGGGTTGTACGTGTCGGAGTTGTCGATCTTGTAGTTCTTCGAGTCGTCCGTGTAGCTCGCCGCGCCGCTCAGGCGCAGGTTGTTCGGGTGGATGTTGGTGGTGGCGAAGGGTGCGGAGTTGCCGCAGGCCGCGTCGTTGTTCGACTGGCCGTCGGCACTGCCGTCGACGTACCAGACGGTGTTGTACCAGTTGTGGATCGCGCCCAGCTGCGTGACCTGGATGCGCGGGAAGGGGTTCGAGCCGTCCACGTACTGGCTGCGCTCGAAGAACCGCGCGCCCTGCAGGTTGGACACGTCGCCGTCGCACATGGGCAGGATCGTCATGAACGGGACGCCGGTCGGGGCCTTGCGCTCGTAGTCGACGGGCGCGAGCGCGATGACGCCGCGGATCGCGTAGCGCGGGCCGTCGGTGCGGGTGCGGTTGTAGTCGATGAAGCTGGTGACCGCGTCACCGCCGCGGGAGTGGCCCATCAGACCGATGCGGGTCATGTCGAGCTTGCCGACCAGCGTGGTGCCGATCGTGGTGTGCTCGTCGACGGGGAGGCCGCCGGCCTCGTTGGCGGCGCTCAGGGCGTCGAGCGAGGCGGCGATGAGCAGGCGGCGCTGGTGCATGCCCTTGCCCTTGTTGTTGTCCTGCCGCATCATCAGCTGGTCCTGGGACACGGAGAAGGTCGTGTAGCCCCAGGTCGCGAGGTTCTCGGCGAGGTAGGCGTAGCCCGCCTCGTTGCGCTTGTACTGGGTACAGGTCGCCGTGGTGCTGTTCTGGCCGGCGTCGCACGAGCCGTGGTTGCCGTGCACGAGGATGATCACCGGCGACGGGACCGTGCGGTCGGCGGGGTAGTAGAGGGCGCCGCGGATCTCGAGCTTCTCGGCGGCGGCGGCGCTGCCTGCGGTGGGCTCGCCGCCGGAGGAGTCTGGCTCCTGGAGGTCGACGAGGCCGAGCTTGGTCTCCTGGATGGTCGCGGGCGTGTAGCTGCCGCGCTTGGTGGGGTCGGGCAGGTCGTCCGACGTCGTCTCGACGTCGAGCCCGTCGAGCGGGCTCGTGGTCGTGGTGCTGGTGGCGGCGTCCGGTGCCGCGGCTTGCGCGGGCACGGGCGCGGCGAGCGCCAGGGTGGCGGCCGTGAGCAGCGCGGCGAACGCGATCGCGCGTGAGCGGCCGGCGCTGGACAGTCTGATTGCCATCCTCGATGAACCTCCTGGGTGGATGGGCGAGCGGATTCACAGACCGTATGGAGGGATGTTTTCAGCCGAGGTGCCGGACTATTTCGCAGGTGTCACACGAACCTGGACGGGCGCAGCGGGGCGCGGGAGAGCCGGTCGAAGGGCGACAGGCACGCCGGTCGCCGCGAGGGGACGGCCGGGTGACCGCCGCGGAGGTCGG
>Ga0180219_1001865_pt1 | contig 12981 bp, 11 predicted proteins | sample eDN3rd30CBELigMG_FD_151338 | JGI IMG/M metagenome (GOLD analysis project Ga0180219, IMG submission 151338) | Enriched Miracle-Growth compost microbial communities from Emeryville, California, USA - eDNA 3rd pass 30_C BE-Lig MG (version 2)... ...
CGAGTTTGCGGAGAAAGCCCTCCCCAACGAGGATTCGGGTGGAAAGGACGTCAAAGGTCGTCTGCCGCTTGACGATACGCTGCGGCGCATCCTGACCGCGAAGGATACGCTGGAGATCGTCGTCGACGGCCACAAGCAGCGCTACGCCATGCAAGGCGCGGCCAAGCCTGCCGCCGCGATGCTCGCCGCCTGCGCTTCGCGCAAGCAGACCGGCAACCTCGATGCGACGACGACCGACACGGTTCCGGCGAGCTTCGATTGCGCCAAAGCGGGGAGCGTCGTCGAAAAATTCATCTGCTCGCAGGCGATGCTGCGCTGGCAGGATCTGGCCTTGTCGCGCGGCTATCGTGCCGCGAGGAACGCCGTGACCGGCGCCGCGCGCGACGATCTGCTGGCCGCGCAGCGCGACTGGGTGCGCGAGCGCGACCGGCGCTGCATCGCCGACCGGACGTTCAAGGAACTGTCCGCGCCGTCCTCCGCCGTGCGGACTCAAGCCTATGACTGCCTGAACAGCGTCTATGTCGGCCGCCGACGTGCCTTGCAGGATCTGGCCGCCGCGCCGTTGTCGCCGCGCGGCATCGAGGAGATCGACCTCAAGCCGATTGCCGCGGCACGCCCCGACACCGTCGCGGACGGCGCGGTGCGCGTGTCCGCAATCCATTTATCGCCGGACGGGAGGCTGGTGGCGATCCTGCTGCCCAGCCTGGAATTCGACGGCCCCGACCAAGTCTGGCTCTACCGGATCGCCGACCGCAAGCTGGTCGCCGCCACGCCGGCGCCGGACCGCCAACAGCCGCATCCCGACGGCTCGCCGGCGTCGATCAAAGCGCTGGCCTGGCAAGGCGAGACGCTCTACGCGCGCCTCGCGATCTGGAGCAAGGACAGCAAAGGCGAGGAAGGCGCGACCGCCATCTATGCGGCGACGATGGAGGCGAGCCGCCGGCTGGACCGAGCGCCGGGCGATATCGCCGCGCTGCTCGACGCCGCGGAGCGGCCCGGCACGGTCGAAGCGGACGAGATGCCGGAGCGCGACCGGGGCAGTCTCGACGCCGTCCGCGGCAATCGCAGCGTCCTTGTCTGGGCCGCCGATCTCGGCCACGGCACCATCGAACTGAAGATGCGCAAACGGGCTGCCGGCGCGCCGGTCTATCTCGTGGCATGGGGCTCGTGGAGCCTATGGCACTATCTGTTCGATGCCGAGCACTCGCAGCTCGTCTATGCGGCCGATACGGGGATGTCCGTCTTCGACATGGCGACGCAGGGCGAGCGGCGCATCGCCGCGACGTCGTCGGGCGACCGACCCTATGCGATCGCCGCCGATCGTAGCCTGTTCGTCTGGTCGACGCGCAATGCCTGCGGCGACGAATTTCTGAACGAGCAGGACGACAGCAAGCCGGAGCATCTTTGTCTCGCGCGCCTGCCGACGCCGGAGGCTGGCAAATGATGCGTAGCCTCTTTGCCGCACTTGTCGGCGCGCTCACCCTCACGATCACCCCAGCTCTTGCGGCAAGCGAAGGACGCGATATCGGCTATGCCGCCGCCGGGCCGGTGTTCCACCTGCCGGCCGGCGTCAGCGTCGTGCGGCAGGACGTCCATATCTCGATCTATTCCGTTCGGCTGGCCTATGTCTTCAAATCCGCCACGCGGCAGAGCGTACATTTCAGCTTCGCCATGCCCGAAATGCCGGTGGATGCCGCCGAGGACCTTGCCGCGCTCGATACGGACTCGGAAGCCGCTGGCCTCGCCGCCGACACGCAGCCGGCCAACTATCTGAGCCTTTCCGTCAGCGTGAACGGCCAGCCATTGACACTCGGCGGCCACGGTCGGGCGCTGCTCGATGGCAAGGACGTCACAAGGCAATTGCTCGATGCCGGCGTGCCCTTGCTCAGCGGGTTCGACGGCCCGGGCGGTCCGATCTGGCGGCAACTGCCGCCGGAAAAGCAGGCAGAGCTCAGGGCAAGTCGCCTGATGAGCGAGGACACGGCACTGTGGACCTATCAGGCCGATTTCGCATGGGATGCGATGCTTGAACCGGGCGAGACGCGCGTCGAGGTCGGCTATGCTCCGCTTGCCCATTACTGGAGCGACATCACTCTCGACCACTTCCCCGAGATGGCGACCGACGGCTCGGCGACGCGAGCCTATTGCATCGACCGCGCCGTGCGCCGGGCGTTCCTTTCCGGCAAGCATCACTATGAACTCTACACCGTCACCCATCTGGCGCCGCCGGACGGATGGCGCGGGCCGGTCGGCCGCTACCGGCTGACGGTCGACAAAGGCGCGAGCACCAATCTGGTCGCGTTCTGTCCGCCGGCAGCAAAGAAGATTTCGCCGACCAGGTTCGAGTGGACGGCGACGAACTACACCCCCGGCGAAATCGGCATCATGTTTTTCTCCCGTCCCGATGCGGCATCCTCGAGCGAGGGGAAATGACCATGACACGACCGATCCGGTGCCTGTTCCTCGCGCTGGCCCTGTTGCCGGCGGTCCCGGCGCTCGCTGCCGGTCCGGGCTTCGATTGCGGCAAGGCGACGCGGCAGATCGACAAGGCAATCTGCGCCTGGGACACGGTGGGCTCAATCGACGGCCGCATGGCGCAACCCTTCAAGATGACGCTGGCGGCACAGAAGGACGACGCCGCCGTCGCCTCCGTCCGCGCCAACCAGAAAGCTTGGCTTGCCGAGCGTGACCGCCGCTGTGCGCTGGCGAACGTGACGCCGAAGACCGGCAGCGAGGAGGGACTGAGCCCGCGGCAGTTCGGCCAGTTGCTGTGTTTGCAGGCGATCTATCCGCCGCGTATCGCCCAGCTCATGGATCTCGCGGCGCCGCCGCTGATGCCGCGCGAGATCAAGACGGTGCCGATTGAACCCCTGCAAGCGGCCTATCCCGACGACTGGCAACAGGCCGGCTATCAGGCGCAGTTCTCGCCCGACAAGAGCCTGATGGCGTTGGGCGTCGAGGATGGCGCCGGCTATGTCAGGCAGGTCTGGCTCTATCAGCCGGCGAGCGGGCGGCTCGTCGTCGCCTCGCCACCCACGCACAAGGGCAAGACCGAAAAACCCGAGGACATTGCGGCGCTCGCCCCGTGGTTCTGGGGCCGCGACGGCCGCTTCTACGTCCGCGCCTACCGGCCGCTCGGCGCCAGCAGCGTGTTCGTCGCCGACATGAACGGCCATGCGCCGGCGGACAACCTGCCGCCCGACGTGGTCAGGCAATTCGCCGCCTTCGACGCCGCGCGGAAAGCGCCGCCGGACGCCGGCGACGCCGCCACGACGAGGAAGCCGCCCGGCTTCGACGACAACAGCGACAACGAGCAGGACGGCGGCGGCTTCACGGCCTGGGCGCAGAACAAGGGGCACGGCTCGTTCGACCTGCTGGCCACGCGCGACGGCGACCGGAAGCCGCGCGTCATCGCCTCCGGCGGCTGGGAGTTGAAGGATTTCCAGCTCGATCCAAGCGGCACGCGGCTGTTCTACAATGGCGCAGACGGGCTCGTCGTCACCGATCCCGACAGCCGGATGACGCGCCGCCTGAAGGGTACGCACGGCACGGCGTCCGAAACGCGGCCGATCAACATGTCGGCCGACGGCGACATCCTCGTCTATTCCGCCAACGGTTCCTGCACGCGCGATGCGGCCGATGCGGCCGATGCGGCCGATCAGGATACGGATGACGACAGCAAGCGGGTCTGCCTCGCTTATCTGGCATCTGCCGGTAGTCCGCCGGTGCAGGCTTCCGAGATATCGCCAGCAGATGATCCGCTCTCCAATCTATGGGTCGGCAAATGGAACGGCGACGGCGGACTATCGGCCACCATCCGGCGTGGCACCGCCAAGCCCGATTATCTGGTGATCGATCTCTTTACGGGTGCCGAAGGCTGTTCGGGTGCCGTCACGCTTTACGGCAAGCCGAAAGGCAGCACGGTCGTTGGCGAGAGCTACGACCCGAAGGACCCGTCCGCGCCGGTCTGCCGCGTGGAATTGACGCTCGACAAGGGCGTGCTGAAGACGCAGGTCGTCGGGCCCTGCACTTATTATCACGGCGCCGCCTGCGGTTTCGACGACACGATGACACGGGGCAAGTGATGCGCGTCCGAATTTCACTTCGCGGAAGGAGCACAGCGTGAACACCAGATTGATCGTCGCCGCAGTCGTGTTGATCGGCGGCCTTGCCGCAAGCCCCGGCTGGGCACAACTCGCCAGCAACGAGCAGGAATTTCGCCAGATGGCGGCGGCTCTGAAAGCCAACGACGCGGAGCGGAAATCGGCCATCGCGACCTGCATCAAGCAAGGCATCGGCGAGAATCCCGCCGGAGCCGCTCAGTTCATGGGCGTGCCGGTGGAAAAAGCCGCCGAGGCGTGGTGCACGCGCATGACCAACGGGATCGCCGATGGCAAACTGACGCTGGCCGATATCAATGGGCTCAACACCGGATCGGTCTCGCCGCGCGCGCGTGATGTGCTGACGACCGTATCAGAAGGCAAGTAAAGGCGGCGGGCGGCAACGCTCGCGATGTAAGCGCCCGCAACGTCAGCGCCGGCAACGGACCGGCGCGCGCTCCATCTCTCTGCTGCATCATCCGACCATTGCCAGTGACCTTTGCCAATGGCCGTTGAATGCCGGGCGTGGTTCATCATCATCGGATGAACCTCTCTGAGCCTTCGATCAGAGCTATTCGCATTCCAAATTCAAATTCGTGACGACGCCGTTCATCGCGCAGAGGCGAGTTGACGGAGAATGCTGTCGTGCCGTATATTCCGTTTAACAAAAGAAGATTCCGTTGAACGGAATTCATCGGGAGGAGCTTTGACGGTTCTCAGGTCATTCGTCCGCGATATGCAGTTCGTAACTGCCGGGTCCCGCGCCATGCGCGCTCGGTGGGTGGCGAGCCCTCGTATCCTCGGCGCGCGTGCGCGCTGCATCGGCCTGCGCGGGGTTCGGAAACAGGAGGTCAGGCGGTGGACGCGTTAAACAGGGCGGATGCGGACGTACGCTTCGTCGCTCCGGGGCTGGTCGAGATCGATGTGCAGGGGAAACCTGTGCTCATCGGCGGCTGCTGCGGCGGATGCGGAGCGCGGAGCTTTCCGCGGGCTTTAGTGTGCACCGAATGTATGTCGGAGGACATCGAGCCCGTCGCGCTTGGCACCGAAGGAACGCTCTATTCCTATTCTGTCGTGCATCAGGCGCCGAAAGGCTGGCGCGTCCCGTATGTCGTCGGTTACGTCGACCTGCCCGACAATGTCCGGGTTTTCGCGCACCTCGATGCCGACCCCAAGACCCTCGCAATCGATATGCCGGTGACGCTTGCGACCGGCGTCGTCGCCGACGATGCGTCGGGCGCCGCTCTATCCAGTTATGTCTTCAAGCCTCTTTGAGGCGAGCCTCCTTAGGGATTGTCATGCGTGACGTGTGCGTCATCGGAACGGGAATGATCCCGTTCGGGAAATATCCGGAAAAGACGCTGGCAGACCTTGGCTGGCCGGCAGTGAAGGAAGCAATCGTCGAATCCGGCGTGCCGCCGAAGAAGATCGATGCGGTCTATTGCGGTTCGGCGCTCGGCGGCATGTTGTCCGGTCAGCGGGTGATGAAAGCGCTCGGCATCACCGGCATGTCGATCATCAATATCGAGAACGCCTGCTCGTCGTCGTCATCGGCGCTGGCCGAAGCCTGGACCGCGGTTGCATCGGGTCGTCACGATATCGTCGTCGTCATCGGCGTCGAGAAGCTGACCAAATTCGGCGGCGGCACGCTGCCGCTGGAGCGTGAGGACTGGGAGGTCAATCAGGGGCAGGTGATGCCGGCCGTGTATGCGATGCGCGCCAAGCGCTACATGCACGAATATGGGCTGACCGACCGCCAGCTTGCTGAAGTCTCGGTGAAGGCGCACGACCACGGCGCGCTCAATCCGAATGCCCAGATCCGCAAGCGCGTCACCGTCGAGGAGGTGATGGCGGCGCGTCCGGTGGCCGAGCCGTTCACGCTGTGGCATTGCTGTCCGACCGGCGACGGCGCGGCGGCGCTGGTGATCGCCGCCGCCGATGTCGCACGGGCCTATCGCACCAACGCGGTGCGCGTCGTCGCGTCCGAGGTGACGTCGGGCCTTTATACCAACGGTCATCGCGACATGACCTGGGCCGAGCTGAGCGCGCGCGGCGCGCACGAGGCTTACGAGATGGCCGGCGTGTCGGCTGACGATATCGACGTCGCCGAGATTCACGACGCCTTCACCATCGCCGAGCTGATGTATTACGAGGCTTTCGGTTTCTGTGAGCGCGGCCACGGCTACGAGCTGATGAATAGCGGCGCGACTTCGCTCGGCGGCCGGATTTGTGTCAATCCGTCGGGCGGGCTGCTGTCGCGCGGCCATCCGGTCGGCGCCACGGGTGCGGCGCAGGCGGTGGAAATCGTGCGTCAGCTCGAAGGGCGCGCCGGCGCGCATCAGGTCGAGGGGGCCAGGGTTGGTCTTTCGCACGCGACCGGCGGCGGCATTGCCGGCCTCGATCACGGGGCCTGCTCGATCCACATCTTCGCACGATGATCGTGTGTGATGGCGTGAAACAGCGGCCGTGTTCGGGGCCTGTCAGGAGCGGAACGTGAAGCGCGCGTCGGGAGAAAATCTTGGAACGGTGCAGCGAGTGGTCGAGATCCTGCGGTTCTTCGCCGAGCGCGGCGATGCAACGCTCAAGGACCTCTCGGTGGCGCTCAATCTGGCGCCGAGCACCTGTCACCGGCTGCTCGAACTGCTCGGCCGCGACGGGCTGATCGAGCAAGATACCGTGCGGCGGCGCTATCGCGTCGGCAGCGAGTTCTATCGCATGTCGGCGCAGGTTCAGTCGCGTTACGACATTCGCGCCATTGCGCTGCCGTTCCTGCGTGAGGTCGTCGATGCCTGCGACGAGACTTGTGTGTTCAGCCTGTACCTGCCGGCCGAAGGCAAGGTGTTCTTCGCCGAGAAGGTCGATTGCAGCCGGTTGCTGCGTTACCAGCTCAACATGAATACGCCGGTCTCGACGCTGTGGGGTGCGAGCGGCCGTTCGGTGCTCGCCTTCCTCGACGAACAGCAGATCGATGGCATCTATGCAATGGAGGGCCGCTCGCCGGCAACGGGCGAAGCGTTGCCGGCGCGCCGCGCGCTCGGCGACGAACTCGCCGCCATCCGCAAGCGTGGTTACGACATCACCTACGGGCAGAAGATTGCCGGCGCCGTCGGCATCGGCGCGCCGGTCTTCGGGATCGATGACAAAGTAATCGGCAGTCTGTGCGTGACGATCCCGAAGGCGCGCATTGCCGCCAAGGATCGTCCGCGGCTCGGCGAACTGGTCCGCGACGCGGCCGCGCGGCTGTCGGCCGCGCTCGGTGCGCCGCTCGATCAGGGCATTCAGGACATTGCGTGATGAGGGCAGGGTGACGATGGACGTCAAACAGGATCGGGGGCCGCTGTCTCGCCTGCGCGTGCTCGATCTCACGCAGTTTCTGTCCGGGCCCTATGCCAGCCAGATCCTCGGCGACCTCGGCGCTGACGTCATCAAGGTGGAATCGCCCGACGGCGACATGACACGGCGGCTGCCGCCGCACTTTGTCGGCACTGAGAGCGCCTATTATCTGTCGGTCAATCGCAACAAGCGCAGCCTCGCCATCGACCTGAAGTCGGAGGCCGGCCGCACGCTGGTGCGGGACTTGGCGTTGCATAGCGATGTCGTCATCGAGAATTTCCGGCCGGGCATCCTCAAGCGCCTCGGTTTGTCCTACGAGGAGATCGCGGCACAGAAGCCGGCGATCATCTGGTGCAGCATTTCCGGCTTCGGGCAGGACGGTCCGTATCGCGACCGCCCGGCCTACGACATGATCGTGCAGGCGATGTCGGGCGCGATGTCGTTGACCGGCGAGCCGGACGGTCCGCCGGTTCGCTCCGGCATTCCGCTCGGCGATCTCGCTGCCGGCATGTATGGCGTCATCGGCATCCTGGCGGCGCTTGCCGACTGCCGCGAGACCGGCCGCGGCCGCCTCGTCGATGTCGGCATGCTCGACTGCCAGGTGGCGATGCTGTCCTATCAGGCTGCCTATCATCTGGCGTCCGGCGAGATTCCGAACCGCCAAGGTCGCGGGCACGATTCGATTCCGACCTATCGCGCTTTCACCTGCGGTGACGGCGCCGATATTGTCGTCACCGCCAACACCGAGCGGATGTGGATCAATCTCTGCCGCGTGCTCGGCTGCGACGGGCTGGTGGAAGACGAGCGCTTCCGCACCAACGAACGGCGCTATGCCAACCGCGTGCTGCTGTGGGAGCGGCTCGAAGCCGCCTTCGCGGTGAAGCCGGCCGCCGTCTGGGTTGATGACTTGCTGGCCGCAGAAGTGCCTGCCGCTGTCGTCAACACGCTCGACCGCAGTCTTGGCGATCCGCAGGTCGCGCATCGCAACATGGTGCTGGACCTGGCCGGTGCCGCCGGCGAACGCCTGCGCGTCGCCGGCAATCCGATCAAGTTCGCCGGCGAGGCGGAGGTGGCACACCGCTATCCGCCGCAGCTTGGCGCCGACAACCGGGCGGTGTTGTCGACGGTGTTGGGGCTTTCCGATGAACGCATCGACATGCTGGAGCGCAGCGGTGCCTTCGGCAGCAAATCGGCGGAGGCCAAGCGCGCATGACGTCGAAAGAAACGGCCGGGCAACGGCAAGACGACTTCACAGCATAACAAGCATTGATCCAAGGGAGATGAATATGAATTTTTCCAGACGGGGAACCTGCTTCGGCCTGCTTGCTGCGGCTGCTGCAACGTTCACGATTGCTCAGACGATGCCGGCGATGGCGCAGAGCCCGACGGTCATCCGTTTTGCCTCGGTCGGCGGTCTTACCGATGCGCCGTTGCACTTGGCGGAAGAGCGGGGTCTGTTCGAGAAAGCGGGGTTGCAGGTGCAGCTCCAGCGCATGACCAATGCACCGGCGTTGATGGCGGGCGTTGCCACCGGCCAGCTCGATGTCGCCGGCATTTCCATCACGCCGGGCCTGTTCTCCTCGGTTCAGCAGGGCATGCAGTTGCGCATCGTCGGCGACAAGCAGAGCCTGCGACCGGGGGTATCCGCGACACGTCTCGTCATCCGCTCCGATCTGAGCACGGGCAGCGAAGCCGGCGACATGAAGGTGCTCAAGGGCAAGAGCATTGCGGTTTCTGCGAAGGCGTCGAGCGTCTATATGCTGCTCGAGCGGCTGTTGAAGAAGCACGGGATGACGCTCAACGATGTGCGCATCGTTGAACTCGCCTATCCCAATATGCTCGCCGCCTTGTCATCGAAGGCGATCGATGCGGCGATCAATCTCGAGCCGTTCATGTCGCAGGCGATCGAGGCCGGCGTGGTCAAGATGACCTCCGACCTGTCGGAGTTCGTTCCGGCGGAGGGCGGCACGATCGTGCCGATCGTCTACAGCGAAACCTTCGCGCAGAACACGGCGGCTGCGAAAGCCTTCATGAAAGCCTATACGCAGGGCGTGCGCATCTACAACGACGCTTTTGTCAAGAACATCGATAAGGATAAGGTCATCGAGATCATTTCCCGGCGCGCCAAGATCAACCTGAAGGTCGTGCGCGAGGCGTTTCCTGCCGGCCTCGATCCCAACCAGCGCGTCAGCATGGACTTCCTCGACGACCTGCAGAAATTCTTCGTTTCGCAGAATTTCCTGCGCAGCACGATCGACGTGAAGAAGGTTGTCGATCTGTCCTTCGCCGACGCAGCCGTTAAGGACCTCGGACCCTACAAGTAACGGACAGAACGCATGCTCCCCTTGCGGAACGGCCTTGATCGCACCGCCACCCATCGGAGTGTACCCGTGAGCAGAACAGCCGCAATTTCGACACGCATCGACCGATCGTTCTCCGGCATGGCTTCGCCACGGCCGACGGCGCTGGAGGTGGAGAGGCTGAGGCGGGTCTTTCTGACGCGCAACGGCGGCGTCGTCGACGCGCTCTCCGGCGTGTCGGTGACCGTCGGGCAGGGGGAGATCGTCGCCGTTCTCGGCCCCAGCGGTTGCGGCAAGAGCAGCCTGCTGCGCATTCTTGCCGGTCTCGATGCAGATTTCTCCGGCGATATCCGGTGGAATCTGGATGATAGCGACCCGCGGTCGGCGAACCGGCGGTTGCGCAGTGCCACGGTGTTTCAGAGCGATTCCACCTTTCCGTGGATGAGCGTCGCCAACAATATGCGGATCGGCATGGCGGGCCTGACGCTCGATGCGGCAGAAGTGCAGCGCCGCATCGAGCGCTATCTCAGCCTCGTCGGCCTCGACAGGTTCCACAATGCCTATCCGCATGAATTGTCCGGCGGCATGCGTCAGAGGGTGGCGATCGCGCGGGCGCTGGCAACGGAACCGTTGTTGTTGCTGATGGATGAGCCGCTGGCGGCACTCGACGCGCAGACGCGCCTGGTGATGCAAGAAGAATTGCTGCGCATCTGGCGCGAGGCGCACTCGACCGTCGTCTATGTAACGCACGATATCGGCGAGGCGCTGGTGCTTGCCGACCGCGTCGTGGTGATGAGCGCGCGTCCAGGTCGCATCAAGGCGATCCGCGACGTGCCGTTCGGCGCCAACCGGAGTGTGATGCAGGTGCGGTCCGCGCCGGAGTTCGGCGCGCTGGAGAGCGAGTTGTGGGGACTGGTGGCTGAGGAAGTCGGGCAATCCCTTGCCAAGCCGAATGGAGAGGCGTGATGAGCAACGCCATCGTCATCAGCGAACGCGAAGCCGTTTCACTGCCGCAGAAGATCATGAAGGCGCGACGGCTGCGCACCGTCAAGCAGATCGTGCTCGGCATCGGCTTTCCGCTGTTTCTGCTGCTGTTGTGGGAGCTGGCGGCGCGCGCCGGGGTGATCGATCAACGATTTTTCCCGGCGCCGAGCCGGATTGCGGCCGGCATGGCGGCGCTGCTCAGCGATCCGGGCGAGCGCGAGCGGCTGCTGTTCGATATCGGCGCCACCTATCATCGGCTGGCGCTTGGCTATGTCATCGGATCGGTGCTCGGCGTGGTGACCGGCGTCACCATGGGCCTGTCGACCAATGCACGCTTTGCCCTCGGGCCGTTGGTCAACGCGACCTTCCCGACGCCGAAACTGGCGATCTTCCCGCTGCTGATCGTCATGTTCGGGCTCGGCGATGCCAGCAAGGTGGCGTTGATCGCCTTCGGCGTCTTCTACATGACCTGCCTGAGCACGCTCAGCGGCGTGCTGTACAGCAATCCGCTACATCACGACGTTGCCACGGCGTTCCGTATCCCGGCATGGACGCGCTGGTCGCGCATCGTCGTACCGGCGGCGTTGCCGTCGATCGTCACCGGGCTGAAGCTCGGTCTCGGGCAGGCGTTGATCCTGGTGGTATCGGCGGAGTTCGTCGCCGCCGATCGAGGCCTTGGCCAGTTCATCTGGGATTCCTGGCAGGTGCTTGACGTTTCGCGCATGTTCGTCGGTCTGGTCGTCGTCGCGCTGACCGGCGGCGCGGCGGTTCTGATCGGTGAAATTATGGAGCGGCGGCTGATTCCCTGGTCGACCCATTGACCGGCCAATTCAGCGCCATGATCGAGATGAGGTGAGATGATGTCAGAGCGGCCGTCGATTGCAATTCTGGGCGCGGGGATGGGAGGGCTTACCGCGGCCGCCGCGCTGCACCGGCGCGGCTTTCCGGTCCGCGTTTACGAACAGGCGCCGCAGTTCGCGCGCCTTGGCGCCGGCATCCAGATGAGTCCCAACGCGATGCGGGTGCTACGCGGGCTCGGCCTCGAAACCTATATTCGGCAGACCGGCTTCCAGCCACGATCCTGGACCAATCGCGAATGGGACAGCGGCGTCATGAAGTTCGAGCTGATGCTCGGCGACGTCGCCGAGCAGAAATACGGTGCGCCCTATATCCTCATGCATCGCGGCGATCTGCATGCGGCGCTCGCCGGCTGCGTCCCCGATGCGCTGATCTCGCGCGGCAAGAAGCTGATCGATTTCGACCAGAACGGCGCCGGCGTGAGGTTGCGCTTCGACGATGGAACGGATGCTCGCGCAGACGTGCTGATCGCCGCCGACGGCGTGCATTCGCGGGTGCGCGAGATCTTGCTTGGCGCCGACAAGCCGCGCTTCTCCGGCCGCGTCGCCTATCGCACCACTTATCCGGCCAGACTACTCGACGGCTATGTCATCGACGAATGCTGCAAATGGTGGGGTCTCGATCGTCATATCGTCAGCTATTATGTGACTGCCAATCGCGACGAGGTCTATTTCGTCACCAGCATCCCGGAGCCCGACTGGACGCATGAATCCTGGTCGGCGACCGGCGATCTTAAGCAGTTGCGGGCAGCGTTCGTCGGATTCCATGAGCAGGTGCAGCGCGTCGTGCATGCTTGTCCGCAGGTGCATAAATGGGCGCTCGTCGAGCGCGATCCTTTGCCGCGCTGGAGCGAGGATCGTGTCGCACTTCTTGGAGATGCGTGCCATCCGATGACGCCGTATATGGCCCAGGGTGCGGCGACCTCGATGGAGGACGCGGTTATATTGACGCGCTGTCTGGATGAGACCGGGGACGACATTCCGGCTGCATTGCTGCGGTATACCGCCTTGCGGCGGCCGCGGACCGCGCGTGTTCAATACAACTCCCACATGAACACATGGATGCGGCAGGCGACGAATCCCGATTGGGTGTATAGTTATGATGCCTGGACGGCGCCGCTCGATCAGTTCGAGCAGATGCCGAGCCCGGTGCCGGAGCGCGCCGCATCCTGAGAAGGATGGAGATGGCGGGACGCGATGACGAGTGGCGACAAACCATCAATATCATGGCGTTGTGACGTCGGCCCCATCGTTGTCACGGCTGTTTCGGACGGTGTAATCGGTATCGACCCCAAGCTGCTGCCGAAGGCGACGCCGCAGGAGGTGGCGCCGCTTCTGGCAGATGCCGGATTGCCGGTCGGTCCGGTCAGCGCGTCGATCAATGCCTTTGTGATCGACCTGCCGGGT
>Ga0180219_1001867_pt1 | contig 12971 bp, 7 predicted proteins | sample eDN3rd30CBELigMG_FD_151338 | JGI IMG/M metagenome (GOLD analysis project Ga0180219, IMG submission 151338) | Enriched Miracle-Growth compost microbial communities from Emeryville, California, USA - eDNA 3rd pass 30_C BE-Lig MG (version 2)... ...
ACCGCGGTACACCCGGTACCCAGCCACCCCGACATCATCCGACGACGCTGACCACGTCACCTTGACATCAGCACCCGACACCGCCGCATCCACACCAGCCGGCACACTCGGTGCCGTCGTATCCGCATTTGAAGATGATCCGAAGGTGAGGACGAGTACGGGGCGGTAGGAACTGGACGATGCTTCACGAGACCACAACCGCACATTGTCAGAGCCCGTGCTCGCTAGCCGGAAGGTCTGAGTCGTTCCCAACACCGATGACAGCGCACTCGTCGACAGGCTCGCAGAGTATGCCGTGTTTACAGCAGTCGCTCCCTCCAACGTACCCAGCAACGATCCCACCGTCGTCGGGCGGTTATTCCAGTTGATCGTGCTCTCCGACCATGAACCTGTCACCAAGTTAATTGAGTGCGTATCTGTCGACCCTGCAGTCGGGTCAGTCGAAGTTCTCAGTTTCAAGACCGCGCTGGTCAGCACCGTGCCACTCGGCGCCGAGGGAAGATCCACCGACAAGAACGACTCAATAGTGCCGGCGGTTCCCCTCGATGACAGCTGGTTCGACGATCCGTACAACGTCGTTGGCACCGACTGCGCAACCATGGCGTCGGCCGACACATCAACGCTCACAGTCGACTCCTGAACCGGCGCAGCAATCGTTGCGGATGCCGACGACGATGCATCACTTGCATTCCCCGCAGCATCCGCCGCAACAACCTTGTAGTACCAGGTGCCTACAGCCACGTCCTTGTCGGTATACGAAGTCCCCGTCACCGTTCCCAGAAGCGTCGACGACGATACGGCGAAACCAGACGAGGTACCGCGGTACACCCGGTACCCAGCCACCCCGACATCATCCGACGACGCTGACCACGTCACCTTGACATCAGCACCCGACACCGCCGCATCCACACCAGCCGGCACACTCGGTGCCGTCGTATCCGCAGGCGCTGAAGGCACTGTCACCGATACAGCGTCGGATGCTTCGCTGAGGTTGCCTGCGGCGTCCACCGAGACAACTCGGTAATACCAGGTGCCATCGGCGACAGATTCATCGGTGTATGTCGGTTCAGTCACCTCTCCTACCGGCGTAGCGCCATCCACTGAGAAGGTGGCTGACGCACCCCGGAAAACGAGGTACTTGTCAACACCTACGTTGTCTGTAGCCGTGGACCACGTCAGAGTCACGTCTGACCCAGTTACTTTCGCGTCGAGCGCAGTGGGAGCGGACGGCGCTGTGGAGTCGACAACCGTCGCCGAAACGCTGTCGCTGGCAGCACTGACATTTCCTGCGAGGTCATACGCGGCGACCCGATAGTAGTGAGTTCCCACTTCTCCGCTCGTATCCGTCCATGCAAGATCAGTTACGCCATCGGCAACAAGCGAGGCTGCCCCTGCGGAGAAATCAGCTGCCGAGCCCCGGTAGATCCGATAACCCGCTACACCGACGTCATCAGACGCCGCAGACCACGTCAGTGTGACATCACCGGAGGTTGAGACGGACGTATCCAGACCAGCAGGCGAAGTCGGCGCTTCTCTGTCGACGTACACCTTCGCCGCCGACGAACCGCTCACCGGGCCGACATTCCCTGCGGCGTCAACAGCGGCTACACGGTAGTACCACTGGCCATTCGATACGCCGGAATCCGTGTACGTCGCGTTCGCCGTTTGACCCAGTTCCGTCGCACTTCCAGCGTCGAAGTCCTCCGTCGTTCCTCTGTAAACAATGTAGTGGTCGACACCAACATCATCCGTGGCCGCTGTCCATGTGAGAGCGACATCAGGACCCGCAACCGAAGTCTGAAGATCAGCCACCGCGCTCGGTGCGGAGACATCTGCGAGAACGACCTTCAACGCCTCACTCGCGTCGCTCTCGTTTCCGGAACCATCGTATGCAGTCACGCGGTAGTACCGCGTCCCCGGCTTCTGGTCCGGATCCGTCCATGTCTCGGAATCCACATCACCGACCAGGGTCGCGGCGGACGGGTCGAAGTCGGCGGACGATCCCCGATAGATGCGATAACCCGCAACACCGTTCAGATCTGTTGACGCAGCCCACGTGAGGAGGGCCGATGCGGTCCCGGTCTGCGTCACGTCCGTCGGCACACTCGGCGGCGTACTGTCATTCAACGCGATCTGATAATGGCTCGCAACGGAGTCTGCGGAGAGCGCCGCCGGATAGACGGCCACCTCGTCGATTGCGCCGGAGAAGTTGTCGCTCGTCGGTCGATCGGGCCACGAAGCAATGTTGCCACCCCCAACTCGCCAATATCCGTCGAAGGACTGCGACGTCGTGACACCGTTCTGGACGACCAAGGATCCGTCGACATATAACTTCATTCCCGAGGAATCCTGCGTTGCAACGATATAATGCCACTTGCCGTCGTTGTACGCATTTGGTGTCGTAACGGTCTGCGTCGACCCCGTGTACACTCCGAATCGCAACTGACCGTTGTTGAGCATGTACACCTGCTTGTCGTACGAGGTGCCGCTGCTCGTTGACGAGTTTTCAAAGCCGATGATCTTGCCGCCACTGCTGGTCGTCGTCTTGATCCATGCCTCCACCGAGAAGGTCGTCGGACTACCGAGAAGCCCGGATGCCACGATGCCATCGCCATTCGAGTTTGTTCCGGGTGTCTCAATGCCACCACCATCAAACTTGAGCCCCGAAGTGGTTCGGGTCACCGCACTTCCTAGTGTCCCAGGCTGAGTGCCGAGGAAAGAAGAGTCTTTCGCCGTGGACCCGTCGGGCTCATCAAAGCGCCAGTAGAAGCTCGGGTTGTCGTTGTAGACCGCGGCGCCATATGCGTCGGACGGAGCGTCGTTGACCGCGACAGATCCGCCGCCCGCTTTGAAATGCTGAACCACCTGACGCGCTGTTAGCGGGTAAGAGTAAATAGCTGTCTCATCGAGCTGGCCGTCGTAGAACTGAGACGCGGTGGAGTTTCCTCCGTTATTCGGCCAACCACTGAGGTTATCTCCACCTACATGCCACATCCCGTAGTACTCCTGGTTGGTGGAGACTCCGTTGCTGCCGACCTTTGCGCCGTCGATATATAGGCGCATACCCTCGGCGCCCTGGGTCGCAACGAGATAGTGCCACTGGCCGTCGTTGTACGCGTTATCCGTGCGAATTGTCTGAACCGAGCCGTTATAGATCCCGAAGCGCAGGCGTCCGGTTCCACTCTCCATATAGACCATTCGGTCATAGTTGGAGCTCAGCGTGTCGGCACCGGTGTTCGTCTTGGGCCGACCGGATCCATAGTTGACAAGCACCCCGCCCGTCGTAGACGTTGTCTTGAACCACGTCTCGATACTGTACGTGCTTGGGCCCTTGGCGATCTGGTCATTCCAGATGTACTGGTTGGTGCCGTCGAACGAGGCACTGCTGCTCGAATCGCCAGGGATTGCGCCGCCGCCATACGTGACACCATTCTGCGCGATGCCATTCTTTCCCGCACCAGTTACGCCCGACCGGTCGATGACCCACGAACCCGAATCGTCGTAGGTCCAATAGAGAGAAGGCGTGTCCTGGATGATCGCGGCCGAGTACGCGGAGCCCGCAGCTGTCGCCACTCCGTTCTGAGCACCAGACAGACTGCTCTGATTGCCGGCAGCGTCCACCGCCCTCACGCGATATGCATAAGAGACGCCGGGGGTTGCTGACGTGTCGACAAAGGTCACCTGGGGTCGGATATACCAGTTCGACACTGCCGTGATCGGCTGACCGAGTTGGACGTTGTTCCGGTAAAGGATGTACTGCAATGGGCCGTCGTCAGGGTCCACCACGGACCGCACGGCTATCTGAAGCGCTCCGCCAGTCACAGCGCGCACATTGATGCTCGGCGTCGGCGGGTTACCAGTGTCGTCGGTACCGAAGTGGGTTAGGCCCTGCTGCGACGCGCCGTTGACCTTGGTGAATTCACCACCCACCCACAGGTACTGCTTCCCACTCACTTCACCCACAGTAAGTGCGCGACCACCGATGCCTTCTCCCGTGCCATCGTTCAACGTGGGGTTCCAGCCGATCTGCATCTGATCCGGATCATCGGTATGGGTAGCGCTCAGGTAGATCCGCCGCCCATCTGGAAATTGTCCCATCGAAGAGCAGTCGTGGTGATGATGAGCTTCGTACAGGATTCCGTTCTCGATCAGCAGTGCCTGAATCGCGCCGAGACACGTATCGCGCCACTCCTGCTCGAGAGTCGTCCAGTTGATCTTCGCGGCACCATCAAAGACACCGCCGCCGCTGCCTTCATTGCCGAAGTAGAACGAGGTCTCATCCGAGGTGATCGTCTTGGTGATTGAACAGGGATGGATGAAGTTACTCGAGCTACCCCAGTTGTTGGGGTCACTTGGGTAAGCGCCGAGAACGGACCCAGTACTCGAATCGACCACAGCAATGCTGTGTGTGTTGACGCCGTTCACAGTGTAGAAGTCGCCGCCAAGCGCGACCTTTGTGCCGTCCGGAGACACCTTGATGGCATGGCCCTCAGTAGTGCCATCGGGGACCGTCTGGCACTCGACGCCAGGGCTCGGGCGAACCAGCATTGTGCCGACTGCGTTGGCGACCCAGTTTTGGTCTAGGGCCCCCGCTCGACTCACCTTCGCAAATCCGAGACGTTGTTGTCCTGCAACCGACTTGAACATCCCACCGAAGTAGACGGCGTTGGACGTCACATCGATCGAATACACAAAAGATGAAATGGATGACACGGCAAACGACGTGACCGTGCAGGTCTTGAGATCGAGCTCGGCCAGTCGCGATCGGTTGACGCCGCCGATGGAGCCAAAGTTGCCACCGACGAACACCGTACTACCGTCCGGGGAGGCTGCGGCCGCATACAGCTTTGGTGTTCCACCCGACAATGTCACCGGGAACTGACAAGTCGCAGGCTGCCCAGTATCGGCGTCGAACACGGCGAGTCCCCCGACGGTCTGCGCGGTGCCGCTCGCGCCATCGGCGGGTCGGATCTGCGTGAACTCGCCAACCGCAACGACCTTGCCCTGGGAAGCAGCAAGGCCACGAACGACCCCGTTAGTTTGCCAGGTGGTCAGATTGTCAGCTGTGAATGTCAACCCGGGCGTCAACGCGCTGGCTGGTTGAGGTACTTGAAAGGCGATTGACCCAGCCACAACGACCGCGACGGCAATTGCAGTCGCAACAAAACGTGAACGCACGTTTCCTCATCCCCAGCACCCACCAGTCGGGTGTTTCCCCAGTATTCTGCGACTTGGATGAGGCCGTTTGCATCGAGCCCCTCCCCATTCGGAGCTCCAGCGCCGTCACCCTCCACGCAGGTTCGCGTAATTCTACACAGACAAGCTCCCCCAGGGGAACCCCCCGACGAGACTCAGTTTTCTTAGCGCGTACGTGGTGCTGGTGCCTCAGGGGAATTGAGCGCGAAGCTTGGCGGCATGGCCTCGAGGAGTCGGGTCACGAACAGGCTACGGACTTCGTATCGGAGTGGTGCGCGCGAGACCGGGGACGGGATGAGGGGGTAACCGCGAACGCGATGGGCGGTCCTTGGTCGGGCGAATGCAGATTGGGCTCTGCAGGAACGCGACATCGCCCAGACGCGATCCGGCCCCCATCGGAAGAATGATCAGGCCCCGTGGAAGCGAAGAACACCCACGTCGTCCACAAGCACACGTTCTGGTGGCGGTATGACACGCGCGACGAGCACGCCCTACGCGGCAGGCTCTGGCGACTCGTCTTGTTTGCGGCTGAACTTCTTCACACCGATGAGTAAGCCCACCGAGGACGCGACGACCGTGCACGGCCTCCGGAAGTGGATCTACACTCCCCGAAGGCCGCCTGCGGGCTACTCGCCCCGGAGCAGGCCGCTGCGACCTCCTAGCTCGCCAAGGCGGGAAGCCCGCCGATCTGACCAGGCGGATCGACCACATCCAGCTACGACTGATCTGCCTCGCCCAGGACAAGGCCGAAGCCCTCGCGGTCAGACTCCGTGAGGTGCCTCGCGCCCCTCCTCACGATTCTCTGCCACGGGCATGCGCCCTCGCCGCAGCGCACGCACGGACTACGCTGACTGAACACGAAGCAATGTGCGCACCAGCGCCAACCATCATCGTTTCCACTCTGAACAGGACGGGGGCCCATGGCCGATCTCACCTTCAAGACCGCACTTCGGTCTCTCGGTGCGTCGCAAAAGCCGAGCGCGGGGGTCTCTCTCTACAGTCGGTTCGTGAATCGACCGTTGGGCCGCGTCCTGGCTGCAGCAGCCGCGAGCGCACGGTTTTCCCCCAACCTCGTGACCGCGCTATCTGCACTGACAACGCTCGCTGCGCTGGCAATAGTTGCTCTCGTGAAGGTCGGTGTAATCGCCGGTCTGTCAGTCGCGCTGCTACTGGTCCTCGCTTTCGCTCTGGACTCAGCCGATGGTCAGGTCGCCCGCCTCACGGGCACAGGTAGCCTAGCTGGAGAGTGGCTGGATCACGTTGTCGATTCAGGCAAGATGGTCGCTGTACACGCCTCCGTATTGATCGCTGCTGCCCGTCAAGAATTGCTCGATGCGGGCTGGCTGCTACTGCCTCTCGCCTACATGTTCGTCGCCGTCGTGCTGTTCTCCGCGCTCACGATCTTCGAGCTACTCAAACGAACTCGCGAGACCGGGCCAAGCACGTCCCGCCCGCCCTCGCTGTTCCGCTCCATCGCATTGCTCCCCGCGGACTACGGTGTCCTCTGCATCGCGTTCGCGTTCTGGGGCGCGCCCGCCGTGTTCTTCCCGCTCTACGGCTTCCTCTTCGGGTGTACGACGCTGATAACAATCGCACTTCTGACCAAGTGGTTTCGAGCACTTCGTGCCGTGTGAACCCCGTCAATCCCACCACCAGACTTCATCGGCGAATACCCCTGAGCAGGAAGATCCCGGTACCAACCGAGGCCGCAACGGCAGCAGTGAACCCCCAGGCCGCCCCGCCGGTGCCCACTGCCAGTGCGAGAAGAGTCGGTCCAGCCAAAGTGAGCACGGCCAGCACCGCACGCATGACGGACGACTGGCGGTTGAGTCGATCCACGCGGAAAAGCGTCAGGAGGAGCGTGTATACCGCCATGAACACATACTGAGCGACATACGCCGCTCGTAGAGGGGCGGCCCCATCCCAGGTGGCTCCAAGGAGGGAACCGCCGAGGCCGTCGTTCAACACGAGAATCAATCCAGACCACAAGACCGTTGTTCCCGCGAGGATGGCGGCGTACTCGATCAGCCTAGATCGGAAGCGGTCGGTGGAACGCACTCGTATGAGTTCCGGGATCATAGCGATGCGCAATGAGCTGAACACGGTGTTCAACGGCGACATGAGCAATTGCGCACCCCGAAGCGCTCCCACGCCCGCCACGCCCAAAATAGGAGCAAGAACGACCCACACGACGAGAGTCGATGCATTCAGGCTAGAGAACTCAAGCGCATAACGGGTGGACGATGTGCGATGCATGAGAAGCCATCGCGTGCCCGCAACCGGGTTTGGTAAGACCCGCACCGTAAGGCACCCGACGACAGCGGAGATGAGTGCCGCGCCTGCCCAACAGGCCGCAATTACTGCGGCACTCGCACCGACAAGGGCGGATACCCCCATCGCACCGAGCGCAGGTACTGTCCACACACCGTCGATCATGAGGGCGAGGTCTGGTCGCCCTTGGACGAGTAGTGCGTAGCGGATCGCGTCTTGCACAAGTGCCACCAGGACCGCGCCAGCGAGAACGAACCAAAGCGATCGATACTCGGCCTGTGTAAATGCCCCGATCCCGCACAGCAAGATCGCACCCGGCACAGCAGGGAGGAGCGCCGCCCCAATGATGGCTGATACAGGTGCGGTGCGCCCGTCACTCGACTCGTGCACAAGCGCCGTCTCGCCGACTAGCGCTCGTCCCAGCCCGAGAAGAAAGGTGAAGAATGCGTACGAGATCGAGAACTGACCGAACTCTGGCGCGCTGCTCCCCATGGCTGCGAATGCCACCAGTGCGAAGTTTGAAACGCTGTTCAGCCCCTGGTCGGCGATCGAGACGAACCGAGAACGTCCCCGCATTCCCACCGCACCCTCCACCAGCATCCAGTCGTGCGACCGAACCCGGTCCTCAGAGATGATAACCGCCATCGCCAGTCCATCAACCCGCTAGTATCACCGCATGCGGGTGCAGAGGAATCTTGCCGGGTTTACTGGGGTCGGATACGACAAGGGTCGTGGTCTCCTCTGGCAAATTGCATGGCAGGCTTCTTCGAGCATGTTGGTCATGCCATGGTTTGTTCCGGTGAGGATGCGAATCCGGGTACTCCGATTCTTCGGCGCGCAAATCGGGGAAGGCGTGAACCTTCGGTCCGGCGTACGAATCCACTGGCCATGGAAGCTCTCAATCGGCGACAATTCGTGGATTGGCGAACGAGTCTGGATCCTCAATCTCGAACCCGTCCATATCGGCCACGATGTGTGCGTGTCGCAGGACGTACTGTTGTGCACGGGCAGCCACGACCGTCGTTCCCCGACGTTCGAGTTCGACAACGCGCCGATTATCGTGGAAGACGAAGCTTGGATTGCGGCGAGAGCGACAGTGCTTCGAGGCGTCACGATCGGCAAGCAGGCGATCGTCGGCGCCACAGCGCTCGTTGCGAAGGACGTGCCACAGGATGCCTGTGTCCTGGCGCCGCTCTCGGTTTCAAGGCAGTGACTGCGCTATGAGGATCCTCGGCGTCGTCACCCTCGTCAGCCCGACAGGAGAATACGGCGGCCCCACGCGTGTGGCTATCAATCAGTTGCGTGCGCTCCAGGCTCGTGGTCACGAAGTCATCCTTGCCGGGTCACATCGCGGATTCTTGGGCGAGGTACCCGACAAGATCGAAGGGGTCCCAGCACGCCTCTTCCCGGCGAGGACCTTTGTTCCAGGCGTCGGGTTCGCTGGGCTCACCTCCCCCGCGCTCTGGGCAGCTGTGTCGCGACATGCGTCGGAGTTTGACGTCGCACACGTTCATGCCGCTCGAGACCTGGTCACGCTACCGACCGCACGTATCCTGCAAGGCCGCGGCGTCCGCGTGGTCCTGCAGACGCACGGCATGATTGATGAGACCGACAACCTACTTGCGCGTCCGCTGGACGCGGGACTGACTCGCGCTGTCCTGCGACGGGCACACGCGGTGACCTACTTGACGCAACGCGAACGAGCCTCGCTTGACGTCGTCTCGCACGGTCAGGCCAGGCTTGTCGAGCTCGCAAACGGCGTCCCCACCGACGTCACTGCCGCTCCTATCATGGCGGCACCCCACCTTGTCTTCCTTGCCCGATTGGCGCCGCGCAAGCGCCCCGTGATGTTCGTCCGAGCGGCATCTATTCTCGCGCAGGAGTTTCCCGAGGCTCGGTTCACCCTTTTTGGGCCCGATGAGGGCGAGGGGGGGGCCGTGCGTGCAGCGATCCACTCATCTCACGCTCCCGATCGCATTCGGTGGGCGGGGCCAGTCGCGATGGAAGAGACACTCAGTCGGATGCGCGAAGCAACCGTTCTTGTCCTCCCCAGCGTTGACGAGCCGTACCCAATGTCGGTATTGGAAGCGATGTCGGTCGGCGTTCCGGTGATCGTCACGGACAGTTGCGGCCTGGCCCCGTTCGTATCCAAACACGACTTGGGGCACGTCGTAGATGACTCACTCGGCCAGCTCGTTGCCGCGATGCGAGTAACCCTCAGCGAGACTGAGAAGACGCGGGACCAAGGGCTCCGCGCACGGAACGTGGTGGGGCGCGAGCGGAGCATGGAGGCGATTGCGGAGCGCCTCGAGTCGCTGTACCGATAGGATCACCGCAGCAGCCTGCTCGGGGAAGCGGGCCGCTGCCGGCTCGGGACTCTGGTAGGACCGCGTGCCGGTCCAACCGTGGGAGAGGACCATCCGTGAAACGTGCACTTATCACTGGGATCACGGGGCAAGACGGCTCATACCTTGCTGAGTTGCTGTTGGGGAAGGGCTACGAAGTACACGGCCTGATTCGCCGTGCGTCAACATTTAATACGGCCCGTATCGATCATCTGTACGTCGACCCACACGAGACAGAAGCACGGCTATTTCTGCATTACGGGGACCTGAGCGACGGCGCGCGTCTAACGACCCTGCTTGCAACGATCAATCCCGACGAGGTCTACAACCTCGCTGCACAATCCCATGTTCGGGTGTCCTTCGACGAACCCGAACATACCGCTGACACTACGGGCACCGGTACGATCCGTCTCCTTGAAGCTGTCCGTATGTCAGGTATTCAGACTCGCTTCTACCAGGCCTCCACATCTGAGCTCTTCGGCGCCACACCACCTCCGCAGAACGAGTCGAGCCCGTTCTACCCCCGCTCGCCCTACGCCGCAGCAAAGCTCTACAGCTTTTGGATCACTAAGAACTACCGAGAGGCATACGGAATGTTTGCCTCCAACGGGATCCTCTTCAACCACGAGTCGCCTCGACGAGGCGAAACATTCGTAACTCGAAAGATTACCCGAGCGGTCGCTGCCATCAAGGCAGGACTTCAGGATCACATCTACATGGGAAACCTCGACGCAATCCGCGATTGGGGGTACGCCGCAGAGTACGTCGTAGGAATGTGGAGGATGCTCCAGGCAGACGAACCAGACGATTTCGTACTCGCGACAGGAACAGGCATCACCGTCCGCGAGTTCCTTGAGGTCTCATTCGATCATGCAGGGCTGAACTGGGAGGACCACGTTCGTTTCGATGAGCGTTATCTACGTCCCACCGAGGTGGACGCTCTCATCGGCGACCCGACAAAGGCCCTCACTAAACTCGGATGGAAAGCGACGATCGGCCCACGTGACCTCGCTCGCATCATGGTGGATGCAGACATTGAAGCTCTCAAGCACGCCGGCCGGCCGTGGGTGGACAAAGTCACGCTTGAAGGGTGGCCCCGATGAGCGGTACGACAGATGCCCTTGAGTTCGCGCCCGCTCCTCTCGACCGGACCGCGCCGTTCTACATTGCGGGTCACCGCGGGCTGGCTGGTAGCGCCGTCTGGAGGAATCTGGAAGCGGCTGGCTTTGAAAATCTCGTAGGCCGCCGCTCCGGCGAACTCGACTTGAAGGATCGGGATGCCGTATTTGCGTTCATGCGCGACGTACAGCCCCGGTATGTCGTACTGGCTGCAGCCAAAGTGGGCGGTATTCTGGCGAACAAAACTTTTCCGGTCGACTTTCTGAGCGACAACCTCCGAATCCAAACCAACGTGATGGACGCTGCCCGGACTGTGGGCGTCGAACGACTTGTTTTCCTTGGCTCCTCCTGCATTTATCCGAAGTTCGCACCACAGCCCATTCGCGAAAAATCTCTACTCACTGGGCATTTGGAGGAAACGAATGACGCATACGCAATAGCAAAGATTGCCGGAATAATGCACGTACAAGCAGTGCGCCGCCAGGATCGCTTGAGGTGGATTTCGGTCATGCCGACAAACCTGTACGGACCAAACGACAACTTCTCACGTCTTGGCTCACACGTCTTGCCCGCGCTCATCCGTCGTTACGACGAGGCCGCCGCATCCCGAGTAGAGTCTGTTACCAACTGGGGAACGGGCAGTCCTCGTCGCGAGTTCATGCACTCCGACGATCTCGCGTCGGCAATACTTTATCTCTTGGAGAACTTCGACGGCCCGGAGCATGTGAACATCGGAACTGGGTCCGACATCACCATACGAGAAATCGCCGATCTAGTCTCCGACGTCACTGGATATCACGGGGCCACCCAGTGGGACGCTTCGAAGCCCGATGGTACGCCGCAGAAGCTACTCGACGTTTCTAAACTACACAATCTCGGCTGGCATGCGACCATCGGGCTGAAGGAAGGTCTGCAGCGTACGGTCGAGTGGTATCGCACGCACGCTCGCGAAATCCGCGAGTGATGGTGCAAATGATGATCGTCTAGATGATTCCTCGCGTTACAGGCGTCTTCTTTCGGACAGCCCCGCGGACCGCGAAGATGCACACGACCGTCAAGATCAGTGGACCGGTTGCTTGGAGCAGCGATCCGCGCAACAGAATAGTCGTAAAGACTGGCAGCACCGCACCCGCGATCGCCCACACTCCCCCCTCGTCGATCGCTGAAACAATCTGACTGTCCATCCATCGCGTCAACAGTCCATATGCCAGGAAGACCACTATCACGGCCACGATGCCGCCGTTCACAAGCGCTTCTGCCCACATCGGTGCCGAAAGGTTGTCAAATGTATAACCCCGGTATTGGGCGAGTAGTATGCCGGTATCGGTCGGCTTATCCGGCCACAATGAGCGTGGCACCCAGAACAGGACATTACCGAGAAACTGGTTCAACGGAATTACGAGACCGTCGATCCAGTATGAGAGCGCGTTCGCAATCTGCCAGAACGCATCGTAGTCAGGATTCGACAGGTATTCACTGAAGAAGCCCGTTCTTGTGACCTCACCCCCTCCGACTCGACGGAACGCATCAGCGATTGGGAACAGGAAGAGGAACCCGAAAATCGTCCCAAGCATGGTGAGTCGTGCCGCGCGCCGTGTAGCCACAACTCCGAGGTAGACCAGAAGGGCGAATGCCACGGTACCAAAGGTGTATCGGGCACTTGTAACAGGATTCACAATGAGAAGAAGTACTGCACCACCGAACAATGCAAACACAAACGAAAGCCGACGTCGAGCTTGAGTGCTAGCAGTTCGCACCAGCTGAGATAGGGCACCGACAGCAACAAGCAGTGGATACATTCCGCTAGCGAATACGACGCTCCTCGTCGCGGGATCCGGCCATACCGCTTCACGAGCGGCAGAAGCAGCATCTCTGCTTCCGAGAAGCACAGTAACCCCCAGCTTGGAGAGCACGTAGCCGCTCAAGAGGAGCGCGACCGCAAACAATACGACTGTGCTCGTTTTACCGACAGGTCGCGCGATCGAAGTTGACTTATGCTGCCCTTCCTGATGCTCACGCACCGCCCACACGAGACGCCCG
>Ga0180219_1001868_pt1 | contig 12969 bp, 13 predicted proteins | sample eDN3rd30CBELigMG_FD_151338 | JGI IMG/M metagenome (GOLD analysis project Ga0180219, IMG submission 151338) | Enriched Miracle-Growth compost microbial communities from Emeryville, California, USA - eDNA 3rd pass 30_C BE-Lig MG (version 2)... ...
CTGCCGGCATGCAGGCTACGCCGCGCATGGAAGGCCTGCTGCCCAAGATAGAACAGGCACTGGAACTGCTGGCCCCAATCGGCGCAGATGCTCCATTCGACCCCGGCACATCGACCCGGACCTTTCGTCTGGGCCTGGCCCACGTGGCGCAAATGGCCCTGCTGCCCGAATTGGTCGCGCTGCTGGATCAACGCGCGCCGGGCTTGCGCGTAGAGTCCGTCGAACTGGGGCCGCACACAAGCAAGCAACTGGAGGCGGGCGAAGTGGACGTGGCGATCGGCTACCCCACAGAACTGCAGGCGGGCGTCTACCAGCAGCGCCTGATGACCGAGCAATACGCCTGCGTCGCCCGGCGCGACCATCCTCGCCTTGGAGACAGCCTTTCCATGCATGACTTCCTGGCTGAAGAGTATGTTTCCGTGGACGCCCCGGCCACCGTGCATGCCAGGCTGGACAAAGTTCTGGAAGAGCGCGGCATCGAGCGCAAGGTGAAGATCAAGGTCTCCTCTCTGCTGGGCATCGGGCAGATGATCACGTCCACCAACCTGCTTGCGATTCTTCCGTCGAGGGTGGCCCGAACCCTGGAACACGATGCGTCCATCAAAGTACTGAAGCTGCCGTTCAGCCTGCCGGCTTACGACGTGTGCCAGTACTGGCATGAACGCTACCACCATGAGCCCGGCCACATCTGGTTCCGGCAAACCATCTTCGAGACCTTCCTGGACATGCCGCTGCCGGAGTAGCGGCATGCTCCAGCCGCCGCACCTACCATCGCGCTAGAGCACGGATTTAACGCTAATCTGCTCGTCGTTGGATAACTGACCTTATTTTCCGTTTAGTGATGAGGCGAGGACCTATAGTCGCCAATTCGAGCCACTACCAAAAAGGTTAACTATTTGCTCTCGTAGCCAGCGATTACGAAGGTCACTGTCGTATCGCCGGTGCCAATGTTGGTGAATCGGGAATTTAGGAATATTGTAAGGGGGGTCTATCAGGACGACCTGATTCAGTGCCGCGAATACTCGTCCCACAGCAGTCGGTACTGTGGCAATCAGATCGGTCGAGGCGATGATCACCGGCAACGTGAGGTAATGAGTACTACGTAAACGCACGTTACGCTTGATGTTGCGCTGATCAAAGTAGTTATCTACGAGTTCTTGGCTGCGTATCGGGGCCTCGACAACCACATGCTCCAGTTGGGAAAAAAGTTCTCTTGTGAGCCCCTTTGTTGCAGGATGGCAGGTCCGAACCATACAAGAAAATCCGTGCATTACGAGACGCTGTTTGAAAAAAGCATTGCTTCTAAGGTCTGGCAAATATCCAAGTGCAAGATCGACTTGTCCGGCTTCCATTGCAAGCTCCAACTCTTGCGGCGCGTAGGAAACGGTCCGCACCGTCGCTCTGGGCGCCAATTTGCGTAGTGCTTCCATCAATTTGGGTACAAAAACCATCTCGCCGATATCTGGAGTGGCGAGCCGAAATTCGGTTTGAGTTTCTTCTGGCACGAAGTGAGGACGGTTAAGTACTTTTTCGTCGATCTGATTCAGCACGGCTCTGGCCTCGTTAGCTACCGCTAAACCTCGCGGCGTAGGAAGCATACCCCCGGACGAACGCACAAACATCGGATCTTCAAAATGGCGCCTCAAACGAGTGAGAGCTGTGCTCAGACCGGACTGACTCATCCCTAATTTTTCCGCAGCCTGAGTTACGCTCCGAGCTTCATCCAGAGCGACTACAGTTGACAATAGATTCAAGTCGAAGTTTCTATTCTTCATTTTCTACATACATTTAAAAACGCCCATTGTGGGGCCGTGAAGGCCCAACTCTAGGCTTGCCTTTCGAAGCCGGAGGGGCTCCACATTATTTTCAATATCGCTAGAAACGATATTAATAATCTTCGAAATTGTATTGCGAAATTATGCTGCATTGGACACACTATGCCTCATCCGCACAAGCACAGTTTAGGACGTCAAAGTAAGTGTGTGTGCCATTGGAGACAACACTGCGCAAGTGTGCGTGCCTCCGGACTGACAGCTATCTGCTTGGATGCGGTGCGGAACGTTGGTAGCACGTTAATTATTCAGGAAACACGATGGTAGCAATTAGATTTACGTTAGCCGATGGGAGCACACAAGAGCTGGAAGGAACAGAAGGTACGTCGGTGATGGAATTAGCCGTGGCCAACAACTTACCCGGCATTGATGCGGACTGCGGCGGAGCCTGCGCATGTGCAACATGCCATGTTTATGTGGATCCACAATGGACAGACCTCCTTCCGCCCAAGGCGGGGCAAGAGGAGAAAATGCTTGAGTTCGCAATTGGTGTAGACAAGCGCAGTCGCTTGAGCTGTCAACTCTGCATTTCCGCAAACCTTAACGGGCTGCAGATAAGGGTACCTGAGTCTCAGTATTAACTAATCCAATCCAGTCTTAACACAGATTCTGTTCTTAAAATTATTCGGAGACAAAATGAAAACACTTACCGCATTGCTACTAGCAGCGCTGGCAACTGGTGTTTCGCCAGCTCAAGCGCAAGCGACTATAAAAATAGGCTTTGTAGCAGAACTCTCAGGACCTCAAGGCGTACTTGGAACCGATCAATATGATGCGTTCATGCTTGCGGTGGAAAAAAAAGGTGGCAAGCTGGGAGGCGCCCCGGTTCAAGTCATTAAGGAAGATAGCAAGCTCAAGCCCGAGATCGGAGTTCAAGCTGTCGAAAAACTGATCGAGCGCGAAGGAGTGCAGATCATAACCGGCATTACCTTTTCCAATATTATGATGGCCGTATTGAAGCCCGTCACAGAGAAAGAGGTATTTCTTGTGGGGTCAAACGCGGGTCCAGCTCCTGCGGCAGGTGCGGAGTGCTCACCTTATCTTTTTATGACTTCCTGGCAGAACGACATGCAGTCAGAGGTGGTCGGGAAGTATGCGACGGAGCGAGGCTATAAGAAGGTCATTGCGCTGGCACCGAATTACCAAGCCGGTAAAGACTATATCGAAGGATTCAAAAGATATTTCGAGGGCCAGATTGTCGATGAGATATACACCCCTCTGAATCAGCCCGATTTTTCCGCAGAACTCACTCGTGTTGCAGCCACGCAGCCTGATGCAGTGTTCATTTTCTATCCAGGGGGCCTGGGCATTAACTTCGTTCGGCAATATAAGCAGTTAGGATTGTCAGAGACCATTCCGCTTTTGACCGTCGCAACTATTGACGGCACAACGCTTCCCGCCATGCAAGAGGCGGCGCTCGGCGTTAAGGTTGGCTCCTACTGGAGCCCAGACTTGCCCGTTCCCGAAAACGAACAATTCATCAAGGCGTTCCAAGAGAAATATGGCCGCGTTCCGTCTCAATATGCCGCGCAAAGCTACGACGCCGCCTTATTAATCGACTCGGCAATCGCGCAAGTAGGCGGCGATCTCAGCGATAAGCAGGCCTTTATGAGCGCCATGAAAAAAGCTGATTTCAAATCGACCCGCGGTGCCTTCAGATTTGGAAACAACAACTTTCCAATTCAAGATATGCACATCCTACATGTAGTGAAAGAGGACGATGGAACCATTGCCCTGAAAACGTTCGGCACCCCGCTTAAAGATCATCAGGATTCCTATCATCAAGAATGTCCGATGGGCTAATCCATACCTACAAGGGGGCGTTGCGTCGTGAACTGGCAGCTTTTTCTTATGCAGGCCCTCAATGGTCTCCAGTTGGGTCTGCTCCTTTTTCTACTATCTGCGGGCCTGACACTTGTGTTGGGCATTATGAGTTTTCTCAACCTTGCCCACGGCTCTTTTTACATGATGGGAGCCTATTTTGCGGCAGCCGTATACGGCGCGACAGGATCGTTCAGTGCCGCGGCCCTCGTCGCAGTTCCCGCTACCTTGGCACTAGGGCTATTGGTCGAACGAGTTGTGCTTTATAAATTGTATGACAGAGACCACCTATACCAAGTATTGGCCACATTCGGGCTCATCCTGTTTTTCAATGAGCTGGTTCGAATTATATGGGGTCCTTCATCCCTCTATATCGGTACTCCAGAAGTGCTTTCGGGGGCGATCCGTATCTTCGGATTACCGTACCCTTTATATCGATTCGCAATCATTTGCCTGGGGCTCATCGTCGCGTTCTCGCTATACCTGGTTATCCATCGCACTCGGCTGGGAATGTTGATACGCGCAGGCGCTTCCAATCCGACGATGATCGGCATGCTGGGTGTGGATATCAAGCGGATCAACATGCTGGTGCTGGCGTTCGGAGCGGCGCTGGCGGGGCTGGCAGGGTTGATGTCCGGGCCAGTGATGTCAGTGGAGCCAGGAATGGGGGAGCCGATTCTAATCCTTACGTTGGTTGTCATTATCACCGGCGGAATAGGATCGATACGGGGGGCGTTTTATGGCGCGTTAATCGTCGGCCTCGTGGATACGATTGGACGGGCATTCTTACCGATCGTGCTTGGCGAGCTCTTTAATCCTTCAATCGCCCAAGCTTTGGGGCCTACCGTCGCTTCAATCGGCATTTACGTACTTATGGCAGTCGTTTTAGCCCTTAAACCCGAAGGTCTGTTCCAGGTGAAGCATGGTTAACCCCAGTGTAAGAGTTTTGTTCGGCGCAGCGTTTCTTCTCATGTTGGCCGCGCTTCCACTCATAGCCCAAGCGTTGGGCGACTCATTTTATATAACGCTGTTCTCGCGAATAATGATTTTTGGTTTGGCCGCGCTTGGGCTGAATTTGGTGCTGGGATATGGCGGAATGATAAGCCTTGGACACGCACTTTACATGGGAATCGGCGCATATGCTGTCGGCATCATCTCCGCCCACGGCATGCATAGCGGATGGCTACAACTCATGGCGGCTCTAGGTGTAGGTGGGGTTGTTGCGATTCTAGTCGGGCTGGTTTCTCTACGCACCCGCGGCTTGGCCTTCATCATGATCACACTTGCCTTCGCCCAAATGCTCTATTTCATTGCCATTGGCCTACGGCCGTATGGTGGGGAGGACGGCATGCCAATTTCTCATCGTAGCAATTTTGGTTTCTTCTCTCTTTCCCACAATATCGTTCTCTACTACGCGATCTTCGCAACTTTATTGTTCACCTTATTCATCTCGTGGCGCATGATGCATTCTCGTTTCGGGTTTGTTCTACGCGCCAGCAAGACAAACCCCAAGCGTATGGATGCGCTTGGTTTTCCAATGCTTCGCTATCGGTTGGCAGCCTACGTAATATCCGCCACCGTTTGCGTTGTAGCGGGGTTCTTCTTGGCAAACGTAGCCCGCTATGTCGCTCCCTCTTACATGTCTTGGCATGTTTCAGCCGAGTTGATCATCGTGGTGATTCTCGGCGGCATGGGCACTTTACTCGGGCCAGTCATCGGCGCAACAACGCTCCTTGTCCTGGAAGAGTTCTTAGGAGAGATTGAACTGGCTCTTCCCTGGGGGCTCGACTCATTTATCAACGAGCATTACATGATCATAGTCGGTGTACTGGTAATCCTCGTCGCACTCTTCATGCAGCGAGGCCTCTACGGGTTCTTGTCTGCCGGAAAACGGAACGCCTGATATGTTGAAAGTAGATACCCTAAACAAAAGCTTTGGTGGCTTAAAAGCAACTGACAGATTGTCGCTCCAAGTTCATAAAGGCGAGCTGCATGCCGTGATTGGCCCGAACGGGGCAGGCAAAACAACACTGATTCATCAGCTTGCGGGAGAGTACTTTTCTGACAGTGGACAGATCATCTTTGATGGAAAAGATATCACGTATGCAAAGCTTTACCAACGAGCGCTCTTAGGGTTGGCGCGCTCGTACCAGGTCACCTCGATATTTTCCGACTTCAGCGCCCTTGAGAATGTCATGATGGCACGTTTGGCTCAGTCGGGACACAGCTTTCGTTTCTGGAGTCAGTTCTTAAAAGAACGCGAGCTCGTAGATGCAGCCATGGAATCCTTGGCGCAAGTGGGTCTGGAGCCAAAGGCCCATGCGTTAGTTGCCAGTATGGCGCACGGCGAAAGGCGTCAATTAGAGTTGGCAATGGTGTTGGTCACAAAGCCAAAACTGCTCTTGCTGGATGAGCCGATGGCGGGAATGAGCCAACATGAATCGGAGCGTGTAATTGAGCTGTTGGCCGCTCTGAAAGGCAGCTATTCGATACTGCTAGTAGAGCATGACATGGATGCCGTGTTTGCCCTAGCCGATCGTATCAGCGTGCTGGTTTATGGCCATGTCATTGCCCAGGGATCTCCTGATGAAATCCGCAATAACGAGCTTGTCCGGGAGGCTTATCTCGGCGCCGAGGAGGACGTGTTTTGAAGCCTCTGCTGCAGATTAGCGGTTTAGAAACGCTTTACGGCGCCAGCCAGGTACTGTTCGGTGTGTCGTTCGATGTATACGAAGGCGAACTAGTTACCTTAATAGGGCGCAACGGAATGGGAAAAACCACGACTGTAAAAACCATTATGGGTATCTTGTCGCCGCATAAGGGGAGCGTGTCCTTCAGAGGCGAGCCTCTTCAAGGTAGGACACCGTATCGAGCGGGTCGGGCGGGAATCTCTGTTGTACCAGAAGGGCGTCAAATTTTTCCTACCCTTACCGTTAGGGAAAACCTAGTCGCCACCGCGCGCAACTGGAGTAACGCCTCCGATCCTTGGACTATTGAGCGAGTCTATGCGATGTTTCCCCGACTGAAAGAGCGGGAACGAAATTTGGGGGTGAATCTCTCCGGAGGCGAACAGCAGATGTTAGCAATCGGACGGGCTTTATTGACCAATCCCCAGCTACTCATACTCGACGAAGCGACCGAGGGGCTAGCACCCCTCGCCCGAGCAGAGATTTGGAAGTGTCTGCAATGTTTAAAGAAAAACGGGCTAGCTTTAATCGTTATCGATAAGAACATCGGACCGCTACTGCGTTTGGCGGATCGGCACTATGTCATTGAGAAAGGACGCATAGTGTGGTCAGGCGATTCCGCGCAACTAAGGGCTAGCCCCCAGATCTTGCACAAATATGTCGGCATAGATCGCTCGTAATCGTGCACCGGGATATGAACTAGGCGCCGCTTTTCGCGGAAATACACAAGAGGAATACACGATGGCACTCATAAGCAACATGGGCTCTGTGGCGAGCTCGCCCTTCGATCTGTTTAATCTGCCAGACTCATACTACGATGACCCGTACCCCTCGTTCGAGGACTTACGGAATAACGACCCGATACACTGGAACTCGGACGGATCGGTTCTGCTTACGCGATACGCCGATGTTAAAGCCGTCTGGCGTGACTTGTCGGGCGTCGTTGGCCGTGAAGAGATGTATCGAAAGAAGTTCGGCGAGGGCCCCCTGCTTGAGCACCACACATCATCCATGTTGTTTCGCGATCCTCCTGCCCATGACAGGCTACGGGACATTGTAAACCCCTTCTTTACGCCGCAGGGTATTAGCGGCCTGACGGACAGCATTCGCGAAATAGTCGTTCAGTTGTTAGATGAAATCGAAGAAAAGAAAGAAATCGATTTCGTAGAAGATTTCGCTTCTTTAATTCCTATAAAGTTGATTTGTGATCTTTTGGGTGTACCTCGAGAGGAAGGACCGAAAATACGGGATTACGGAGCAAAAGTCTTGCTTCCGCTTAATCCTGCGGTTTCAGAAGAAACCATACACGCCGGGCATGAGGGCACTCGTGATTTTGTGGCGTTTCTTGCTCCATACGTCAAAGATTGGCAAAGTCGCCCGGTGGAAGACAAGCCCAGCAATATCATCAGCGGTATGGTCGCCGCACAGAAAAGAGGTGACCAAATATCCGACAGCGAGCTGATTCATATGTGCATCCTTGTCTTGAACGGAGGACATGAAACCACCACGAACCTACTCGGATTATCGACGCTAGCGCTACTCAAGCATCCCGAGCAATCTGACAAGCTTATTAAAGATCCCGGCCTCATCGGCCTAGGGGTTGAAGAGTGCTTGCGCTATGGAACACCCCTGCAATTGCAAGGTCGACGCACCACGCGACAGATTGAGATTCCATCTGGTGTTATTCCGCCCGACACCGAGGTGATCATCGCGCAAGCGTCAGCCAACCGGGATGAGAGGGTCTTTCCTGAACCCAACCGATTTATCCTTGATCGGCGCCCCAATCCCCATCTGTCGTTCGGCGCGGGCATTCACGTCTGCCTAGGTCGTCCGCTTGCTCGGCTCGAAGTGGCCACAACATTGCCCCTCCTGCTAAATAGATTCCCGAACATGGAGTTAATCCGAGAGCCAGAGTTCAATCGCAACGCGAGATTTCGCGGCATCAACTCCATGGCCATTAAGTTGAATTGAAGGCGCGCAGATGACTTCTGGGATAGTAATAGTCGGTGCCGGCCAAGCTGCGTGCCAGGCAATCGCATCGCTGCGTCAAATGAAGTATGAAGGCGCTATCACGCTGATCGGAGATGAGAAATATCTTCCTTATCAACGCCCTCCCCTAAGTAAGAGTTTTCTTAAAGGCGAGGTTGACCCCGACGCCCTCCTGCTGCGGCCAGTGGATTTCTATGAGAAAACGGCTTGTAAGGTCCGCCTCGGGCTTCCTGCTGCTTTCATCGATCGAAGCAGTCAGGCTGTGGTGCTGGCGAGCGGGGAGTCTGTCAAATACGAAACACTGATCCTGGCTACGGGCGCACGCGCTCGTACTTACCCTGGTCTAGACGATAGCGTTGCCACACGTGTGCACTACCTTCGTTCCTACGGCCACGGCAAGACTCTCGCTGAACACATGGCAAATGCAGCAAAGGTGGCAGTAATCGGCGCAGGCTATGTGGGTATGGAGGTGGCTGCCTCCGCGCGGCAGCTTGGGCTCGAGCCGACGATTTATGAGTCTTCTTCTCGCGTCATGCAACGCTCCGTGGGTTCATTGTTTTCTTCATGGATCCAAAATATCCATGCCGCGCATGCAGTCCAAATCCGCCTAGGCGTCGCAATTACCGACATTGAACACGATTCACCCACGGGGCTTTTCTCTGTATCCACGAAGCAAGGAGCTAAACAGGACTTTGACCTAGTGCTGATAGGAATTGGTGCCCAGGCCAACATCGAGCTTGCTGCGGAAGCAGGACTGGAATGCTCACGAGGCATCGTAGTGGATGCTCGTTGTGCTACCAGCGACCCCCGAATTTTTGCGATAGGGGACTGCAGCGAACAGGATCATCCTATATATGGTCCAGGGTTCTGTCTCGAGTCAGTCCAAAATGCAATTGACCAAGCGAAATGCGCAGCCGCAGCTATTGTCGGAGGTCCTCAGCCGCCGTCCACAGTCCCATGGTTCTGGTCCGATCAATACGGTCACCGCATACAGGTAGCAGGAATAGCCGCGGACTATGATGAACAGATCGTGCGGGAAGGGAAGAATGAGAACGCCCCCTTTTGCAGCAGAGCGGTTTGGTACTTGAGGCAAGGAAGAGTCATTGCTATTGAAACTCTTGACGCGCCCGAGGAATTCATGCGTGGGCGTTCGTATATAAAGAACCAAACGCTAGTTTCCGCCGAGACGCTCGTTCCTCAAGGCTGAGTGCCTCGCTTCCATCGCTAACAGATCAGAGTTCCTACAACAATGTGTTTCTCACGAACCATTAGTAGCTTATGCAATCAGCCACCCTGTGGACTACCTAGAACTTAAGATGCTTTTGCTAGCCCTGCTTGGTGCGCAAGTAGGTAAAGCCCATGGTCCACGGCCTAGTCCAGTTTATCAATATGAAACTGGCTCAAACACGATGCGTCCATCAAAGTGCTGAAGCTGCCGTTCAGCCTGCCGTCTTACGATGTGTGCCAGTACTGGCATGAACGCTACCATCACGAACCCGGCCACATCTGGTTCCGGCAAACCATCTTCGAGACCTTCCTGGACATGCCGCTACCGGCGTAGCACTTTTGCAGAAAACTTCAGTGACCGGTGTCCTTACAAAATGAACATAACCATCGCAGTCTAGGATTCCGCGGCCAAGTGTGTCCGCCCATCCATTTACATCCAGCATCCGAGGAAGGTAGAATTCCAACTAGGAATTACTACTTTATTGGAGCCTGGCCATGCAAGTCACTGAAAAAGGGCAAATCACCATTCCCAAGCGCCTGCGTGACGCCGCCGGCATCCTGCCGGGCAGCCAGGTATCCTTTGCTCTGGAAGGCGGAAAAATCATCATCCAGAAAGTCGGCACGGGAACGGACGACCGGCGTACAGCGCTGCGCGCGGCTGCCGCCAGAGTGCGCACGAGCCTGGATAAGCCCTTCAGGCAAATGGACGCCGAGTCCATCATGGCATTCCTGCGCCCCGACGTCGATGACCGTACTTGATCTGTCCAAGTACGATGGGTCGGCCGGCTTTCTGGTCGATACCAATATCTGGATCGACTGCATGGACCCCGAAAGCCGCTGGCATGAGTGGTCTGTCGATCAGATCCAGCGTTGCAGCGAGCAAGCGCCCCTGCACGTCAATCTGGTGATCTACACCGAGTTGTTGATCCCCGGTCCCGACATCGAGGCGCTGGACGCGATGCTCGACGTCTACGAAACGCTGCGCAGCCCCCTGCCATGGGCCTGCGCAGGGCTAGCCGCAAAGGCGTATTTGAACTACCGGCGTGCAGGCGGAACCCGCCTGGTTCCACTGCCTGATTTCTACATTGGCGCCCATGCGGCTGCAGCCAACCTGAGCGTACTCAGCCGCGACGAGCGGCCCTATCGTAACTATTTCCCACGCTTGCGCTGTATTAGTCCCAACCTTTAAAAGCCGAATAAAAACCGGCGATTTTGATTGCGTTAGTGCTTGATCCACCGCGGCAAGATGCCGGCGCCCCACGCCGCTGCGATATGACGCCGGGAGAACGCCGCCATTCTGTTAAAGCATAGATCGCCCCTGAGACACGGAATCGATTAGTTTGATTGTGATTATGTATAATGCGATCAATTCTCATTTGAACTACGCCTCCTCTGGTCCGTCCTCATGCCCGCCCAGGATCCTCCTATTACCGACGATTTGGCCGAGCTGTATGTCGAGCACAACACCTGGCTTCAGGGCTGGCTGCGCAGGCGCGTGGGCGACACGTTCGCAGCGGCCGACCTGGCGCAGGACACTTTTCTAAGCCTGCTCGACCGCAAGACTGCGGCCGTCGAGATCCGGAAGCCGCGTCCGTTCCTGGCGACGGTCGCCGGCCGGCTCCTTGCACACCGGCACCGCCGGCAGTTGCTTGAAACGGCTTACCTCGAGGCCCTCGCCTGCCTGCCGGAGGAAGTGGCTCCCTCGCCGGAAGCGCAGCTAATGGCCGTCGAGAGCCTGCAGCAGATCGACCGGGTGCTCGATGGCCTGCCTCCCAAGGTGCGAGAAGCTTTTCTGCTGGCACACCTGGTCGAACTGAGCTATGCCGAGATTGCCGCTCGGCTGGGAACCTCGACCAGTTCGGTAAAGCAATATCTGACCAGGGCCAACCGAGAATGCATGTTCGCGTTGGCTGTCTGAAGCCATGACTTCCCATAGAGACACGCTGACCCTGCCCAGCGGTCGGGTCATCAGCCGGACCACCGCGGATGCTGCCGCGGACTGGCTCACCCTGCTGATGTCCGGAGAGGCGGGCGATGAGCAGCAACGCCAATGGCTGCAATGGCGCCAGGCACATGTCGACCACGAAGCCGCTTGGCAGCACGTCGAGTCCGTCACGGGCCGGATGAAATCGCTGGAGCGCGCTCCGGCTTACGCGGCCCTGTCGTCCTACGGCGCGGGCGGGCGGCCGGCCTCCCCCACCCGCCGCCGGGCCACCCGAATGCTGCTGTGGGGCGGCTTGGCCACCGGCGCCGGGCTCCTCGCCTCTCACACCGGCACCTGGCAAGCCACCATGGCCGACTATCGCAGCAGCACCGGTGAACCATGCAGCGTCACACTCGAGGACGGCACCCGGCTGACGCTCAACACGGACAGCGCGGTGAACCTGCGCTTCGATGCGAATCAGCGCCGCATTCTGCTGGTGGCGGGCGAGATCATGATCGCCACTCGCCACGGGCCGGGGTCGACCGATCCGCGGCCGCTGCTGGTGACGACTGCCGAAGGCAGCATCCGCTCGCTGGGCACCCGGTTCACCGTACGACAGCACGCCGAACGGACCAGTGTGGCCGTTCTGGAGAGCGCCGTGGAAGTTTCTCCCTGGGCCGGGTCCGGTAGCGCGCTTCTGCTGCACGCAGGCGAGCGGACCCAGTTCAGCCGCGACGCGGTCGAGGCGCCACGCCCAGCCGATGAACACGCGGATGCGTGGGCGCGGGGTCAGTTGGTGGCTGACGAGCAGCGGCTGGACGACTTCCTGGCCGAATTGGGTCGCTACCGGCCGGGCGTGTTGCGCGTCGATCCGCATATCGCGGGTCTGCGCCTTTCAGGTGTCTTCCCCTTGGCCGACACCGACCGCATCCTGGCCACTCTGCCCAGCGTGCTGCCCGTACGCGTGCAGTGGCGCACCCGTTTCTGGGCGACAGTCGTACCGGCTGATTAAGGCCACGAAAAAAAATTTGCGCATCGACTGCCCGATCGGCGTTTTCGCGGCACCTACTTTATGAGGGACCGGAATTTTCGGAGGCCCAATAAAGAGGAAGAACATGCCGAACCTGCACCGCGCTCAAGATTCGGGGCGCCCACATTCATCTCCTGTTGCGCTTGCCGCCCTGGCGCTAGCCATCGCTCTCGCGGCCGGCGCGCCGGCCCCCGTGTATGCTCAAGGCGCTACCCCTGATGCCTCGACCGCCGTGGCCGACTTCGGGATCGCCGCCGGGCCGCTGGCTCCGGCGTTGCGTCAGCTGGCCAGCACGGCCGGCATCATGTTGACCTTTACCGCCGAGCAAACCAAGGGCAAACGCACGGCGGGCGTGAATGGTCGATATCCAGCCACCGGCGCGCTGGCCCTTTTGCTTGCCGGCACCGGCCTTCAAGCCGTGCAACTGGACAATGGTGCGTTCGTGCTGCGTGTCGACAA
>Ga0180219_1001870_pt1 | contig 12966 bp, 12 predicted proteins | sample eDN3rd30CBELigMG_FD_151338 | JGI IMG/M metagenome (GOLD analysis project Ga0180219, IMG submission 151338) | Enriched Miracle-Growth compost microbial communities from Emeryville, California, USA - eDNA 3rd pass 30_C BE-Lig MG (version 2)... ...
CGGGCAGAGTGTCAAGCAATACTGAACGTCCTTCGGGATCGTCGCGGGTCACCAAGCCGCGGCGGCGGGCCCCGAGGCCGATTCACGAATCCGCATCACACGATTTCAAGGGAGAAGTCATGCGTCACAGCAGTGCCCTCGCCGGACGCCGCAAGGGGGTGCTCGCGATCGCCGGGATCGGCGTCGCGATGCTCGCCCTCGCCGGCTGCACCAGCGGTTCCCCCACGCCGACCACGACCGACGAGCCGGCGCCCCAGGAGGAGACCCTCCAGATCGCCTACATCTCGTTCGCCGTCGACAACACCTACGACGCGCCCATGCTCGCCGCCGCCCAGGAGGTCGCCGCGGCCAACAACGCGCAGGTCACCGTCTTCGACGGCGCCCTCGACCCCGCGACGCAGGGCACCCTCATCGAGGACGTCATCGCGTCCGGACAGTACGACGGCATGATCGTCCAGCCGATCTACGGCCCCGCGATCATGGACGTCGTCAAGGAGGCCATCGACGCCGGCATCACCGTCGTCAACATCGACCAGATCCTCGGGCCGGACTTCACGAGCGGCGCGACCCAGGTCGACGGCCTCTCGGCGAACATCGTCTTCGTCCCGACGCTCCTCGGCGTCGACCTCGGCGAGCAGACCGTCGCCGGCTGCGCCGCGCGCGGCTTCGACCCCTGCAACGTCGCCTACCTACACGACCTCAAGACCTCCAGCGTGAGCATCTCGCTCTGGGACGCCTTCTCCGAGGTCACCGCGGGCACCCCCGTCAACGTCGTCGCCGAAGGCGAGACCTTCTGGAACCCGGCCGCGGCGCAGGCCGCGCTCGCCGACATCCTCACCGCGAACCCGGACGTCAACGCGATCGTCACGTCCGACCAGGGCCTCCAGGGCTCCGTGCTCGCGATCGAGGCCGCCGGCAAGAGCGTCTCGGACTACCTCCTCGTCGGCTACGGCGGCGCGATCTGGGCGGTCGACCACGTGACCGACGGCTCCGTCTACGCGGACGTGCTCATGGCCCCCGCCACGACGGGCCGCCTCGGCATGGAGGCGCTCATCGACGCGCTGCGCAACGGCAAGAACTGGGGTGACGTCGACCCGTTCGCCGACTTCCCCTCGACGTTCATCACGAAGGACACGGCGAACCAGTTCACCGGCGAATGGGTCGGGTGATCGGTGTCGGCTGAGGCCGCGACTGCCGGCGCCCCGCAGCTCCGAGTGGAGCTGCGGGGTGTCGGCAAGTCCTTCGGTGGCACCTGGGTCCTCCAGGACATCGATCTCGAGATCGAGCCGGGGCGCGTCCACGCGCTCGTCGGCGAGAACGGCGCCGGCAAGTCGACGCTGAGCAAGATCATCTCCGGGATCTACACGGCCGACACGGGCTCCCTCGTCGTCGGCGGCGAGGAGGTGAGCTTCGGCTCGCCGCGCGAAGCGCTCGACCGCGGGATCGCGACGATCGCGCAGGAGCTCGCGCTCGTGCCGGCGCTCTCGGTCGCCGAGAACGTCTTCCTCGGTCGCGAGCCGCGTCGGGGCGGCTTCCTCGACCGGCGCCAGCTGCGCCGGCTGTTCCTCGAGCTCGCGGGACCGACGGGGTTCGACCTCAACCCCGACGCGCCCGTCGGGACGCTGCGCACCGCCGACCAGCAGAAGGTCGAGATCCTCCGCGCGCTCGCCCGGGGCGCCTCGTTCATCATCATGGACGAGCCGACCGCGGCCCTCGCGGGCCGCGACGCGGAACTGCTGCACGGCGTCGTCCGGCGGCTCGCCGCGAGCGGGACGACCGTCCTGCTCATCTCGCACTTCCTCGGCGAGGTGCTCGAGCTCGCCGACACCGTCACGATCCTCCGCGACGGCCGCCACATCCGCACCAGCCCTGCCGCGCAGGAGACCGAGTCGTCCCTCATCGAAGGCATGCTCGGGCGCAGCCTCGGCTCCGTCTTCCCCGACAAGTCCGAGCCGCCCGTCGGCACCGACGCCGTCCTCGAGGTCGAGGGCCTCGTCGCGCCGGGGGTCAACGACGTCACCTTCGAGGTGCGGGCGGGCGAGATCGTCGGCCTCGCCGGCCTCGTCGGCGCCGGACGCAGCGAGATCGCGCACGCCGTCTACGGCGCGATGCCCCGCACGAGCGGCACGGTCCGCGTCGGCGGCGCCGAGGTCCCCGCGGACGTGCCCGGCGCCCTGCGCAGCGGACTCTTCCTCATCGCCGAGTCGCGCAAGGAGCAGGGGCTCGTCCTCGGCCGCCCCATCCGCGACAACGTCACGCTCTCGAACCTCGCCCAGCTCGCCGTCGGCGGCTGGGTCCGCACGGGTGCCGAGCGGCGCGAGTCGCGCGAGGCGCTCGCCCGGGTCACCGTCGCGGGCGACGACCGCCGCAACGTCTCGGCGCTCTCGGGCGGCAACCAGCAGAAAGTGCTCTTCGCCCGGGCCCTGCAGCGACAGCGCAAGGTGCTCGTCGCCGACGAGCCCACCCGCGGCGTCGACGTCGGCAGCCGCCGCGCGATCTACGACCTCATCGCCGAGCAGGCGCGCGCCGGCATCGGCGTCGTCGTCATCTCCTCCGACGTCGAGGAGGTGCTCGGGCTCGCGCATCGCGTTCTCGTCGTCCGCGGCGGGCGCATCGTCGCCGAGCTGACGGGCGCGCAGATGACCGAGGAGAACATCCTGAACGCGGCGTTCGCGCAGCCGACTGCGAGCGAACGGCCGACCGCAACGAACGAACGTCGGGGAGACGAAGAAGCATGACTCAGCCGGACAAGATCACGTCCACGACCGCGGTCAAGGCGCCGGACAGCCCGCCGTCGTTCGCGAGCCGCATCCCGTGGCGCTCCGTTGCGATCGTCGTGCCCTTCGTCGTCGTCTTCATCTTCCTGTCGGCGTTCCCGGGCTCCAACTTCCTGACGTTCCTCAACATCACGAACGTGCTCGACCGCCAGGCGGGCATGCTCATCATCGCCGCGGCGTCGACGCTCGTGCTCATCGCCGGCGGCCTCGACCTCTCCGTCGGCGCGACCTACATGTTCACGGCCGTCATCTGCGGCACCTTCGTCATCAAGGTCGGCGGCGTCGCCGGCGTGTGGGCGGGCATCGTCGCCGCGCTCCTGGCCGGACTCCTCGTCGGCCTCATCAACGGCGTCATCAGCACGTATCTCAAGATCAACCCGCTCATCGCGACCCTCGCGATGTCGTTCATCATCCTCGGCACGACGAAGCTCGTCTCCCAGTTCGGCAAGGAGGGCATCGGCCAGATCCGCGTCGACTTCCCCGAGTTCCGCTGGATCGCCACCACCAAGCTGCTCGGCATCAGCCTGCCCATCTGGATCGCGTTCGTCGTCATCGTCGTGCTCGGCATCATGCTGTGGCGCACCCGCTTCGGGCGCTACATCTACGCGGCCGGCGGCAACGCCGAGGCGGCGCGGCTCGCCGGCATCCGGGTCAACCTCGTGCGCATCGCGACCTTCGCGATCACCGGCCTCGGGGCGGGCCTCGCAGGCGTCATCGACCTCGCGAGAACGCCATCCGCGCCGGAGAACGACGCGATCGCGACGAGCCTGACCTTCACGGTCCTCGCGGGCATCGTCGTCGGCGGCACCTCGATCCTCGGCGGAGAGGGCGCGATCTGGCGCACCGTCCTCGGCATCCTGTTCATCGCGATGCTCTACAACGGCTTCACGCTGCTCAAGGTCGACCCGCTGTTCCAGGGCATCGCGCTCGGCGCGATCATCCTCATCGCCGTCGGCTTCGACGCCTGGTCGCGGTTCAGGAGACGCTAGGTAGACTTCCGGGGCTGTCCAACAGACTCGAGAGGGCACCGTGAACAACGCATCGACCGGCGGTCGACCGACCAAGAACGAACGCCGTGAGCAGGCGCGCGAGCAGGCGCGGGAGCTCCGGGAGGCTGCGCGCAAGAAGGAGAAGCGAAACCGCATCCTCCTGCAGAGCGGCATCATCGTCGGCATCCTCGCCGTCGCCGCGGTCGTCGCGCTCGTCATCGTCTCCTCGGTCAAGCCCGCGAGCCCCGGCCCGCGCAACATGGGCAGCGACGGCCTGCTCATCCAGGCCGGCGGAGAGGTCCTGACGACGCCCGCCCTCCAGCCCGGTGCGACGCCGACGCCGAACCCGACGCCGACGAGCGGCGACGTCATCCAGATCCAGACCTACGTCGACTACATGTGCCCCTACTGCGGCCAGTTCGAGGCGACGAACGCGGAGTACCTGCGCACCCTCGTCGAGTCCGGCGCGGCGTCGCTGGAGATCTTCCCGCTCGCGTTCCTCGACCGGGTGTCGATGGGCAGCGCCTATCCGACCCGCGCGATGAACGCCTTCGGCTGCGTCGCCGACCAGCAGCCGAGCGCGGCGCTCGACTTCCACGAGCTGCTCTTCGCGAACCAGCCGGCGGAGAGCACCACGGGGCTCTCCGACGACGAGATCATCGAGCTCGCCCGCCAGGCCGGCGCCAAGTCGGCGGCCGTCGAGACGTGCATCCGGGACCAGCAGTTCAAGAGCTGGACCGACGCCGCGACCGACCGGGCCACGCAGGACCGCAACGTCACCGCGACGCCGACCGTGCTCGTCAACGGCCAGCTCTACGAGGGCTCGCTGACCGACCAGGCGACGTTCCGCCAGTTCATCGCGGCCGCGCAGGGCGCGCAGTACGTCGAGAACTCGGCCGAGACGCCCGCGCCGACGCCGACGCCGTCCGCGGGCTGAGCATGCGCCGCCGCGTCCTGCTCGCGCTCGCGGGCGCGGGGGTCACGCTCGGCCTCGTGGCCTGCGCCCCCGCGACCCCGGGCGTGCCGGGGTCCGTGCCGGCCGCCGAGGTCGTCGTCCCCGCTCCTGTCGAGGGGGCGCCCGCGGATGCGGTCTCGGGCGAGCCGACGCGCGCCGTCGACGGCGCGTTCGCGATCGGCACCGGGGCGATCGTCATCGACGCCTGGGTCGACTTCTTCTGCCCGTACTGCCGGATGTTCGAGGAGGGCAACGGCGCGTTCATCCGCGAGCTCGTCGAGCAGGATGCGGCGACGCTGCGCGTCCACCCAATCGCGATCCTCGACCGCGCCTCGATGGGCACGAAGTACTCGACCCGCGCTGCCAACGCCTTCGCCTGCGTCGCCGAGCACTCGCCCGCCGATGCGCTCGACTACATGGAGCACCTCTACGAGATCCAGCCCGCCGAGTCGACTCCGGGCCTCACCGACGACGAGCTCGCTGCCGGCGCGCCCCGCAGCGCCGTCGACTGCATCCGCGACGGGCGCTTCGCCGACTGGGTCGGCGACTGGACGCGGGGCGCCCTCGACCTCGGGGTGCAGGGCACGCCGACCGTGCTCGTCGACGGGGTGCTCTACCAGGGCGCGCTCGGCGGATCGGCCTTCCGCGAGTTCGTGCTCGGGGCGACCTCGACGGTCTGACCTGGTCGGTCTGGAGCGCTTTGCCTTGGAGCCCTCTGCCGGACTCGAACCGGCCACCTACGCATTACAAGGGCGTTGCTCTACCAGATGAGCTAAGAGGGCGCCCGGGCAGTCTATTCGCCCCGCCTCGGCCTACTCGGCCGGGGTGAAGCGCAGCGCGAGCGAGTTCATGCAGAACCGGTCGCCCGTCGGCGTCTGCGGCGCATCGTCGAAGATGTGGCCGAGGTGCGAGCCGCACGTCGCGCAGCGCACCTCGGTGCGCAGCATGCCGTGGGTGCGGTCCTCGATGTACTCGACCGCCTCCGGTCGGATCGCCTCGTAGAACGACGGCCAGCCGCAGTGCGCCTGGAACTTCGTGCCGGCCGCGAACAGCTCCGCGCCGCACGCGCCGCAGCTGTAGGTGCCCTCGCGCTCCTCCTCGAGGAGCTCACCCGTCCACGGACGCTCCGTCGCCGCCTGCCTGAGCACCGCGAACTGCTCGGGGCCGAGCAGCTGCCGCCACTCCTCGTCGGACTTGATCACGTTGTATGCCATTGCCGCCGCCTCCTCGCGTTCTGCACCATCATTCTCCCGCGCATTCCTGCGCGCATTCTCGCGCTCCCGGGCCGTCCGTAGAATCGCCACGTGACGCAGCCGGTCGTGAAGCGCTGGAACGAGCTAACGCTCGTCGACCTGTATTCGTTCCTCAAGCTGCGCTGCGACGTCTTCATGTGGGAGCAGCAGGCCGACGACGAGGAGATGGACGGCCGCGACCAGGAGCCCGGCACCATCCACGTCTGGATCGAGGACGAGCGCGGGTGCGCCGCCTACCTGCGAGTGCTCAAGAACGCCGTGCCCGAGCATCGCGACGCGCACCGGGTCATCGGGCGGGTCGCCGTGCGCGCCGATCGGCGCGGCGACGGCCTCGCGCGCGAGCTCATGCTGCGGGCGCTTAAGGTCATCGACGAGGAGGGCGGCGCCTCGATGCTCCACGCGCAGTCGTACGTCGTCGGCCTCTACGGGCGCTTCGGCTACGAGGTCTACGGTGAGGAGTACGACGAGGCGGGCATCCCGCACCGCTCGATGTACCGCGCCGCGCGGGGCGTCTGAATCCGGCTCACAGCCGCATTCTCATACACTGTCGCAATGGCACAGCCCAGGGACCGCTTCGACGCGCTCAAAAAGGAGCCCGGGCGAGTCGGCTCGCACCGGGGCCCTGTGCGGCGCGGCGGCGGCTGGCTCGGCCTCGCGCTCTTCCTCGTCGGCCTCATCGTCATCACCGCCGGCGGCCTCTTCGTCGTCGACCGCGTCATGCGCGACACGAGCCCGACCGGCCAGGGCCTCGACTTCAACTTCCCGTTCCTGCCCGAGCTCGTGCCGACCCCGACGCCGAGCGAGACGCCACCACCGCCCGTCGTGACCGACCCGGCCGTCGCCGTCGAGCGGGGCCTGAGCATCATGGTCCTCAACGGCACGCCGGTCACCGGACTGCAGACGACCGTCGGCGACGAGCTCGCCGCCGCCGGCTGGCCGATCGGCACGCGCGCCCGCGCGGGCGATGCCGACGTGCTCGACACCGTCGTCTACTACGCGGACGAGGCGAACGCCGACATCGCACGCGGGCTCGTCGAGGCGCTCGGCATCGGCGAGGCGCGCTCCGTCGACCCGAACGTCTACCCCGGGCAGAGCATCGTCATCGTCATCGGCATGGACCACCCCGCGGTGCCGAAGCCGACCGCCGAGCCCACGGACGCACCCGCCGAAGAGCCCGCCGAGTAGTCCGCCGGCCGGGCCGTGAATCGGCCGGGATCGCGTTCTCGCGCCTTTGCACTCAACAACCCTGAGTGCTAACGTCGGTGCTGGCACTCTCTGACTTGGAGTGCCAGCACGCACGTACTACGTCCGGGAGGGACGAGAAACACAATGGCGAAGATCATCGCTTTCGACGAGGAGGCCCGTCGCGGCCTCGAGCGCGGCCTCAACACGCTGGCCGACGCGGTCAAGGTCACGCTTGGCCCGCGCGGCCGCAACGTCGTCCTGGAGAAGAAGTGGGGCGCCCCCACGATCACCAACGACGGCGTCTCGATCGCCAAGGAGATCGAGCTCGACGACCCGTACGAGAAGATCGGCGCGGAGCTCGTCAAGGAGGTCGCGAAGAAGACCGACGACGTCGCCGGTGACGGCACGACCACCTCGGTCGTCCTCGCCCAGGCGCTCGTCAAGGAGGGCCTGCGCAACGTCGCGGCCGGCGCCGACCCCATCAGCCTCAAGCGCGGCATCGAGAAGGCGACCGCAGCGGTCGTCGAGGCGCTCATCGACTCCGCCAAGGAGATCGAGACCAAGGACGAGATCGCGGCCACCGCGTCCATCTCGGCCGCCGACCCGGAGATCGGCGAGCTCATCGCCGAGGCGATCGACAAGGTCGGCAAGGAGGGCGTCGTCACCGTCGAGGAGTCGAACACCTTCGGCACCACGCTCGAGCTCACCGAGGGCATGCGCTTCGACAAGGGCTACCTGTCGGCGTACTTCGTCACGGACCCGGAGCGCCAGGAGGCCGTCTTCGAGGACCCGTACATCCTCATCGTCAACTCGAAGATCTCGAACATCAAGGATCTGCTCCCGATCGTCGACAAGGTCATCCAGGCCGGCAAGCAGCTCCTCATCATCGCCGAGGACGTCGAGGGCGAGGCCCTCGCGACGCTCGTCGTCAACAAGATCCGCGGCATCTTCAAGTCCGTCGCCGTCAAGGCGCCGGGCTTCGGCGACCGTCGCAAGGCGCAGCTCCAGGACATCGCGATCCTGACCGGCGGCCAGGTCATCGCCGAGGAGGTCGGCCTCAAGCTCGAGAACGCGACGCTCGACCTGCTCGGTCGCGCCCGCAAGGTCATCATCACCAAGGATGAGACGACCATCGTCGAGGGCGAGGGCGACTCGGAGGAGATCGCGGGCCGGGTCAAGCAGATCCGCCAGGAGATCGAGAACACCGACTCGGACTACGACCGGGAGAAGCTCCAGGAGCGTCTCGCGAAGCTCGCCGGCGGCGTCGCCGTCATCAAGGCGGGCGCCGCGACCGAGGTCGAGCTCAAGGAGCGCAAGCACCGCATCGAGGACGCCGTGCGCAACGCGAAGGCCGCCGTCGAGGAGGGCATCGTCGCCGGTGGTGGCGTCGCGCTCATCCAGGCGTCGGCGACCGCGTTCGAGAAGCTCTCGCTCGAGGGCGACGAGGCGACCGGTGCGAACATCGTCCGCGTCGCGGTCGAGGCCCCGCTCAAGCAGATCGCGCTCAACGCGGGTCTCGAGCCGGGCGTCGTCGTCGACAAGGTGCGCAACCTCCCCGTCGGTCAGGGCCTCAACGCCGCGACCGGCGAGTACGTCGACATGCTCGCCGCGGGCATCAACGACCCGGTCAAGGTGACCCGTTCGGCGCTGCTCAACGCGTCGTCGATCGCGGGCCTCTTCCTCACGACCGAGGCCGTCATCGCCGACAAGCCGCAGCCCCCGGCCGCGGCCGGTCACGCCGACCCCGGCGCCGGCATGGACTTCTAGTCCTACGCAGTTCAGCACGAAGGGCGGTCCCGATGGGGCCGCCCCTCGTCGTTCCTCGGGCGGATTAGGGAGAAGTACCGATTGTCGGGCGGGGGCCGGCTCAATAGCGTTGACCCCGTTCACACGACGGGGAGGGACGACATGGTCAAGCGCATCGGAGCCGCGGCGGCGGCAGGGATGCTCGCGGCGGGGCTGCTCGCGGGATGCGCGGCGCAGCTGCCCGCCTCGCCCGGCCTCGGCGGCTCGGACGGCGGCTCCGACTACGTCGGCATCGCCGACCCGGCCGAGAACAGCTCGCCGTCGCCGGAGGAGGAGAACCTCTCGATCGTGCCGTGGGCGAGGCCGCACGGCTTCCGGGTGACGTTCGACGCCTCGGCGCTGCCCGCGGGCACGACGGCGAGCCTGCGGATCAAGGACTTCAACTGCATGGCCGAGGCGTTCAACGGGCCACTCGACCTGTCGAAGCCGAAGCAGTTCCTCGTCGAGCTCGACCAGGGCACGACCTGCTGGTTCGGCACCCGCTCGACGTCGTGGATCACCTGGGACCTCGCGCTCGCGCTCCCGGGCGGCGCGACCAAGTCGACGACGTTCGAGCTCGTGTTCCACCACACGGGCGGCGCGGCGACGGAGACCAAGTGCTGGGGCGACGGCGGCGTGACCTGCACGACCTCGGCCACGGGAGATTGGGTGCGCGAGGGCGACTGGACGGTCGAGTACTTCACCCAGACCCTCAAGCTCGGCTGAGCCGGTGCCGGTGCCGGTGCCGGTGCGGGTGTCGGTGTCGGTGTCGGTGCCGGTGCTCGCGTCACTGTCGGCTGCGTCGCGCCACCCTCCCCGCCCGGCCGCATCGCGTTCTATCGGCCCGATGTGGGCGCATATGGCCGCTCAGCGGCGGTAGCCGCAGCCGTTTGCGTCCACTTCGGCCGGATGCTCGTCGGCATGAGCCGATGGCGTTCTGGAGTTGTGGGCGCAAATGGCTGCTCATCCGGCCGCACCGCGTTCTATCGCCCTGATGTGGACGCAAATGGTTGCTCATCCGGCCGCCCGGCAGCCGTTTGCGTCCACTTCGGTTGGCGTCAAGCAGGGCGGGTCAGGCGAGGGGGAGCCAGACGCGGAAGGTCGCGCCGCCGCCAGGGGTGTCGACGACGTCGACCGTGCCGCGGTGCGCCTGCACGATCGCGGCGACGATCGCCAGCCCGAGGCCGCTGCCGCCCGTCTCGCGATCGCGCGAGGTGTCGGCGCGCCAGAACCGCTGGAAGATCTTGTCCCGGATCTGCGGGGGGACCCCCTCGCCGTGGTCGATGACGGCGACGACGCCGCGCCGGGTCACGGCATCGACGCCGACACCGATCTCGAGGGGGCTGCCTGCGGGGCTGAAGCGCATGGCGTTCCCCATCAGGTTCGCGATGACCTGGCGGACCTTGTCCTCCGCGCCGAACACGACGGCGTCGAGATCGGGCGCCGGCGCCGGGAGCTCGATCACGGGCTGCTCGACGACGCGCGGTGCGCGACGCGGCAGCAACCGGGAGACGAGCGAGATCGGCCCGGTCGCGTTCGCCGCCGACCGCCCTGCCCTCGCGCCGGTCGGCGACGGCGGCAGCGTGATCGGCTTCGTCAGCGTGTCCTCCGACGGCGGGATCGGCATGGGGTCGGCCGGGGTGTCGGCGGGACGGGCCGCGCGCACCGGGCCGCGCAGCGAGTCCGGGTCGAGGCCGACGACCGTCACCGTCCGGTCGGGCGCGGCGGCCATCGCGTCGCTCGCGGCGTCGTTCGCGAGCGGGATGAGGTCGACGGGCGCGAACTCCTGCGACGCACCGCTCGACGCCGACTCGGCCGCGCTCGCGTCGAGGCGCGCGAGCTCGAGCAGGTCCTCGACGAGGCCCGCCATCCGCATGGCCTCCTTCTCGATCCGCTCCATCGCCTGCGCGACGTCCTCCGGGGTCGAGAGCGCCCCCATCCGGTAGAGCTCCGCGTAGCCGCGGACCGTCACGAGCGGGGTGCGCAGCTCGTGCGAGGCGTCGCCGACGAAGCGGCGCATCTGGTCGATCGTCCGCGAGCGATCGGCGAGCGCGGCGTCGATCCGGGCGAGCATCGTGTTGAGCGAGCGGGTGAGGCGGCCGACCTCGGTGTTCGGCGGGGCGCCGGTCATGCGCTGGCTGTAGTCGCCGTCGGCGAAGCGGGCGGCCTGGTCCTCGAGCCGGCGCAGCGGGAGGAACGTCGTCGTCGCGAGCAGGCGGGTCAGCGCGCCCCCGAGGATCACGACCGTGAGGGCGAAGAAGAGGAAGACGGCGCCGAAGCGCGCGACCGTCTCGTCCGCCTCCGCGAGGTCCGAGCCGATGACGAGCGTCGCCGTGTCGTCCGTGCCCTGGACGGGCAGCGTCTTCAGCAGCAGCCGCCACTGGGTCCCACGATCGGCGCTCTTGACCGTCACAATGCCCTGGCTCGCCATGCCGGGGCTGATCGCGTCCCAGTTCGGGCGGATCGACTCGCTGCTCGCGAGCAGGTTGTCGTCGAGCAGGTGCCCGTCGGAGTCGACGACCGCGAGGTAGTAGGGGTTCAGCGGGTTCGGGTCGTTCTCGAAGTAGGTGCCCGCGATGCTGTCGAGCGGCGCCGACTCCGTCACCGAGGTCTCCAGCGTCTTGTACGCCGTGCCGAGCTGCCGGTCGACCTGGTCGAGCAGGTAACCGCGTAGCACCGCCATCGTGCCGAGGCCCGCGACGACGAGACCCGCGGTGAGGAGGAGCACCGTGACGCCCGTGATCTTCGTGCGGAGCGAGATCGCGTCCCAGCGGCGGGCGAGCTTCGACATCAGGCCATCAGGGTACTGCCGGGCGCCTGGGCATTCCGGGATGGCGGTGCGTTCCGGGATGATGGGCGGGTGCGCAGCGAAGTCTCCGTCTGGCGTTCTCCCGCCCTCTGGTACCGGATCCTCCTGGTGCTCGTCAGTACCGTGGGCTTCATCACGGGCGAGCGCTCGATGGCGTACTTCACGGGCCAGACGAACGTCATCGTCATCGCCTACTTCGCGATCGCCGTCTACTGGATGGTGTCGCGACGCACGACCGTGCCGCCCGCGCCGCGGCTGCGCGGCGCCGTCGTCGCCTGGATCCTCACGGTCGGCATCATCGCGCACGTCGAGCTCGCCCACTGGGCGAACCCGTTCCCCGGCCTCCTGGACCCGGATCCGACGGCGAGGCTGACCAACTGGACGCTCTTCTTCGCCCACTACATCGTCCCCGTCATGGTGCTCGTCGACTGGCTCGCGTTCGGCCCGCACGGCATCGTGCGCTGGCGCGACATCCCGATCTGGCTGCTGTACGTCTTCGCCTACGGGCTCCTGACGCTCTTGCGCGCGATGTGGTTCCCGGAGGTGACGAGCCGGTTCCCGTACCCGTTCTACGAGCCGGGGGCCTGGGGCTGGTGGGGCGTCGTGCTCTACCTGCTCGGGCTGCTCGCGTTCTCCGCGGCGATCGCGGCGGCGGTCATCGGGCTCGACCGGCTCGTCGCGATCCTCGGGCGGCGTCGCGCGCGGGCCGCTACGCCGACTTCGTCTTGAGCATGTAGCCGAAGCCGCGCTTGGTCTGGATCATGGGCTCGTCGGTGTGGGCGTCGATCTTGCGGCGCAGGTAGGAGATGTAGCTCTCGACGATGCCGGCGTCGCCGTTGAAGTCGTACTCCCAGACGTGGTCGAGGATCTGGGCCTTGGACAGCACGCGGTTCGGGTTCAGCATCATGTAGCGCAGCAGCTTGAACTCGGTGGGGGACAGCTCGACGGCGTTGCCGTTGACGCTCACCTCGTGGGTGTCCTGGTCCATCGAGATCTCGCCCGTGCGGATGATCGCGTCGTCGTCCTCCTGCATGGTGCGGCGCAGGATCGCCCGGATGCGGGCGACGATCTCGTCGAGGCTGAAGGGCTTCGTGACGTAGTCGTCGCCGCCGACGGTGAGGCCCGTGATCTTGTCCTCGGTGTCGTCCTTCGCGGTGAGGAAGAGGATGGGGCTCGTGTACCCGGAGGCGCGCAGGCGCTTGGTGACGCCGAA
>Ga0180219_1001871_pt1 | contig 12963 bp, 15 predicted proteins | sample eDN3rd30CBELigMG_FD_151338 | JGI IMG/M metagenome (GOLD analysis project Ga0180219, IMG submission 151338) | Enriched Miracle-Growth compost microbial communities from Emeryville, California, USA - eDNA 3rd pass 30_C BE-Lig MG (version 2)... ...
TGTACCAGAAGTCGGGGGTTCGAATCCCTCCGGGGGCACGGCGTACGAGAAGAGGCCGTCCGCAAGGACGGCCTCTTCCTCTACCCGGATCATCCTGTGGGATGACCCGGATACCGCGCAGGGCCGACGCGCGACGGGCACCGGCATCCCTAGCGTCGAAGCATGACCTCCGCGATCGCCCTGCCTCCCCGCTCCCGCTCGGGAGCGGTCCTGCTCTCCCTCCTGGGCAGCGTCGGGGCCTTCCTGATCGCCGGACTCGGCCTGCTGACGGTGCCGGTCGCGGCTCTCCTGGCCTTCGGCCCCGTGCTTCTGGAGCTGCTCTGACGCGCCCCGCGCGCGAGCACTCAGTCGTGCGAGACGAGCTTGAGCCCGACGATGCAGCCCACAAGGCCCAGGATAAGCAGGAACTTCACGATCGAGAACTGCTCGTCGCCGGTGAGCATCGCCCACACGACGGTGATGGACGCGCCGATCCCGACCCACACGGCGTAGGCCGTGCCGGTGGAGATGTCGCGCATCGCCCAGGCGAGCCCGCCCATGCTGGCGACCAGCGCGGCGAAGAAGATCACCGACGGCCAGAGCTTGGTGAATCCCTCGGACTTGCCGAGTGCGGTGGCCCACACGGCTTCGAGCACACCGGAAACGATGAGAACGACCCACGACATGACATGGCCTCCTGGCCAGTCTTGTCGCTCACCGGGTACTGAACCGTCGTCCGGGGATCCGGAAGGGATCCGTCGGCCAGCCTAGCCCGGCATCCGGAACAGGGCCAGGGCAGAGCATCAGGGTGTGACCCAGAACAGCCAGTCCAGCAGCCCCGGATTGTGCGCGTGCACGAGCACGGCGAACACCACCGCGTCGAACAGCAGGTGCACCGTGACGACGTATCCGAGCGAGCGGGTCTTGAGGAAGATCATCGCCTGCAGCAGCGCGAACGGGATCGTCAGCAGTGGCCCCCAGGCCTGATACCCGAGCTCCCACAGGAACGACACGAACACGATCGCCTGCAGCACGTTCGCCGCGGCGTCGGCGAAATGACGGCGCAGCAGCACGAAGCAGGTGCAGATGAAGAACAGCTCGTCCCAGATGCCGACAGCACCCACGCCGACGAACAGGCGCGCGATCAGCTCCGGCGAATCGACCACCGGCCAGTTGCGGTAGACGCCGGAGGTGAGGAAGTAGAACGGCAGGATCAGCCACCCCAGTCCCAGCACGGCCACGAGCCATGCCCACTGCCAGCGACTCCAGCGGTGCCCGCCGCGCCACGGAAACGCGATCGCCCGATCGCGATACACCCAGCGCGAGATCACGTACGGCACGACGACCGCCCCGCCGAGGGCGAGGGCGAACCGCAGCATCGCCGCGTTGTCGAGCTCGGCGCTCAGATCGATGAGGCTGACGATGAACATGCCGATGGCGACGAGCGAGAGGTCGCGCGTGAGCGAAGGGGTGGATGCCGTCACCGCACGCCGCTCGATGACCGCCGCGAGGCCGACGCCCGCCACCAGCAGCAGCCAGCCGAGCCCCCTGGCCTGCAGGACGAACAGCGTCGGGGCCGCCAGGCACACCACCAGCGTGGGCACGGTGCCCCACGAGACGAGCGGCCGTATGCCGCTGGCGGCATGCGGTGTCATGGTCGCGGATTGCGGCGGTATGCGAGGTCTCGGATGGAGCGTCCCTTCGCGATGCCCTTGCGTTCGAACGCGGTCATCGTGCGCCCGTCGAAGCGCGGCGCCCACTCCCCCTCGAAGGCGGCGTCGAAGTCACCGGCATCCCCCATCACGGCGCGCATCTGGAGCGCATAGTCCTCCCAGTCGGTCGCCAGCCGCAGCAGACCGCCGTCGCGCAGGGCGCGCGCCGCGATCGGCCCGAAAGCGGGGGCGACCAGTCGGCGCTTGTTGTGCTTGGCCTTGTGCCACGGGTCGGGGAAGAACACCCAGATCTCGTCGACGCTCGCCTCCGGCAGGAGGTGTTCGAGCACCTCGGGCGCGTTGGCCTCGACCAGGCGCAGGTTGTCCACGCCCGCCTTGTCCGCGTCGAGCATCGTCCGCGCCAGCCCCGCACGGAACACCTCGACCGCGATGAAATCGGTGGTCGGCGTGGACGACGCGGCGTGCACGATCGCGTGACCCTGGCCGGAGCCGATCTCGACGATCAGCGGCGCGGTGCGCCCGAAGACGGATGCCGGATCGATCGGCGTGCCGGGTCTGATGCTCGTGGACGCGGCATCCCGCTCGACGGGCAACAGGTACGCGGGCGTCAGTTCCTCCCAGGCGCGCTCCTGCGCGTCGCTCATCCGGCCGCTGCGACGCACGAACGAGACGGGCTTGTCGCGGAACCGCTTCTGGCCGGCGTCGACGGGTGCTTCGGGCATCGCTCCAGGATACGCGGGGCTCAGTCGGCGGTCGTGAAGTCGATCAGCTCTTCGACGCGCCCCAGCAGCGCGGGGTCGAGGTCGCGGTAGGAGCGCACGCTGCGCAGGATCCGCTGCCACGTCCGCGCGAGGTCGGCCTGGTCACGGGCGGGCCAGCCGAGAGCACGGCTGACGCCGACTTTCCACTCGATGCCGCGCGGGACATCGGGCCAGGCACGGATCCCGACCGCCTCGGGCCGCACGCACTGCCACACGTCGATATGCGGGTGGCCGACGATCTTCACGTGCGCGCCGTGCGGTCCGCGGGCGACCGCCTCGGCGATGCGCGACTCCTTCGACCCGCGCACGAGGTGGTCGACGAGCACCCCGTAGCGCCGCTGCGCCGATGGCGGGTCGTCGCGAAGCACGTCTTCGAGCAGGTCGACGCCCTGCAGGAACTCGACCACGACGCCCTCGATGCGCAGGTCGTCGCCCCACACCTTCTCGACGAGCTCGGCGTCGTGCTTGCCCTCGACGAGGATGCGGGACGCCCGCGCCACCCGGGCGCGCGCCTGCGGCGCCGCGAACGATCCGGATGCCGTCCGCGCCGGCCCCGCGGCCACTGTCGGCTTCGGCACCACCAGCTCGACAGACTGCCCGTCGATGAGGAATCCCTTGCCCAGCGGGAACAGGCGCTTGCGCCCGAGCCGGTCCTCGAGCTCGACGTTTGCGGCCTGCACGCGCGTCACCGCACCGCAGTAGCCATCACCGGCCACCTCGACCACGAGGTCGGCCTCGGCCTCGACCTGCGGCGTGATCCGGCGCCCGGCATCCCGCCATCCCGCAGCGAGAACGTCGCTGCCGTATCTGTCGTCCATCGATCCTCCCGAACGCGTCACCCTAACCCGTGCGCGCGCGACGATCCGGGAGCGACCCGCGCCCTACCGCCGCATGCGCCACCAGGCATAGGATCGGGCTCGGGGGTGGGCGAGAGCGCCCGTTCCCCGGGAGGGAACGATGGGTTCGCTGCGTGTGCGTCTGGCCCTGACGGGTGCGGTCGCAGCCGTCCTCGTCCTGGTGGGGGGCGCGGGCGCTGCTCTCGCCACGGACCCGGTGACCCTCGGCAGCTCGCGCGTGCTCGACGAGGCGGGCGTTCTCAGCTCCAGCGAGGAGTCCACCGTCGATAGCCACCTGCGCGAGGTCTCCAGCGAGGCCGGCGTCGATCTCTGGGTGGTCTACGTGCCGGAGTTCACCGGCGACGGCACGACCGACCGCTGGGCATGGGCGGATGCCGTCGCAGAAGGCAACGGCCTAGGCGATAACCAGTACCTCCTGGCGATTGCCACCGACGCACGCCAGTACGCCATCTCCGGCGCTCAGGAGGGTCCGGTCACCTGGGACCAGCTCGACACCATCGAACAGGAGCGGGTCGGCCCTGCGCTGCAGGCGGGCGAGTGGGCGGGCGCCGCGACCACCGCTGCCGACGGCCTTGCCGACGCCGCCGGTGGCGGCAGCGGAGGTGCACCGACCGACGGCGGCGGCTCCTTCATCCCGGTCCTCATCGGCCTGCTCGTCATCGCGGCGATCATCGTCGTGATCGTGCTCGTCGTCCGCTCGCGCCGGAAGAGCACCGCCGTCGCCGGCGCTCCGACGCAGGATGCGCTCAGCGCCCTCTCCACCGAGGAGCTCGGCCGCCGGGCATCATCGGCGCTCGTGGCGACCGACGACGCGATCAAGACCAGCGAGCAGGAGCTCGGCTTCGCGAAGGCGCAGTTCGGCGACGAGGCGGCCCGCGAGTTCGAGGCGACACTCGCGCAGGCCAAGCAGGACCTCGACGAGGCCTTCTCCCTGAAGCAGAAGCTCGAGGACTCCACACCCGACACCGAGGCCGACGTGCGCGCCTGGAACGCCCGCATCCTCGAGCTGTGTGCGCACGCCAACCAGGAACTCGACGACAAGGCCGCCGCATTCGACGAGCTGCGCAAGCTCGAGCAGAACGCCCCAGAAGCCCTCGCCCGTGTGCAGGAGTTGCGCGGCACGGTCGCCGCGGCCCAGGACGCCGCCGTGGCACGCCTGACGGCCCTGCAGGCCGGGTACGCGCCGGAAGCTCTCGCCACCGTCGCGGAGAATCCACAGCAGTCGCAGCAGCTCCTCTCCTTCGCCGGAGAGCACCTCACCGCGGCAGAGCAGGCCATCGGAGCCGGCAACGGCGCGGAGGCAGCCGTCGAGATCCGCGCCGGCGAGGACGCGGTCGGCCAGGCGAAGCGGCTGCAGGACGCGATCGTCAAGCTCGGCGACGAGCTCACCGCAGCAGAGCAGCAGGCCGCGGCGCTCGTGGCCGACATCGGCAACGACATCGCGGGCGCCAGCGCCCTCCCCGACGCCGACGGACGGATCTCCGCCGTGGTCGCCTCCACGCGACAGCAGGTGGATGCCGCGAAGGCGCTGCTCGGACCGACGGGCAAGCGCCCCTTGGCCGCCCTGCAGACGCTGGAGAAGGCCAACGACGAGATCGACACGCTCGTTGCGGGTGTACGCGACGCTCAGCAGAAGGCCGCGCACGCCGCGCAGCAGCTGAACACCCTGATCGTGCAGGCACAGGGGCAGGTCTCCGCCGCCGAGGACTTCATCACCTCGCGCCGTGGCGCCATCGGCGCCGACGCCCGCACGCGCCTCGCCGAGGCCGGCGCCGCACTCGTGCAGGCCAAGCAGCTCGCCGCGGCCGACCCCGCCCAGGCCCTGCACTACGCCCAGCGCGCGAACACGCTCGCCGCGCAGGCCATCCAGTACGCCCAGAACGACGTCGGCGCCTTCACCGGTGGCGGCATGTTCGGCGGCGGGGGGAACAGCGGCGGGGGCGGCAATGTCATGGGCGCGGTGCTCGGCGGCATCGTCATCAACTCGCTCCTCAGCGGTGGTCGCGGTGCTCGCGGCGGCGGAGGCGGCGGCATGTTCGGCGGCGGAGGCAGCAGCAGCCGCGGCGGAGGCGGACGCCCCAGCGGCGGTGGCTTCGGCGGCGGCGGACGCGGCCCCGGCAGCTTCGGCGGCGGCGGCACCCGCGGGCGCCGCGGAGGAGGTCGCTTCTGACGCCGGCATCCGCTCCTGACCCCACAGCTTGCAACCCTCATTTCCCGTCTGGAAAGGAACACCGATGGCAAAGCAGTCCATCTTCGGCCGCATCTCGACCCTCGTGAAGGCGAACATCAACGCCCTCATCGACTCTGCCGAGGACCCTCAGAAGATGCTCGACCAGCTGGTCCGCGACTTCACGAACAACATCGCCGACGCGGAGTCGGCGATCGCCGAGACGATCGGCAACCTGCGCCTGCTCGAGCGCGACCACGAGGAGGACGTCAAGGCGGCCGCCGAGTGGGGCAACAAGGCTCTCGCCGCCAGCAAGAAGGCGGACGAACTGCGGACGGGCGGGAACACGGCGGATGCCGACAAGTTCGACAATCTGGCCAAGATCGCGCTGCAGCGACAGATCGGCGAGGAGAACGAGGCGGCCGCCCTGGCACCGTCGATCGCCGCGCAGAGCGAGGTCGTCGACAAGCTCAAGGACGGCCTGAACGGCATGAAGCAGAAGCTGGAGCAGCTCAAGTCGAAGCGCTCCGAGCTGCTCGCCCGCGCCAAGACCGCCGAGGCGCAGAACAAGGTGCACGACGCGGTCAAGTCGATCGACGTGCTCGACCCGACCAGCGACCTGGGCCGGTTCGAGGACAAGGTCCGTCGCCAGGAGGCCCTCGCCGCCGGCAAGGCCGAGATCGCCTCGTCCAGCCTGGACGCCCAGTTCGACTCGCTCGACGACCTCGGCGAGCTCACCGAGGTCGAGGCGCGGCTGGCCGCGCTGAAGACCGGCGGCTCGGCCGCCCCGGCGATCGAGCAGTAATCACCCGACCGTCACGGCGCCGGGCCCGTCTGGGCTCGGCGCCGCGGCGTTCGCGGAACACGCACTCCGAAGGACCGAGATGACCCGCTTCCTCGTCGTACCGCAGTGGCAGGGCTCCCCCGCCGCGCGCGCCATGCTCCTCGTCGACGGCGCCGAGGCGATCGCCGGCGACCTGCCGCGCTCGCGGTGCGAGCGCATCGAGGTCCCGGTGGAGGCGGGCGAGTCGCTGGGCACCGGCATCCACCGCTTCAGCACGCTGGAACGTGTGCGCGAGGCCATCGCCGCGGCTCTCGCCGCCACCGACGAGCCGGTCGTCGTGGTCGGCGGCGACTGCGGTGTCGCGGTACCGACGATCGCGCACGCCGCGGCGCGCGAGAGCGACCTCGCGGTGCTGTGGTTCGACGCGCACGGCGACCTCAACGATCCGGCATCCTCCCCGTCCGGGGCCTTCGCCGGCATGGCGCTGCGCGCGGTGTTCACCGAGCTGCCCCTGGCCGGCACCGGCCTCGTGCCGGTCGAGCGCGTCCTGCTCGCCGGAGCCCGTGAGTTCGACGACGCGGAGTCGCTGACGATCGCCGAGGCGGGACTGCGCACTCTGACCGCGAACGACGTCGCCGACGCGGAGGCGATCGCCGAGGCGGTGGCCGCCACCGGTGCCACGGCCGTTCACATCCACGTCGATCTCGACGTGCTGGACCCCGCCGTGATGACCGGGGTCTCCCTCCCGGTGCCCTTCGGCGTCGAGGTCGCCCAGCTGACCGCGGCGATCGCGGCGGTGCGGGCTCGCGTTCCCCTGGCCGGCGCGTCGCTCACCGGATTCGCACCCGCCTCCCCCGCCTCCGCGGTCGACGACCTGGGCGCGATCCTGCGTATCGTCGGAGCACTCGCGTGAGACAGCCGCCGGCTGACTGGCGCGAGCGCGCGGACCGCATCCTCGCCCGGGGGCGCCGCGTCGATCGCTTCCTGCCCCTGCTGGACTCCCCCGTCAGCCGAGTGGGCTTCTGGTGGGGCACGTCGATCGGCTGGATCTGGGGCTCGGTGTGGTCCACCGGGCGCGTGGAGCGCCGAGCGGGGCTGTGGGTGTTCACCGGGATGCCGACATGGAGCTTCGGCCGCGGCGGCGTCTGCGTCGGTGGGTGCTTCCTGACCGGGTCGGCGACCGTGACCGACGCGATCCTGCGGCACGAGGCCGTGCACGCGCGCCAGTGGCGACGCTACGGCTTCCTCATGCCCGTGCTCTACCTGCTCGCCGGACGCGATCCACTACGCAATCGATTCGAGATCGAAGCCGGACTCGAGGACGGCAACTACGTCCCGCGCACGCATCGCGCGCGGTGAGAGCCGCTTGTCAGCCCGCGACGGCCAGCCCGAAGCGCGCCGGCGTGTCGATCTGCGCGCCGTCGAAGCCGAGGTGACCGGTGAGGTGGTCGAAGATGTCCGCGGTGCCGAGATATCCGCCGAGCAGATGGATGCGGGTGCCATGGGCCTCGCTGACGCAGAGCATCTCGTCCGCCCACGCGTTGACAGCACGCGCGATGGCCTGGCCGGAGGCGCAGGAGCGGCAGCTGCCCGGATCGCCGCTGCGACGCGCGCGGTCGAGCCAGGTCACGGTCATCCGTGCGGGCACGTCGATACGACCGATCCAGCCCTCGTCCGGCACCTCGATGAACACGCGCCCGGTCGAGCAGATCGGCAACGTCGCGATGAGCGCCTCGAGCTCGGCGAGCGAGTGCTCGTCGGCAGTGATCAGCTGCTGCACGCGCGCATGCTTCGACGCCTTGCAGGCGGTCGGGTTGTGCGCGGTGCGAGTACTCATGGTGACTCCACTATACCGCCGATATAGGCATGCCTTACCTCAACTCCCACTCAGCAAGAGTGCCCGGCGAAGCTCGGCCAGCTCGTCGTCGGTCATGCCGTGTGCACGCAGGTACTCCACCGGGGCGCCGTACCGGCCGGCGAGTTCGTCGAGCAGGCCGCGCATCACCTGTGCGGGTGAACGACAGGCCAGGGCCTCGAGGTTGCGCGCCTCGGGATGGGCGCGGCGCAGATGCGCCAGCACGGCCCGGTTGCGCGCGTCGGGCAGCAAGGTCTCGGTGCGGGCGTAGTCGGCCACGACGGCATCCTCGTCGACGCCGGCCGCGGCCAGGGTGAGCGCCACTGTGACACCGGTCCGATCCTTGCCGACCGTGCAGTGCACGAGCACCGGCTGGTCCGCGATCACCGCGCGCACGACCTCGACGATGCGCGCGGCCGATGCCTCGACCAGCGTGCGGTACATACCCTCCAGCGTCACGTCGTCGACGAAGAAGGACGACGCCGAGCCGGTGAACAGCGGCAGGCGGACGGTCTCGGCATCCACACCGGCAAGCCGCGTCGGCTCGAGGGCGATCTCCTCGTCCTCGCGCAGATCGATGATGCGGCGCAGGCCGAGTGCCCGCAGCTGTGCCGAGCCGTCGCCGCCCACGCGGGCGAGGTTGCCGGAGCGGAACAGGACGCCGTGGCGCGTCACTCGGTCGCCGGCAGGCAGTCCCCCGGTGTCCCGGAAGTTCAGTGCCCCGGCGACGAGGCTCATGCGTGGTGGCCGCGCCGCGGCGGCACCGGGTACTTGCCGGCGATCGTGATGCGGTTGAAGGCGTTGATCGAGACGAGCAGCCAGCTGAGGGCCACGTACTCCTCTTCCGTGAGGATGCCGCCGACCCGGTCATACACCTCATCGGGGATGCCGGCCTCGTGGATGTACACGTAGCGCTCCGCCAGCTCGAGGGCGGCGCGCTCGCGCGCCGTGAACACCCCCGACTCGCGCCACGTCGCGATCTGGGCGATCTCGTCGGCGGACAGGCCCGCAGCGACGCCCCGGTCGACGTGCACCCGCACGCAGTAGGCGCAGCCGTTGAGCTGTGACGCGTGGATCAGTGCGACCTCCTTCAGCCGGTCGTCGATCCCCGCCTCGGCGGCGATGGTTCCGACGGTCTTGGAGAACTCCTCCAGCGCGTCGTAGGCGCCTCGAGCAGAACGGGACAGATGGACGCGTCGCTCCTGGGTCATGGCGCCCAGCCTACGACCCGCCGTGGCGGCGGAAGAGGCAGAATGGCGGGCATGGATGAGTTCCAGTTCCTACCGGAGCAGGCTGCCGCAATCGGCGTCACACGGGTTCCGTCGGTGCGGCGCCTGACGCACACGCTGCCCGACGGCCGCATCGTCAGCGCTCTGCGGTACGGCGATGCGCCGCCTCTGGTGACCCTGCTGCACGGCGCGGGCCTGAACGCGCATACCTGGGACACGACGGTCCTCGCCCTCGACCGCCCCGCGCTGGCCGTGGACCTGCCCGGGCACGGCGACTCGTCCTGGCGGGACGATGCCGCCTACACCGGCCGCGTGATCGCCGCGGACATCGCCGACGCCGTCGCGGCATGGACCGACACCCCGCAGGTGCTCGTCGGGCAATCCCTCGGCGGGCTGACCGCGGCGGCGCTCGCTGCCGCCCGCCCCGAGCTGGCCCGGGAGCTCGTCGTCGTCGACATCACGCCGGGACTCGATCCTGCGGGTGGGGCGCAGCAGATCCGGCGCTTCTTCGCGGGCCCGCGCGACTGGGCGAGCCTCGACGAGCTCGTCGACCGCGCGCTCGCCTTCGGCCTCGGCGGAACGCGCGAGGCGGCGACGCGCGGCGTCTTCCTCAACTCGCGCGTGCGCGCGGACGGGCGTGTCGAATGGAAGCACCATTTCGCACACCTCGCCCACGCAGCGAGCGAGGCACCCACCTCACCCGCTCCGGCCGGGCCCGACGCGCTCGGCGCCGTACTCGCCGCATCCGGCTGGGACGATCTCGCACAGGTCTCGGTGCCGATCACCCTCATCCGCGGCGAGCGCGGCTACCTCACGCCCGCGGACACCGAAGAGTTCCGCCGGCGCGTGCCCGCGGCATCCGTCATCGACGTTCCCGCCGGACACAACGTGCAGGAGGATCTGCCCGCCCAGCTGGGTGCGTTCCTCTCCGACGTCGTCGACGTGGCCGACCTGGCCACCGGCGCGATCGACATCGACGGCATCCGCTCGTGACGTCCGATGTCCTCGGGAAGAGCCACGGACTCTAGGCTGTTACCCGCACCCGAGTCGGCAGACCGGCACGCCGCAGCACACAGCGCGCCCCTGCCCCCGCGAAAGGACTGTCCCCCCACATGCTCCGCCGTACCACCCTCGCCGCCGCCGCGCTCCTCGCCGCCGGGGCGCTGCTGCTGTCCGCCTGCACGGGTGAGACGTCGCCGACGCCGACCGCCACCGACATCACCCCCGACCCCGACGCGTCGGTCGCCATCCGCCTCGTGCTCGAACCCGGCAACCTCGACATCCGTGAGACGGCGGGGGCGGCACTCGACCAGATCCTGATCGACAACGTCTACCAGGGTCTCGTGTCGCGCACGCCCGAGCAGGACATCGTTCCGGCGCTCGCGAGCGAGTACACCGTCTCGCCAGACGGGCTCACGTACACGTTCACGCTGCGCGAGGGCGTCACCTTCCAGGACGGACAGGAGCTCACCCCGGAGGACGTCGTCTGGTCGCTGACGCAGGTGAAGGAGAACGCCGCCTACCGCGACTCTGCACGTCTCGCCGGCGTCGACACCATCACCGCCGACGGTCAGGTCATCACGCTGACCCTCGCCGCCCCGGATTCCACCCTCCTGTGGAACCTCACCGGCCGCGCCGGTCTGATCCTGAAGAAGGATGACAAGACCGATCGCAAGACGGCGGCGAACGGCACCGGTCCGTACGCGCTGACCAGTTGGAAGCAGGGCGACAGCATCACGCTCACGCGCAACGAGGACTACTGGGGCGACAAGGCCCAGGTCGCCGAGGTCGTGTTCGACTACATCCCCGACAACCAGGCGGCACTCAACGCCGCCCTCGCCGGAGAGGTCGATGTGCTCACCGGCTTCGACGCGAATCTGAAGGAACAGGTCGAGGCGAACGGAGACTTCTCGCTCGTCGTCGGCGCGTCCACCGACAAGGGCACGCTTGCGATGAACGCGTCGAGCGGCCCGCTGGCCGACAAGCGCGTCCGCCAGGCGATCCGCCAGGCCATCGACAAGGATGCCATCGTGGCCGCGCTCGGCGCCGGTCAGACGCAGTACGGACCGATTCCCGAGCTCGACCCCGGATACGAGGACCTCTCGGAGGTGGCCCCGTTCGATCCGGATGCCGCCCGCTCGCTCCTGGCCGAAGCCGGTGCCGAGGACATCGATCTCACCCTCACCCTCTACAGCGGCTACGGCACGACCGTGTCGCAGATCCTCGTCTCGAACCTGCGCGACGTCGGCATCACCCTGACGGTGAACCCGGTGGAGTTCTCGACGTGGCTCAACGACGTGTACATCAACCACGACTACGAACTGAGCTTCGTGCTGCACACCGAGGCGCGCGACTTCGAGAACTGGGCCAACCCCGACTACTACTTCGGCTACGACAACCCGGAGGTGCAGCGCCTGTACGCTGAGTCGGTCGCCGCCACCGACGCCGACGCCGCCGCCGACCTGCTCGCGCAGGCCGCCCGTATCGTCTCCGAGGACATGGCCGCCGATTGGCTGTACAACGGCGCATCGGTGCTCGCGGTCGGCACGAACATCGCCGGCGTGCCCTCCATCAACGTCAACGAGCGCCTCAATCTCGCCGAGCTGGCCAAGAGCACGGAGTGATCCGCTACGCACTGACGCGAGGGGCCCTGCTGGTGCTGGGCCTGTTCGTCGCCAGTGCGCTCATCTTCCTGACCCTGCGCGTGCTCCCCGGCGATGTCGCGCAACTCATCGCCGGGGTGAACGCCACACCGGACCAGCTCGCCGCCATTCGCGAGCGGCTGGGGCTGGACCAGCCGCTGCTCGCGCAGTACTTGTCGTGGCTGGGGGGCATCGTCACCGGCGATCTGGGCGTCTCACAGCTGACCGGCACACCGGTGATCGACGAGCTGGTGGAGAAGGCTGAGGTCACGATCCCGCTCGGGCTGATGGCCATGGCCGTGGCGATGGTCATCGCGCTGCCGCTGGGGGTGCTCTCTGCGATGCGGCGTGGCCGGCCGGACGGCACCGCGCTCAGCGTCGGCGCACAGGCGCTCGCTGCCGTGCCGGTGGTCTGGGCCGGGATGATGCTGGTGATCGTCTTCGCCGTGTGGCTCGGCTGGCTCCCTGCCCAGGGCTTTCCGCGTGGCGGATGGGACCAGCCGGGGCTCGCGCTGCGCTCGCTCCTGCTGCCGGCGATCACGATCGGGGTCATCGAGGGGGCGATGCTGTTGCGGTTCGTCCGTTCCGCCACGCTCCAGGCGGTGGGACAGGACTACGTGCGCACGGCCGCGGCCAAGGGCCTCACCCGCAACCAGGCGCTCGTCCGGCACGGCCTGCCGAACATGGGCCTGTCGATCATCACGGTCCTCGGACTCCAGGTCGCCGGCATCATCGTGGGTGCCGTCGTGATCGAACAGCTGTTCGGCCTGCCCGGGATCGGCCGCATGCTCGTGGCCGATGTCGGCAACCGCGACCTGCCCAAGGTGCAGGGCGAGCTGCTCGTGCTCACCGGCTTCGTGCTCGTCGTCGGTTTCGTCGTCGATCTCGTACACCGGGTGCTCGACCCCCGACAGCGGGAGGCGGAATGACCCTTCGACGGAGCTCAGGGACCGCCCTTCGACGGAGCTCAGGGACCGCCCTTCGACAGGCTCAGGGACCGGGCGGCGGGCAGGGGT
>Ga0180219_1001872_pt1 | contig 12962 bp, 7 predicted proteins | sample eDN3rd30CBELigMG_FD_151338 | JGI IMG/M metagenome (GOLD analysis project Ga0180219, IMG submission 151338) | Enriched Miracle-Growth compost microbial communities from Emeryville, California, USA - eDNA 3rd pass 30_C BE-Lig MG (version 2)... ...
CTGATCGATGATCGACGAGCTGCTGGAATTTTCCCGCAGCGACCTGCAGCAACTGGAATTGCTCCTGGCGCCCGGCTAGTTCCACGGCTGCGGGAAATCGAGGACGAAGGGCGCTTTATTAAATTCGTCGTGGAACGCTTGGACGCCGACGAGAGCGGCATGAAAGACGCAAGAGCGGCTCAACGACCATTCAGCCCGGAATGGTTGTTGCTGGTAGAAGTCGATAGTCAGGCATTGCCTTTGTGGCAAGAAGAAGCGAAAGAGCTTGCGAGGAGGAGACCTTGCCAGGATTGGCTCAGGATTCCATGAACAGATATTTAATTTAACTTATGGGCGATGTATTCCGTTCATGAACGTCCTCGCCATAAGCACCACTGACCATGCGGCTCCGCGATAGCTTCCGATGTTCATAGCTCCACGTTCATGAGAAGCTCATGCAAAGAAGCCGCCCTCTGCACGCAACGATTCCGTTGGCTGAGCTGAAAGGACGCGGGGGCTGAGGAGATGCAGGTTTGTACTGGTTAGGGCCATTTCAGTACTCATCCAAACAAGAGCTGCTTGATAGGCTCAAGGTCTTCGTGGCCACCGCACCGGTTGGCAGGGTTTCGCACAACATTGCCATCCAAAAGCTTCATCTACTCATTGCGCTACATCCAGACGCAGAGCGGAAGATTGGGTCAGGCATTGACCATTTCAAAGTCAAGCGGAATGTGTTAGGCGCAGGCCAGGGACTTTGGCTCGTTCGCAGCGACGGCACAGAAGAGTCGTTCTCCTACAAGCTCTGTATCAGCGGTGTACGCCAATCATCCTACGGGAAAGTCTGCGAGGCGCTTAGGTTCTCGGTTCGTTCACAGTTAATAGCGTTTCGAGAGACGCTGACGCTACCCGCTAAATGTGCGATCAGCGGCGAGGACATCGTGCATCGTAGTGATCTACATATAGATCACAAGATTCCGTTCTGGCGGCTGCTGCAGGCCTTCTCGGAGATTCATGGAATTGACCTATCCATGCTTGATACGGTCGGAAGCGGGGAGGCATTGGCCTTGGTTGATCGGGAGATTAGCGAGGCCTTTCAAGCATTCCACATGACCCATGCTGAACTCCAACCATCCAGCAAAACCGCGAATGCCCTGAAAGGAGGAAGGCTTTAGTTTCCTGGTGACCGCGAGGATGGCTTTTGCTGAGTAAGGCCAGTACAAACGCTTTCTCACCTAGCTTTGGTTTTTCAGCGTCTTGCCGTGTAGGAACACCTTTTGCGCGGAGGTAGGCCACGCCTCTCCGTGGGCTATAGCGCGTTCGTCGCATTCTGGGATGGCGCTGCGCTATCATTACTGCCTGCTGTACAGATACGTAGCGTTGGCTGTGGATTAAGCAATGATCATTGGGGCGGTTCTCCCGAGCAGCCTTTCAGTGGCACAGGAGAAAGGGATGTTTCGCCGTCTGACTCAATTTTATTTTTCGAAATGCGATCACGTCAGTTCTCTCCTAAATCATGCTATGGGTCAGTACAGACGTTACAGAAAGGCTAGCGCCAAAGCAGTGGCCGCTGCGCGTGAATATCTAGCTACAGCCAGCAATACAAATGTCTTTGAGCCATTGACTCCTGTCCTTTTGGATATGGATCGCTCACAGCGCTACGAGAGCGAACTACTGAATGCACTGAGCAACGACCAAATTCGCAATATTGCGATTACTGGCGAGTACGGTGCCGGAAAGAGCAGTGTCATTCGCACATTTGTCGATCGTCATCCTGAACTCACCTATGCATTTGTATCGCTGGCCGCCTTCGGAAAGGACCTGAATAAGGATAGAGTGGGGAGCCTGACTGATTTTCCTGTCGCTCCCGCTGAATCCAGTCCAATCGCTACAGACCCAAAAGGTGCAGAGAAAAAAGCCGATTCGGATATCTTGACCCGCATTGAGGAAACCATCGTTCAGCAACTGCTGTACGCGGTACCGTCAGAAGAATTACCGAAGAGTCGATTGAAGCGAATAATCCAAGCACCGTCGTCCATCATATGGGGGCGTACAGTTTTCTACGTTCTGATGATCGCAAGCGTACTGCGACTTTATGTCCCAACAATCGAGAAGCTACCGAAAGTCGACCCGGCGTGGTTGGTCGAATGGCTTCTATGGATCCCCGGGGTGGCGGCTGTTCTGGTATTGGGGCTTGGTGGTATCTACATGCTGTTCTCGGTGTTGAAGCTATTGTCTCTGTTTAGCATTGACGGCTTCACTATCAAGGGCGGAAAACTAGAAGCAACTCACCACGGCTCTGTGCTGCACAAAAATATTGATGAAATAATCTACTGCTTTGAACGTAGCCAAATCGATATCGTAGTTATAGAGGATCTCGACAGGTTTGGCATTCATGACGTATTCACGCGTCTGCGTGAAATAAATTTTATCATCAAGCAGTCGCCACAAATTAAACGACCGATTTACTTTATCTATGCGATCCGGGATGAGCTATTCGCCGTGGGGGAGAAAACGAAATTTTTCGACCTGATCATTCCCGTAATCCCGGTGATCAACTCCGAGAACTCTCGCGAGAAAATGATGAAAATGCTTCGTGAGCGAGATCTTAATGGGGTTCCGCTGGATGCCGGGCTTAATGAAACGTTGGTCGAAACTGTTTGTTACTACATCGATGACATGCGGTTAATCAAAAACATCGTCAACGAATTTGACATGTTCTCCAGCATCCTTGGCGCTGGCTCCGGATTAAAGCTTGACCCGAATAAACTATTTGCGATCATCACGATTCGTAATTTGCATCCAGCTGAATACGCTGACTTAGTAAAGAGACGTGGAGCCATTTACGAGGCCATTCAGGGTTTCAGTGAGTGGCGGCTCCAGCAGTCCAAACAGGCTGAAGTTTCCTACCAGGCGCTGCGGGGAATGCGGGAGATGCGCATACAGGAAATCGCCTCGAGCGTGTCTGAGCTCCGCGCGTATGTTTGGCTCGAACTTATGAAGAGATCTGGAATTAATGGCGCAACGCATGTTCATGTGCGAAATGGCGGTCAATTTACCTTGGGTCAATTCATTGATGATAATATTTTTATGTCAATGTTTGCTCAAGATGCTTATCTAACAATGGTCATCACTGATGGCTACAGAAATATTCAGCAGTCTCCAACGTCTATTAGTTCGAAGGAGCTACTGGCATCGACGTCGTACCAAAAAAGGCATGATCTACTCCAGCGGTCGCTAGTGGATATTGATGATGAAATGACTAGGCTGCGAGCTGAGGCTAGCCGCATTAACCACCAAACCTTTCGAGCTGCTGTCAAAGGAGCTTACGGTGATGTGGTTTCGCAAAATCTTCAAGGTTTGGATGTCGTCATTTATTTGATGCGCCACGAATACTTCGATACTGACTACACGGATTACTTCGGATATTTCTATGAGGGATCTCTCACATCTGATGACAAGAACCTGATTCTTGAGCTTAGACGTGGCGTCTCCGTAGACGTCGAGACCGTGATCAGTGCCCCGAAAAAGATAGTGGAAAAGTTGGATGCGGATGATCTGAATGATGGCAGAGGCATTATCGTCGCGCTGATCGAATACCTTTCTGATTGTCCCTACAATGATCCGGGTATTAGCCCTGAGCACAACAAACTCGCGACTATCCTGAGGGCTGGGCTTGACGGGCATCTGAATAGGATGGCGCAGGCGGCTGAATCGTTGATATCAACTGCAGCATCGCTGAAGTTTATTAAAGCTGTTTTCTCTTTAGAGCCAGGCTTGCTTCGGGCCTTGCTGAATGCTGAGCGATTCGAATCAACGGTATCAAGGCAATTATTGATAAGTGCAATCTTGGATGCATTAGATGTTGCCCAGCTAAGGCAGCTTAATTCTATGCCGGGCAATGAGATCTATGATGCCATCGCGAGCCTAGAAGATGTCTCACGTTTGACGCCAGGAATTGAAGCAGGACGTAACGGTTGGCCTTGGCTGAGAGAGATGCCAATACGTTTCTCAGCTCTGAATGACAGCATTGCAAACGAAGATCTCAAGAAATTGATCAAGTGGGGGTGCGTTGAGGTAAACCTAAGGATGCTGGCGCTGGTTTGCCAAAAAGCCGAATTGGTAAAACGAAATAAGTCTGAGCCCAGTCTGGACCTGATCTCATATCGTCGACTGAAGACGTTGGAGATTGATTGCCTGGATGATCTCCTGCTGGCATCTCCAGGAGAATTTGCAAATACGCTTTTAGCTCAAGTTGGAGTTCTGGACGAATCTTCAGCCTCCTTTTGCGAACTGCTACACGCCATTTTGGAAGAGTCAGATGACTCAGACACCGTGGCTCAGCTATTTGATCGAACGACATGCACCTTCGACCGACTTGAAGACACAACCCCATCGTTGTGGGCGAAAATTCTGCTGTCTGATCGGGTGACGATAAAGGCCGCTGCGGTTTGGGCGTTCTTTCAGGACATACTCGCACCTGCTTTGGAAGATAAAGGTTGCGAAGCCTCGGATATGGAGGCGTTCGCAAGCTTTGTCCAGCGCCATGCACAGGAACTCCGAGGTGATCTTTGGGATTCCCACACCTCAATGCATCCTGAACTACAAAAATACCTACTCGGTGTGACAGGGGTGTCGAACGAAGCGATTGAATTACTCTTCGAGAATCTAGTCTTGAACGATCTCGAGATCCTCAAAGGAGCGCAGTCAACGGAGCGCTGGGAGATGCTTGCAAGTGCGCCGTTTCTGCCATATAGCCATGAGATCCGGGAATTCATCAAGTCGTTCCATGTTCATTTGGAAGCTCCGTATATCGCGACACATTGGATGCAAGCACGCGATCAAGTTGATCTATCTCAAATATCGATCGACTTGGCGTTGCCACTCAGCCAAAGCGGCGCGCTTGAGTTGAATGAAAAAATCCGAATGTGGGCGGTATTACCGATTGAAGCCATCGAGGCCAATTACTTGGCCATCAAAGAGGTCGCTAAAATCTGCAGCCTCGCAAATCGACACTCGACAAGTTTTCCTCAGGATTTTATTCTCGTACTCAAGAAGTTCGCATGTGACGAGAGGTTGACCTCAGCTGAGCGCTCTGAAATGCTGATCCAATGCTTACCATCTTGCAGTTGGGCTGAATCAGCGTCCATTCTTGGTATGCTAGGTGATGAAGGCTTCACTAAGCTTTCACCGCATGTCAAAAAAATTGAGGTGCCATACACCGATCTCAACATAAGGCTGGTCAACGCACTTCGAACGAAGGGTTTCGTTCAGACTGTAACGGAGAAAGGAGATGTCATCAGCGCGACTACTAAACCTAAAGGCATGATTTAAATCCGGTTCCGTTAGACCTCCATGGTTGGGATGGCGACGTTGAAATTGATGTAGCTAGTAACTTGCATGGGCACGATGCCGCTCGGCAGCTGAGGACAGAGAGTGGCCTTTGCCTAGCAGCAGGTATTTATCGTGTGAAACAGCCAAGGAGCACGTGATGAGTCAACTGGTGTGTACCGATTGCCTCACCGAGGGCTATCTGCAGGATAAGGCCGCAGGCAATGATGCTGGGGAATGCGATTACTGTGCCCGAGAGCTTCCAGTCATGGATATGGAAGAATTGGTTGAGCTTTGCGATGCGGCAATCCAAGCCTCGTTCCAACCTATCCAGCAGCCGGACTCAGTAATTCATCACGGCTACCCTCCAATCGGCGAAAGTCTGTACGACGTGCTGGAGCGGATACTGGGTGCCAATCAGACGCTTCTTTCGGATATCCATGAGCGGTTGCTCGATTCGTGGAGCTACCACGGTGCTGAGGACGACCCCTATTTTGTCGAAGAGACTGAAGCCTCGTCCGAATTAACGACGGGCTGGCGCAAAATGGAACACAGCCTGCAGTTTGAATCGCGACTGGCAAATCCCATGGTCGGGAAGATCCTGGCGATGGTTTTCGACGGCATTGAAGATTTGCGTTCGAAGGACAATCGATCAGCAATCGTCGAGGTGGGTCAGGGAAAGCAGATCACATCATTCCAGCGGGGGCGGGTGTTTCAGGACGACAAGACAATGGAGGAAGCCCTGAAACACCCCGAAAAGTATCTGGGTCCGGTACCCAGAGGTAAGGGGGCCCCTGGTCGAATGAATGCCAAAGGGATCTCGGTTTTCTACGGTGCAACAGATGACCATACGGCAATTGCCGAAGTGCGTCCTCCCGTTGGCAGTATGGTTGTCACCGCACGTTTCGACGTCATTCGGCCTTTGCGGCTTCTCAACTTGCACGATCTGGCTTCAATGCGTCCGCACCGTGAGCTGAGCTATTTCGATCCAGTTCGCAAGAGCCTTTCTGAGCGCTGCGCTTTTCTCAAAGCCTTACAACGGCAGCTAACTATGCCGGTTATGCCTGATTGGGCAGAAAGCGGATACCTGATCACCCAAGCGATTGCCGACTACCTCGCAACTCATGATCAGCTGAATCTCGATGGGATCTTATTCCCTTCTGTACAGGTGGCCCAGGATGCTTCGCCGGGCCAAAACGTGATTCTTTTCCATAAAGCCAGTGGGGTGGAGCGAGTCAAAGCTGCGGATGAGGCAGAGCATGTGAGCCTCTATGAGCCTGATGAGGATAGATGGATCTACTACCCCGAAATGTGGGAAGCTGAACCTAAATCCGATGATGAAAACTCCCAGTATTTGCTTTTGGTGCCGCCCCCCGAACCAAGCCTGCGGCTAGCGCGAGATTGCATCGTGATTCACAAAGTCCAAGGTGTGCGCTTTAGTACTGAGGCCGATCCCGTTCGTTATGTTCCTTGGTCGAAGGACAGGAAATACCATGGATTTAGATAGGGTGGCTGCCCGGTAATAGCAAAGCGGCGCCACATTGAAATACCGCACTCTCAGTGCATATTCCGCGGAGAACCGCCTGAGGCATTCATGTTGGCGGGGCGTGCGGTACCCAAATTTTTTCGGCCGCACTACGTCGACACCCACGCGCGCATTTCGCCCGCTGTTGGAAGCAGTGCTCAGGCTACCTGACGGAGACTTGAAGCAACGCGTCGATGAATCGCGTAGCTCACACAGGTTTTTCATGGCATATAGCTAGCACATCCAGGGAGGGAAAGTGTCGGCCAGGCTGGCAACCCTCTGAATCAGGTGAGGGTAGCGCTTTGTTCCTTTCAGCTTTGAAAATCGAAAATTTCCGCCAGTTTGGCAATGGTGGCCATGCGTTGAACATCCAGTTCAACAAAGGCGTCACTGCTCTCGTTGGTGAAAATGATGCCGGTAAAACCGCCATCATTGATGCGATCCGTTACGTTTTACAAACCCGGGATGCTGAATATATTCGCCTGCAGATTGAGGACTTCCACATTGCCAAAGATGGCACTCAAGCGGAAACCATCACCCTCAGATGCACCCTGGAAGGACTGAGCCTTGCGGAACTCGGTGCTTTCGCTGAGTACGTGACCTACAAAGACGGCGTGGGTCGGCTGTACGTTCACTGGTCAGCTCGCCGCGTCGTCGCATCCGCCTCAACCCGCAAATGGGTCGATATCTCGGTTCGTTCGGGTGAGAACGGAGATGGCCCGTCTTTCGACATAGGTGTACGGCAACTACTGGCCACCGCATACCTGAAACCTCTGCGCGATGCGGAGCGGGAAATGTCCCCGGGCAGAAACTCAAGGCTTTCCCAAGTCCTGAGTAGTTTCCCCAATATTGATGCCGGCAGCTCCTTCGACCCTGCCTTACTCCCGGCTGATCTCGCTGGTGCCGAGGCTTTGAGTATTGCCGGCATGGGCGACTTTCTTCGCCACCTAGTGAACAGTCACAGCGCCATTGTCTCCGCTCAGAAAGAGATCAACGAGACTTACCTGCGACCGCTATCACTTGCCGGCCAGCCCCTCACGAGCCGCATCGGTTTCGGCGAGGCCGGAACGGACCCCGCCAAGCTGAAACAAATTTTGGAGCGCCTGGAGCTGGGGTTACTGGATCACACCACAGGTGAAGCCCGTGGAGTTTACGGGCTAGGCTCCAACAATGTGTTGTTCATGGCCTGCGAACTGCTGCTGCTCGGTAAAGAGCCTGATGGGCTACCGCTGCTCCTTATCGAGGAGCCCGAAGCGCACCTGCACCCACAGCGCCAGCTCCAATTGATGGAATTTCTTGAGGCCGCGGCCCAGCCATCCACAGACTTAAGGCCGGTTCAAATCATCCTGACCACGCACAGCCCTAGCCTGAGCTCGAAAATCCCCCTGCAGAACCTGGTATTGATGCAGAGGCAGCAGGCCTTCTCGCTAGCGGAGAACAAGACCTGCTTGGCAGCTGATGATTATCGCTTCCTCAGTCGTTTCCTTGACGTCACCAAGGCGGGCCTTTTTTTCGCAAAGGGTTTGCTTGTCGTAGAAGGCGATGCGGAAGCCATTCTGCTGCCTTCGCTTGCTCGGCGGTTGGGCCTGGACCTCACCAAACACGGCGTATCGATCATCAATGTGGGCGGTGTGGGGCTGCGGCGCTACTCAAAAATCCTGCAGCGCAAAGATACGTCGGAAGGCGAGATCACCGTGCCTACGGCATGCATCACAGACATGGACGTGATGCCGGACTGCGCGCCCGAGATTCTGAGCCTGAAAGGAGTGAAAGGGGCGGTCTGGCCAGACAAAGCCGACCGGCGCTGGCGCGCCGTGAAAGACTTTGGTGCTACCTCGTCCGACATTGAAAGAGGCCTCAAAGAGCATCGCGACAATCGAGCCGAGAGTGATGGGCAATGTGTGCGCACGTTCGTTGCCGATCACTGGACGCTCGAATACGACCTAGCGTTCAAAGGGCTCTCGAAGGAAGTCCATCATGCCGCTTACCTGGCCATCAATGAAGACAAGATCGACGAAGGCAAGGAAACCAAGACCAGCGTGTTGAAGAAGGCGCAGACGGCCTTCGAGAAGATTCAGACGGCCCATGCTACCGAAGAAGCTCGGTGCTCCGCGATCTACAAGCTGTTCAAAAGGGCATCCAAAGCGATTGCAGCCCAGCACCTGATCGACTTGATCGACCAGCGCTTCGATGACCGCTCCCTTGATGCTACAACGCTGCGGGGGCTGCTGCCCGCCTACGTTGTCCATGCGATTGAATATGCGACGCGGGGGGCAGCACTGACCAACACCAGCCCGGCTCACCCCACTATGGTACCCGCCGCACCGAATCCAGGATCTGCTGATTCGGTGAAAGAGGTCGCCAAATGACGTTCAGCCAACTGGTTGCCCCCATCACTGACGCCGATGTGGACTGGGTCATTGGGCTGATGGGGCTGGAAGTGCTGGACGAGCCCCGTCGTAATTTCTTGAAGTCCATGGATACCGTAGATGTGGCGGCATGTCCTGGTAGCGGAAAAACGACCCTAGTCGTCGCCAAGCTTGCCATCCTGGCCCGCCACTGGAAGAGCCGCGTGCAGGGGATCTGCGTGCTATCGCACACCAATGCAGCGCGAGAAGAGATCGAGAAGCGCCTCGGCGGCACCGAGGTGGGGCAACGGCTGCTGCGCTTCCCTCACTATATCGACACCATCCATGGCTTCACCGGCCGATTCCTTGCTTCGCCATGGTTACGCTCGAAAGGGATTGCGCTTCAAGCCATTGACGATGAGGCCACGCACAAAGCACGCCGAAGGGAACTGACGTACAAAGAGCATTTAGGTGCGCAAGTCGCCTTCGAGAAAAAATTCAAAAGTCTTTACAGCTTGCGGATCCGATCTGTCGATTTCAACCTACCACTTGGCGATGAAGATATTGGTTTTGCGCCACACACAGATACCTACAAGAGTGTGGTGAAATCGCTCAGCGGCGCAGCCAAGGCAGGCTACTTCTGCTTCGACGAGGTATTTGTGCTGGGCCACGCCTTACTCGATCAGGAGGCGAGCGTCGGCGCCGCACTACGTCTGCGCTTCCCATGTGTCCTGATCGATGAGATGCAGGACACTCAACCTGAACAGGCGGATGTGCTTCAGCGCGTTTTTCCCCACGATGATCCAGACGTCCGTGTCATTCGCGTCGGCGATCCCAACCAAGAAATCTTCGAGAAGAACAGGCCATTGCGGGACCCCTTCCCTGACCCAGAGCGTCAGTTGGAGATCGCCAGTAGCTTCCGCTTTGATCAGTCCATTGCATCGATCGCCAACCCTTTTGCGTATGCCCCTATTACAAATGGATTGATAGGGCTTCGGGCTCCGCGTGACGCAGGCAGTGTCCCTAACACAATCATCGTCTTCCCCGACGAGGATGCGACCGGGGTGCTGGATGAATTTGGAAAGCTGGTGCTGAAACATCTGCCGGCGGAATCCCGCAAGGCAGGTGTGTTCGCCGTCGGCGCCGTGCACCGGCTTGAGAACTACAAAGCGAACCAGTATCCGAAGGCTCTGGAGCATTACTGGCCATCCTACAGATCTGACACGACTAAGACGTCGTTCAATCCTCGCACGTACGCGGAAGGCGCCCACATTGCTCGTCGGTACGCGATGCGCGAATCCACAGCCTCTTCAGCCGTCGAGTTGTTGGCTTCATGCCTCGCCAACCTGGGCTCATTGGCGTTTCCTGGCAGCCAGGTGAAGCTGAGAGGCCGATATCACGCCTCAGTGGAAGAGAAACTCAAAACCAAGCCAGACGCCTTCGCTCGGTACCGCGAGTGCCTCCAGCAGATTCTGTTCGTGCCGTCGGAGGTCACTGAGCAGGATTGGGTCAAGGTCATCTCTCCGAAGCTCTTGTTGCTAGCAGCCGCTCTTCATGATTCCGAGGCCGTGACAGCGGATCGCCAAAGCCACCAGTACCTTGCTTGGGAACCTGCTCCAGCAGCCACTGAAGCCGGAGAAAGCGGAGGCTCCCTAATCAACACCTACCGATTCCAGGACGGTGCCGACGGCGTCGATATTCGGATGTCATCCATTCACTCGGAAAAAGGCAAAACCCACGCTGCGACGCTGATCCTTGAGACCTTTAGGAAAACCCACTTCATTCAGAAGCTCATGCCGTGGCTTGAAGGCCAAAAAGCCGCTGCCAAGAGACCACCGGACAGCGCCAAGAAAGACATGATGCTGATGTACGTTGGGATGACCCGGCCGACCCACATGCTGTGCTTGGCCATACGGCAGGGCTCACTGGGGGAGGGGGCGGCAGGCGAGAAGCGGAGGATGGCACTCAAGGCTGCGGGGTGGTCGATTTTGGAACTGGCGGCTCAGGGATCCGTGCCATAAACACTCCACGCGTTGGCGTACGTGCGACCTCAATTCCTTCCGACATGAATGATCAAGAGCAAGGACGCAGCAGCAATGAAACCCGAGATGTCTGAGTTTTCCTACGGCTTCGCCTTCACCAACGAACTGATTACATTGCCCGGCTCTCACGTCGTAGCCGCCCCCGAATTCCCTTCGCTGCAGAAAGAGGGCAAGCCTGGTGGCGGTTACGACGTCAAGATTCCGTTCGGATCACCGCTCTTCCTCCAATTCAAGCTGAGCCATTACCTGGAGCGTACAAACTGCAAGGAATACACTTTGATGGGAGGCGCCTACTACCGTTGGCATCTTCATGCCTTACGGCACTCCGCCCAGCATGATTTGTTGCTGGAGCTTGAAAGTAAAGGCAACGAAGTCTATTACGTCGCCCCAGGCTTCCACCAAACAGCAGAACTGAACGCGCATTACCTGTCGAAGCAGATCGTCAATCGCTCGTTCGGTTTCCGCCCAGGTGATATCGGCGTCTTGCCCGATGAAAATGAGCACTACGTCGTGTTCAACAGCCTTCCCATGGCATACCGATGCTCAGACGAACCATCGCTAGTCAAAACTCAGCTGATGGCGGATCTCCTAGGAGTAGCTCAGGACCAACGTGCTACTCGGGATCTCAATGAAGCCGGGATTCGTCAAATTGGTCAGACAATCGTGGACGTGCTTCGTAAGAGCAGAACGCGTCGCTCACTCGTTGGCCACAAGTCGGTCAATCCGGATGAGGTAGCGCGGGCAATCGATGACCAGCCTACGTTGAGGACGCTTGCATTTATATCTCGCACAGTTCTGGACTCTGAACTGCTCATCTTAAGGAACGAGCCAACGGTCAAGCGCATCAGCCGTAGGCGGGGGTGAGTGGGTTTTGGGGGCGGATTCGGTGGTGGCCCGCAAACGGTGCGTGCCGCAGTGGTGTTGCATCAGGAATCGGCCAAGGTGTTGCATACACTTTGTTATACACCTCATCCCTCTGGTCTCAGCATTGATAGATGACGCGTCTGTCAATCCATTGGCCGCTCATTTGCACGGCGTCATCGCCGTCGACGTATCGACGCCCACTCTCAACGAGGAATTGGTAGCGAAGCCAAACGGCGTAGCCGTCCAGCACGGCCAGGATAGACTCAAAGCGGCACGCCAGGATGGCCTCATCGATACTGAGGCTGCGGCTCTCCGCATAGATATAGAACGCCTGGATAGCTCTCAGGTGCGCTGCAGCGGTGTTATAGGCACGGTACTTGAGTTTGAGTTGGACATAGAGAAACGGAACGAGCACCGGTAACGGCGCAGCAGCGCCATCCTGCACCAGCAGTGGCATTCGACTGCCTGCAGACAGGCGACACTGAATCAGTTTCATCGCAGGTCCCCATGAACAACTGAACATAGCCCGTTAGCAAGCATGGACGTGGAATGGGGGTGGGTCGAATCAAGAGCTTGTAAAGCTCATGAACATTATGAACATTATGAACATGGCTTATCGTTTAACATAATATACATTATGCGAAGTCATGGATAAGCGCAGCTGCAGATGGCCCCTGCAGAATTCACCAGGGAAAACCGCTCGTTTGCCCGTCTCGGCATCTTTCCTGAGTCGATCCGTCGATCTGCCTTGGCAGCTCCGCTCGATCGGCATTCATGTCCGCACCTGGCCTCGCTCCCGGTTACGAACCGACTTCGTATTCCCAGTCCGCCAATCTGAAGCTCGATCTCTGCGGAACTCAGGCGACGGCTCGAAAG
>Ga0180219_1001873_pt1 | contig 12960 bp, 11 predicted proteins | sample eDN3rd30CBELigMG_FD_151338 | JGI IMG/M metagenome (GOLD analysis project Ga0180219, IMG submission 151338) | Enriched Miracle-Growth compost microbial communities from Emeryville, California, USA - eDNA 3rd pass 30_C BE-Lig MG (version 2)... ...
CCGTCAATGTCGGAAAGCAGGATCAGAAGATCCGCGCCCATCATGGTCGCCACGCGAGCGGCCAGACGGTCATTGTCGCCATAGCGAATTTCTGTTGTCGCCACGGTGTCATTCTCATTGATGACCGGCACGGCCTTCAGCTTCAAAAGCGTCTCGATGGTCGCGCGCGCATTGAGATAGCGGCGACGCTCTTCAGTATCGGAAAGCGTCACCAGAATCTGGCCCGACTTGATGCCATGGCCGCCGAGCACGTCGGCATAGGCCTTGGCGAGCGCGATCTGACCGGCAGCGGCTGCGGCCTGACTTTCTTCAAGCTTCAGCGCTTTCTTCGGCAGGCCAAGCACGGTGCGCCCCAGCGCGATCGCGCCCGACGACACCACCAGCACCTCGACGCCTGCGTGATGGAGGGCGGCAATGTCCTGTCCCAGGCTTTCCAGCCAGTCGCGCTTCAGCCCCTTGGCGCGATCCACCAGAAGGGCGGACCCAATTTTTACAACAATGCGGCGATAGTCTTTCAATTGCTTCAGCATGCTCTCATTCCTCTCGCCGCATTCAGCCTTATTCTTCGACTTGCGCCGTTCCGGCTTCCTGCGCGCGACTTGCATCGATGACAGCCCCAAGCTGGCGGAGCGCATCGTTCAGGCCTTCATGGCTGACAGCGGAAAGCAGCAGCGGATCGCGCCCGCAGGCTTTCTTCAGCGCCTTGGCCTTGGCCTTGCGCGCGTCGGGATCGAGCGTATCGATCTGCGACAGCGCGACGATTTCCGTCTTGTCAGCGAGACCATGCTCATAGGCTTCAAGCTCGCCGCGAATGACTTTATAGGCCTTCGCCACGTCTTCTTCCTGCGCCGACACCAGATGCAACAGAACCCGTGTGCGCTCGACATGGCCGAGGAAACGGTCGCCAAGGCCCACGCCTTCGCTGGCGCCTTCGATCAGACCCGGAATATCCGCGATCACGAATTCACGTGCATCCACGCGCGCAACACCAAGATTTGGGTGAAGCGTGGTAAATGGATAGTCCGCAATCTTCGGCTTGGCTGCTGTCACACTGGCCAGGAAGGTGGATTTGCCTGCATTGGGCAGACCGACCAGACCGGCATCGGCGATCAGCTTCAGACGCAGCCAGATGGTGCGCTCGATGCCTTCCTGTCCGGGATTGGCGCGGCGCGGCGCGCGATTGGTCGAAGTCGTGAAATGCAGATTGCCGAAACCGCCATTACCGCCCTTGGCCAGACGATAGCGCTGGCCGACTTCGGTGATATCGCAGATCAGCGTTTCATCATCTTCTTCAAAAACCTGTGTCCCCACCGGGACTTTGAGAACGACATCGTCACCCTTGCCGCCGGTCATGTTGCGGCCCATGCCATGCATGCCGGTCTTGGCCCGAAAATGCTGCTGATAGCGATAATCGATCAGCGTGTTGAGACCGTCCACGCCTTCAACCCAGACATTACCGCCCCGGCCGCCGTCGCCGCCATCGGGACCGCCGAATTCAAGAAATTTCTCGCGGCGAAACGATACGGCCCCTGCCCCGCCGTCGCCGGAGCGGATATAGATCTTGGCCTGATCGAGAAATTTCATTGAACCTTACCTCTTGCGGCGCATTCACGCCTTAAACCCGGGCCCGCGCAACCTATTGCGCGAGCCAAATTGCAATTACAGCAAAACCCGTTTCCTGCAAACAGTTGCAGTAGCCGGATTTCATCCGATTTTGTCTTTCCAGACCGCATCGCTGAAGTCGATATAGAGCAGTTCCTGATCCAGATACTGCCCCTGCACAAAAAGCGACTTCGGCTCAGTCCCATAGGTCTTGAAGCCGAGCGCCTCATAAATCCGCTTTGCCGGTTCGTTCGTCGCCACCACCTTGGCGTCGAGAACGATGACATGCGCCGCAGCATGTTCGATAACTTTTTGAACCAGAGCCTTGCCCAGTTCCAGTCCACGCGCTTCCGGCGCCACATAGACGCCCCAGAGCGTTCCGCGATGACGTTCGGACTTGCGTTCATGACGAAACACGCCTGCCGTTCCCAGCAGATTTTCACCGTCGAAAGCACCGAAGATGATATTGCCATTCACCTGTTCCAGACGGCGCGCAAACACGCTGTCGGAATAGGCATTTTCTTCCTCAAAACTCGAACCAAAGGCCAGTGGCGCGCGGCTCAGTGCGCTCAGTCTGATGGCGCGATAGCGATGCAGATCGCCCTTATCCAGGGCGCGCAGCACGATCTTTTCTGGCGCGCTTCCATGATTATCATTCATTTCGCTCTCCGATAATTGCGGACCCTGCGGACAAGGCCGCAGGGCCTCATTATCTTATGACTGCCAGCTTCTCAGGCCGATCCAGGTGCGCCGGTCGAGAACATAGCGTTCGACCGGAACGTTTCCGGCGGCAAGCGTATCCGACATGCCCATGCTGCTGAACTGGAAGCCGCACTTGTGAATCACACGGCGCGATCCGTTGTTGGTCGCCCGGCAGGAAATATGCAGCCGGTTGACGGCCGTTGCCCGGAACACCAGATCAATCAGCGAATGAGCGGCCTCAGTTGCAAAGCCGTGCCCCCAATAGGGTTCGCCCAGCCAGTAGCCGATCTCCAGCCCGTCGCCATGTTTATTCGCATGGATGCCGCAACAGCCCATAAAGATGCCGGTCTCAGCTTGTGTAATGGCGTAGATGCAATTGCCCATCTCGCCTTTTCGCACGCGATCAACAAAATCGACGGCATTCTCACGCGTATATGGATGGGGCATGCGAGTGAGCATGCCCGAAACACGGAGATTGTTGGCGAGATAGGAAATGGCATCTACGTCTTCGACATGCGGCGGGCGCAGAACCAGCCTTTCGGTGACCAAGACGGGGCAATCTAAAACGGGAGCCAGCTCAGGCTCCAGATCAGCCGCCAGACCGGGGGAGAGATCGGCAAAACCCTCATCCCGGCTCATACAGCTTTCTGCGTAACAATCTTCTTCTAAAACGTCGACAACCATTTTTCTGTCCTCCAGATGCAAAAAGGGAAGATGGTGGTCCCATCTTCCCTTCGATCTTTTGGCTAGGCTGCCATATACACCGGGTCCGATGGGACGCCGGTGGTTTTAAGAGGCCCGGCTTACTCTGCTGCTTCCGCGATCGGGTTTACCGATACGTACGTGCGGCCGTTGGCTTTCGTACGGAAAGATACGGAACCGTTCGTGGTTGCAAAAATCGTGTGGTCCTTGCCGAGGCCAACATTGGCGCCCGGATGCCACTTCGTGCCGCGTTGACGCACGATGATGTTGCCAGCGAGCACAGCTTCGCCGCCAAACTTCTTCACGCCAAGGCGTTTGGATTCTGAATCGCGACCGTTACGCGAGGAACCGCCAGCTTTTTTGTGTGCCATTGGTGTTCTCCTTTAATCTCTCTACTTACTCAGCCGTTTCGGCCTTGGCTGCAGCCTTCTTAGGCGCTGCCTTCTTCGGCTTTGCGGCTTCGCCTTCAGCGGCTTCTGCCTTCGGAGCCTTCTTCTCAGCGGCCTTCTTGGAAGGCTTTGCGCCGTCGGTGAGGATCTCCGAGATACGGATCGTCGTCAGTTCCTGACGATGACCGCGGGTGCGCTTCGAATTCTGACGGCGACGCTTCTTGAACGCGATGACCTTGCGGGCACGGCCCTGTTCGACGACTTCGGCGGTCACGAGAGCGCCTGCGACGACTGGTGCGCCAATGGTCGAGCCGACCATCAGAACTTCTGCGAATTCTACGATGTCACCGGCTTCGCCAGCAACTTTTTCGACCTTGATCAGATCGTTTGCGGCAACGCGGTACTGCTTGCCACCGGTCTTGATGACTGCGAACATTTGTTGTCCTTTCGGTTGTTCGGTCCGGCTCTCATTTCCACGACATTAGCGCCGAAGTGATGGGCCGTCTTTTTATCAGTCGGTTAAGTGAAGGGCTTGCGCCCCTTGATTGTCGCCCCGGAAAACCCGGAAATCATCAATCAAAACAATAGGCGCGGATTGCCCCACGCCTAAGGTCTGGTGCTTATAGGTTCGGAACGTGGGAAAAGTCAAGAATTTTCACGAGAGAATGCAAATTAGGTCTTGTCTAATTGCAATCAGCCCGCTATTGAGCCGCTACACACTTAGCATTCGCTTTTGATGCTGTTTGACGGTGCGATCATATAGATCGCTTTACCGGCTTGCACAATGCGGAGAGGTGGCTGAGTGGTCGAAAGTACCGCACTCGAAATGCGGCGTGGGGGTAACTCCACCGTGGGTTCGAATCCCACCCTCTCCGCCATTTTCTTCATCGAAATCCATAACCTAGCATCGCAGCAATACTTCTCTGTGCCCAATGAACCATGCTAGAAGGCAGCATGAGTGTGTTGTCATCCGTCGCCCCCATCTATAATCCGCCGCTGGAGCCCTATGTCTCCATCATTCATAGCGATGCGGATCTTCTGGTGCTGGACAAGCCAAGCGGGCTTTTGTCCGTCCCCGGTCGGCATCCCGCCCTCTCCGACAGCCTTGCCACGCGGGTGCAAAAGCAGTTTCCCCGCGCGCTGATGATCAACCGTCTGGACAAGGACACGTCCGGTCTGGTCCTGATGTCGCTGAACAAAAAAGCTCATGCTTATGTCGCAGGGCAGTTTGAGGCCCGGACCACCGAAAAATCCTATATCGCCGATGTCTGGGGACATATGGACAGCGACGAAGGTTTCATCGATCTGCCGCTGGCTATCGATCCCGACAACAAACCACGCCATCGTGTGGACCACGAGCATGGCAAACCGGCGCAGACACGCTGGCAGGTCTTGAGCCGCGGTGAAAACAGCACGCGCCTGCGTCTCTCTCCCCTGACTGGCCGCACGCATCAATTGCGCGTCCATATGCTGGCAATCGGCCATGTCATTCTGGGCGACGAGTTTTATGCGGACGGCGCGGCACTGGCAGCAGCCGACCGCTTGCTTCTGCATGCGGAACAGCTAGCCTTCCGCCATCCCGACGGGCGCGACGTGACATTCACCGCGCCTTGCCCGTTCTGATCCTGTGTTGAGATCATAGATGTCGCAGAAAATAGATACATCGGAGCTGGTTGTCGATTTCGTCGGCGGTGCTGTCGGTCACCGGTTTCGCTCCGGCGAAGGACGCGGGCAGGCGCTTGCCAAAGCCGTTGGCTTTACCGGCAGCGTCACACCGGAGATTGCCGATGCGACGGCGGGTCTAGGACGCGACGCATTTTTGCTCGCTTCGCTTGGCGCACACGTCACCTTGATCGAGCGCTCCGAGAAAATGCATGCATTGCTGGCGGAAGGCCTCGCGCGTGCCGCAGCAGAAGGCGGCCAATATGCTGAAACCGTGGCGCGCATGACCTTGCTGCACGGCGATTCCTGCGAGCTGTTGCCAGCATTGAAGCCACAGGTGGTGCTGGTCGATCCGATGCACCCGCCACGCGGCAACACGGCGCTCGTCAAAAAGGAAATGCGACAGATCCGCGAGATTGTGGGAACTGATCCCGATTCGGAAAAGCTGATGCAGGTGGCGCTCGAAGCAGCGCTCAATCGGGTAGTGCTGAAGTGGCCGTTGCGTGCCGAACCGATGGCGGGCTTGCGCAAGCCGTCACATCAAATCTTGGGCAAAAGCACCCGTTACGATGTATTCGTCAAAGCTAAACTTACATAAAATCTTGCCGTAAAGCCGCCAGATTTGCGGCCCCGAAAATGCGGAACAATAAAGCTGTAGCAGTTTTGATAATTCGGTTTAATTTGGAAACGCTGCATTTCGTAAAACGTAATTCATAATATTATCGAGGGCGTATGAAGACACAGATGGATCTGACGATAGCGCCGATCAATCAAGCCCTGTTGCTCTTCGCCTTACCGACGCTTGGATCGTCGATCCTGCAATCGGCAAACGGTTCCATCGATACGATCTGGATCGGCCATTTGCTCGGAACGGATGCGCTGGCAGCCACGACCAACGGCAATCTCGTCATGTTTCTGCTCACGGCCTTTGTCTTCGGTTTCGGCATGGCATCGACCATTCTGATCGGGCAGTCTTTCGGGCGCCGCGATCTCGAAACCGCGCGCGCCATCACGGGCACCACGCTTGGCGCTTTCGTGCCGATCAGCATACTTGTTTCCATTGCTGGCTGGTTTCTGGCGCCGCATGTCCTTACACTGTTGGGCACGCCGGACATCATCGCGCCTCTGGCCCGCGCCTTCCTGCAAGTCACCTTCGTGGCCATGCCTGCCATCCTCATGCAGACAATCCTGATGATGGCCCTGCGCGGCAGCGGCGACTCCATCACGCCTTTGATCTTCATGGGGCTGGCGGTCATCCTGGATATCGTCTTCAATCCCCTGCTCATCCTCGGGATCGGTCCGATCCCGGCCTTGGGCATATCCGGCTCGGCGCTCGCCACTGCGGTTGCAAATTACATCAGCCTCGCAGCCATGCTGTTCTACATCTATCGCAAGGATCTCCCCTTGCGTTTGAAAGGCGAGGAACTGCGGTTTCTCATACCAGACCTCAAAGTGCTGAAACTGATCTTCAGCAAGGGGCTGCCGATGGGAATTCAGATGATCGTGGTTTCGAGCGCTATGCTGACCATGATGCGACTGGTCAATCAGGAAGGCGTCGATACGACAGCTGCCTTCGGCGCAACCCAGCAGCTATGGACCTATGTGCAGATGCCAGCCATGGCGCTTGGCGCCGCGGTCAGCGCCATGGCCGCCCAGAATATCGGCGCCGGCAACTGGGACCGTGTCAGCAACATCACCCGAACCGGTGTGCTCTATGCGATCCTGATGACCGGTGTTCTCGTGGTTGTCCTGCTCATGGCCGACCGGCAGGCGATGGAGATATTTCTCGGCGCTGACAGTTCTGCGATCCCGATCGGCCAGCATATCGGCAAAATGGCAACCTGGGGCTTCATCGCCTTTGGCGTCTCCATGGTCCTGTTCGGAACGGTACGCGCCAATGGACAGGTGATCTGGCCACTCATCATCCTTTTCGTATCGATGTATCCGGTTCGGCTCGGCGTTGCGATTGGCTTGCGCGATTGGCTCGGTGTCGATGCACTATGGCTCAGTTTTCCGGTCGCCATGCTATCCACCATGCTGATGGCGGGCGTTCTTTATCTTCGCGGCAACTGGCGCGAAAACAAGTCGATGAAGGTCGACAAATATGAACAGGAAAACGTTGTCGCTTCGACATCGCAGACGGCTGAAGCAGCTCCGTCCTGCAATGCGCTGGCGCCCAATGCACCGGCTGTGATGGAGGGAAGTGCATCCAGCGTGCGGTAAATGCGCCTGCAACCTGATGACTGCATGATCAGTCGGATGCGTTGAAAACAATGCAAAATTAGCAGTGCCAACCTGTTGCAATCTCTCTTTGCTTGGTTCATATAGCGCGGGCCTGACAGAATCGGTTCTTGATAGAATCGGCTGGCGCGAGCGGGTGTAGCTCAGGGGTAGAGCACAACCTTGCCAAGGTTGGGGTCGAGGGTTCGAATCCCTTCGCCCGCTCCAGTTTTCCGATCAGATAAGCAACAAAATCCCGGCTTTGTCCGGGATTTTTGCTTTTTCAGGACCAGCGAAATCGCTACACGCAGGCGTGGCTTGAAAGGTTACGGTTACGGCGCGGTCACCAATTTACAAATTCGCTAAACGTGAAATCGCGGTGCGGCAGAATTCACAATATAGTAGCAAATAGGCTCATACTTGCGCTCGAACATACAGTTCCGGTTCAGCTTTCGTACGGATAGCAACTCCAACGAAAATGAGCGCTATGGGACCAATGTAAACACCTGAATACAATGCCGGGAGCGGCGGCGTTCGACAATGGGCTACATCAACCCGTTGGAATTTGAAAACAAGATCGGATTAGCCTAACTCGGTGTGCAAAAAACCGGCAGCCGGCCAGATCTCTAAAATCGCCACCCGCTCAAGACGTAGCTTGCCTAAGTTACAATCGAGAGCTAACGTGCCTGATCAGAATTAAAATATATGATAAGTTTTTCCAAGAATAAGCGGGGGCTTAATGGCTTGGTATAAGAACGCAGACAATCTCAAGCGTGCCAACGGTACCGAAGCCGTGTGGTCAACGGATTACAAACCTGCCGCCACGGTTCCGATTTCAGGGATCTATCGTTGCAGAAACTGTGGCAAGGAAGTTACTTGCAACAAAGGCGATCCTTTTCCACCTCAGAACCACCATCAACATCCGCAAGCCGGAATGGTTCTTTGGCGGCTGATAGTTTGGACGAACACCTCTGGGGATGAGAGCCACGGCACCTTGTAGATCAATGTCCTCAAAAAAACTAAGTGCTTAATTTTCGTCAATTGCGGAACGACCGCTCTTTATCGGCGGGTGCCGCATATACTTAATGTAGGAAAAGACATCGTGGCTCAAAAAACACGTCCTTTCTCAATCTATCTGCTCAAGAATGGTTTTAATGCCACGAACGCCCTAACAAAAGCTCATGACCTTGTGGGGGCGAAAAACGCAACCCTTACCCCAGACAACTCTACACTCTACATTCTCGATGCGGAGCGTAAGCGCCCGTGGTGGCGAGAATATTTCGGTGTGCAAGAGGATTTGTGGCAGCAGTTTAAGGGGGCATTGCTATTCCTGCCCGTTGGCGATCGGTGCTTCGCCCTCTCATTTGGACAGGTCTTTCATTACATCAACGACGAAGCCTACGAATATGACTTTGGACTTCGGGTGACCTTGAACAGCCTAGATCCCCAAGAATTGAAAAGCGCGGACATGATTGAGCCAGGTCCGGCTCGTCGGAAACGAACGCAGGTACCGATTTCGACTGAACTCACCTACTTAGATTTCGATGGCAATAGCGAGATTATAAAGAGCCTAACAGGCAAGGTGAAAGAGGAGTATAAGGAACTATTCACAACCGCGACTGGCTCGGCGAGTTTGAAGATAAGTATGAAAATCTCGCCCGATGCTTTGGCCGTTCGTTGTGAAGCACTGTTAGCGCTCTATGAAAGTGAAGAATACAAGACCACGTTCCCAAACATCCAAAACATTGTACCGGTCAAGGATCCAGCGGACATCAAGAGACTTGATGCGTCGCTGATGGAATCGGTTAAAATGCGGGACGGCTGCACAACACTTACCATCCCTGACATTGTTGATTATCGTGACAACACCTGCTGCATGTTCAATGGCCCCAACGGCGCGAGCGACATTTATCCCGACATATCAATTGAGGCCTTCTACGACTATCTGGGTGATGGCTTCGACCTGAACACGCTAACACTTGACCAGCTAAAATCTTACCGCTTGGTACTGACTGACGTAGAAGGCTCTCCGGGCCGGTCATATGGTCTTTATCGCAGCCTAATTTTTGACACTGCGCCGCCCGACGAGAATGTCATCTATCACCTAAACGAAGGCGATTGGTATAAAGCGGAAAAGAACTTCGTTGAACGTCTTAAGGTCTACCTAGATGCAAAATGCGAAGCAACTGACCTTTGCCCTTATAATCATGACGGCGTGAAAAACGGGAAGGCCGTGTATAGCGAAGGAAATTACAACGCGGCTATCCCTGCTTGGCAGGGGCGCTTCATCTGTCTTGATCAGACAGATATTAGCCCTGTCGGCAGCACCAATATTGAACCTTGTGATCTTTACAGTGTACACGCCGATGCAAGTTCGTCCTGTGGCCACAGGGCGGTACTCTACCATCTCAAGATCTCCACACGATCATCTCATTTGAGCCATCTATTCAACCAAGGAGTGAATTCAATTGAGCTTATCGAACTTGAGGAGCAGTCGCGGGATAAGTTTAAACAATTAATTACAGATCGGCTCGGCACCAACGATCAGAATACCTACCTTTCTCCCTTTAATCAGTTTGATTTTAAAGTCGTATTTGGGATCATCACTCATAAAAATTCGGCGCTCCAGTCCGATAATCTACCGTTATTTTCGAAGATCAGTCTGATGCGAAACATGCAGAGGCTTGACCTTATGAGAGTACCAAGTGCCCTTACCTTTATCGTAGATGCCAGCCCAGAAAAAGATGCCCATGCTAAACATAAGCAATTTCTCGTTGAAGTTTTTGGCGGCGTGAAAGGTCACGAGGTCCGAGCGGTTGCCGGTCAAGGTCTCAACACTATAACACCCATCAAGAGGTGCCCTAAAGCGGTGAAAGACAGTGCACCCGGCACGCGCTACCGTCTCGCGCTTAGCGTTGCTGACGATGGAAGCCTATCCTCACACCACAGTTGGCCCTTTGATCTACCGGCTTGATACCACCGGCACTATCGCCGAACCGTCAATCATGATAGCTGTGTTTAGGGCAGATATATTTGTTCAATCACTATCATTCTCTCAGATTACAAGTTGGCGATCACTGCTTTTTGAAAAATGATACTATGACGGCCCACGTGTCCAACTCATCACGCTTGTCACCTCGAAACATTTTTCACTACAATGAATTTGGAATAAGATAGAACAAACGCCATGATCACAAACCTCCCCACACAGGAAAGCCTTAACAACGTGGCGCTCAGAACTTACTTTCGAGCATGGAACAACCTTATTTTCATCTGGATCGATTTCTCACGATACTTTGATTATACCGGAAAAATGAAAGATTTACACCGAATTTGGCCAGAAGAATGGAGAGAATACCTTATCGAGGCACAGACAGATCTACAGTCGATTTGTTCTCTACTGCAACAATCGATGGAGTTGGCGCTGAAAGCCCGGATATGCGCAGTTAGTCCATACCTGCTATTGCTAGATACGGGTATGAAGCTTTCGGCCACGTCGAAACAAATCGACTTCTCAGAACTTAGGACACTTGACGCTGTCGAACTGCCGGGCGCAGTTAACACGCTGACCGACATCCCGGTTTCCAAAGACTTTATTGGGAAGTATACGGATCTACGTTCGCTTCGAAACAAGATCATGCACCTCGGAGAGGCGGGTATTTCACTGACCCCCGAAGGCGTCCTTCGGCAGGCTGTCTCGCTTTACCTTAGCATGTGGCCCGACAGGAAATGGCTGTCTGACAGACTAAAGTTCGCCGCCCAGACACGACAAGCGTGGTTGCATGACGGCAAGTACACCTCAACTCATATGGAGGTTTTACAAGAATGGCCCATAAACATCAGCTTTTTCACAAAGGGCGAGTTTAAGAAGCTCTTTGATCATGAAAAGTCGAAGAGGCGATACCTCTGTCACGATTGTGTGGATGCGGGTGATACGCGGTATGCAGAATTGGACAAGTATGAATGCGGAACCGCCCACCTTAACCTTAAAGGTAACGCCGTTAGCTGCATAATGTGCGGTACGACATTTGCGGTCGATCGAAAGAAATGCCCCGATTGTGAAGGCAATGTCATCGGCGCGAATGGCGACGACTGGGTAGGTCGTTGCCATACCTGCGGAAACGACACCAACGAGTATGCGGAACCCTTGCTATCTGCAGAGAGTTCGGATGTGAAAATTACCAACATGTTTGTACAGGATGATGACCCGTTCACAACGGGTGACCAAGCCGAATGCCTGTGTTCCAAACCCGAATTTCCCTCATAACAATGCGCATTGGCATTAAAGCACGCAGAGGGACCGAAGGGGCGTGCGAAGTGTTTACCTATACTGCGCTAAAAGCATCGGCTTTCAGCGTATTGCCAGCACAGTCCTTCACGATCGGGTAGATCGGAACAATGGCTTCAGCTTCTGGAATTCAGAGGTCCGCGATTTCGGCAACTCGGATGATATGATGCGGGTCGACACCAATTGCCCGACTAACGGTTACAAACTCTGCAATATCAAGCCGACGCTCCCCTTGCTCGAACTTTGAAACGAAGGTTTGACGCTGGCCAATCCGCTTTCCCAATTCAGTCTGTGTTATGCCCGCGTTCTTTCGAGCCGCGATCAGCATCTCGATCAATCTACGATAAAAGTCGTGCTGAAACGATGACAAACGGAGCCGCCAGTTTTGAGAACCAGCGGTCTATTTGAACCCGATTTTCGAATACCCCAAATCGGGGTATTTTGCCATACTTTAGTCCGCGAATCGGGAGGCGGAGTTGAAACATCAATACGTTGGGGACATAAACGACTACCGGAAATACGCCTTGCTGCGGGCTTTGTCGACGGACGGAACAAACTCGATAGGCGTTTGCTGGATGCTCACACCGGAAGACGGGCGCACAGACGGCAACAAGCTCAGCTACTTGCAACAGCCAGATGGGTTCCGCCATTTCGATCCTAAGCTGTTTGACATTCTGGCACACGCCGCCGCTGAACCGGACCGTCGCCGTTTGCAGGTGGTCGAAGACAGCGGCGCAATTCCGCAGGCAACATATTTCAACGACCTACTGCCGGACGATACTTCTGGACGGCAGGCGTTCATGGAACGTTGCACCGTTGCCCTTGGCCATACCAACCTTGTGTTCTTTGATCCGGACAATGGCTTGGAAATGTCTATAGCAAAGGGGCGGAAAAATTCATCCAAATATCTCTATCTGGACGAGGCTGCCGCATTCTACGACACGGGCAAGTCGCTGCTGATTTATCAGCATTTTCCGCGTATTGAACGAAAGGCATTTGTCGCCCAGCGCTCGGAACAGCTACGCGCCATCGCACCGGGGTGTTCAATATGGGCGTTCACCACGGCCCATGTCGTCTTCTTTTGCGTTCTGAACCCACACAGTTCTGACAAGTTGCGCACCGCAGTCGAAGTAGCGGCGCATCGTTGGGACCCACGCTTCATCAAAGCCCACTATCTGGGTGCTGGAGAGATGGCACGCGAATAATTGACGGCGATTTTCCGGCGTGTTTTTTGAAAACTTTTTTGTCTCAATGGCTTGGGAGATAGTCTAAAGCGTGTCGCATTTATTCGGCCTCATACCCAGCAGCCTTAAAGAAGTTCTGGCATTCATTGATGGAGAAGAGACTGATGACATCGCCAAGTGCTTTTGAGATGGCGTCGAAGCTGCGTGCTGC
>Ga0180219_1001877_pt1 | contig 12951 bp, 8 predicted proteins | sample eDN3rd30CBELigMG_FD_151338 | JGI IMG/M metagenome (GOLD analysis project Ga0180219, IMG submission 151338) | Enriched Miracle-Growth compost microbial communities from Emeryville, California, USA - eDNA 3rd pass 30_C BE-Lig MG (version 2)... ...
CGCCCCGGTGCCTGGTCTGCACGGAGCGCGGAACGAACAGGCCCGTTTTGCTTTCATCCGGCCAGACCACGTCGTTGCCATCAAAATTGCCGTAGATCGTCGCATCCTGAAAGGATGAATAGACCTAAGGCGATGTCGGGGTTCCTCCGCCAATGCGCACATAACGCGCTGCGCCGTAATTTTTCGGCGACTTGAAGCCGGTCTCAGCGCCATAGCGGACGACATCCGCTTCAAAGCGCAGCATACGCTTCGCCAGTTCAAACCGCTCGAAATCGTCGTAAACAAGCAGCGCCACCGAATGGCCAAGCAAAAGCGGTGTTTCGCCCTTCGGAACGAGGAAATTCTTGCCGAAAAACTCTTCAGCAAGATCAGACACTTGCGGAATGCGGATGCCGTCCCGCTCCAGATCCTCATGCATCACCAGACGGTCATGCTGGAGTTCTTTTCCCAGCAACGACAGGTCTAGCCCTCAAAGGTGCGGTCTGCTTTTGTCGCCTTTATGAAGAAAGCGTGCCCCTGATCCCTCGTCCAGCCGGGAATATCCCGGGCGCGATAATCGCGGGCAAAGGTTTTCCCGCCGGTCACTTTTCGTATGGCGTCCCAGCGATGGCGCGCCTTGCCGTCAGCGTCCAGCCAGTCCGCAGTCGACGGCCCCGATTGCACCTCCAGCGCTTGAGCAGCCGGAAGACGCGCGAAGAGAACGGATATGCCCGCGAACGTACCCAATTTGATGAAATCACGGCGTGACAGTCCGGCAGCCATGTATCTATCTCCTTAATTGACCGTGCAGGGATGTCGTCCAAGATGCGGTCAAATCAGTTCTACGAATTATCGGACAGAGCGCTGGAACGCTTTGACCAGCCCGGCAGTAACAGGATGGCCCCCGCGCCCGCCCCACTGCGCCCGCATCCAGCTAACCAGCGCGGCAATCTCGCTCTCGTCCATCGCGTCGGCGAAGGCCGGCATGGCGTACATGCGCTGCTGGTTGGTGAATGCCTGAGTGGCAATACCGTTCAAAACGGCGCTGATCAGCGCGTTCGGTTTATCCAGCGCAACTATGCCGTTGCCTTTCATGGCGGGCGCGACATTAGGTATGCCTTCGCCGTTCAGGCTCAGCACGCTTTACCGGCTGTCGTTTCAGCTGTTCGATAAAAACGGTCGCGCCTGCAACGAACCCCGGCGTGCAATAGCCGCATTGAAAGGAAAAATGATCGATGAAAGCCTGCTGCACCGGTGTCAGGCTGAGAATACTACCGTCACTGTCGCGCTGCGCGTGGCCCTCAATGGTGAGGATCGATTTGCCGGCAAAAAAATGTGCATCATAGATGCATGTGCGGCTTTCGGTCTTGGCGCCATCGGGCTTGACCTCGATAACTGTTCAAGCTCGATATCGGAACGGCAACCGGCCTTTTCGCAGGGTCCGCGACGGAATCCGCGGCCATCGGCACAGCGTCACAAACGATTTCCCGTCTGCCCATCTCGCCAGAAGAGATTGAACAATTGCAGGCCAATGTCGCCACCGCTTACAGCCTCACCTATCTGTTCGGGCTTTTGGCGATCGTGGTGTTCACGACCCAGCTTGCGCCGATACTTTTGAAGGTCGATCTCAAAACCGAAGCGCAGGCGCTCGCCAGAAAACTGGATTCGGAGGATGAGGACGACGATCAGGTCGAGGGGTTACCTATGTTCGTCGCCCGTGCTTTCAGGGCTGGCTCCCTCGGCGGACTGACGGTTGGCGATTTGGAGAAAGGCTGGAACTGGACTGTCACGATTGAACGTGTGCGCCGACATAAGAAAATTGTTCAAACAGACCCTGCGTTCCTTTTGAAGCCGGATGACATTGTCATTGTACACGGACGCCGTAACGCGGTTATCGCCATTCAGGATTCATTTGGAGACGAAGTTCCCGTGCCGGACGGCACCAGTCTGGCGCTGGTGACCCGTGAAGTGGTTCTCATCCGGGCTGACGCATTTGGGCGTCAAATTCGCCAGTTGCGCCATTCGGCTTCGCCAGAATTGCGGCGTGGCGTGTTCATATCAAATATCCGCCGGTTAGGGCAGAATATCCCGGCATTGCCCGGTACGGTTCTCCATGAAGGAGATGTTCTGACGCTTTATGGACAGGAAGAGGTGGTTACGCGCGCGGTGCATGCATTGGGTAAGCCGTTGCCCAAAGTCGCCAGCACAGATTTTGTCTTTATCGGACTGGGGATCGTCGCCGGTCTTCTGCTGGGTAACTTCTCTCTCAATATTCGCGGCTGGGAGCTGACGTTAGGGTCAGGCGGCGGCGCCTTGATCGCTGGCCTTGTCTTCGGTTGGCTCAACATGCGAAATCCGGCGCGCGGCGGGTTTCCGGTTCCTGCCGCTGAATTTGCGAAAGATTTCGGACTGGCGACATTCATCGCCGCCATCGGGTTAAGCGCCGGACCCGAGGCGATCGATCTTGTCCTTCAATACGGACTGATCCTGCCGATCCTTGGCCTGATCGTTTCCTTCGTTCCGGCTCTCGTGTCACTTTTTGTCGGCGCGAAACTGATGAAGATCGAGACACCAATTCTTCTTGGCGCAATCGCTGGTCAGCATTGCAGTACGCCAACGATCAGCGCACTTGTGTCCCAGGCCGGGAATTCGACGCCGGTCATCGGATACACGGTCACCTATGCGATTTCCAATGTTCTCCTGCCCCTCATGGGACCAATGATCGTGGGGATTGCTGCGGCGCTCGGAAGCTAGCTGACCCCAGCAAATCTCCGGCGATGTGCCCGTTACGTGGTCGGCAATCCGAGGCGAACGGCATAGGCCGTCAGCTCGGCAGAACTATGGAGATTAAGCTTCCGCATCAGGTTTTCGCGATGCTTGCGTGCGGTCAGCGGACTGATCCCCAGTCGCGTTGCCACATCCCGCGCAGTCAGACCCTGCGCGACCAGCGCCAGAATTTGACGTTCGCGGCGCGTCAGCGGGATCGGCGACAGAATATCCGGCGCGGGCTCAGAGCTGCTGCCCGTCGCCCCCGTGACCGCAAAACGGATGGACTGGGCCAGATAGGTCTTGCCATTTCTGACAGCGTCGATGGCGGCGCCGATTTCTTCCGGATCGCCGTCCTTTGTAAGATAGGCGCTGGCCCCGGCTTCCATCGCGGCGCGAATTGTTCTGGGCTCAACATTCGCGGTCAAGATCAATATTTTCAGTCTAGGCGCAACAGCTTTTATTTCCGAGATGAATTGAATTCCGGCGACCCCTGGCATGCCGAGGTCTAGAATGAGCAGATCGGCCCCTGCACTGCGCACATGCTCCATAACGGACGTTCCATCATTGGCTTCCGCGATGACGGAGATGCCGTCCATCACGGAAACCAGAAGCTTCAGCCCCTGACGCACGATAGCGTGGTCGTCGGCAAGAATGGCGGTAAGAGGACGGGTCATCCGGCTGTCATTCACCTTGCATTGGCGCCCATTGGCGCAAATCGTTCAAATCACAACTTATTGGCGGCAAGTTACTGATCGATCAATAATTTAAGTATATCACTGCGCAACAGACGACAATGCAACATATTGGGAGGACGGATGCAGGAAGACAGGATACGTCAGGCTCTCACGGAGCTTTTGTACCGAAATTCCTATGGCGTCATTATCTCGAACGTCGTTATTTCTCTCGGTGCGATCTATGTTCTGAAAAATGCTGTGCCGACGAGTTGGATCGCCGGATGGCTTGGCGCGCTTTATTTGCTGACCGCAATCCGTGTTTTCGCATCACGCCAATTCTTTAGCCGCCAAAGAGACGCGCAGTCCATTCAGCGCTGGGCGTGGCTTGCCGCGAGCTTTTCCTGGATATCTGGCCTGTTGTGGGGCGGGCTGGGATGGGCGGGATTTCTGCCGGAAGCGCCAATCGTTCTGTCCTTCACCGTCATCGTCCTGACCGGACTTGTCTGTGGCACGGTGCCTTCGCTCTCGGCCTTTCCACCAGCGCTGGTCGGGTCAATCATCGCGACGGTCATACCGATAGCGGTGCGTTGCATCACCAGCGAAAGCGAAATTTCTGGCGCCTTCCTGTTTCTGCTCGCTTCGCTTGTCGCCATCAATTTCTATTATTGCCGGATCACCTATCGCATGCTGCACGAGACCATTCGCCTGCGACTGGAAAACGAAAATCTGGTCGAGCATTTGCAGGAGGAAACGGACCGGGCGCAGCGCGCCGACAGGGCCAAGACACGTTTTCTGGCGGCGGCAAGCCACGATCTTCGCCAACCGATCCACGCATTGAGCCTGCTGATATCTACGCTCGGAGTCTTGGGGCAGCGCGGCAATGTTGCATCCAGCGATGCACGCGATCTCGCCGGAAAGGCAAAATCCGTCGTCCACGATCTGAGCGGACTTTTAAACGAGCTGCTCGATATTTCGCGGCTCGACGCGGGCATTGTAACGGTGGTGAACGAACCGGTTTCTCTGTCGGTACTATTTCACGACCTGCATGACGAATTTGCGCTGGAAGCTGAGCAACGCGGACTTCAGTGGCATGTTGTCGAGAGCGATCTTTATGTCGACAGCGATCCGATGATGCTCAAACGCATCCTGAACAACTTTCTATCGAATGCTTTTCGATACACCAAGCAAGGTCGCATCCTCCTTGGCTGTCGCAGACGCGGCGATGCGATCGAAATTCAGGTCTTCGATACCGGCCCCGGTATTCCAACCGATCAACAGGCGAAGATTTTCGAGGAGTTTGTCCAACTGCAAAATCCGGCGCGCGACCGGTCGCAAGGTCTGGGACTAGGGCTCGCCATAGTCCGGCGCACAGCCATGCTGCTGGGACATCCGTTGAAACTCGTGTCCATTCCGGGCCGAGGCTCAATGTTCTCGCTCACGGTTCCCCAAACCCGCGACGAAAACCACGCAAACCCGCCAGGGCATCTGCCGCTCGAAGTGGAAACCGCGCTCGGCGTCATCGTCATTGATGACGAGAAAGATGTTATCGACGCCATGGAGCAACTGCTTCACCTTGATGGACACCGGATTTATCCGGGGCGCTCAGTCACCGAGGCCCAGGCATCCTATGCGGCAGCCCTGGAGAGTGGGGACGCGCCGGTCGATTTGATCATTGCCGACTATCGGCTGGGCGGTGGCGTTACCGGGCTCGACGCCATTCAAACACTGCGCTCGGTGGTCGGCCGACCTTTGCCGGCGATTATCGTCACCGGAGATACCTCTCCCGCGCGATTGAGGGAGGTCAATGCCAGCGGGGCACTCATGCTGCATAAGCCCATCGATGTCGATGAGCTGCGCAAAGCAATTGCCGCCGCGATTTCCGCCCCGGTCAAAACCTCACCCTAAGCACGGCGTTTACACCCTGTTGATAGGCGTGAGAACCAATCTGGCCGGTATAATTGACCCCAAGCTTGGCGCTGCGGGAAAGATTGAAGTTCAGGCCAGCCTCGATGAGCGCGGCGTCCTTCGCGATGGGCGCTCCGTAAACCGTGAAGGCGGATGACCCGATGAAACTGTTCGTCGAACCTGTGTCGATATCGCCATAGGCGTGACGCCAGCCAATAGACCCGTGCGCATTGGCCGATACATTGCCCAGCATGAAATGTCGTGACGCCCGCAAGCCGATGGTCGTGAAAGCTGTGTCCATCGTATCGCTATCGACAGAGAGCCGCGCCGCCGTTCTTCCCGCTTCATTGAAGCCATCCGTGCGGTGATGCACATAAGCAAGATTGGCAAACGCTTCCAAAGGCGTGTCTTCCCTGCCCCATTGATAGGCAAGTTCGCCAAAAGCCTGAAACGTGCTGGCGTGATAATCGCTGTTCAGACTATCGGAAAAGCCCGGAAAAATGTCAGATCGGTCGAGCTCGATTTCGTGCCACGTATAGGCAAGCCCGGTGCGGAAGGCGATTGCATTGCCATTGTTCAGTTTCCAGGACGAACCGGCATAGGCGCCCAATGTATAATTATCGCTTTGCCCCGAGGATGCGCGCCCATCCACATCGAATGTTGTCCGGCTATAGCCCGCCAGCAATCCAAGACGCCAATTATCGAATACTGTACCGTCTACTCCCGCAACGAAGCCGCCGGTATTGTAGTCAAGCCCCGCAGTGTTTCCGTTGCCGTCGATTGAAGCCCAGTTACCATAGCCCTGAATCCAGGCGTTATAATTTTGCTCGCGAGCCGTGGATGTTATCGCCGCAAACGCGTCCGGCCTGGCGGCAGTCGAGCCACTCTCGGGACCATAGGAAAGTAGAGTTGCGGAGGGCGACAGCACGAAGCTCTCGGTTGATCGCAAACGACTGTTCATGGCGTCGCGAATAACGGCGCTTCCTTCGATGAGTGCTGCTTTCGTTGAAGCATAGGCTTCGCCGGACAGAAGGTTAAAAGCAGATCGCGCCTCGTCTGCGCTGAGCATCAACAATCTGTTGTAAAGTTCGAGAGATGGCCCCGACTGCTGCAGCGTATCCAGCGCCTTTGCCGTCGCGATCTGGTTCCTCGTTTCCGAAACAGTTGCGAAGAGCGCCGGTGGCGGTGTGCCCGAGGTCGGGTCGACACCTCCCCCATCCGTCTGACCGACATTTTTGACAGCAATTGTCAGATTAACGTTGTTGAGATCATAGGTCTCGTTTGCATTGATAAAGGCCGACTTCGATACTGTATCCTCAAAAGCGCCGTTTATTCCGCCATCCGAGGAGAGGATCGTATAGGTCTGTCCGCTTTGATACCTGGTGGCAGGATCAAGGGCGGTCACGCTGACATTTCCGCCCAAAATCGTGGTTGCGCCGGTCACATGCGTCAGATCGCTCATGCCAGCGCCTGCAATATCAACGGCGAAAGTCGATCCACTTTGAAGCGTCAGGTCTCCGTTGATTGTCAACGTACCAATCGAATTGCCAGACGACAAAGTTGCGCCAGTCAAAATGTCGACCAGCGACCCACTGCCCGAACCGATGGAGCCATGCCCACCAACCAAAGCACCGTCTCCTATAATGAAGGAGCCACCCAAAACCGCATTGCTGTGACTATCATCCGATCCGACAATCAAGCCGCCTGCGGACACTTTGGTCATGCCCGCAAATCCGGGGCTTTCGCCGTTATAGGCGAGCGTTCCAGGTCCAGCCTTGATGAAAGTCCCCTCACCCGTCAACAGACCGGTAAACTGCGCGCTGGTCACCTGATCGAATGTAAATGCGGCCGCGGCAGCAATAGAGACATCGCCGGAGAAACGTTCCGCGCTGGAAGTCAGGTCGCCCTCCTGTACGATCCAGTTGAGATCTGACGCGCCACTCAAGATAAGGCTGCCAGATCCTTCCTTGATCATCGTTCCGGCAACCCCGCTTGCGCCCGCTATATTTCCGGCAAAATTGCCATCAGCTGCCTGCGCGAAAACGACGACACCCGCATTTGCGATATTGCCCGCAATCGTTTCCGAATTGCCGACGAGACGACCCGCCTCAATGACCGTGTTGCGATAGCTATTACCGCTATTTGTGAGTTGAAGCGTCCCTGCCCCCACCTTCACGAGATCATCCTGTCCCGATATGACACCGTTCACGGTGAGGTCGGTATTATCCAGCACATCGAAAATTCCGGCCTGCGTAAGCGTGATCGACCGGCTCGTCTGGACACTCGCCGTCGTCGCCAATGCGCCGCCGTTGAAAATCAGGCCACCGGTCGGATCGCCGAGATTATCATCGCGCAACACCTGCAACACGCCCCCCGCTATCGTCGTGCCGCCTGAAAAACTGTTGATACCACCAAGCGTCAGCACGCCGCTGTTGAGTTGCAGAGCCAGCCGACCGCTGCCGCCATCTTGAATCACGCCGGAAAATTGTGACGGGCCGACAGACGAACCGTCAATGGTCAAGACACTGCTTGTCGCCGCGCCATTTTCAACGAGACCAGCGCCTGCGCCAATACTGTTGATAGCGCCGACGGTTGTACTAAACCCATTGAGTTTGATGGTTCCCCCAACGCCACCCGGCAGATTGTCGAAATTGACGCCAACACCTGACGTCACAGCATTGGTGGCCAGAACAATAAGCGTGCTATTGCCATAGAGGGTCTGAGCGCCACCGCTCAGACCGCTGGTGGCGGAAACGTTGAAAACGCTGCTATCGTGAAACTCCCGAGCGCCACCGTTGACAGCATTGGCCGCCGACGCATTCAAGACACTGAGATTGTAGAAATGTTGCGCGCCGCCACCGACCGCTTCGCCCACGCCAGCATCCAACACGCTGTTGTCATTGAAATATTGCTCACCACCGCTCAGCGCGTTGGCAGCTGTCAACGCCATGACGCTATTAATGTAAAAACTCTGCGTTCCACCGTTGACTGCGCTTGATGCGGTCGCATTTAGATGACTGCTGCCATTGAAAAACTGCGAACCGCCAACGATGGCGTTCGCTGTCGCGGCGTTCAACGCGCTGGTGTCATAAAAAACCTGCTGCCCGCCACTGAGGCCGCCTGCCGTTGTTACGTCCAGCCTGCTGCTGGCGTTGAAATACTGAAAGCCGCCACTAATCGCATTTGTCGCCGATGCATTTAGCGTGCTGGTGTCGTAGAAGCTCTGCCCGCCGCCGGCAATGGCGAATGATTGTGACGCATTGAGACTGCTGAGGTCGTTGAAATATTGCGATCCGCCAATAATGGAGTTCATCGCTGTGGCGTTCAGCGCACTCGAATTATAGAATGCTTGCGTACCACCGCTAATAGCACTGGTTGCTGTCGCGTTGAGCAGGCTTGTATCCCGAAACAGCCAGGTGGAACCGGATATGTTGGGGAAATAGTCGGCTGAGTTCGCGTCAACAACCGTAGCGCCCGTGCATGGCGACGACGTGCAAGCAGTCTGGGCGTCTGCCGGCGCTGTGAGGGCGAGACCGGCTGCGACTAACAAGACCGCCTTGGTTATGTCGAGATTTATGACCGACGCCGGGCTATTCTTCCAAGAGGCCAGTCCTGTCCGAACCACAGGCGCCTGTTCAACTCGCTCTCCAATTAATCCGACCAAATACGCAATCAACGCACATCCCCCACAAACCAGCCGGCGAAAGCAAAGCCAATCACCCGGGCTTGAGCACTCGAGACCAGCATTCCTGAAACGGAAATGCTGGGATCGGAAACTCCGTTCTGTTTGTTAAAGGGGTAGGTTATGCGCGCCGTCAGAGGAACATCACCAATATACAAGGTCGCCTAGGCTAATCGACGATTATGGGCTGAACATTACGCCATTGTTGGTATCGCACTACGACACCTATCGAATGCGGTTTCCCACATTATCGGGGATCATCTTCCACCCGAGCACCCCGACATTCCGCACTGAAACAGTCCGGAAATGATCGCTATAAGGCTTTCGCCGGAGCCGTTCGCACATGAGGGGCCCAGCACGTCTGATGCCTTTTAGCCGGTCGAAAAGAGATTCTTTGGGTCTTTGCGCAAACACAGCTGTAGATTTTTTGGTGTCAATCAGTTATAGAGTTGCGTATCGAATGCTGCGTTACGCCCTGGCTCACGCGGCAAAGTTCGAACTGGAACACTCCTCCAAAAAAATTAAAAACAGACAATCGCTCGAGCTAAATTTAAGATCCACTTAGCTTTTGTTTGCGAAATTTTTCACCATAATTTCAATAGCTTGATTTCATCGCAATCCATCGCCCCCAGTACCTTTATAAACACTCATTCATGCGCGTCTCGTTTTGCGCGCTGGGTTGGAATGCCGTGTACAACCTGTGAGACTGAGGGCAACCTCAACCCGTGTAGTTATTCGATATTCTCGCCCAGTCCAGCAATACTCCTACGATCAGCAATATCAGTCGATGCGCCCCGTCAATTCAATTATATGACCGCAGCAAACGGCCCAACAGTAAAGTCGGCAACCTGACGGTCGGCCTTGAGATGACGGCGAGACAAATTATTCATGCTTGGAGACACGTTAGTATAACTAAAAAATTGTTTGAAACTGCAAGCGTTTTACTCGTGCGTACGACTGCGCTCGTTTCGTTATTGCCCACGCCCGCCATATTCAATCGAAACTGAAATTGACAGCTGTCAACGCGTCAGCGCAAACAACTCTTTGCCACCCATAACAGCACTTTCACCGCATTCCATCCATATGTGAGAGCCCTATCACGACATGAATAACGCACCGGAATCGTCCGGCATGGGCATTCGACCCTGATCGTAGGTCCAAGTCTTCATGCTGTGGGCTAAGTAAGAATCGGTTATCATCGCCTTCAACAACTGGCAGGAGTTTTTCTATGAGTGTCGCCTTCGCCAAAGAAGAGAGCGCAGAAGCAGCTTCGGAAACGATATTGCCAGATCGTGAAATCTCGCCTCACCCCAATCTTGTGACAGAGAAGGGCTTGCTACTGCTGCAGGAGGAGCTTCAGAAGGCGCGAGATGCGTATGAAGTCGCAAATTCGATCGAAGACATCTCAGAACGCCGCTGGCAGACCGCACATCCAATGCGTGATCTCCGATACTATGCAGCCCACCTTCATTCAGCGCGGCTCGTACCAACACCACAATATCCATCGAATGTTGGTTTCGGCTGCGTTATATCTATCAGCAGGGATGGCGGGGCGCGCCAAACTTATCAGATAGTCGGCGAGGACGAAGCTAATCCGAAGTCTGGCACGATATCGTTCGTTTCGCCGCTGGCACGATCCGTCAGCGGTAAATCACTTGGCGATATCGTCATTTTGGGCAACAATGAAATTGAAATCCTGGCAATCTCGTGAGTTTTTCAGAAATGCCGGCTCGGCTCTAGACAGATTTATTCTTCACCAATCTGCGTCAGACCCAGTTGTCAGCGCATTTCCGGCAACATTGACAGCTGTCAACGTAAACAACATATGACGGAAGATTAAATTACCACCAGATTGCTCGTCAGTAAAATCGTTTAGTCCCGATAATTGCTTTGCTTGATGTTAACTATTCATTAACTAAAAACAAATTGCGGTGAAGACAGAATCGGGGCATCTTTGTCAGCGCATATTTGTTACGTTTTACTGAATATGCGCTGATAAGGACGAGCCATGCACCAAAACCCGACAGCATCTCCGCAACCTCATAGCAGCCTTCAGTCTTTGATTGAAGCCGACGCTGAAGAGCTGTCGAAGCGACTTCAGGCGCATCAAATGCGCATTTTTCCGCCAACAGCGCAGAAATCGATTCGCTCATTCACGCCCGCGGAAGCTGCATCTTTTATAGGCGTGGCGGAAGGCTACCTCCGGCAGATCGTATCGGAAGGCCACGGGCCAGCGCCCCAGAGCAATGGTCGGCGGATGTATTCCATTCAGGACATCCACGCCATTCGGCAATTGCTGGATGACAACTCTCCCAAGACGCACGGCAAATATATCCGTCATCGTCGCAACGGCGAGAAGTTGCAGATCATTTCGGTCATGAACTTTAAGGGTGGCTCTGCAAAAACCACTACGTCGGCCCACCTCGCCCAGTATCTGGCTTTGCGCGGATATCGGGTTCTGGCCATTGATCTCGATCCGCAAGCCTCACTTTCGGCGATGTTCGGCCATCAGCCTGAGCTTGACGTGCGCGTCAATGATACGCTGTATGGCGCCATTCGCTATGATGCGGAACGACGTGAGATTACGGATATTGTCCGATCGACCTATACGCCGGGATTGCATGTCATTCCGGGCAATCTCGAGCTCATGGAATTTGAGCACGAAACGCCCAAGGTTCTGGCTGAGCAGAAGAATGAAGCCATGTTCTTCTCACGCATCGGCAGTTGCCTTGCGGTAGTCGAAGATCTTTACGATGTCGTTGTGATTGATTGCCCGCCGCAGATGGGCTTCCTGACCCTGTCCGCCTTGTGCGCGGCCACATCGGTTTTAATCACCGTCCATCCGCAGATGCTCGATGTTATGTCGATGAACCAGTTTCTGCATATGACGTCCGACCTCCTCGCTGTTGTTGAGCGCGCCGGTGGGAATACGCAATATGACTGGATGCGTTATCTGATCACCCGTTATGAGCCAAACGACGCGCCACAAAATCAGATGGCAGGCTTCATGCGCTCGATATTTGGCAATCGTGTTCTTGAAACTCCTATGCTGAAATCGACCGCTATTTCCGATGCGGGTCTGACAAAGCAAACCCTTTATGAGGTTGATCGTTCTGCATTCTCCCGCGGTACTTATGATCGAGCGTTGGAATCGTTGACATCTGTCAACGCTGAGATTGAAGACCTTATTCGCCAGACCTGGGGGCGTAACTAACCATGGCCCGCAAGAATATTTTCGACTTTTCTGAACAGTCCGAGCCATCGCAGACAACTGACGATCGCTCCACAGGCTCGTCCTTTGAGCAGGCGAGGCCGCTTGCAGGTCTGGATCGAGACCGCGCAAATCGTCCCGCAGCACTTGGCGCGATTTCGCAGTCTCTCGAAAAAATCAACGAACGGTCCGCCCGCGCCGATGAAATCGAACGTCAGCTTTCAACTGGTCAAACGATCGTCGAGCTCGATCCCGATCTGATTGACAGTTCATTCGTCTCTGATCGTCTGGGGTTTGACGATGAGGACCAAACGAAGCTCATTGAGCAGATCCGCGACAGCGGGCAGCTGGTGCCAATTCTGGTGCGCCCGCACCCCCAGAATGCGGATCGGTTCCAGATCGCTTATGGTCATCGGCGCGTCGCAGCGATTAAAGCGCTCGGCATCAAAGTCAGAGCGGTCGTCAAACAGCTTACCGATGAAGAACTGGTTATTCATCAGGGCCAGGAAAACAATACGCGTTCAAACCTCTCCTTCATCGAAAAGGCTTTCTTTGCCTATATATTGGAAGGGCAGGGCTATTCGCGAGAAACGCTTTATCAGTCGACGGGCATTGATAAAGCCATCCTGTCCAAGATGATCACGATCATCAAGTCGATCCCCGAAGAGATCATCCGCAAGATTGGCCGTGCCCCGTCTATCGGGCGTACGCGCTGGGAAGATTTCGTTAGC
>Ga0180219_1001878_pt1 | contig 12949 bp, 24 predicted proteins | sample eDN3rd30CBELigMG_FD_151338 | JGI IMG/M metagenome (GOLD analysis project Ga0180219, IMG submission 151338) | Enriched Miracle-Growth compost microbial communities from Emeryville, California, USA - eDNA 3rd pass 30_C BE-Lig MG (version 2)... ...
AGCCCGCTCCGCCAGCTCCTTCAGCTTGGTGAGGTCGGTCATGGCTTGCTCCTCGCAAAGTTCAAGTGGCCAAAAGTGACAGGCGCATACGGTCCTATCAGGCATATCACTTCACCTCGATTCCGGCTTGCTGGAGGGCTTCGGTCACTTCCGTCATTGCTACGGCATGGCCTCTGCGGAACTCGCCGTGGGCACGAAGATCAGGGCCTTGCGGCAGCTCCACCTTCAGAGCCGCGCGGCTGGCTTGCCAGGCATGCAGCATCCACTTCTCTATGGCATCACCAAGCGGCTCAAAGCCTCTAGCCTCCACTCTTTCTCGAACTCCAGCGATATACTCTTCAAACTCTTCTCGAATGTCGGTCATGGCCGAATCTCCAGGGCACCCTTGAGCAGCCAGCGGGCCAGACGCTCACGCCATGTCATATACCGAGACTCGCCGCGAGCATTGGTTATCAGAAGACCAGGGAAGTCCTCGGACACGCGCACAGCATGTTTGTCGAGCGCGTGCGATGCTTCATGCAGGACGTGCTTCGCCTCGGCCTCATGCTTCGGGCCGTTGTAGCTAAGGCACTGGGCGGCACCCTGGCACTTGCTGGCCAGTTCGGATTCATAGGAAATTTCGTCAGGCACGGTCATGCCTCCCATATGGGTGTGCGGTTAAGGGGATATGAGCCGGCTATGAGCCGGACTGGTTAGGGCTGGAGGAGGGCGCGGAGTTCGTCAAGCGTCACTTCCAGTTCCACGATGGCGCTGTTGTTGTCGCCGATCTCTATGAATTCCACACCGGAAACTGCAAAGCCCGCAGCACGGTCAGATAGCTTCTGCGCGGACTTCAGCAGATCACGCAACAGCCCCTCGCTGACCGTCTTGCCGTTGAGGCGCGCCAGTTCGTCGAGGCAGGCGTTGAAGCCCGGATCGTCAATGCCGCGCTCATGGACCGCAGGAATGCGCTCCGGCACAACCACCACCCTTGCGCGCAGGGCCTCAACCTCGCGCGTCAGCTGCTCTACCTCGCTCTGCCGGTGTTTGGTGCCCATCCGGCGCCCTTCGTCATAGCCGGACTGGTAGCTGCTGGCGTCGGACTGCAAGGCTTTGACCTGATCCCTGAGCGCCTGGGCCTCGGCTTCAAGCTTGGCGTAGTCTGCATAGCGCACGTACCGGCCGTGTTCGGACGCATACGGCACTACGTTATCGAACTGGGACACGGTGAAATTCAAACGCTTCACCTCACTCATGATCCGCACCTCCTGCCGGTTGAGGCGCGGCGACGTTCTTCTCGTGCAGTCGCTTCAGGGTGCTGACCAGAACAACGCGGCTCTGCGGAGGGCATTCCCACGCGGTCGTCGCATGGCGCTCTACTTGGTCCTGGGTAATCAGCATGTAGCCCTCCGGCACCTGCCCAGCCTGGGCGACCGGGGCAGCGTAGTACGGCGTCATGCCAAGATCGGCCTGGAGATTGGTGGGGCGCTTCGCCGTGTAGCGTGCGCGCCGCGCAAAGTCGTTGTTCTCGTCGCCTCGCTCAAGCCAGAACCAAAGCGCCGGCTCCTGCTTCTCCAGCTCCGCGACTCTGGCCTGGGCGGCGTCGCGCTCTTCGCGCACATCACACAGTTCGGAATGGAGTTGGCCGATTTCTTCCACCAAACCGTTGCGGGTTTCCATCAGCGTGCCAATATCCGCCTGCAGCGCCCCGACGATGCGGTCGTGCTGGGCGACGGTCATCAGCGGTTCGCCTTCCGGGTGCATGTAGTTGAACTGCATGTCGCCGTTGATATCGCGCCACATCCAAGCCACCACCTCCGGCCGCTCCAGCTCAGGCGCCGGCATCACATTGCGAATCTTCAGCCCGATATAGGGCGAGCTGTAGACCAGGCCAGTGTTTTGATCGACGCAGACGCGCGCACTCTTGTACTCGATGACGTCGGAGCAAATCCATTTAACCGGCTCGCCGCTCGCGGTTTCCAGCGGCTTGGCAAAGTCCAGTTCCGGCGCCGGGGAGGGTTGCGCTTGCGCAGTGACGCGCATATTTGGGCAAGGTAATCCGCTATTGCCGTGATCGCCTCCGCACGCAAGACAGCGCTTCGGGTCGTACAGAGGGGAGGGTTGCGCCAGGGTGGCGCGGGCCATCCAGCCGCGCTCCATGTCGCCAACGCAACCTGCGGGCTTCTCACGCTCAAGCCAGCTTTCGAACTCGGCGTACTCGTCCAGGTCCCCCTGCGCGCCCTCTTCCTGCTGCGAGGCGAGGATCTGCTGAGCCATCCAGATTTCGTTCCCGGTGATGTAGATCTGGGTGAAGTCACCCTTGATGGCTTTGCCGCTGTAGAGGCCGGCGATGTGTCGGATCAGTTCCATTGCCATGGTCATGGTTTCGTCCTCGTGTGCTTGGCGATGAACTCAGCAGCTTCTGTGCTCAGCTGCTGGCCGCCGATTCCGTTGGTGAGGTGGGATTTCAGGCGTCGGATCAGGTCGAGGGCCTGCTGGTGGAACAGGGCTTCCTCAAGCTGCGCCTGGTAATGCGCGTGCGGGTTCGCGATCAGCTCGGTGATACCGCGCTGAACGGCTGATTCGTCGAGGGGCATGGGGTAACCTCGTGCTGGGTGGCGCAATGGAATGGAGTGGGGTAGGTCAGGCTGTGAGCCTGCGTTTCACGGTTCGGCGTGCAAGCTCAACCAGCCATTCAGCCAGGGCCGGCGGCGTGTGTTCGTATTCCCATTTGGCGATTGATGGGCGGCAGCGCGATCTATCTCTGCCGCTCCAAAGCCCCACGGTGTGAGTAGCTTCGCCTAGGACGATTGGCATCTCAGGAATCTGCTGCGGCGTGACGCCAACGATGTATAGGCGCGTGCGCTTCCTGGCGCGATGCCCGAACCAGTTCTGATCAATCGGGAGCGTCCACCCACCCCATTCATCAATTCGACCTGGCTCAGGAAGTCCAGCAACGTCCCAGAGCGTTGAAAGCCATGGATGCTCCAGAACTCCGCCATTGGTTCGCACGGCATTGATCGCGAAGAAAGCCAAGTCCTTCTCGCCCTCCCTGGGCTTTGCATGATGGCGAAGGCTTGCCCAAGCCCGACATGGCGGGTGCGCGACCACCGGCATGCCGCCGGCGAACGTCCTGGCGTCTCGGTCGATGTCGTAGACGTCGCAGCCAGGCATGGCCTTGTAGTTGCTGTCCTGGCGGGCGAACAGGATCGCCACATCTTTCATGCTGCGGGCTCCTTGGTGTCGTTGAAGATGTAAAACCGGGCGAACTGAGCCGCCCGGCCGATCAAATCAGGCTTCCCTGCGTCGGGCCATCCTCGAAACGCTGATTCGCCATCTCAAGGTTGATCTTTGCTTGTTTGAAATAGCTGTCCTTAAGCTCAATCCCAATCGCTCGGCGCCCCATCGATACTGGGCTGTAAACCTCGGAGCCAACCCCCATGAACGGGGTCAACACGATGTCGTCGCGGTTGCTGTACATGTAGACGGCGCGATCTATGACATCCAGTTGGAGTGGGTGTACGTGTTTCTCGTCATCCTCTTCTCGGCTGTCGCGGAACGGCAGCACGTTGTCGATGCGAATGTCGTCCCACTGGTAGTCGGCATAGCGCCGCCATATGTAATGGCTCAGCTTATTGGTCTTGGGGTCCTGGTGATCCTTGTATGCCGTGTTCAAGTGCTCCCATAGCTGGCCAGCATTCCAGTCGGTCCCGTGCTCGTTGTTCCAGGCTTCGATGAAATGCGGCAGGATCGGTTGCTCGCCGAAGTAAGGGAATTCGGTCAGCCCTCGCGGGTGAACGACCGGCTCGGCATTGATGCCTTTCTTGGTGAAGATCAGCAGGTAATCGGGCATGGACGGGAAGCACTGCGCCATATCTTCTACGACCAGCTTGTGCATCAGGCTTTTGACCATCGTTCGCATACGTACTTTAAGCGGCTCTTTACGGATACCGACGCGGCAGCGGTATTGGAAGCCGTATTTTTCGTGGATGCGAATGATCTCGTGCGGGAAGTCCCATAGGTTGCACGAGTTGTCGAAAACGTCTGTGCAGTGAACAGCGGTGATCCGGCCTGGTTTCGTAACCCTGGCAATTTCCGCCACCAGAAACTCATAATGCTGAAGGAACTGTTCTTTGGTTTCGCAGTTCGACATATCGCGGGGGTCGCTGGAATATTGATACAAGCCCGCGAACGGCGGTGAGTAAATGCTGAGCCCTATGGACTCGCTCGGCAGCGTCGGCATGACCTCCATGCAATCGCTGTTATAGATGGCATAGCGATCACTGATGATTTGATCCTTGGCACTCATTTCAGAAACTCCGGCAGTTGCACGGCCTTGTCGAAAGGCTTGGTGATGTGATGGAAATCGCGGTTCGTATTGGCGACTAGGTTTTCGTAAAGATCGATGGCTTTTTTGGTTTTTTGCGCCAAGGCTTCCAGAACGCGCTCTTGGCCTTCGGATATGACCATCTCGGCGGTAACTTCGCGTTTTTGGCCGAACCGCCAGAAGCGGCGGATAGCTTGGTACCACTGCTCGTAGCTCCAGGTCGGGAAGTAAACCGTATGGTTGCAGTGTTGCCAGTTGAGGCCCATGGAGGTCATCTTGGCTTTGGTGATCAGCCGCTTGATCTCGCCATTGGCGAAGGCAAATAGGATCTCTTCCTTTCGGTCAATACTCATGCCGCCGACTATTTCGACCGCCTCAGTATCCAGCTCGGAAAGCAGCGTGCTTTCCTCGTTGAGATTGCACCAGTAGACCGATGTTTTACCGCTTGCCAGTTCGATGGCTCTCTCACAGCGTGGGCGCACGGTAAGTTTCTGCTCTTCGCGAACTTCGGTCATAGTGGTGGCCGGCATAGCGAATAGCGAAGCCTGGCCACCAATGCACCAGCTGTTTTCGTTATGAACCAGATGCTTGACCGTGTGCAGCGCAGGAAGATCGTAACCGGCATCGTTGAAACCTAGGTCAGATGGGCGCTTTACCATGATTGACCATTGGTTTACCCAGGCGAAAAAATCTCGCTCAGCGTGCGGCTTTAGATAGAACTTCTCGCCTATGTTGCGGTTGTTGCTGTCAACGCTATTCTGGTTCGAGCGGAAGAACTTCCCGAGCATGTCCATGTATCCCATGTACCCTAGGGCCTCGGAGCTGTTCCCCAACTCGATAAAGTCGTTTGGCGAAGGCGTGGCCGTGGACAAGAAGCGATACCGGACGCGCTTGATGAAGGCGACGATATGATCGCGCAGTTTCCCGGCAAAGTTCTTAAGGATTGATGCCTCGTCCAGCAGAACGGCAATGAAGTCGTCGGGATTCAACAGGTGCAAGCGCTCGTAGTTGCATACGACGATTTTCCGGGTGTATTGGCCGTCTTTGCTGTGCTCGATGTCATCGATCCCCAACCGTTCAGCCTCTCCTATGAACTGGAAGGCAACCGCCAGGGGGGTCAGTATCAGTACGGGCTTGTTGGTGTGAAGGATGATGTTCTGCGCGATTGCCAGGGTGATAAGAGTTTTCCCCAAGCCGGTATCCGCAAAAATGCCCATACGACCTTTGCGCACCGCCTTGTTGATGATGTGCTCTTGGAAGTCAAAGGCGCCGGGCGGCATCCATGTCGGCTCAAAGCCGAAATCGCCCGTAGTGTGGCGCTTCGACTGTAGGAACTCCTGATAATTCATACCTTCCCCCATGTCTCATAGGCGCGCACCTTTTCAATGGTGCGGTAATGGACGTTGTAGTCTGCGGCAAGTGCTTTGGCGGTTTTGCCGTGCCGGTTTGTGCGTATGGCGCGCACTTGTTCCAGTGTTAATTTTGCGTTTGGGTGTCTCATGGGTTTTCCCCAATAAGCTGCTGCCGCGCGGCAGCGTAATACGAAATGGTTTCGTGACAGTGAGGCGTGACTATTAGCCCGGAAGCGCGGTCATCTTTTCGAGGCCGGCGTCAGTCAGCTTGTCGGCGTTATGGATAAGCCGCGTGATGAGGTCTTGCGGTTCTTCGATACCAGTTCGAGCCATGCAGCGAATCAGCGCCATGTCCGTGGACTTGTAGAGGTCCAGGCTGATTCGGCGGGAGAGGAGGCGAGCAAGACGTTCCTCCTCCTTCATCCTATCCCGCTCCCTTTTTTCGGCTTGGCGCTGGGCGGCGGTCTTGGCGGTCATTGCGACACCCCAAGCGTGATACCGAACTCGCGGGCGATCTTACGCACCGTGGTCTCGCTGACGCCGCAGCGGATGGCGCAGGTCGCAACCCCGAGATGGGCGTAGGCTTCGATCTTTGGCACCAGCGCCCGACGCGCCTCGGCCATCTTGTCAGACTTCGACCTAGCCAGTTCGGCGACATCCGGGAAGACGATGTTGTTCTCGAAGCACAGGGCCATGAACAGCATCTTGCCGATGCCGGCGGTTTCCCTGGCCTGGGTTCGGGACTGGCCGAGTTCGGCGGCGATCTGGATCAGTTGGATCAGCCTCGCCTCTTCCTCGATGGTGATGCGGTGCTTCTTGGGCGCTTCCCGGCGGCGGGGTGGTTTCGGAGTAGCCGTGACAACCTGCCGTGACGGGAAGGGGATGCGCTCGACGAAGCCCGGGAGTTCGGTGATGTGGCCACCGCCGGCCAGATACTGCTCAACCTGGCCGGCCAGCTGCTCCCGGCGATCTTCCAGCGGATGGCGGGTGCGGTAGTCGATGGGGATCATGCTCATGCTGCTTTCTCCCGGAGCTTGGCCTCGTACTGGTCAACCAGCAGCTTGAACTGCCACAGGTCGTCCTCCAGGGCCTCGATGTAGTCGTCGTCGCGCTTGAACTCCTGCCACCAAAGCTGGCGGCCAACGGACTCCAGGGCTGGGCAGTACATGCCGACGTGCCAGAACTTGCGGCCCGTGATCCACATGCAGCCTTGCACCTGGTCCATGATCCCGCTGGCGTCGTTGTCGATGTGGAAGGCGCGGAGCTTCTCCGGCGCGAGGAAGCACTTGTACTCGCTGCCCCCGTCTTCGCCGATCAGGCCGTCGGCACTGGCGCCGAATGCACCGTCGTCGGTGGTGACGAACCCGGCACGCTGAACCATCAGTCCGGTCTGGATTTCGTGCTCCATCCGGGCCATGGGCTCCAATTCGTGGCCGCGCTTCATTTGCCAGGTCTCGAAGCCGCCGTCCAAAGGTTCTCCGCTGATTCGCTCGACGGCGAGCTTGAAGGCGTAGTCCAGGGCGGCGGCAGTCGGTTGCCCCTTGTTCGGACCAGATTTCAGCTTTGCCCGAGCATCGCCGAACATGCTGGCGGTGATCACTCCTGCGCGAGCCGCATGCCAGCGCTCGGAACCCTGATCGCATTCGATGAGGATCATTTCTTGCTCTCCAGTTCAGCCTTGCGGGCAGTGACGGCGGTACGCAGCTCATCGGCGCCGGCCACGTCCTTGGCTGCCTGCAAGGTCTTCAGACCGGATTGCCAAACGGCTTGAAGGTCTGCGCTGTTCTGCGCTGCTTTTGCTTTGGCGATCAGGTCATCCAGCACCGCGTTGCGGAAGCTGTCGTCGCCAGCAGCATTGCCGTCGTCGTCTTCCTCGCCGATGGCCACGTTGAAGATCATCTTCAGCAGGTAGCGCATGCCGTAGGAGGTTCCAGAGCCGAAGGCGTGCGTCTTGGTCATCACGTCACCGCCCTTTGCCCCCTTGCCGTCCGAAGGGACGTGTGCGCGGTACTGGCGGGTATGACCGGAGCGGTGGCTGACGAAGCAGATCATGCCGACCATGCCTTCGGGAGCATCCTCGGTGCCGAAGGACAGCGAGAAGCCTTCAGCGGTGTAGATGGGCCGCAGTACTTTATCCAGCTTTCCGTAGGTGGCGTAGGAGCTGCGCGTCTGGTTGTTCGTGGCATCGGCAGCTACGCGCCCCATGTTCGCCTGGACGCGGGACAGCGCATCGTTGAACTCGATCTCTGCGGCCTTGGCGTCCATCCGCTCCTTCATGGCCAGAAGGCGCTCCATCTTCTCAACGTCGAACGAAGGATCGGTCGCGGCGCGCTGAATGACTTGGAGGATGGTGGCCGACTCGCCGGCCGGAACGACGGCAGCACTTTCCTGCCGCTGTGCAACTGCGTTGCTCATCGGATGTTCCTCGGTTTCAGGTAGAGCCGCGCGGCGCGCAGCTGGTAGAGGGGATGGTTAATACTGGGAGCGTTCTGTGTAGCTTCCCCAAGCGGCTTCTTGCTCGAACCATTCGCCCTCGGGCATCTTCTTCGGCCATCCAGGCGCACCTTGGTTCTGGAGCCAGTGGCGCTCGAACTGCTCAAGTTCTTCTTTGCGCTTCGTGACGTATTCGGAAATGGTGATGCTCATGCTGTTCTCCAGGAAGAAGGGAAAGGGAAGGCGCTTACGGCGCCACTCGGCCAAGTCGCTCAGGCGTAGAAAAGGGCGCTCCGGGCCTTGGCTGCCGGGGTTTTTCACACCTGGCACTATCCGGCTGATCCAGTCGCAGATATCCGGTTTACCGGCCCGCTGCGGACGGGGGCGTGATTGGGTGCTGAGGCGACTCGATGCTGTACCGCCCCGTAATGGAGTCAGCGAACTCGATGGCCTTGAAGAACAGGAGCATGGCGACGATGGCGAGGATCAGGCCGTTTCGGAGGGCTTTGCGGAGCATGATCAACCTCCCAGCGCTTTGATGTCGGCCTCAGACAGTCCGGCTTGGCGTGCGCGCTCAAGGGCTTCTGCTCGGAGCCTGTCAGCCGCTCGGGCAATCTCGCGGCGCGTATCGGCTTCGAGGTCTTTCTGAGACGGAGTGATGATCTCGACCGGAGCGCACCAGCTGTTCTGATGCCTGATCGCCTCGTGTTGTGTAATCCTTGCGTCAGAACCCATTACGTTCCGACCTTTGCCTAGACGCATCGCTGTGGATTCCGAGCTACACACGCAACAAGGAACTTCGTGTCCACGCCCTTCGGTGAGATCGGTGTTTATCCAGGCAATCCAGACGGGCTTGGTTTCATGCTCAGTCATACCTGAACCTCGCACACCCAGCGCCCATTGCACTTGAACGGCGAGCGCCGGAAGACGGGCAAAGAAAAGCCCTGGCTAGGCAGGGCTTTCATCAGCTTCTCGAAGGAGGGGGCGATGATTGTCATTCGCTTGCCTCCTCGAACAGATGGTTGGCGTCCCAGAAGACTTCGGATGCTTCGCTTGGCGTGGCGTATTCCGAGAATCGGTAGTCGCCGTCATGGCTATAGTCCCAGCCAAGCTGAAAGCTGCCGATGCTGCCGTCGTCTCGCCTATGGACGCGGAACAGGCTCACGTAGCTGTGGCATACGAAGCTGGGTTGCTCAAACATATCGCTCTCCGGCTTGAAGTGCTGGAAGCTCGGGTGATCCTGGTAGATGTACAGGTAGACGCACCAACGGTTTTCGTTGGTGATGCCAGAAAGATGCCTACTCACAACAACGCAAAACCCTTTGCCTTCGCGCTTCCATTCATCCTTGTGACGCCAGTTTTCCATGTTCATGCCGCCTCCTGCGCTGCCATGTATAGCCGGTAAATCTCGTCTTCCTTCGCGCTCACCAGGTCGCCGGCGATGTCGCGCACCCTGTCCTTGCCGATGAAGCAGCGAAGCAGCCGCTTTACTTCGGATATGTCGTTGTTCTCAGCGGCCACCACAGCCTGCGCCAGGTAGCACTCGTGGTCCTGCTTAATGGCCTTCTCAGCGGCATCCTGCACCTTGATGCACAGGATGTCAGCCTCAACCAGCAGGACTCCGGCGAATCGTACCTGGCCTCGCTGGATCAGGTCATCGACGGCGCAGTAGTGGATGTTTGCCCACTCGGTACTGGACGACCAAGGGAGAGAGTCGTCAGGCACCATGGCGTCATACGCCACCTGGGCGCGTTGGAGTTTGGCGTTCATGGCGATTTCCTCTCTAGCTTTTCGCGCATCTCTTCCCACTGGCGCCGCGTGCAAACGGCCCAGGAGTGGCTCAGGCTGCTGTGGTGTTCGCGCCACTCGACGTTGCGCGCCCACCATTTGCGAGACTTCTTGCCTCCATCCATGAAGCGAGCGCAGCTCCGGTACGCAGCCGGCCATTCGCTGATGTTCTCGGCGCACCAGCGGATGAACTGGCGCGCGCGCTCGTTCGGAGCGGGATCGTGGACGTACTTGCCCATGGTCATTTCTCGCTGGGAGGGAGTTAGGAGCGAACGCCGGGCACTTCCCCGGAAGTGTCAGGTCTGGCTGCGCTAGCCCCTCGACTCGTTCGCTGTTCGGTTACGCCGCTTCGATCTCGGCCGGCTTCTCGCCGCCGGGTACTGCCGGAGAGGCTTCGATGATCTGCTGCAGGATCGGCTTCCAGATGGCCCACCAGGCCAAAGCCTTCGAATCCATGCCGCTGATCTCTTCGTCGTTGAAGGCCCACCATTCGGTGAGCGCGTGCAACTGACAGCCGATCTGCATGTGGGTGGCGGTGTAGGTGACCGGCCAAGTGTCCGCCTGGATAGCCTTCACCTCGCGGAGGTTGCCGGTCAGGCCCCAGATGGAAGACAGCTCGCTCAGGTTGGCGCCGTCCAGGTTGGCGCCGTCCAGGTTGGCGCCGTCCAGGTTGGCGCCGTCCAGGTTGGCGCCGCGCAGGTAGGCGCCGCGCAGGTTGGCGCCGCGCAGGTTGGCGTCGCTCAGGTTGGCGCCGCTCAGGTTGGCGCCGCTCAGGTTGGCGTCGCTCAGGTAGGCGTCGCTCAGGTTGGCGCCGCTCAGGTTGGCGCCGCGCAGGTTGGCGTCGCTCAGGTAGGCGCCGCTCAGGTTGGCGCCGCTCAGGTTGGCGCCGCGCAGGTTGGCGTCGCTCAGGTAGGCGCCGCTCAGGTTGGCGCCGCTCAGGTTGGCGCCGCGCAGGTTGGCGCCGCTCAGGTAGGCGCCGCGCAGGTTGGCGCCGCTCAGGTCTGCCTGCTCACCGCCCTCTTCGTCATCCAGCCACAGGCGGTGTTTTTCCAGGACCTCGGCAAGCTCTTCGGGGGTATAGGTTTTCATTGGGGTTTCCTTTTGGAGAGTGCGGATGCCCTTGGCCGAGGGCTGGTGCGCGCTTTCGGCTGCCGGCGATGCGTCGGCATGCGAAAGAGGGCGAAAAAATGCCCGGACTTGCCGGGCTAATGAGGGGTAGGGTGGGGATGGACGGAGCTGATCCCGTCATTAGCTGCGCATTCCTAACCGGCGGCCTTCAGCTATCTCCCGGTCAAGCGAGTCAGCACCTCGCATTCATCCCCATTGAAGGGTGGCGTCCTTGCCGGGGAAGTCAGGAGAGATGAAGGGCGAGCATCCCTCGATCCATGATGCTCAGCTCGCCAGTGCTGTTCATAATCTTGCGAAGCTCCTGCACGCCGCCTGCTATGCCAGTGATTGCGGCAACCACTTGGAGCTGGCCGCGCTTATCGGCATTGCGAAGTGCCGCGCGAATGCGTTCGTCTTGCTTGGGGTCGGTGAGATTCATCTCGCCTCCAGTGTGTGTATGCGCAAGGGCGCGGTTAGGCGGTGGCCTGCGCTTTAGGTGTGAACCGAGACGGCGACCAGTCGCAGGACTCATCGGCTGGTATGTGGCCGAACATCAGCGTGCAGCGCCGGCAGTGCGTGCAGTCTGCGCAGGTCTTACCTTCGGGCAGACTCATATCGTCGTCACCGCGTGGAAGCGGCTCGCGTTCGTTGCTCATCTCTTTCTCCTGACTGTGCGGAGCCATGGGGGAGCGGTCTGGCCGGTGCTGATCTCCGGCTTCGTGGTCTGTTGGCGATTCACCTAGGATTGGATGGGCGATCCGGCCACTGTGTTATCCCGTCCGACTTACAGCGCATCAGCCTGCGCATTCAGACCGCTCCCCTCATGACTTCGAGGTTCGATGCCCAGAAGGGCATCGGCGATTCGGTCAGTAGGGCTTCTCGACCTTGCCCTGGTCTTGCAGACTCTTCACGTGGAAAAGCTTGGCAAGGATCTCGTCCATAACCTTGCCCATCTGATTGCGCAGGCCGTCCTTCAGGTGGCCGGTGATGTTCACGGCACTGGCCTCCATTTGCTTCGAGAAATCCTCGGCGCAAATTTTCGTCATCAGGTATTCGGCGCGGGTGACCGAGCTGTATCCGCCATCAGCTTTCCCAGTGCGCGGATCAACCTTTGCAGACCAGTAGCCGTTCACGGTGCGCTCCAGTTCTTTGCGAATGGTGGTCGGCTCGCCTTCCGGCTGACCCCAGGAGGTGACGCGCTGATACTCGCGCTCGAAGCAGTTGTGCACGGTTTCGTCGATTGCTTTCTCGACCTGGGCCATTGCGCGCTCGGCGAAGATCTTGTCGAGGCGAGATTTCACTTCCCTGGCGATGAGTCCGGAAAGATCGTCATCGTGCCGCAGGATTTCATCGACGGCTTTCTCGACGATGGCGGATTTCAGGTCTTCTTCGTTGATGTTCAGCATTTCCGTTCCCTCATTCGGTGTGTTCGTTGACTTCCCGTCTGGCCCTCGGTGGAGGGCCAGCCAGTGAAATCGGTATTGCTCCCGCGTTTGCCTACTGGGCTTCTACAACCCGCGGGTGGTGCTGTCCTCACCACTGCCGATAGCAGCTCGGACTCGATGTGTTTGGCCTTGGGCTTCCCTCGCTGCGCCTTCAATCGGCATACGGAGCAGGTCATGGGGGACTAGGGGTGATCTCGCGGTTCACTGCAGCCCGGCGGCCTGGTGATGTGGGCAGCTGCTCGCGAGGTGCCGATCCGAACATCGGCTGGGCTTGTTACTGCATGGGTGGGTTCCTCCTCTGGTTGTCGTGCCAGGTAGTGAATCGCCCTGGCTGCTCGCCGGCCGCGGTGTCTTCCGCCAGCGTCTCCGATGCTACCCAGCCCTATGCGCTGGACCCGGGGGAGGCTTCCCGGTGAGCCACAATTCGCTGTACGTGGCCGCGTAACAGGTTCTTGCCCTTCCAAGGAGCTGGCCGGTGTTCTGGCTCGATTTCCGGCTTCGCCGAGGCATCTCTGCCT
>Ga0180219_1001882_pt1 | contig 12939 bp, 10 predicted proteins | sample eDN3rd30CBELigMG_FD_151338 | JGI IMG/M metagenome (GOLD analysis project Ga0180219, IMG submission 151338) | Enriched Miracle-Growth compost microbial communities from Emeryville, California, USA - eDNA 3rd pass 30_C BE-Lig MG (version 2)... ...
CGCGTCGCCGCCGCCGTAGATCGCCGCGGCGATCGAGCGAGCCGGGTTGACCGAGGTGTTGTCGATCGGGATCGAGATCAGGTGGATCAGGGTCAGGGTGAGACCGATCACCAGGCCCGCGAACGTTGTGCCGCGGCTGGCGTGGGTCACCCCGAGGATCACGAGCACGAACACACCGGTCAGCAGGATTTCGACCGTGATCGCCGCACCCAGCCCGAACCCGCCCGGCGAATGCTCGCCGAAGCCGTTGCTGGCGAAGCCGGCATCCTGCTTGGACGCGAGCCAGCCGTCCGGACCGAACAGTCCGATCAGGACGATCAGGCTCGAGCCGATCACGCCGCCGACGATCTGCGCGACGATGTAGCCGATCGTGTCCTTCCAGGCGAAGCGTCCGGCGGCCGCCAGACCCAGCGTGACGGCGGGGTTGAAGTGGCCGCCGGAGATCGGGCCCCACGCATAGACGCCGGCCACGATCGTGAGGCCGAAGGCGAGGGCGACGCCGACGTATCCGACGCCGACCGGGAACCCGGCGGCGTCGAGGCCGTTGTTGGACGCGAACAGCGCGGTGCCGACGGCGCCGAAGACCAGCAGGAACGTGCCCGCCGCCTCGGCCAGCAGTCGCGTGCTCAGTGCCGGGCCGCTCGGCTCCGGCGCGTGCTCGACCGGCGTGGGCGTGACCGGCTTCTCGGGGATCGGATCGGGGCTCATGGTCGGTCCTTTCGGTCAGTGACCTGTCGGAGCCGATTCTGCCGCCGATCGGGGTGGTTTCGCAGGTAGGCGCACCACGGAACACGTCACACGGCGGACATTCGGTGCCGCCGGACCGCGACGTCCGAGAGCGTCGGTCACAGCCGACCGGCGGCCTTGAGCGCGAGGTAGCGGTCCGCGAGCACCGGCGGAAGCTCCTCCGGACCCGCCGAGATCGCCTCGCCGCCGGCCCGGCCGACGGCGGCCGCGACGGCTGCGGCGTCACGCTCGGCCCGGGCCAGGGCGGCTTCGCGATAGACGTCATCGGAGGTCGTCGCACCGACCGCCGATGCACCGGCGGCATCGCGTCCGCGTCGATCGTGGGTCGTGGCCTCGGTGACGGTGCCGACGAGGACGTGTGCGCGCCGGGTCACTGCCGAGAGGGAGCCGAGGAACCCGCGTGCGGCATCCACCGCGTCCTGCGCGGTCAGCAGCACGACGAGCGACGGACGCGACGTGAGCGCGCGCACCTGGGCGAAGGCGGCATCCCAGTCGGTGTCGATCAGCTGCGGCTCGACCGGAGCCATCGCGTCGACGAGCGCGGGCAGCAGTGCGGCGCCGTCGGTGCGTGTCACCCGGGCGCGTGTCATCCGGTCGAACATGAGCAGGTGCACGTGGTCGCCCGCGCGCGCCGCGAGGGCGGCGAGCAGCAGCGCCGACTCCATCGCGGCATCCAAGCGCACGCCGTCGCCGACACGCGCCGCGGCGGTGCGTCCGGTGTCGATGACGATCACCACGTGTCGGTCGCGCTCGGGACGCCAGGTCCGCAGCATCGTGGTGCCGGCGCGCGCGGTGGCCCGCCAATCGATGGAGCGCACGTCGTCGCCGCGGACGTACTCGCGCAGGCTGTCGAACTCGGTGCCCTGGCCGCGCACCTGCACGCTCGTATTGCCGTCCAGCTCGCGCAGCCGCGCGAGGCGGGAGGGGAGGTGCCGGCGCGCCGTGAACGGCGGCAGCACCCGCAGCTCGCCGGGCGCATCGATGCGGACCTGACGCCCGGCGAGGCCCAGCGGACCTGTGGTGCGCAGCGCGACGAAGCCGGTGTGCAGGGTGCCACGCCGGCGCGGCTGCAGCGGGACCGCGTAGGCGCGGCGCTCTCCGGGCGGCACGTCCACCGGCGTGCGCTCCGCGGGAGCACCGGCGGTGGGCTGCCAGCCATCGCGCAGGGCACCGCGGAGACGGCGCGGGCCGTCGTTGCGCAGCAGCACCGTGGTCGGCGTCGGCTGGTCGCGCAGCGCACGAGCCGGGATGAGGCGCTCGACCGAGACCGCGCGCGGGCTCGCGGACCGCACGACGTCGAGCGTGACCAGCAGCAGACACAACAGCACCCAGGCGCCGGCCGTGGCCCATACACCGGACACGGCAGCCCCGGCGGCCGACACCGCGATCACGGGGATGACGCCCGCGGCGAGGGCGGCGGCGAGCCGGCCGGTCACGTGCACGGGGACACCTCCCGCCGACGTGCGGGTGCGCGGGCGATCACACCGGCACTCGCGTCTGCTGCACGACGGAGCCGAGGATCGCGTCGGCGGAGACGCCCTCGATCTCGGCCTCGGGGCGCAGCCGCAGCCGGTGCCGCCAGGTGGGCACGAGCATCGTCTGCACATGGTCGGGTGTGATCGCCGGGTACCCGCCCAGCCACGCCCACGCCTTCGCCGTCGCCAGCAGCGCTGTCGCCGCGCGGGGGCTCGCCCCCAGTTGCACGGACGGAGACTGCCGGGTCGCGCGGGCGAGGTCGACGACGTATCCGAGGACGTCGTCGGACACGTCGACGGATGCCGCCGCGCGCTGAGCGGCATGGATCGCCGCGGCATCGACGACGGGGCTCAGCCCGGCGGTCTCCAGATCGCGCGGCGTGAACCCGTCCGCGTGCCGACGCAGCACCGCGACCTCGTCGGCGCGCGCCGGCACATCGATGACGAGCTTCAGCAGGAAGCGGTCCAGTTGCGCCTCCGGCAGGGAGTACGTGCCCTCGTGCTCGACCGGGTTCTGCGTCGCCGCGACCAGGAACGGGTCGGGCAGCGGACGGGAGACGCCGTCGGCGGATACCTGCCGTTCCTCCATGGCCTCCAGCAGTGCCGCCTGCGTCTTCGGCGGGGTGCGGTTGATCTCGTCGGCCAGCAGCACGTTCGTGAACACCGGGCCGGCGCGGAACTCGAACGAGCCGGTGCCCGCGTCGTACACGAGCGAGCCGGTGACGTCGCCCGGCATCAGGTCGGGGGTGAACTGGACGCGTGTCGTGTCCAGGCCGATCGCGCGGCTGAACGCACGCACCAGCAGCGTCTTGGCGACGCCGGGCACGCCTTCCAGCAGCACGTGGCCTCGGGCGAGCAGGGCGATGAGCAGACCGGTGACGGCCCCGTCCTGGCCGACGACGGCCTTGCCGACCTCCACCCGCACGCGGTTCATCGCCTCGCGCAGCGCGGTGTCGTCGTCGGTGGGTTCGCTCATGGAGTGCTCCTGTGGGGGGAAGGGTCGGAAGGGTGGGGCGTCATCGGGCGCAGCGCGCGGGTGAGCCGGTCGTCGAGATCGTGCAGCCGATCGACGAGGTCAACGAGGGCGCGGTCGTCCGCGGGAACTTCGTCCAGCAGGATGCCGTGCACGGCACGGCGGTCGGCGCCGAGCACCGCCGCGGCGGTGTCGGCGATCGTGCGCGCGTCGGCGGTCGGACCCAGCCCCAACAGGCGGCCGAGCCGGCGCAGCGCGGCGATGCGCAGCTCGTCGGCGGCGTGGGCGGGGTCGGCTGCACGCGCGTACAGTCGTGCGCGGCCCTCGGTCGTCTCACCGGCACGTACCGTGACCGGCAGGTTCTCGGGCACCAGCGGGCCGAACCTGCGTCCGCGCCACACAGCAGCGGCGATCGCGGCGATGGTCAGCATCGCCATCGCCGGGGTCACCCAGCTCGGCGTGAGGTCGCCGAGCGACGGTGCGGCGAACTCGCTCTCGGCCGCGCCCGGCAGATACCAGACCAGCCGGGCGTGCCTGCCGAGCAGGTTGAGTCCGAGGGCGGCGTTGCCGTCCTGCGTGAGGTGCTCGTTGGTCAGCAGGGATGCCGCATCCAGGGCAGCCAGGCGGCGCTCGCCGTCGTGTCGCACGAGCAGGCCGTACCCGTCGCCGGACGGATAGCACGCGACGATCGCGTCGCTGCCCGGGACATACACGATGCCGGTCGAGACCGCACCGCTGCGCTCGGCCTCGGCGAGATCGCAGGCGGGCTCGAGCGGCCCGGCCGCGGCACCGCCGCTCGTGGAGCCGTCGAGCAGCAGACGCAGGTCGCGACTGCGCGGCTCGAGCAGCACGACGTCATCGGCCGTCGCGGCGAGAGCAGCGATCGTGGCGTCCTCCAGCGGGGCGGTATCGCCGATCGCGAGGGTGGCCGGCCGATCGGACAGGGCGCGGCCGGCATCCTCGCGGGAATGCACCACGACGACGTCGACCCCGCGCTCGCTCAGGATCTGAACGATGGCGCGCGCGCCGTCCGGAGCCGCGGCGTCCGCATCGAGACGCCCGCTCGCCGGCAGTTGGCCGATGCCGGCGATCGCCGCCATCGCGATGCCGACGACCAGCATCGCGCCGCCGATGGCAGCCCATGTGCCGATCGCGCGCCGGCGCGTCTGGGTAGCCGGCGCAGCGGCCGGCGCGGCCTCCGGCGCGACCTCCGGCGCGGCTGGCGTCGTAGGAGGCGCCGGCATCACGAGAGCACTCCCGCGTCGGTCCTCGCAGCGGGCGCGGCGTCGGCCGGACGGATCGCCGTCAGCCTGTCGTCGAGCCGGGCGATCTCGTCGTAGGCGACCGGCGTTCCGGGACGGCGCAGATAGCGCACGTCGTCGAACAGACCTGCAGCGCGGTTGAGCGCGTCACGCTCGGTCGGGAAGGCGCGGGCAGCCTCCCGCGCGAACCCGTGCACCGTCGCACCCGGCGCGGGGTCGACGACCGTGCGTTCGACGAGCGCGCGAGCCAGCGCCCGGAAGCGCAGGGCGACCGCCTCCTCCCACGAGCCATCGGCTGCGGCGCGAGAAGAGTCGGCGCGCAGCTGTGCGGCGGATCGCTCGTCGGTGTCGCCGAACAGAGGGACCGTGCGACGGGAGCGCGCCGCAGCGCGCGGGCGACCCCAGATCAGGAGGGCGACGACGACCACGGCGGCGACGATCGCGATCGCCGCGACCGCGAGCCACGGGCCGAGCGCGGCAGGGATCCCGCCCGTGAACAGCGACTCGATGACGTCGGCGACGCCCTTCGCGAACCGGTCGAACGGTGTGGGCTCGGCGACCTCGTAGATCGGGTTCGCCAGTTCCTGCTCGGCCCAGGAGCGCGCTTCATCCCCGTCCGGGACGAGCGGCAGCGCCGACAACCCCGCGATCACGGGCGGTCGGAGCCGGAGGTCTGGCCGGGCGCGGCGCCCGGCGCGATCCACTGCGTCGAGGTCGGAGCGGCGTCCGGTTCCGTCTCGGTGGCGGGCGCGGGCGCGCTCGGGGGGGCGAGGACGGTATCCGGCCGCGGCGCCGGCCAGGCCGCCGGCGCCGGACGTGCCGGTGCCGGTGCCGGGTACGCCGGCGGCGCCGGCCAGGCCGCCGGCGCCGGATACGCCGGATACCCCGTCGGGTACCCGACCGGTGCCGGCCAGCGCGGGGCGAGGACCCGGCCGATGTGCTGCAGGTACGGGTCCGGCAGGTCGGCGCGGCCGGCATCCCGCTGTTCGACATACGCGAGCAGGTCGAGATCGAGCCCTTCGCGGCGCATGCGGCAGTCGACGTAGATCAGCGCAGACGCCGTCGCCGAGACGACGAGCGAGATCGACTGGATGAGGAAGGTGACGACCTGAGTCAGCACCGACACGACGATCAGCGACACGATCGCGGCCACATCGTCGTCGCCGGTCGGAGACAGGATGGTGGTGACACCCGTCGTGACGAGGCTCAGCGGGATGCCGACGACCTGTGCGAGCGCGCCGAACACCGCTCCGATGATGAGCGTGATCCCCAGCGCCGGCCAGAACCGGCCGCGGATGAGGGACCACGAGCGGGCGATCGCGCCGCGGATGGTCGCCCGCTCCACGACGATCGCCGCCGGGACCAGCACGAGCTTGGTGCTCAGCCACAGCCAGAGCGGAATCGAGGCCAGGCCGATCACCAGCATCGGGATGAACGCGAACCCGCCGATCGCGATCGCCAGAACGGCGAACAGCGCGATGGCGGCCCCCAACACGAGCAGGATCGCCAGCAGGATCATCGCCGAGTAGCCGATCAGCCGCCAGGCGACCGGCCGCACCCGTGCCCACAGGCGGCCGAGGGTGAGCTTCTCGGCGAGGACGGCGTGGATCACCTCGGCGACCACGACGCCCTGCACGATCACGCCCAGCGCCGTCGCAGCGAGAGACACGATGAACGCGATGATCGCGGTCAGCACGACCGACCCGATCATCACCGTCTCGAAGTCGTCGCTGCCCGGGCGCAGCGTCGCCAGCCGAGAGAACATCAGCACGCCGACTCCGACGATCGCCGCTGTCGCGACGATCGCGGCCAGCGCCTGCACCGTCAGGGCGAACCCGAGCAGCACGCGCGGATTGTGCCGCAGCGCGGAGAACGAGCGACCCAGGATGGTGCCGAACCCCAGCGGCTGCAGGGGGACGATGCCCGGTCGCGACGCAGGCGTCCACGTCGGGTAGGCCGTCACGATGCCCTCCTCCAGAAGTCGGCGCGCGTGCTCCTATCGTGGCACACGGCGGCTTCCCTGGGACTGAGTGCCGGGCGGTCCGATACTGTGGGGAGTGCGCGTCACACCCGCCGCGCCCGGTATCCGCCGCACCCGAAGGACGAATGGGTCTTATGGCATCCCGCATCCTGGTCGTCGACGATGACACCGCCCTGGCCGAGATGATCGGCATCGTGTTGCGCACAGAGGGCTTCGAGCCGGTGTTCTGCGCGGACGGGGCCGCAGCCGTCGACGCCTGGCGCACCGAGCGCCCCGACCTGGTCCTGCTCGATCTCATGCTCCCCGGGATCGACGGCATCGAGATCTGCACCCGCATCCGCGCCGAATCGGGCGTGCCGATCATCATGCTCACGGCGCGCACCGACACGGCCGACGTCGTGCGCGGGCTGGAGTCCGGAGCCGACGACTACATCGTCAAGCCGTTCAATCCGAAGGAGCTCGTCGCCCGCATCCGCACGCGTCTGCGCCCCGCCTCGTCCTCGGCCGTCGACGTGCTGCGCATCGGAGACCTGACCGTGGACGTCGCTGCGCACGAGGTGCGTCGCGGCGAGGATGCCATCGCTCTGACGCCGCTGGAGTTCGAGCTGCTGGTGGCGCTCGCATCCAAGCCGCAGCAGGTGTTCTCCCGCGAGATGCTGCTCGAGCAGGTGTGGGGCTACCACTACAAGGCCGACACCCGCCTCGTCAACGTCCACGTGCAGCGGCTGCGTGCGAAGGTCGAAGTCGACCCCGACAACCCCAAGATCGTCACCACGGTGCGCGGCGTCGGCTACCGCGCCGGCGCCGTGGTCTGAGCGCCCGGCATCCTCGTGCGTGACTGAGCCCCACGATCATGGCTGAACCCGCCACCGCGTCGGTGACCGTCGTCCCCTCGTGGCGCGACTGGCGCTCGTGGCCGGACCGGATCATCGGCTCCTGGCGGCGCTCGCTGCGGTTCCGCACCCTCGCGATCACGCTCGTGCTGACGGCGCTGACCATTCTCGTGGCGCTCGTCTGGATGTCGCTCGCCATCCAGAACGACCTCTTCGAATCGCGGGTGCGGCAGGTCGAGTCCGCAGCGAGCCGGGCCACGCAGTCGGCACAAGAGCGCTTCGATGCTGCCGTCGTCGAGGGGGACGCGCTCGTGCTGCAGAACCTGATGAACGACGTCCGGCAGGAGATGTCGCGGCAGGCGGGTACGGACATGATCGTCGCCCGCCGCATCTCGCCCGAGCCGTCGGCGGTCGCGCCGCAGGACTTCGAGACGCCGACCCTCAGTGCCGATGTCATCTCCGAAGAGCTGCGCCACAGCGTGCAGAGCACGGCGGAACACTCCTGGTGGCAGTCGGTCGGGCTGCCGGACGGAGCCGAGACCGTGCCCGGGGTCATCATCGGACAGCAGTTGATCCTGCCCCCCGAGGCGGGGCCGTACGAGCTGTACTTCGCCTACGACCTGTCCTCCGAGGCATCCACACTCCAGTTCGTGCAGGCCACGCTGTGGGGTGTGGGCATCTCCCTGGTCGTGCTCATCGGAGCCATCTCCTGGTTCGTTCTCCGCTCGGTGACCGTGCCGATCGCGCAAGCCGCCGAGACCAGCGCCAAGCTGGCATCCGGCGATCTCGGCGTGCGTCTGCCGGTGCAGGGCGAGGACGAGTTCGCGACGCTCGGCCGGTCGTTCAACGCGATGGCCGACAGCATCGAGGCGCAGATCAAGGAGCTCGCGGATCTGTCGCTCGTGCAGCAGAGGTTCGTGTCCGACGTGTCGCACGAACTGCGCACCCCGCTGACGACGATCCGGCTCGCCTCGGACATGCTCAACGACCAGCGCACCGCGTTCGATCCGACGACAGCGCGGGCGGCCGAGCTGCTGCACGCGCAGGTGCAGCGCTTCGAGACGCTGCTGACCGACCTGCTGGAGATCAGCCGCTACGACGCCGGCTCCGTCCAGCTGGAGACGGAGCCGACCTCACTCGCGCACCTCGCCGAGGATGTCATGGCGTCGATGCAGCAGCTGGCCGACCAGCACGGCACGGACGTGCGCCTGGTCGCTCCCGGCGGGTACTCGCCGGTCGACATGGACCCGCGCCGCGTGCGCCGCATCGTGCGCAATCTCCTCGGCAACGCCATCGAGCACGGGGAGGGCCGTCCCATCGTCATCACCGTGGACAGCGACCAGAACGCGGTCGCGATCGGCGTGCGGGACTACGGCCTGGGCATGCGGCCGGAGGAGTCCGAGCGGGTCTTCGACCGGTTCTGGCGCGCCGACCCGTCGCGCAAGCGCACGATCGGGGGCACCGGCCTGGGCCTGTCGATCGCTCTCGGCGACGCGAAGCTGCACGGAGGCACCCTCGCGGTGTGGTCGGAGCTCGGCCGCGGCACCAACTTCGTGCTCACCCTGCCGCGGCACGACCAGGGACGGGAGTCGTCGTCGCCGATCCCGGTCGATCCCGGTGACGACGGCGCACCCTTGGACGACCTCGGCCTCACTCAGCCCATCGATCTGCCGCCGGCCCCGCAGCCCGGACAGGTCTCCGCACATCCCGGGGAGCGACCATGAAGTCGAATCGGGGCATTCTCGCCGCGCTCGCCACGGCCGTGGTCCTGCTGCTGACGGCGTGCGGCGGCCTGCCCACCTCCGGCCCGGTCAACATCGGCCTGTCGATCGATGCCGACGACGGCGACCTGCCCGTCGTCTACGTTCCGACGGCGCCGGCGCCAGGGATGACGCCGCAGCAGATCGTGGAGGGCTTCATCGCCGCCGGGTCCGGAACGCGCGACGACTGGGGGATCGCGCGACAGTACCTCGCGAGCGAGATCGCGGAGACGTGGAACCCCCGAGCCGCTGTGGCCATCTATGCGCCGGGGGATCGCGAGTTCGAGCAGGTCGCCGATGACGAGGTGGTGATGACCGTCACCCCCGAGGCGGCGGTCGACGCGACCGGCGCGTATGCGGTGGTCGTCGACAGGGGCGAGATCCGCACCGAGTACCGACTGGCGCAGCAGGCCGACGGCGAGTGGCGCATCACCGAGGCGCCGGACGGGATCGTGCTCGACCGCGGTCGATTCCTGTCCGTGTTCCACAGCTACGCGCTGATGTACTTCGACCCGACCTGGACCTACCTCGTCCCCGAGCAGCGCTGGTTCCCCTCCGACAACGCGGCCACGCTGATCACGCGTGCTCTGGTCGACGGTCAGCCCGGTCCGTGGCTCGCCGACAGCGTGGTCACCGCGTTCACCGAGGGTACGGGCCTCGGCAGCGCCTCTGTGCCCGTGCGTTCCGAGGTCGCCGAGGTCACGCTCCGCCCCGCCGCCCGCGATCTCGACAGCGTGACGCTGAACCGCATGCAGACGCAGCTGGAGAAGAGTCTGGCCACGGCGAATGTGGGTGGTGTGGAGATGGTCGCCGACGGTCAGGTCCTCACGGCATCCGCGGTGGCGGTGCGGCCGACCCGGGTCGACACGCGCGCGCTGGTCGCGGTCGACGGATACTTCGGATTCCTCTCCGGCGAGGAGCTGGAGTCGATCCCCGGCCTGTCCGAAGCGGTGGAGAGGGCGGGTGTCGACGCGGTGGAGGTCGATGCGGATCGCGCGTACGCCGCGATCCGAACCATCGACGGAGCGGTCGGTCGTGCCCGCGACGACGGCACCTCGGACCGGTACGACGCGCGGGCGGGCCTGCTGGCCCCCACCATCGACACGCGAGGCTACGTGTATGCCGTGCCCGGGGACGACCCGACCGCTGTCGTGGCGTATGGCGCCGACGGAACGGCCCACGAGATCGCCGGGGCGTGGCCGTCCGCCAACCGGATCGTCGCGATGCGCGTATCGCGCGACGGCACCCGCGTGGCCGCGATCGTGCGCCAGGGCACTCGCATCGGGGTGCAGGTGTCCGGCATCGTCCGGGACGGCGACGGCGTGCCGCTCTCGTTCGGCGAGCCGATCACCCTCACCATCGTGGACGGCGAGGGCGCCGGCCTCGTCTGGGTCGACGATCTCACTCTGGCGCTCGCCTACAGTACGGCGGGGGAGTCGTATCTCCGCGACCAGCCGGTCGGCGGTCCGGGGTCGCAGATCCGCGCACGGCCCGACATCGCGGCCGTCTCCGCCGGCACGGGGTCGGGCAGTGTCCGGCTGCTGGACACGGCCGGTGCGCTGTACCTCCAGCAGGGGGCCACCTGGTTGCACGCCTCCTCGGAGGTCGACGTGCTCGCCGTGCAGCAGGGCATGCCGCGCTGATCTCGAGACCGCCGGCAGCTCCGCGCGCCGGTTCCTGCACAGCCGATCGCGACGCCGAGCTGTCCACGGATCGACGTCGGCAGACGGTGCCGGTCGTGCGGGTCGGGCATCGTCGAAGGATGGATGCCGTCCTCCTCGCCGTCCGCGCCGCCGCCGTCGAGGCCATCGGGCTCGTCTTCCCGACCTGGTGCGCCGGCTGCGACGAGCCCGATGTCGGCCTCTGCCCGGCATGTCGCGCGCTGCTGCGGCCGGTGCCGCACCGACGGATGCTCGCCGGCGGGCTCGTCGCGCACAGTGCGCTGGACTTCAGCGGAGTGCCGGCGCGCGTGATCCGGGCGCTCAAGGAGGATGGCCGCACCGCTCTGGCGCGGCCGCTGGGGGAGGGACTGCACGAAGCGCTCGGGGCCGCGCTCGCCGCGGCCCGCACGGAGGTCGGCGATCGGAGCGCGGGCGTCGCCGTGGTTCCGGTCCCGTCTTCGCGCGGGGCGATGCGCCGGCGAGGGTACGCCGTCGCCGAGCTGCTCGCACGGCGCGCCGGAGCTCGCCCGGAGCGCCTGCTCGTCGTTGCCGGGCGCGCCGTCGACCAGCGTGGTCTCGGCGCGCGGGAGCGCGCGCACAACGTTGCCGGCACGTTCGGCGCGCGCTCCGCCGCGCGGGGACGGCGCGTGCTCATCGTCGACGATGTGGTGACCACCGGAGCCACCCTGGTCGAGGCGGCACGCGCACTGCGCGCGGCAGGCGCCGATGTGATCGGCGCGGCGACACTGGCATCCACCCCGCGCCGGGAAAGCCGAGACGTTTGACACGGCAACTGGCAGGTGACTTTGCCGCGCCGCCCGGATAGCGTGGGGTGCACAAAGGCGGTCCGCCCTTGGCCGGGTGGACCCGGAACAAGGAGGTCAAGGATGGAAACCAGCATCGTCGGCGTCGGAGTGAGCGTGTCGGATCGGTTCCGCACGGTCGCCGAAGAGAAGTCCGCTCGCATCCAGAACCTCGCTCCCCGCGCGCAGCGCTTGGATGTCAAGGTCACCCATCGCGCCTATCACAACGGCAGTCGCGAAGAGGAGACCGTCGAGCTCACGGTGACCGGGAAGGGCCCCGTGGTGCGCGCCGAGGCGACCGACGGTGACAAGTTCGCCGCACTGGATCTCGCCGTGGACAAGCTGGCGGAGCAGCTGCGGCGCGCAAAGGACAAGAGGGTCGACGCACGCAATCACCCGCGCGGCGCCAAGCTCGACAAGGGCAGCGGCGCCCTGCAGGGCATCGATGTGCAGCCGGCTTCGGTCGACACCCTGCACGCGGTGGCCACGGGAGCGATCCCGGTGCAGACATCCGATGAGGACGAGGAGTACACGCCGGTCGTCATCCGCACCAAGAACTTCGGTGCTGAGTGGATGACCGTCGAGGAGGCGGTCGACCGTATGGAGCTGGTCGGTCACGACTTCTTCCTCTTCATCGACGCGCGCACGGACTTCCCGAGCGTCGTCTACCGCCGGAAGGGCTGGGACTACGGGCACATCTCGCTGACGGCGGCCGCGCCGCCGGCCGAGGAGCTCGCCTCCTGATCGACGTCTACGAGGGGCGGATGCCGGTGTGTACCGGCATCCGCCCCTCGTTCGTCGATCAGTCGAAGAGACCGTCGAGGACGCTGCCGATCACGAGTCCGCCCAGGATCCCGCCCATGAGATCGTTGCCGCCGCTGCGACGGCCACCGCCGCCCTGGCCCCATCCGCCGTCGCCGCCGGGGCGTGACGAGTCGATGTCGCGTTGAGCGAGCTGCAGCGCCTCCGCGGCGAACGCGCCGCAGCGGCGGGCGTCGGCGAGTGCCTTCTCGCGATCGTCCTCCGGAATCGGTGCGCCGACGAGCGGTGCGAGGTCGAGCCGCACTCGCTCGGCCTCGGCCAACCGGGTGCGGGCGTCGGCCCCGATCCAGCCGCGATGTCCGCTGATCACGCTGCGGGCGACGCCCAGCTGCCGGTCGGCGTCGTCGATCGCGTTGTGCACGTGCGACTCGGGCGGAATCGGCCGCGCGGCGCGCTCGCGTGCGGCGGCCACGGCGGCGTCCAGTGCGGCGTTGGCTTCGCGCAGCCGGGTCAACTCGGTGAACGGGTCGGGCTTCGCGTCGGCCGGCGTGAGCGTGTTCAGCTCCTTCTCCAGCACGGTCATCGCGGCCGCGACGGCGGGAGCGCCGGCGAGCGGGCGTGCGGTGACGAGGTCCTCGCGGGAGTCGTCGACGATGGCGTTCAGCGTCGACGATGCGCGCAG
>Ga0180219_1001886_pt1 | contig 12926 bp, 14 predicted proteins | sample eDN3rd30CBELigMG_FD_151338 | JGI IMG/M metagenome (GOLD analysis project Ga0180219, IMG submission 151338) | Enriched Miracle-Growth compost microbial communities from Emeryville, California, USA - eDNA 3rd pass 30_C BE-Lig MG (version 2)... ...
CGGGCTTGCTCCGCGATCTGAATGGAGTTGCCTTCCTCCATGATAATCCGCTGCAGCGCCGGCGTGATTTTAACCACTTCATAAATACCCACGCGGCCCTTGTAGCCGTTCTTGCAATTTTCACACCCCACGGGGGCGTACAGCTTGAAGCTGCCGATCCTGTCCTCGGGGAAGCCTTCGTGGAGCAGGGTTTCGTTGGGGACGTCGTGTTCCTTCTTGCAGTGCGGGCAGAGCTTGCGCGCCAGGCGTTGGGCAATGATCAGGTTGGTCGAAGTGGCCAGGTTGAAGGAGGCCACGCCCATATTCAGCAGGCGCGTCAAGGTTTCCGCGGCGCTGTTGGTGTGCAGCGTGGACATCACCATATGCCCGGTCTGTGCCGCCTTGATGGCGATCTCGGCGGTTTCCAGGTCGCGGATCTCGCCGACCATGATCACGTCCGGGTCTTGGCGCAGGAAGGCGCGCAGCGCCTGGGCGAAATCCATGCCCTGCCTCGGGTTGACGTTGACCTGATTGATGCCTTCGAGGTTGATCTCCACCGGGTCCTCGGCGGTGGAAATGTTGATGTCGGGGGTGTTGAGGATGTTTAGGCCGGTATACAGCGATACGGTCTTGCCCGAGCCGGTCGGGCCGGTCACGAGGATCATGCCTTGCGGCTGCTTCAGCGCCTCGAGGTACAACTGCTTCTGCGCATCCTCATAGCCCAGGGCATCAATGCCCATCTGCGCGCTAGCGGAGTCGAGGATCCGCATCACGATCTTCTCGCCCCACAGCGTAGGCAAGGTGTTGACGCGGAAATCGATGGACTTGGTCTTGGATACTCGCATCTTGATGCGGCCGTCCTGGGGTTTGCGGCGTTCGGATATATCCAGGCCGGCCATTACCTTCAGGCGCGCGGAAATGCGGCTGGCCAACTGGATCGGCGGCTTGGCCACCTCATGCAGCATGCCGTCGGTACGGAAGCGAACCCGATAGATCTTTTCATACGGCTCGAAGTGCAGGTCGGATGAGCCGCCCTTGATGGCGTCCAGCAGCATCTTGTTGACGAAGCGCACCACCGGGGCGTCATCGGCGTCACCACCGATGGCCTCTTCCTTGCGCTCGGCGTCACCGCTCTCGATATCCAGACCTTCGAGGTCGACATCACCGAGGTCCTCCAGGCCACCGGTGGCGCTCTCGAACAGCTTCTCGATGGCGTCACCGAGCTTGTCGTCCTCGACCAGGATGGCCTCGGTAGTCAGGCCGGTACTGAACTGGACATCGGTGATCGCCTGGTGGTTGGTTGGATCGGAAATTCCTACGAAGAGCTTGTTGCCTCGCCGCCACAAAGGAATGACACGGTGCTGGCGCACAAGTTTTTCGCTGATCAGGTCCTTCGGGATGCTTTCCCTGTCAATGGAACCCAGGTCACAGAAGGCTACGCCGAACTGGTCGGCTGCCAATTCTGTCAGTGGCCGGCTCTTCACCAACTTGTTCTGCACTAGATAGGTCACTAGCGAAAGCTTGTTGCGCTGAGCTTGCTGCTGGGCCTGCTGAGCTCCTTTCTCGTCCAGTAGCTCGGCGATTACCAACTGGCGGGCGAGTCCGGAAAGCACGACTTGATCATTCATAGGAGATTGATGGGGCTGAGAGTGTTGTTGACTTATAACCCAGCCCCTGGCCAGTGCCAAATTGACGGTAAGAGTGTGCCGATTTTTGTCAGTTATTGCTCGTCTTTGTAGTTGAAAATCTCTGTTTTTGAGTGAAATGGCGATTTTTGTTGTAGGAGAATTTGGCATGCCTTGTGCAGGGTTGGTATCAGGTCAATCGACCTTTCCCCATTCAAGGAGAGTTTCATGAAAGCTCAAAAAGGCTTCACTCTGATCGAACTGATGATCGTGGTTGCCATCATCGGCATCCTGGCCGCCATCGCAATTCCTGCCTATCAGAACTACGTTCTGCGTGCCAACGGCGCGAACGCCGTCGCTTCGCTGGCTTCCGCCAAGCTGGCCGTTGCCGAGAACTGGAGCAACAACGTGGCTGATACCTGCACCGGGATCACCGCTGGCTGCACTGGCGCTGGTATTCTTTCGGCCACTCACGATGGCGTTACCGCTACCCTGACTCCTACTTTCCCTGCTGCCACTGATGTCGGCGCCAGCATTACCTGGGCTTGCACCGTTTCTCCGGCAGGTGCGGCAACCAGCAACTGCACCGCAGCTCCCTCTAATAATAACCCGTAACCGATCGCTCATTGCCGGTTGCATAAAAAGGGATGCATTGCGTCCCTTTTTTATGGAGGATGCGGATATGGTGAGTGATTGCTTTATTATTGGTGTCGTTTTTGGTTAATTGAATTGCGTCACTGGTGTGTGTGGGTTATGGGGCGCGGTTTGGTGCATATTTTCTCTTGTCATGGTTATGTCGCCTATCTCTCCAAGATGATTGGTCAAAATCCTATGTATTGGCAGGATGGGAGCTTGCTCGGAGCACGTAGTTTTGGAGCGTCTTCCCAGATGGTTCCTCTGTTGTGTTTTAGAGAGTCCGAGTAGGGATGAGGATCATCCTAATAAAGAAGTTATCGATGTTTTATAGCGAATATTTGGCAAGGAGTGAGTTGCTTTCCAAGTTGAAGCTGTTGCAATAGTCGGGTGTTGATGATAATTTCGCGCCCGCCGCCGGTGTAGCTCAGTCGGTAGAGCAGCTCATTCGTAATCGGAGCGTTGCTCTAGACAGTCTGGACTACAAGGCAAGCAGTACAAGGCTTCGGGAGTGCCAGCGGCGTAGCCGCAGTGACGAACGAACACAGTTTGAACAAGTTTCGGTTTTAGCCGGTGTAGCTCAGTTGGTAGAGCAGCGCATTCGTAATGCGAAGGTCGTAGGTTCGACTCCTATCTCCGGCACCACTTGAAGTAGAAGGGCCGCCCATTCGGGTGGCCCTTTTGCTATGGAGGCTCGGCAGCGATGGCAGACAACGGGAACGCGACCTTAGACCCGCAGCTCACGGGCAACGTGGGGTTGTACTACTGCTGCTACCGCCTATCCCTGCTCGGATGGAACGTTATGCCGACCGCGCGCAACGCCCGCGGCGTTGACATCATCGCCTACAGCCGCGACGCCTCCCGCTTCGTCGGCGTCCAGGTCAAGGCGCTGAGCAAGCGCAACCCCGTTCCGCTCGGCACGAGTCTCGACAAGATCATGGGCGACTTCTGGGTCATCGTGAACAAGGTCGCCACGCCCACACCATCCGCTTTCATCCTTCTGCCGTCCGAGGTGCGCGAGCGCGCCCACCGGGGCGAGAAGGACGGCCGGGTGTCCTTCTGGCTGCAACCGGCCGACTACGAGCATGACCCGTTCCGCGAGGCTTGGGAGCGCATCGGCCACGGCGGCGTCTGAGAAGGTCTCGCGTCAGCGGCGACTTCTCGTCTTCTTGTCCCTCGGGAGCAGTCCTCTGCTCCGCTTCTCCAGATACTCGCCAAAAAGCTCCAGCGGCGGGACACCAAGCGCTTCGGCGAATTCCACCAACTCGACAGCGTCAATCCGACGCTCCCCACGCTCACACTTGGACACGAAGGTCTGGGTGTTCTCAAGGCGCTCAGCCAGTTCGACCTGTGACACGCCCATACGCTTGCGAGCCGTCTTGAGGACGGACAGCAGGAGCTGGTAGTCAGTATTGTGGGTCGATTGGGACATAGCGTAGTGACTCGAAGGTCAGTGCACGCTAAAGTCCGTGTTGGATTAGTCCAAAATCGACTATTTGTTGGCGTAAAGGGGAAGTATGAAGCGGACAGCAGTTCTTTTACTGGTGGTAGTGGTTCTGGCTTGGGCCGGGTCGAAGATGGTTCCTCGATCTGAGTCCGCCGCGACGGCTTCCACATCGGCAGCATCGTCGCCGCCGCCGCAAGAGGCGAAGGGCCCGCCGCCAGAAAAGCCACTCTCGGCCGCAGAGAAGAAAGCCCAGCAGGAAAAGTGGTTCGGCGCAGAGACGATCGTCGCAGCTCAGCGGGCTGTTCGGGCCTCTTTGAAGGACCCGGATTCGGCACAGTTCAAGGACGTTTACGCGAACTACACCGAGGAGTTCCAAGTGGTCGCCTGCGGCCGGGTCAACTCCAAGAACAGCTTGGGTGGATACACGGGCTTCAAGCGCTTCGTGTCTAATGGCAAGAGCGCGATTATCGAGGGGCGAGACAACGTAGCCGATGCTTGGGCCGGTGCGTGCGCCGGCAAACCCTGATCCGTTGTCGGGGCGCGGCGGCATCCAGCCCTTGAAACAAAAGGGGCCGCTGCTGAGGGGGCCCCCTTTCTATGCACGACGGGGCAACGTCAGCCCTGGCCCTGATCCACTGCGGCGAGGAAGCGCTTGAGTGCGTGGTAGGCCTTGCTGTCGGTCTGGCCGTCGATGACCGCGTCCTCGGCGTAGCCGCCAGTGGTCTGGACCCGCAGCCAGGTGCGCTGCGACGTCGTGATCTTGCGGACGAGGTCCAGCGGCACGATGAAGCCCTTGCGGGACTCCTTGGTCGCGGCGCCCAACTCGTTGAAGTTGGTGAAGGTCTGCATGGTCGTCAGGTCGTGGGTCTGCCCGTCGATGTTCAGCTTGGCCCCGGTGATGCCCTTGATGTCGTTGAACAGGTAGACGACGAGGACCGCATCGGCCGGGGTCTTGGAGTTCCAGTGTGCCCCCAGCCCCGTGCAGAGCATGCCCTTGCAGGCATTGCCGTGGCCGTTGATTGTCACGACCCGCGCGCCGTCGAAGCCGCTACGGGTGACTTTGGGCTCTGTGCCCGAGGTGGTCGAGCAGCCGGCGAGTGCGGCCAGTGTGAGGATCGATGAGAGAGCGAGCGCGCGGGCGATGCTTGTCATGGGTGCTCCTTGCGGTTGTTGTGGATGTTGGCCAAGTCGCCGGGATGACAGGCGCTGCGTCTCCATCGCATGCATCTTGGTTATTCCAATACTAACGAGTCCCAGCGCGCTAGGCAGCCAGCTTTCATAACCCGTGGCGCTGAGGCTGCTCGGAGCCGCGCCTCGACGGCCCTCAGGTCTCACCAGGTGGCACGTGTCGCTTCCGGACGCCTCGGCCTAGGCGCTGAGCCACGCCGAGCGGAATCGACGTCCTGGGCTCGTCTGGCGCACGGACACAACGTTGGTGTTTTCGCGTGCGCCCCCATGGCAATATGTGAATCGTCGGCGCCAGTAGCCGGCGCTCGGCCTTCGGCGGCCCAAACAGCCGAGACCCACCCCGGCACCGACTGACGGGGAGAATCGGGTCCATCTCTGCGACGCACAGCAGGCAGTCATTACCGCGGCACGGCCGCAACGACTGACCTGGAGCACCAGAGATGGCATACGAACCGAAGAAACTCACCCCCGCGGAGTTGGCCGAACTTCACGCACTCCCCGACGAGGCGCTGCTCACCGCTCAGGAGGCTTCCGCCTTCCTGCGCCTCAAGTACAACACCCTGTCTTGGTATCGCTGCAACGGCGGCGGCCCCGCCTTCGTCCGTGTCGGGCCGAAGCTGATCCGCTACCGCCTGGGCGACCTGCGCGAGTACATGAAGGGCCAGCCGATGGGCGAAGGCGTCCAGCGTGCGGCCATGGCGATGCTCGCAGCCCGCACCGCCAAGGCGGAGGGCTGACCATGGACGCGACAAAAGAAAACGCCCGCGGGCAAGGCGGGCGCAAGGAGACCTTCGAGATGGAGGTGGAGCATGCAGAAGCTCACGAGAACAATCTTGCCGCCTCTCCTTTGCCCACGACACCATCATTCGATGACGCCGAATTCCTGGCCCGCACCGGCCGCGACTTGATTCCCTTGCGGGACGGCAGCAAGGCACCGAGGGACAAGGACTGGCCGAACCGTCGCTACGATCCCGCTGCCGTGATCGCCGACGCACGCGCCTCTGGCGGAAACTTGGGTGTGCGCTTGGGTTCGACCGACCTGGTCGTGGACGTGGACCCGCGCAACGGGGGTGATGAGTCGCTACGCGCCCTGGTTAACGACACGGGCTTGGACTTGGAGAAGTGCCCGCACGTCCTCACCGGGGGTGGCGGCCATCACTTCTACCTTCGCAAGCCCGCGAACGTCGCCACCGTGGGCAAGCTGCCTCAGTATCCTGGCATCGACTTCAAGAAGCTGGGCGGACAGGTCGTTGCGCCTGGAGCCATTCACCCCGAGACCGGGCGCCGCTACGAGTCGGAGTTCTGGCTGCTTGGTCCTGACGAGACGCCCGACGCGCCTGCGGCGCTGCTCGACCTTCTACAGGTTCGCCGGATTGAGATGCCCGAGGCGCTGGACGACGCCGACCGCTGGGGGGAGATCACGCCCGACCAGCTCGCGGCAGCGCTGGCCGATCTTCCCACTGATGAGTTCGGGGAGGGAGCGCACGACGACTGGTTCCAGCTGATGTGCGCCTGTCATCACGCGACTGCTGGCGCGGGTCGTGAGGAGTTCATCGCCTGGAGCACCAGCACCCCCGGTTACGAGGACCATGCCGAGAACATCGGCTACAGGTGGGACTCGCTGGCCTCCGCAGCCAGCCGTAACGGCCGTCCGACAACCATCCGGCACCTGTACCAGGTTCTGGGGCGCTACGGCGTGGGCATCCCTCATCCCGCAGCCGAGCACGACTTCGAGCCTGTGGAGGTAGAGCCTGAACCCGTGCCGCCGGGGCCGCTGGGCGCAGTCGCAGAGGATTGGGTGTGGGTCGCCGATGCCTCGGTGTTCATCCGCCGTCATGACCTGAAGCGCTACCGGCCCGAGCAGTGGCGCTCCCTGTACGACTACCTGGTCGATGGCAACATCCTCAACAAGGTCTGGAACAGCCGCAACTTCGTCCGCAAGTTCGAGTCGCTGACCTACCTCCCCAAGGGCGCCGAGATGCCCGACGGCGAGCGCGGCGGTCGCTACAACATCTGGCGCTCGAGCGGGGTTCGCCCTGCGCCCGGCGACGTGTCCTGGTTCCTAGAGCACATGGCCTACATCGTGCCCGATGAGCGCGAACGTGAGGCCGTGCTCGACTATCTGGCCCACCTCGTCCAGCGTCCCGAGGACAAGATCCACTTCGCCCTCGTCATCCGCGGCGAGCAGGGCACCGGCAAGAGCGCCATCGGTGAGTTGATGCTCCGCATCATCGGCAGGAGCAATGTCACCAAGCCGAGCAATGACGAGCTGCTGGAGAAGTGGACGGGCTGGCAGGAAGGCGCCCAGCTCGCGATCGTTGAGGAGTTGATGACCCTCGGGCGCCTGGAGGTCACGAACCGGCTCAAGCCGCTCATCACGGACCCGACGCTGCGCATCCAGGAGAAGTACCAGACGACCTACACGATCGACAACCGCCTAAACTTGCTGTGCTTCACCAACCACCGCGACGCGATCAGGATCGAGGAGAGCGATCGCCGCTGGTTCATCGTGTTCTCTCCTGCCAAGGCCCGCGACCACGGCTACTACAAGCGCCTGTTCTCCCACCTGGACGGCGACGGGCCCGCCAACGTGGCCCACTGGCTGCTGTCGCGCGACCTCTCGAAGTTCGACGCCAAGGGCCACGCGCCGGCGACGGCCGCGAAGGAGGAGATGCGCGAGCTGTCGATGAGCGAGGCCGAGGCCACCCTGTGGGCGATGTACCGCGACGGTGTCGAGCCCTTTGACTTCGATCTGGTCGCCGCCGAGGAAGTCGCCGACGCCCTGCCTGACAGGGTCAAGCGTCAGTCCAAGAACCTGCGGGCGACCGTCAAGAAGTTCCTGGAGGATGTGGTGGGCGCAGTGCGGCACACCCGCAACACCAGCACCCGCGGCTCGGCGGCCAACCTGCCCAAGTATTGGCTCTGGTCCCTGCGCGACCACGCGCGTTGGGCGGAAGCCGGCCCCACAGAGCGTGCCAAGGCGCACGCCGAGCATCGGGGACTGCTCGGAGATGACTTCGTGGGCGACTGAGTAAGACCGTAAGACCGCAGCAAACCGAGGGGGCTCATCGTGGCCCCCTCTTCATTTCGGCCGTCATGGGCTGCAAGACCGGAGAGGAGCATCCCGAAGACCGACGATAAGACCGAGGCATCGGTCTTGCGAGAAAGCCTTGTGCGGCAATGCTTTAGAGCATGTAAGACCGTAAGACCGATGCTTATTGAGAAAAGTTCTGAAATCTATCCCGAGGCCAGGAAGTGAGTAGGTAAGGGTAAGGAATATAAAAAGGTTTTTCGGCATCGGTCTTACGGTCTTTCGGTCTTGCCCCGCAACGCAGTCCACGACCCTGGCCGAGGTTCGGCGCCGCGAAGCGCCCCAGACCTCTCCCTCGCGCGCGTGGTTCCAGGCCGCCTAATCATCGATTCGAGGGTCGATGCCTCCCAAGTGGTTGATGCACTTACCGAAACGATGGCGTGCCCGCGCGCATTAACACGGCACGATCAAGTTCAACACCATTTTTCGGGAGTCGGGCCGTGGCCGCCAAGAAGTTCACCCCCGAGGTGCAGGAGCTGTTCCTCCAGATACTGGAGGACACCGCGTCGCCGAAGCTGGCGGCCCAGGTGTGCGGCATCTCCCGCCGCCTCGCATTCGAGTACAAGCAGAACGACCTGGAGTTCCGCCGCCGCTGGGAGCAGGCGATCGAGGTCGCCATGGACGCCCTGCTGGACGAGGCGTACCGCCGCGCCTGCATCGGCGTGGAGGAGCCCGTGATCTACCAGGGCCAGCTCGCCATGACCCGCGACGCGACGGGCGAGGAGCGCCCGCTCACCGTCCGCAAGCACAGCGACCGCCTCCTGGAGGTCATGCTCAAGTTCCGGTACGGCGACCAGCTCGCCGACAGGCTGCGCGTCAAGGTCGAGGACACGGGCCTGGACGCCGACGCGCTTCTCAGGATGCCGAGCGAGGAGCGCAAGGCGCTGACCGAGCTCCTGGCGAAGTACAAGAGCAACCGCCGCGAGGAGGACGACGATGAGTGAGAGGCTGACCGTGGCCGAGGCCCTGGCCCGCGCCGAGATGATCGACCGCAGCCTGGACGCCTGGCAGGGGACCGCCCCGCAGGGCATCGCGGAGATGGGAGGGCGTGACGCCTTCGCCGACCGCTGCGAGATGGCCTGCTTCGGTCCCGTGCCGCGTTTGGACCACGATGAGTGGGAGCGGCTCAGCCTGGAGTACGAGGACAGGCGGGCACACGGAAGCCTCAACCGTGGCGAGGGGTAACGGGTACGCGGTCGGCGTCGAGGTGGATGGGGTGCGATACCCCAGCGCCCGCGCCGCCGACCTCGCCCTGTGCCTCCCGCCCAACACCGTCTGCCACCGCGCGCACAGCCCGAACTTTCCGACCTACCGCTGGCTGGGCGAGACGCCCGGCAGGCGCCAGGTCAGGCGGCCCGAGGACTGCACCGTCGGCAGGCCGCTGGCCGAGCCAGAGCGCTGGCCCTACGACGGAGGCGCGCGACGCGCCCCCGTGATGGACCCGAACTTCGACCCGCCCCGGCTGGTGCGGCGCGTCGGCTGGCTCCGCTGCATGGCCTGCGGCCGCCCGCACTTCTCCGAGGACGTGGCCCGCGTCCGCCTGTGCTGCGCCTGCGGCGGTTTGGGCGGGCTGCCCATCGGCGCCGATCCAGACGGGGACCTCTGATTGGTTGTCGGGACGCCGACGACCGCAAGCCCCTGATCCGCAAGCCGCGGTGATGGCGGCCGAGACACTGGAACACGGCGTGGCAAACGTTGGCTCGCTCCGGGCCGCCTGCACGACACATTGACAGCATCCGGTCGCGCATTGGCGCGTGACCACCCGAAGGCTCGGGGATGCGCTCGTGGAGGCGACCGGAGGAGACCAACCTCACTGGAGCCAGAAGCCATGACCATCCTCGCAGACGCACCCCTCCTCACGCCCGCCCAGATCGGCGAGCTCGCATCCTCCCTCGACGGCCTGCACGGCCGCGTCCTCAAGGCCATCGAGCGCCTGCAGAAGGACGTCGACACCCGCAAGCAAGAGATCGCCAACCGCTGGAAGCAGACCGGCGTCGGCGTGGCCGACCGCGCCCGCTTCGCCGAGCAGGAGACCCTGGCGGTCGTCCGCGACATCAAGGCCAACGCCGAGAAGGAGCTCGACGGCTACCTGAAGTCCGCGGGCGCACCCCACGCCCAGCTCATCGCGCAGCGCCCGTTCTACGACAGCCCCGTCAAGGTGCTGAGCCGCGCCGCCCTCGGCGACGCCCGCCGCACCGAGTATCTGAACCAGCTCGCCTACGCGGGACCCGCCGAGCTCGGCCACATGGCGCAGGTCGCGGTGTCCTCCAAGAACGTGCCGCTGGCCGCCGCCGTGCTCTCCCTGCTCGACCGCATGCCCAGCAAGGACCGCCCGGTCGGTCCCGCCGAGCTGGCCCACGCCATGCGCCTGGACGAGTTCCTGAAGGTGCAGGAGTACATCAAGCTGGGCGACGCGCGCCTCCAGGGCATCCTGGTCGCCATCCGCACCTGGAAGCAGGGCCGCTCCAACCCGCTCGACGTCGTGCAGCTCGCCATGCGGGAGCGCGCCATCGACCGCGACCTGATCGGGGGCGGCGATGACTAAGCAGCCCGCCTACGAGGCCAGCCACCCGGTAGCCGTCGCCCTCGGCGGCATGGCCCGCGCCGCCCGTCTCGGCTGCGACCTGCTCGACGCCCTGGCCGAGCAGGCCCGCCGCGTCGGCGTGACCCCGTACTCGCCCGAGTTCGACGAGGCCGCCGCGCTGGCCGGCATGCCGTACAGCCGCGCCTGGGATGCCTACCTCGACCGCGAGACCTGGGCGCAGGCAGAGCGCCAGCCCCTCGCGCACATCCACTGAGTTTGGTGCCAGCGGCCGGGGTCGGAACAGAGGCCGAGGTGCCCCGGCCGTGCTTCGGAGGGCCGTCCCACAAGGACGGCCCTTCTTTTTCATGCAGTTGCGCGGCGTCGCGCGCCGATCGACAGTCGGAGGGCAACTTTTTGAGGGGGCCCCCGCTCCCGGAACCCCACGAAAGCGACCTAATGCTCCTACGGACCAACCAAATAGGAGAGCACCATGGAACTGCAACAGATGAGCACCAAGTCCCTGCTGGCCCTGCACAACGCCATCGCCGGCGTGCCGGCAGGACCCAAGACCTTCGCGACCAAGGCCAAGCTGATCGCGCGGATCGAGCAGATCGCGGCAGCCGGAAGCATCGACCTCGCGTCGTTCGGGCAAGGCACCGAGCCCGAGGTGACCGAGCATCGCGCACAGCCGCAGGCCGAGGCCGCCGAGACGACCGAGGCCCCGACAGAAACCGAGAAGAAGCCCAGCGGCAAGGGCATCGGCCGCCTCGCCCGCGAGTTCCTGATGGACCCGGCAGGCTACCCCCACGCGCTGATCGCCGAGATGGTCAATGCGCAGATCGAGGGCGCGCAGGCCACGGCCAAGTCAGTCAGGTGGTACGCCCACGACATGCGCAAGAAGGGCATCGAGGTCCCGCCCCGGCAGAAGGTGCACGCCGCCGAGATGAACGAGGAGGAGTCGGCCGAGTGGCTGGCGACCGTGGTCGTGGTCGAGCCCGCACGCACCGATGAGGGCTGAACGCTGCCCGGACGTGTCATTAAAAAGGGCCACCTCGACGGTGGCCCTTTCGTTTCATCGCCTTGGGCGCGACGGCGCCCCGATAGAGGATCAGGCAGCGCTCGGCCGCTTGAAAAGCGACAAGGCAAACTGGAAGCGGCTGGACAGGTGCTCGATGGATTTCCCGAAGTCCTGACCGAGCTTGAACAGCAGGGCGTCGTGCAGATTGTCCCGTGCGCGTCCGATCAAGTCCTCGGCCTGCTGTGCGGGGTCGCTGCGCAGAGCCACGCTGCCGAAACCGCCTGCGTAGTCGGTCAAAGCGTCCAGGAGCCAATCGTTCCCGTAATGGGTCCGCAGCGCGACGTAAGCCTCAAGAGACGGGAAGGGGCAACCCTGGCCCAGCACCAAGTCGCTGGGCTTGGCGTTGAGCGGGTCGTCGTAGGACTCGAATACGGCAGGAGAGCCGACCAGTTCCTCGCACGCCTGGAAAAGATCGTCGGGATCGGTGATGCCCTGCTCGTTCATGATCTTCTCTGCCGCCAAGGCGCGGATACCCGACGCGAATTCAAGCTCCTTACCCAGCAGGACCAGATGCTCACGGATGGCTTCGATAGTGTTGATGGCGTTCATGCTCATTTCTCCAAAAAGTAGGTTGGTGAGACGCTCGGTCGAGGTGGCCTACCTCGGCGAGCGCCTCGTTCAAGTAGCGCGCTGGAGAGGAGTTTCATGCGCCGATCAAGTGCGCGTCCACCAACGTTTGCATCGGCGCGTGCGCGCTACGCTAGGACCAATTCGTTGATTGACGCGGCGTCCGCAGGCGTGGTTGCGAGGCGGGGCGGCCACTGTCCTTCAGTCCATTCGAGGCCAAGGGCGTCGAGCACGTAGGCGCTGGCCTTCTCCTGGTAGCCGCGCAGGTGGTCCAGCGTCGGGTTCAGGTAGCCCATCGTCACGTTGCCCGCGGCGTGGTTCAGCAGGAACTTCAGCTCGGCAATGGGGACGCCCGCCTGCAATGCCAGCGTGGCGTAGGTGTGCCGCAGGGCGTGCCCCGTCAGGCCGTCCAACTCGTGCTGCGCCACCTCGGCGACATGCCCTGACTTCGAGTCGGCGGGGAACAGCCACGGGCTCTTGCGGTGGAGCTTCGGGTTCTCGGCTAGGCGGTGGCCGAGCAGGTCGGCGAGTGGCCCCGACAGCGGCAGGTCGAATGCTCGCGCTGCTCCACCCTTGGGCTTGGGTACGTGCAGGCGCCGCGCGCCTAGGTCCAGCTCTGACGCCCGCGCCTCGCAGGCCGAGGTGCGCCGCATCCCCGTCAGGATCATGAACAGGTGCAGGTCGCGTCGCACGGGGTGAAGGGACAGCACCGCCTTGCCCCACGCCCGCAGGCGCTCGGCCTCGACGTCCACCTTGCGCCGACGCAGGCCGTGGTAGTCCACGTTCGTGGTCGG
>Ga0180219_1001890_pt1 | contig 12917 bp, 8 predicted proteins | sample eDN3rd30CBELigMG_FD_151338 | JGI IMG/M metagenome (GOLD analysis project Ga0180219, IMG submission 151338) | Enriched Miracle-Growth compost microbial communities from Emeryville, California, USA - eDNA 3rd pass 30_C BE-Lig MG (version 2)... ...
CTGGCCCCCGCGGCGCTCGCGCTGACCGAGAATCTCGACGAGGACGTCGTCGACTTCATCCCGAACTACGACGGTCAGTTCCTGCAGCCCGAGGTGCTGCCCGCCGCGTTCCCGAACCTGCTGGTGAACGGCACCACAGGCATCGCGGTGGGTATGGCGACCAACATGGCGCCGCACAACCTCATCGAGGTCGTCTCCGCCGCCATCCACCTTCTCGACCACCCCGACGCCACGCTCGAAGAGCTCATGGAGTTCGTGCCGGGTCCGGACCTGCCCGGTGGCGGCATCATCGTGAGTCTGGACGGCATCAAGGATGCATACGCCACCGGCCGCGGCACGTTCCGCACGCGGGCGAAGGTGTCCGTCGAGTCGCTCGGTCCGCGCCGCACCGGCGTCGTCGTGACGGAGCTGCCGTACATGGTCGGCGTCGAGCGTGTCATCGAGAAGATCAAGGATGCCGTCGGCTCGAAGAAGCTCACCGGTATCGCGGACGTCACCGATCTCACCGACCGCAACCACGGGCTGCGCCTCGTCATCGGCATCAAGACCGGCTTCGACCCGAACGCGGTCCTCGCGCAGCTGTACCGGCTCACCCCGCTCGAGGACTCGTTCGGCATCAACAATGTCGCCCTCGTCGACGGGCAGCCACAGACGCTCGGGCTCAAGGAGCTGTTGCGCGTCTACCTCGCTCACCGACTGCAGGTGGTGACCCGCCGCAGCCGGTACCGTCTGAACCGCAAGCAGGAGCGCCTGCACCTGGTCGAGGGCCTCCTCATCGCGATCCTCGACATCGACGAGGTCATCCAGGTCATCCGCGCCTCGGACGACGGCGAGCAGGCACGCACGCGCCTGATGAGCGTGTTCGACCTGTCGCAGCCGCAGGCGGAATACATCCTCGAACTGCGGCTGCGCCGGCTGACCAAGTTCTCCCGGATCGAGCTGGAGGCGGAGCGCGACGCGCTCAAGGCGGAGATCGCCGAGTTGGAGGCATTGCTCGGCAGCGACGTGCTGCTGCGTGCGCAGGTCGCCAGAGAGCTGGATGCCGCAGCGGAGACCTACGGCACCCCGCGGCGCACCCTGCTGCTGGATGGTGGGCCGGTTGCCCCGCGCTCGCGCGCCGCAGCGCCCGCCGATCTGCAGATCGCCGACGAGCCGTGCCGCGTGTTCCTGTCCGCCACCGGGCGCATGGTCCGCGCCCAGTTGGATGCCGAGGGCAACGGCATCGTGCCGCCGGCCCGCCGCTCCAAGCACGACGCGATTCGCTCCGCGGCGGACACCACCACCCGCGGCGACCTCGGTGCCGTCACCAGCGCTGGTCGCCTCGTGCGCTTCTCCCCCGTCGACCTGCCCGCGGTGCCCGGCAACTCGGTGCAGCTGGCGGCCGGCACGAAGGCGGACCAGTACCTGGGCCTGGCCGGCAGTGAGCACGTCGTGGCGATCGTGCCGCTTGTCGACCAGCCGGTGATCGCTCTCGGCACCCTGCAGGGCGTCGTCAAGCGCGTTGCCGCATCGGAGCTGGCACCGGGCAAGCCGGACACCGAGATCATCTCGCTCAAGCCGGGCGACCGCGTCGTGGGCGCAGCGCCGGCATCCGATGATTCCGAGCTCGTGTTCCTGACGAGCGATGCGCAGCTGCTGCGATTCGGCGCCGACACCGTGCGCCCGCAGGGCCGTGCGGCCGGCGGGATGGCCGGAATCCGTGTGACCGATGGCGAGCGGGTCGTCTTCTTCGGCGCGGTGACGGCCACCGAGGAGACGGTCGTCGTCACCGTCGCGGGATCGACGCAGTCGCTGCCGGGCACGGACGCGGGCAGTGGCAAGGTCTCCGATTTCGCCGAGTTCCCGGCGAAGGGTCGTGCCACCGGTGGGGTGCGCGCCCAACGGTTCTTGAAGGGCGAGGACACCCTGATCCTCGGCTGGGTCGGCGCCGAGCCGCGCGCCGTCGGTGCGGATGGCGCCGTGCGTCCGCTGCCGGCCACCGGCGCGAAGCGCGACGCGTCGGGTCAGCCCCTGGAGTCCGTCGTCGCAGCCGTCGGCTCCCCCGTCGCCTGAGCCCCGCCCCCATCGCTCGTTGAGCGAGCGCAGCGAGACGCGAAGACGAGAGGCCCGGCGTGATCAGGCGTCGATGGCGTCGCGGTTGAGCGTGTCGGCCGAGGAGATGATGAAATCGCGCCGCGGCGCGACGTCGCTGCCCATGAGCAGCTCGAATACGTGCGCGGCACCCTCGGCATCCTCCAGGCGCACACGACGCAGCAGACGGCCGGAGCGGTCCATCGTGGTCTCCGCCAGCTGGTCTGCGTCCATCTCGCCGAGCCCCTTGTAGCGCTGCACCGGCTCCTGCCAGCGCTTGTTCGCCTTCGTGAGCTTGGTCAGCAGCGCCTGCAGTTCCTTGTCGGAGTAGGTGTAGATCGTCTCGTTCGGCTTGGAGCCGGGGTTGATCACGACGACGCGGTGCAACGGCGGCACCGCCGCATAGACCCGTCCCTCGTCGATGAGCGGGCGCATGTAGCGGAAGAACAGGGTCAGCAGCAGCGTGCGGATGTGTGCGCCGTCGACATCGGCGTCGCTCATCAGGATGATCTTTCCGTAGCGCGCCGACGCGATGTCGAAGGTGCGGCCCGAGCCCGCGCCGATCGTCTGGATGATCGCCGCGCACTCGGCGTTCGACAGCATGTCGCTGATCGACGCCTTCTGCACGTTGAGGATCTTGCCGCGAATCGGCAGCAATGCCTGGAACTCGCTGTTGCGTGCATGCTTGGCGGTTCCCAGCGCGGAGTCGCCCTCGACGATGAACAGCTCCGACTGCGCCACGTCGTTCGTCCGGCAATCGGCGAGCTTGACCGGCAGCGACGACGACTCCAGCGCGTTCTTGCGCCGCTGCGTCTCCTTGTGGGTGCGCGCCGAGATGCGCGCCTTCATCTCCGAGACGACCTTCTCCAGCACGAGGCCCGTCTGGGTCTTGTCGTCGCGCTTCGTCGAGGCGAACCGGGCGTTCAGTTCCTTCGTCACGACGCCCGCGACGATGTTGCGCACCGCCGGCGTCCCGAGGATCTCCTTCGTCTGTCCTTCGAACTGCGGCTCGGGCAGACTCACGGTCAGCACCGCGGTCAGCCCGGCGAGGATGTCGTCCTTGTCGAGCTTCTCTCCCGCGCCGACCTTGAGCTTGCGAGCGTTCTGCTCCACCTGCGCGCGCACGACCTTCATCAGTCCCTGCTCGAAGCCGGCCAGGTGCGTGCCGCCCTTGGGCGTGGCGATGATGTTGACGAACGACCGCGTGACGGTCTCATACCCGGTTCCCCAGCGCAGCGCGATGTCGACCTGGCACTCCCGTTCGACGTCGGTAGGCACCATGTGCCCGTTCGGCTGCAGCACCGGGACCGTCTCGGTGAACGTGCCCCGGCCGGTCAGCCGCCAGGTGTCGGTGACCCGGCCGTCCGGCGCGAGGAAGTCGGCGAATTCGGAGATGCCACCGTCGAACTTGTAGCTTGTCTCGATCGGCGCATCGGCCCCTGAGCCCGCATCGGTCCCTGAGCCCGCATCGGTCCCTGAGCCCGCATCGGTCCCTGAGCCCGTCGAAGGGCGGCCATCCACGATGACGATCTCGAGCCCAGGGACCAGGAACGCGGTCTGCCGCGCGCGCTGCTCCAGCTCGATGAGATTGAACGCGGCATCCTTCGTGAAGATCTGGCGATCGGCCCAGTAGCGGATGCGTGTGCCGGTCACCCCCTTGGCGACCTTGCCCACGACGCGCAGTTCGGAGGACTTCTCGAACGGCGTGAAGGGTGAGTCGGGTGAGTCTCCCGCGAAGACGCCGGGCTCGCCGCGGTGGAACGACATCGCGTGCACCTTGCCGCCGCGGTCGACCTCCACATCGAGACGCTCGGACAGCGCGTTGACGACCGATGCGCCGACGCCGTGCAGACCGCCGGATGCCGCGTAGGAGCCGCCGCCGAACTTCCCACCGGCGTGCAGCTTTGTGAAGACGACCTCGACGCCGGTCAGGCCGGTGCGCGGTTCGACGTCGACGGGGATGCCGCGCGCGCGGTCACGCACCTCGACGCTGCCGTCGGGGTGGAGGATCACGTCGATGCGCGTCCCGTTGCCGCCGAGGGCCTCGTCGACCGCGTTGTCGATGATCTCCCAGACGCAGTGCATCAGACCGCGCGAGTCGGTCGATCCGATGTACATGCCCGGGCGCTTGCGGACGGCCTCCAGGCCCTCGAGCACCTGCAGATGATGGGCGGAATACTCGGAGGTCACAATCAACCAGCGTATCCGCGCCACCGGGCAGGATGGCCGACGACACACGCACCACGACCGGTTGGCGGGCCGGCGTCCTGCCCGCCGTGCGCCGGGAGCCGAATCGCCGTACGCGGACAGCGAAATGTGGCGGGAAGGCGGCATTCTGTCAGCACCAGCATGGTTGTATCGAAGGACCACATCGGATCAGGACGAGCACGACCAAGGAGGCACCCGAAATGAGCATCTCAGCCACTACAGAGCCCACGGCCGTACTCGAGCACCGCCTGACGGCGTCCGACCGGTGCGACTCGTGCGGTGCGCAGGCGTACATCGCCGCCGAGGTGAACGGCAGCGAGCTGCTGTTCTGCGCCCACCACGGACGCAAGTACGAGGAGAAGCTGCGCGCTGTGGCCACCTCGTGGCACGACGAGACCGATCGCCTCACCGCGGCCGTCTGACGCCCGCCGGGCCGGCATCGCATCCCGGCGCTCCGCGACCGCCAGGCCCTCCTAGACTGGCCGGGCACCCCACCCGTCTAGGAGGACCCTCGATGACGTCTCGCGGCCTGAGCCCCGCCCATCGTCTGCGCGTGCTGTGGAAGCGCGCCGTGCGGATCGACGTGGGAGCTGTGACCTCCCGGGCGCGCAAGACGGCGCGCATCCATGACAAGAGCTACCCGCTCGTGCTCGCCGACATGCTCTGGTCGGCCGGACGCCACCGGGTCGGCTTCAACGACTACCTGGAGTTCGACTTCGCGATCCTCACCCGCGAGGAACGGGCCACGTGGGTGACCAGTCCTCTGGCCATGGAGTTCTCGCGCACGTTCGATGACCCGGCCCACGTGCACCGCTTCCACCACAAGGTGGACTTCAACCGCGATTTCGACCGGTTCCTCGGACGGGAGTGGCTCGAGGTGACCGACGGCAACGTCGACGAGGTGAAGGCGTTCGCCGACCGGCATCCCGTCTTCATCGCCAAGGTGCCGGTGAGCAAGTCGGGTGCCGGGGTGCGCCGCTACCGCACCGAGGAGGTCGACGACTGGAGCGCCTTCCACGCACAGCTGATCGCCGCCGGAGAGACGCTCCTCGAGGAGAACATCGTGCAGCACGCGGACCTTGCCGCCGTGTGCCCCGGCACGGTCAACACCACACGCGTCACCACGTTCGTCAAGGACGACGGCACGGTCGCGATCATCAACATGGCGCAGAAGTTCGGCCGCGGGGAGGTCAGTGACCAGGGCAACTTCGGCGGCTTCTACGTCGCGCTCGACGAGCAGGGCCGCTCGATGGGCGACGGCTATGACATCAACGGCGAGCTCTACCCCACCCATCCGGAGAGCGGCTACCGCATCGCCGACTTCCAGCTGCCGCACATGGATCTGCTGCCGGCGTTCATCACGGAGGTCGCCCTCGTGGTGCCGCAAGTGCGCTACGTCGGATGGGACGTCGTGATGGCTCCGGACGGACCGGTGCTCGTCGAGGGCAACTGGGGGGCCGGCGTGTTCGAGAACAAGCCGACTGCCACCGGCGTGCGCCACGGACACCTGCCGCGATACAAGGCGGCGATGGGTATCTGAGCCGAGCCGGGTCAACGCCGCACGGCGGCCCTGACCCGGCGACTCAGGTCACGCCGTGCGGATGACGCCGAGCGGTGTGGACTGGTGCTTCTGACCGAGCGGGTTGTCGTGCAGGATCTGCACGAGACGTGCCTCGCCGGCCTTGTCCAGCGTTGAACCGAGGATGTTGCCGCCGATGTCGTTGATGTCCACGACCGCGACGTCGTTCGCGCCGCCGAGCAGTGTCTTCAGACGCGCGGCGACCTTATCCGGATCCTTCGGGCCCAGCACGACGGCCTTGTTGTAGGGCGGGATCGTGTGCCGCGTGGGTCCGTCGATCGAGCGCGCCTTGTCCCCGGCGATGCGATAGAAGTCACCACGGCGCCCGAACAGCTTCGTGACCGCGCTGACAGCGGCCGCGAACAGGATCCGCGGCGTGCCGCACTCGCGCAGCGCCATCTCCATCGTCTCGGGCATGCCCAGGCCGATGCCGTACGAGGTCTTCACGACGTAGCGGGACAGGAAGCGCGCGAGCGGCCGCGGGGTGATGTCCTCGACGAGGAACGAGCGGCCCTGCGTGATGGCGACGATCTTCTCCGTCACGAACAGCAGGTCGCCGGCTTCGAGCACCGGGGCCGCGTACTGCGTCACGAAGGCGTCGAGGTCGTCGCCGGGCATGACGACGTGCGTGCGGATCGGGATCCGCGCATACGCGACGCCATCGACGACCGCCTCCAGCGCCTTGCCCTCGTTCGGTGCCGGGGTGTTCGCCTCCGCGGTCATTCGAGGTAGTCCCGCAGCGACTGCGAACGCGAGGGATGCCGGAGCTTGGCCATCGTCTTCGACTCGATCTGGCGGATCCGCTCGCGGGTCACACCGAACGTGTCGCCGATCTGGTCCAGCGTCTTGGGCTGACCGTCGCCGAGGCCGAAGCGCATCCGGATCACGCCCGCCTCGCGCTCGGAGAGCGAGTCGAGCAGCGACTCCAGCTGGCGCTGGAGCATCGTGAAGCCGACCGCGTCGGCCGGGACCACGGCTTCGGTGTCCTCGATCAGATCGCCGAACTCACTGTCGCCGTCCTCGCCGAGCGGGGTGTGCAGCGAAATCGGCTCGCGGCCGTACTTCTGCACCTCGACGACCTTCTCGGGCGTCATGTCCAGCTCGCGGGACAGTTCCTCGGGCGTGGGCTCACGGCCGAGGTCCTGCAGCATCTGACGCTGCACGCGGGCGAGCTTGTTGATGACCTCGACCATGTGCACCGGGATGCGGATGGTGCGAGCCTGGTCGGCCATGGCACGGGTGATCGCCTGACGGATCCACCACGTCGCGTAGGTCGAGAACTTGAAGCCCTTCGTGTAGTCGAACTTCTCGACCGCGCGGATCAGACCCAGGTTTCCCTCCTGGATGAGGTCCAGGAACTGCATGCCGCGGCCGGTGTAGCGCTTGGCCAGCGACACCACGAGACGCAGGTTCGCGCCGAGCAGGTGACTCTTCGCGCGCTGACCGTCACGGGCGACCCACTGCAGGTCCAGGCCCAGCTGGTTGGACTTCTCGGCCGCCGTCATGTGCGACAGCTTCTCCTCGGCGAACAGACCCGCCTCGATGCGCATCGCGAGCTCGACCTCTTCGGCCGCGTTCAGCAGCGGAACCTTGCCGATCTGCTTCAGGTAATCCTTGACCGGGTCCGCGGTGGCGCCGGTGATCTGCGTGGAGTAGACCGGCACCTCTTCCTCGTCCTTGGACGAGATGACGATCGCGCCCGTGGGCAGCGGCTCGGTGAAGGACGGCTTCGCGGCATCCTCGTCGTCTTCGTCATCCTCGTCGGACGCGGCATCCTTCTTGGCACCGGCCTTCGCCGGGGTGGTCGACTCCTCCGAGTCGTCCTCGGCCGCGTCATCGACGTCCTCGACCTCGACGTCGTCTTCGATCTTTTCGTCGTCCAGGTCTTCGTCGGCCTTCGCCTTGCGCGCCTTCGCCGGCGCAGCCTTGGCGGGCGCCTTCTTCGCGGGCGCCTTCTTGGCGGGCGCCGCCTTGGTCTTGGCCGCCGCACCGGAGGACTTCGCCGCGGACGTCTTCGTCTCGGCGACGGGCGTCTCTTCGGTGTCCTGTGCCTTGCGGGTGGTCTTCGTGCCTGCCGTCACGGTTCGCCTTTCATCCGGCGGGAGTCGCCGGGTTTTCGGACACTAGTAAGACCCTTGTCAAGTCCGTGGCATGATGCTCTCGCACCACGCCGGGGGTTGACAACGGGTCAGATTGTCCATTCTCTCATACATCATCCGCGGTTCTGTCACGGCCTTCCACGCACGATGCTCACTCCAGTGCAACACCGGAGGCGCGCGGGGCATTCCGCGTCGCGCTGGTCAGGACAGCCCGTGTCGGTCGTCCTCGCCACCGCGCCGGTTCGCGAGGAAACGCTCCAGCTCGGCTGCGAGTTCGTCGGCGCTGGGGAGATCGCCGGTGTGGATGATCGGCTGACCCAGCGTCGAGCCCGCCATGTATGAGTCGTAGCGCTCCTCGAGGCCGCGGAGCATCGCAGTGAGCTCTTCACTGCTCGCCACCTGCTCACCGACCTTCTCGAGGAACTCCTTGTTCTCCTCGCGCATCTCATCACTGCCGAAGACGAGTCCGGTCGCGACGCTGAGGCTGTCCAGACCCGCCAGCGCCGCCGCGGGATACTCGGTGTCGCCGAGGTAGTGCGGCACGAGCAGCACGAACCCGGCCACCGGCACTCCGGTCTGCGCGAATCGGTACTCCAAGAGATGACCCACCGTCGCCGGGACCTGCGTGTGCGGCTTCCAGACCGAGTGCGCCTGCGTCAGCTCCGTTCGGGTGCCGCTGACCGTCGTGCCGAGGGGGCGGGTGTGCGGCACCGGCATCGGGATCGCGTGCACCCAGGTCACCGTCGCAACCTGCAGCCCCTCGGCCAGACCCACCACCGTCTCGGCGAAGGCATCCCAGGCGAAGTCGGGCTCGTAGCCGGAGAGCAAGACGAACGGCTGGCCGATCGTGTCGTGCGCCAGGGAGAGCTCGAGCCGCTGCGGGCGGTACTCGGTCAGCCGATCGCCGTCGAACGTGATCAGCGGCCTGCGGGCGCGGTAGTCGAGCAGCACATCCGCCGAGAACGAGACGACGGGCGATGGCTCGAGAGATTCACGGAAGTACTCCAGCATTCCGGCGACCGCTCCCCCGGCGTCGGTGAATCCGGTCAGCGTGATCACCAGAGGCAGGCCAGGGGGCACCGGCGGCGCCGAGGCGACACGCTCATAAAGAGGTCCGGAAAGAGGCATGACTCCACTGTACGAGCGCGCGCGTGCACGAGTCCCGCCACGGTCGCGCTCACAGCGAACACGCTGAGCGGTGGTTGGATGGATGCCATGCCGTATCCCGCGCTGTCGTTCACCACCGCACCGATCACTGACACCGAGACCGACGCACTGCTGCTCGCGTTGCCGCCGCTCGATCCGGACAGCGAGATTCCGGACTGGCCGGGGCTGGCCGCGGCCCTGACCGCGGTCGGGTTCACCGGCGCGGCCGGCTCCTGCGTGCGCGCCTACGCGCCCGAGGCGACCGACCGGCCGCTGATCGTGGCCGGCCTCGGCTCTGATCCTGATCCCGGATCCGTGCGTGATGCGGTGGGCGCTGCGGTACGCGCGACCACCGGGTTCGCATCGCTCGCGCTTGCCGCACCGACCGTGCCCGAGCACTGGCGCGCCGTGGCAGAGGGCGCCGTTCTCGGCGGGTATCGGTTCGCCGGCTACAAGAGCGATCCCGGCAAGCAGAGGGCCGACCGCGTCGTGGTGCACGCTCCCGCCGAGGCCGAGGCCGAGGCCGGCTCCATCGACGCCGTCGCAGACGCCGTCGCCCTGGTGAAGGATCTGGTCTCCATCCCTGCCGAGTGGCTCGGGCCGCAGGACCTCGCCGACCGCGCCGTCGCAGCGGTCGATGGCCTGCCAGTCGAGATCGAGGTGTTCGATGAGCAGCGCCTCGCAGACGAAGGCTTCGGCGGCATCCTGGGCGTCGGCCAGGGTTCCGACCGTCCGCCCCGACTGGTCCGTCTCGACTACGCACCGTCTGGAGCCGAGCGTCACGTCGCACTGGTCGGCAAGGGCATCACCTTCGACACCGGCGGACTCTCGCTCAAGCCCCCGGCGAGCATGGTCGGCATGAAGTTCGACATGGCCGGCGCCGCGACCGCTCTGGCCGTCGTTCGCGCTGCGGCGACGCTCGCGCTTCCTGTGCGGGTCAGCGCGTGGCTGTGCGTGGCCGACAACATGCCGTCCGGCAGGGCGACGCGTCCCGGTGACGTCGTCCGCATCGCCGACGGAACCACCGTGGAGGTGCTCAACACCGACGCAGAGGGCCGCATCGTCCTCGCCGACGGCCTCGTCGCGGCGAGCCGCACGCGACCCGACCTGATCATCGACATCGCGACGCTCACCGGAGCGATCGTCGTCGCCCTCGGCACCCGGCACACCGGTGTGATGGGCTCCGACGACGCAGTCGCTGCGTATCTGGCCGCCGCCGAGCGGGCGGGCGAGGCCGCATGGGCCCTGCCCTTGCCGGAACACATGGAGGAGGAACTCGACTCCCCCATCGCCGACCTCCGGAACGCGAAGATCGGGGATTCCGCCGCCGGGTCTCTCTTCGCGGGTCTCTTCCTGCGCCGCTTCGTGGGGCGGGTCTCCGACGCGGACGACGCGGAACGCATCCCCTGGGTGCACCTGGACATCGCCGGCTCCGGCGAAGCCAAGGCGGCGTACGGTGTGACGGATAAGGGGCCGACCGCGGCCACCGTCCGATCGCTCATCGAGTTCCTGGGAGGCACGGCATGACCGAGCACACCGCCGACATCGTCATCCTCGGCGGCGGCAGCGGCGGATACGCCGCAGCGCTGCGCGCAGCTGAGCTCGGCAAGCGCGTGATCCTCATCGAGAAGGACCGCCTCGGCGGCACCTGCCTGCACCGCGGCTGCATCCCGACCAAGGCGCTGCTGCACGCCGCCGAAGTCGCCGAGCACGTCAAGGACGCCGGGGCGGTGGGCGTCCTGGCATCCTTCAGCGGAATCGACCCCGCTGCCGTCACCGCCTATCGCGAGGGCATCGTGGCGAAGAAGTTCAAGGGGCTCGAGGGACTCGTGAAGGCCCGCGGCATCACGGTCGTCGCCGGCGAGGGACGCCTCCTCGCCGACCGCGGGGTGGCCGTCGGCGAAGACGTGTACCGCGGTGCGGATGTGATCCTGGCAACGGGCTCGTACAGCCGCTCGCTGCCCGGACTGGAGATCGGCGGACGCATCCTCACCAGCGAGCAGGCGCTCGCGCTCGACGAGATACCGAGCCGCGTCGTGATCCTCGGCGGCGGCGTGATCGGCGTCGAGTTCGCCAGCGTCTGGCGATCGTTCGGCGCCGACGTGACGATCGTGGAGGCTCTGGACCACCTCGTCCCGAACGAGGACCTCACCAGCAGCAAGACGCTCGAGCGCGCATTCCGCAAGCGCGGTATCGCGAGTCGGCTCGGCGTGCGTTTCGCGCAGGCGACGCAGACGGATGCCGGCGTCACCGTCACTCTGGAAGACGGTGCGCAGATCGAGGCGGACTACCTGCTCGTCGCTGTCGGCCGCGGACCGGCCACGGCGAACCTCGGTTTCGAGGAAGCCGGTGTCACGCTCGAGCGCGGGTTCGTGACGGTGGATGCCGCGCTCCGCACGACGGTGGAGCACGTGTGGGCCGTCGGCGACATCGTCCCGGGCCTGCAGCTGGCCCATCGCGGCTTCCAGCAGGGCATCTTCGTCGCCGAGCAGATCGCCGGGCTCACTCCGGTGCCTGTCGACGAGAACACGATCCCGCGAGTCACGTACTCGAGCCCCGAGGTCGCCTCCGTGGGCCTGACCGAGACGCAGGCACGCGACCTGCACCCAGACGCGGTCGTCGCGTACGAGTACAACCTCGCCGGCAATGGGAAGAGCGAGATCATCGGCACGAGCGGCATCGTCAAGGTCATCCGCGCGAAGGACGGACCGGTGCTGGGGGTGCACATGGTCGGCGATCGCGTCGGCGAGCTGATCACCGAAGGGCAGCTGGCCGTCGCGTGGGAGGCGCATCCCGAGGACATCGCCCCGCTCATCCACGCCCACCCCACGCAGAGCGAAGCGCTCGGCGAGGCGTTCCTGGCGCTGGCGGGCAAACCGCTGCACGCACTCTGACCGGATATCAACCGCCGCGAGCCCTCCGGGCGACGGGCACCCGCGTCGGGTCACTAAGCTAGATCCGACACCGATCATTTTGAAGGAGACACAGTCATGAGCACATCCGTGGTCCTCCCCGCGCTCGGCGAGAGCGTCACCGAGGGTACGGTCACCCGCTGGCTCAAGCAGGTCGGTGACACCGTCGAGGCCGACGAGGGTCTGGTCGAGATCTCGACCGACAAGGTCGACACCGAGATCCCGTCCCCGGTCAGCGGCGTCATCGAGGAGATTCTCGTCGCCGAAGACGAGACCATCGAGGTCGGTGCGATCCTCGCCAAGATCGGCGACGGCTCTGCCGCGCCCTCCGGCGACGCGCCCGCCGCCGAGGCTCCGGCTGAGCAGCCCGCCGCCCCTGAGGCTCCGGCCGCCCCGGCTGCTGCCGAGGCTCCGGCCGCTGCCGAGGCTCCGGCCGAGGCCGCTCCCCAGGCTTCCGCCGCCCCGTCCGGCGACGCCAAGGACATCGTGCTGCCCGAGCTGGGCGAGTCTGTCACCGAGGGAACCGTCACCCGCTGGCTCAAGCAGATCGGCGACGAGGTCGCCGTCGACGAGCCGCTGCTGGAGATCTCCACGGACAAGGTCGACACCGAGATCCCCTCGCCGTTCGCCGGCATCCTGCAGGAGATCGTGGTGGGCGAGGACGAGACGGTCGCCGTCGGATCGGTGCTCGCGCGCGTCGGCTCCGGCGCCCCCGCCGCGGCGGCTCCCGAGGCTCCCGCGGCACCGGCTCCCGCCGCTGCACCGTCCGCGGCTCCCGCTCCCGCTCCCGCTCCCGCTCCTGCCGCTCCGGCTCCTGCGGCTCCTGCCGCCGCTCCGGCGCCTGCACCGGCTCCGGCTCCGGCGGCTCCCGCTGCCGCGCCCGCACCGGCGGCTCCGGCTCCG
>Ga0180219_1001893_pt1 | contig 12906 bp, 10 predicted proteins | sample eDN3rd30CBELigMG_FD_151338 | JGI IMG/M metagenome (GOLD analysis project Ga0180219, IMG submission 151338) | Enriched Miracle-Growth compost microbial communities from Emeryville, California, USA - eDNA 3rd pass 30_C BE-Lig MG (version 2)... ...
CGGCCACCCACTGGGCCACCTGGCGCCAGCCGGCGGCCTGCCATAATTCGAAGGGGCCCTGGGCATGGCCGAAGCCCCACACCATGGCCTGGTCCACCTGCCGGGCGTTGTCGGCGATGTCGGCCAGATGCACGGCCGCGTAATGAAAGGCGTCGCGCAGCACAGCCCATACGAACCGGGCCTGGGGATGATCGGATTCGCGCAGGGCCTGCAGCCGCTTGCCCGCGTTCCGTTCGGCCAGGATGGCCGCAACGGCGTCGTCCACCTTGCTGTCGGCCGGCACGTACTGGGCGGTGGCTGGGTCGATGCGCAAGATGGCCTTGCCCTCTTTGCGGTAGAAGCCCGCCCCGGCCTTCTGCCCCAAGGCGCCTTTTTCGATCAAGGCCGACACCAGGGGCGGCAGGCCGAAGCAGGCATGGAAGGGATCGTCGGGCAGATGGTCTTGCATGGTGGCAATGACGTGGGCCAGGGTGTCCAGGCCCACCACGTCGGCGGTGCGGAAGGTGCCGGACTTGGCGCGGCCCAGGCGCGTGCCGGTCAGGTCATCGACCAGGTCGATGGGCAGGCCGGCCTTCCTGGCCTGGACAAACACCGAAAGTATGCCGAACACGCCGATGCGGTTGCCGATGAAATTGGGGGTGTCCTTGGCCCGGATGACGCTTTTGCCCAGTTGCGAGGTCAGGAACGTTTCCAGCAGATCGACCAGGGCGGGCGTGGTCTGAGCCGTGGGAATGAGTTCGACCAGGGGCATGTAGCGCGGGGGGTTGAAGAAATGCACGCCGCTGAAGCGATGCCGCAGGTCTTCGGGCAGCACCTTGGAAAGTTCGGTAATCGACAGTCCCGAGGTATTGCTGGCAACGATGGCGCCCGGCTTTACGAAGGGCGCCAGCTTTTTATAGAGGTCAAGCTTCCAGTCCATGCGCTCGGCAATGGCCTCGATGACCAGATCGCATTCGGCCAGGCGGTGCAAGTCGTCTTCGTAGTTGGCGGGAATAATGGCGTCGGCCAGTTCGGGCGCGCCCAGCGGCGCAGGGTTCATTTTCTTGAGGCCGGCAATGGCGCGCTTGGCGATGCCGCTTTTGTCGCCTTCCTTGGCCGGCAGGTCGAACAGCACGACCGGCACCCCGGCATTGACGCAATGCGCGGCGATTTGCGCCCCCATGACCCCGGCCCCGCATACGGCCACCTTGCCGATATGCCGTTGGCCCGACTGATTTGCTTGCATAGACGTGACTCCGAAAAGCTTCAGCCGCCGCGCTGCGAACGGCCGATCAATGAAAGTGCCAGGTGTCCTGTTTGGCTAATTCCGCCACTTATCTTCGGCGCCTGGGCTCGCCATGCGGCGTTGCAAATCCTCGCGATAGCTACCGGCTATCGCTGTGGTTTGCGCCTTGCCTGACAAGCCCATGCATCCGAATATAAGTAAGCAAACTAACCAAACAGGACACTGTCCAGTGTATTACGTAAGCGACAAAAATTGTGCTTCGGGCCTTGCCGGCGCCGCGATTCGCCCCGCATATGCTTATTACCTCACTCCTGCGTCCATACCCGTATTAAAATCAGGGTCATAGGACGCAATACGCAGTGCCCGGTGGCCTGCGCGTACTTTTTCAGCGCCCTGTTCGCGCCTTCACCGCGCTTTTTTCAGGCCATTTTCGCCATGTGTCAGCTGTTGGGCATGAGCTGCGCCCAGCCCACCGATTTTACGTTTTCGTTCACAGGCTTTGCCGCCCGGGGCGGCAATACCGACCACCATGCCGACGGCTTCGGCGTCGCCTTCTTCGAAAACAAGGCCTGCCGCGTCTTCATCGACAACCAGCCTTCCTGCAAGTCGCCCGTTGCCGAGCTCATCAAGAACTATCCGATCAAGTCGCGCAACATCATTGCGCACATCCGCAAGGCCACCCAGGGCGACATCCAGCTTGAAAACTGCCACCCCTTCATGCGCGAGCTATGGGGAAGGCACTGGATCTTCGCCCACAACGGCGACCTGCTGAACTACCGTCCGACGCTGGACGGGCAGTACCAACCCGTGGGCGGCACCGACAGCGAACTGGCCTTCTGCCACATCATGCAAGGGCTGCGCAGCCGGTTCGGCAACCACGAGCCGTCGTCATCCGAGCTTTTTTCCGCCGTGGAAGCGCTGACGCGCGACATCACCCGGCACGGGGTCTTCAATTTCCTGTTTTCCAACGGCCGCATGCTGTTCGCGCATTGCTCCACCCAGTTGCACTACCTGATACGCGCCTGGCCTTTCGCCACCGCGCACCTGGTCGATGCCGACATGACGGTGGACTTTTCGCAAACCACCTGCCGCGACGACCGCGTGGCGGTCATCGCCACCCGCCCGATCACCGACAACGAAAACTGGGTGTCGTTCAGCCCCGGCCAACTGACCATGTTCGAGCGCGGACAGGCCGTCCTGCACGCCCACGTTCCCATTCCCAAGGCGGTGCAAAAGGCCAACGCCGCCAACCTGAGCTGCGTTTAAAAGCCGCGAGAACCCCGCGATGCGCCGCGGCCTGCGGGTCGGCGCCCATGTGTACGATAGCCGCCAGGCCCGGCGCTTGCCTTGGCTAGTACTCGGAAGACTTGCCCGTCAGGGAAACGCCCACCCGCAATAGAAAATACGCTGTCGAATCGATGGCGCGGCCCAGCAGGCCGCGTTTCTGCAGGCTTGCGAGCGTGACGCGGTTGGCGTTGGCCGCGGTTTCGGCCTCGATCGCCGCCTTCAGCTCCTGCGCGAAGCCGGCGTCCTTCACAAACACATTGGCCTCGCGCGCCAGCAGCAGGCTGAACGGATCCAGGTTGGAAGAACCGACCGTGGCCGCATCGTCGATGACGGCCACCTTGGCATGCAGATAGCTTGCCATGTACTCGTAGACCTCGATGCCGTCGTCCAGCAGTTTGCCGTACATGCTGCGCGAGGCGCGAAACTGCAGGGCGTATTCCGAACGGCCCTGCAGCAGCAGGCGCACGCGCACGCCGCGCCGGGCCGCCTGTTCCAGCGCGCGCCGCAATCGCATGCCGGGAAAAAAATACGCATTGGCGATCAGGATATCGCCGCTCGCCGTCTCTATCCCCCGCAAATACACGTTTTCGATGGTCTGGCGAAAGCGCAGGTTGTCGCGCAGGAGAAAGGCGGCCCGCACGCCGGGAACGAATACCTGCGCATGCTCGGACAAGCTTCGCTGCCGGCGCAGGAACCAGTGACGCACCCGCTGGTATGTGCGCTGCATGTCGTTGCCCTGCTTGGGCGCCATGCGCAGCCACAAAAGATTCTGCTCGCTGTCGATCTGCGGCACGATGGGCCCGCGCACGCTTACCGCGAAATCGAAGCGCGGCCTGGGGCCCTTGCCGTCATTGGGCACGTCGTCGAGGTCGTCGATAATATTGATGCCGCCCACGAAAGCCACCTGGCCGTCCACCACCGTGACCTTGCGATGCAGACGGCGTAAACGGCGCAGGCTGAAGCGGTAGAAATCGATGCCCCTTGGCTCGGGGCGATACACGCGGCACATCGCTCCCATGCTGGTCAGCCGCTGCATCAGCTCGTCCACGTACTCGAAGGAACCAAAGCCATCCAGCGCGACGCGAACCTTGACGCCGCGCTCGCAAGCCAGGCGCAAATGTTCCAGTACCTCAAGGCCAGTGCGGTCGAGCTTGAAGATATAGGTTTCAAGGTGCACGCTGGCGCGCGCCGCATCGATGGCCGCGCACAGGGCCGGGAAAAACTGCCCGCCATTCTGCAGGAGTTCTATCTGGTTTCCGTCATGCCATTGCAGTTTCAGGATGCCGCGTGCCATACCCCCTACCCGGAAAAACCGAACCCATGCCGCGGTTCGAATGATTGCACGGCGCCCCTTTGCCCTTGCATGCCGCCGCGCAGGCCCAAAAATGCCCCCACGCTGCGCCGCTGACGCGGCTTGCTGCCCCCCGAGGGGGTGCTTTTTGCCTTGGGACGGCCCGGCGGCAAAAAACACCCTGCGTCGGGGCTGATGCCGTGCCAGCTACGGCAATTCTAATTCAGTAAAAATGGGCGCGTGGTCGGACAGCTGCCGCCAGGGGTTCCCGTGCAGCACGCGGGCGTTGCGCACGGCAAAGCCCCGCTGGTAGATGCGGTCCAGCCTGAGCCACGGGAAGGCGGCGGGAAAGGTGCGCGGCGGCGGCGTATGGCGCGCCGCGCCATTGATGCCCAGTTCAAAAATGGAGTCGAGGCGCGCCGCCGGAAACTGAAGCGAACGCAGGCTGCGGCCCAGGTTGCGCACGGATTTGCTCAAGGGAAGCTGGCGGGCGCTGAGGCCTCGCGGCGAGGCCGAGAAGACTTCGTAAAGCCCCAGCTGCTGAACGAACAATGGCGCCAGGCGATTGTTCCAGTCGTTGAAGTCCCCGGCGATGAGCAGAGGGTCCTGCGCGGGAACCAGGCGCTTGATGCGCTCGACCAACGCGTTGATCTGGCGCGAGCGGCCGCCCGCGAACAGGCCCAGATGCACGACAATGCAATGCACCGGGGTTTCGTCGACCAGAATAGTGGCGTGCAGCAGGCCGCGCTGCTCCAGCCGATGATCGGAGATGTCCTGGTTTTCAAAGCCCAGCACGGGAAACCGCGAAAGCAGCGCATTGCCGTGGTCGGTGTCGGCGCGCACGGCGTTGCAGCCGTAGCAAACGTCCATGTTCAGCGCGGCGCCCAGCGACTCGTGCTGGGCATCCAATATGCTTTCGCGCTCGTTGCGCCCCTGGACTTCTTGCAGGAAAAGCAGGTCGGGGCGCAGGCCATACAGCCCCAGGCGCAGCTCGGACAACGACTCGCGCACCCCCATGGCCGAACGGCCTTTATGGATGTTGTAGCTGACAATCCGCAGGACTGACACGAGCCGGCCTCTTGAGTCTTACTTTACCTCGGTGTTGCGCAAGCGGATGTGCAATTCGCGCAACTGCTTTTCATCGACGGGCGAAGGCGCATGCGTCAGCAGGTCTTGCGCGCGCTGCGTCTTGGGGAAGGCAATGACGTCGCGAATGGATTCGGCGCCGGTCATCATGGTGACCAGACGGTCGAGCCCGAACGCGATGCCGCCATGCGGAGGCGCGCCATATTGCAGGGCGTCGAGCAGGAAGCCGAACTTCTCGGCGGCCTCTTCGGCGCCGATGTTCAGCGCCTGGAACACCTTGCTTTGGATCTCGGCGCGATGGATACGCACCGAGCCGCCACCGATTTCCCAACCGTTCAAGACTATATCGTACGCCTTGGCCAGCGCTTTGGCAGGATCGCTTTCGAGGAATTCCTCGTGGCCGTCCTTGGGGCTGGTGAACGGATGGTGGGCGGCCGTGTAGCGCCCTTCGCCCTGGTCGTATTCGAACATGGGGAAATCCACCACCCACAAGGGCTTCCAGCCGGGCTCGAAAAGGCCGTGCTCTTTGCCGAACTCGCTATGGCCGATCTTGACCCGCAGCGCGCCCATGGCGTCGTTGACCACCTTGATCTTGTCGGCGCCGAAGAAGATGAGGTCGCCGCTTTGCGCGCCGGTGCGCTCGATGAGCTTGGTCAGCGCGGTGTTGTGGATGTTCTTGACGATGGGCGACTGCAGGCCTTCGGGAACGGAGGCGGCATCGTTGACCTTGATGTAGGCCAGGCCCTTGGCGCCGTATATGCCCACGAACTTGGTGTAGGCATCGATTTCGCTGCGCGGCATGGAGCCGCCGCCAGGCACACGCAAGGCCACGACGCGGCTGCCCGCATCGTTGGCCGGCGCCGAGAACACCTTGAAGTCGACATCGGCCATGAGGTCGGAAATATCGACGAACTCCAGCTTGACGCGCAGGTCGGGCTTGTCGGAACCGAAACGGCGCATGGCCTCTTCCCAGGTCATGGAGGGAAACTCGGCGGGCAATTGCACGTCCTGAACGGTGCTGAACACATGGCGCAGCATGCCTTCGAAGATGTCGCGGATTTCCTGCTCGTTCAGGAACGAGGTTTCGCAATCGATCTGCGTGAATTCGGGCTGGCGGTCGGCGCGCAGGTCTTCATCGCGGAAGCACTTGGTGATTTGGTAGTAGCGGTCGAACCCGGCCACCATCAGCATTTGCTTGAACAGCTGGGGGGACTGCGGCAAGGCGAAGAACTCGCCCGGATTGACGCGCGAAGGGACCAGGTAGTCGCGCGCGCCTTCCGGCGTGCTCTTGGTGAGCATGGGGGTTTCGATATCGACGAAGCCCAGGTTGTCCAGGTATTTGCGCACTTCGATCGATACGCGGTAGCGCAACATGAGGTTGCGCTGCATCTGCGGACGGCGCAAGTCCAGGACGCGGTGCGTCAGGCGCGTGGTTTCCGACAGGTTGTCGTCGTCCAGCTGGAACGGCGGGGTCACCGAAGGATTGAGGATTTCGATTTCGCGGCAGAGGATTTCGATTTCGCCCGAGGCCAACTCGGCATTGTTGGTGCCTTCGGGACGCAGCCGCACCAGGCCGGTCATGCGCACGCAGAATTCATTGCGGATGCGCTCGGCGATGGCAAAGGCGTCGACATTGTCGGGGTCGACAACGATTTGCGCCAGGCCGGCACGGTCGCGCAGATCGATGAAGATCACGCCCCCGTGGTCGCGACGACGATGAACCCAGCCAAACAAAGTGACTGTCTGGCCTAGGTGGTCTCGACTGACCTCGCCGGTGTAGCAGGTACGCATGAACGAATACTCCGTATAAAGAACTTGATTTGAAATTTCAGGACTGCTCGGCGCCGGAAGTGGAATCCGGGCCGTCGGCAACATTGATGGGCGGGTTGGCGCCGGCCAGGGGCGCGGACCCGGAGTCGTCGCCCGAATCGGCCGGCAAGGCGGCCGGAGGCGCCACGACCCCCATGGAAACGATGTACTTCAAGGCGGCGTCGACGCTGATGTCCAGCACCTGCACTTCGCTGCGCGGCATCATCAGGAAGAAGCCCGAGGTGGGATTGGGCGTGGTGGGCACGTACACGCTGACATAATCGCCGCCGAGCTTTTCGGCGACCTCGCCGCTGGGCACGCCGGTAAGAAAGGCAATGGTCCAGGACCCGTGGCGCGGGTACTGCACCAGCACCGCGTCGCGAAACGCCTGGCCGTTGGGCGACAGCACGGTGTCGCTGACCTGTTTGACCGAGTTGTAGATGGAACGCACCAAGGGAATGCGGCCCAGCAGGTGCTCCCAGCGCTCGAGCAGGGTACGGCCGATGAAGTTGGCGCCGAACAGGCCGCTGAAGAACACTACCAGCAGCACCAGCACCACCTGGAAGCCGGGAATCTGCACGCCAAACAGCGACTGCGACGACAAAAACGCCGGCACCACGCTTTCCAGCGTGTGAATGACCAGCGTAATGACCCAGACCGTGATGACCAGGGGAATCCAGATCAGCAGGCCGGTGATGAAGTAGCGCTTAAGAATACGCATGCATGCCTTAAGTGGGCGACGGCGGCGGGGCGGCCGGCGCGCTGGAAGCCGTGCCCGAGTCCGACGACGCCGAACCTGAACTGGAGCTGGAGCTGGAGCTGGAGCTGGAGCCCGAACCCGAGTCAGAGCTGGGGCTAGACGAAGCGCCGGCACCCGTGGACGAGCCGCCCTTGCCGCGAAAATCGGTAACGTACCAGCCCGAGCCCTTGAGCTGGAAGCCGGCCGCGGTAACCTGCTTTTGATACGTGCTTTGCCCGCATTCGGGGCAAACCGTTAACACAGGGTCGGACATTTTCTGCAGTACGTCTTGCGCATGTCCGCAAGCACTGCATCGATAAGCATAAATAGGCACGAGAAAATCCCAAGAAAGTTGGCCTGACTCCAGGCCGCCGCCAGCGCATCGTGGGTAGCAGTGCGCGCGGCAAAATTCGGGCCGCTGCGAAACCACCGCAAACCAGCCGGCCAAGCCTGAAAAACATCTTGCCAACGCGTGATTTTAGCCGTTTTTGGCAACATTTACCCATAAGGAAACCTGGCCCGGCAGCCCCGGATCCCGGCATCGCCCCCGGCGACGGGGGTTCGCCACCCTGTATATGCGGGCGAACCGGAGCAAAACAAGTGGGATAGGCGTGGGATAGGTCCCCACGCTGCACCGCTAGCGCGGCTTGCGGGTTACGCCCGGGTCAAGCATTTTAGATTCAGTTGCAGTATTCTAGTGTGTTATCCAGTTAATTCACGTCAGTCGAATTTGCCGACAGGCGCTACCCGCCCCGCCCCCCTCATCACTACAGTAGTCATTGCTCTTTTTCAGGAACAGGCAACATGAGCGTTACCCCCCAGCCCTACACCTTTTCGCAACGCGCGCAAAAAATCACCAGCTCGGCCATCCGCGAGATTCTGAAAGTCACCGAACGGCCTGAAATTATTTCATTCGCGGGCGGGCTGCCCGCACCGAAAGGGTTTCCGGTAGACGCCATCAACACCGCCTTCGACAACGTCCTGCGGCAAAACGGGCGGTCCGCATTGCAATACGGGCCCACCGAAGGCTACGCGCCCTTGCGGGCCTGGGTGGCGCAAGACCTCGCGCGGGTCGGCGCCAACGATGTCTCTCCTGAAGAAGTGCTTATCGTCTCGGGTTCGCAGCAGGCGCTGGACATGCTGGGCAAGCTGTTCATCGACCCGGGCAGCAAAGTGCTGGTCGAATCGCCCAGCTACCTGGGCGCGCTGCAGTCCTTTTCCCTGTTCGAGCCCGCCTACCAGGCCGTGCCCACCGACCTGGGCGGCCTGATTCCCGAAGGCCTGACCGACGAGCGCGTCCAGGACGCGCGCTTCATCTACGCCCTGCCGAACTTCCAGAACCCAACCGGCACCACGCTGAGCCTGGAACGCCGCAAGGCACTGGTGCAGCGCTGCGCGCAAGCCAATGTGCCCATCATCGAAGACGACCCCTACGGCGACCTGCGTTATGCCGGCGAAGACCTGCCAGGCCTGCTTGGCCTGGGCCGTGCCGCCGGCGCCACCGTCATCCGGCTGGGCACGTTCTCGAAGGTGCTGGCTCCGGGGCTGCGCCTGGGCTACATTGTGGCGCCGCGGCCCATCATCGCCAAGCTGGTGCAAATCAAGCAGGCCACCGACCTGCACACCGCAACGCTGACCCAGATGGCCGTGTACGAAACCATCAAGAGCGGCTTCCTGAAAACCCACCTGCCCGCCGTGCGCGAGCTGTACAAGCAGCAGTGCGGCTACATGCTCACGGCCATGCAAGAGTTCTTCCCCTCGGACGTCACCTGGACGAAACCCGAAGGCGGCATGTTCCTGTGGGTCACCTTGCCCGGCCACATCGATTCCAACGAGCTGCTGCAGCGCGCCATCCAAAACAAGGTGGCCTTCGTGCCCGGCGAGCCTTTCTATGCCGGCGTTACGCCGCAAACCAATACCTTGCGCCTCAGCTTCGTGACCGTGCCCGAGGAAAAGATCCGCGAAGGCATTGCCACCCTCGGCCGCCTCATCGCCGAAAGCGGTACGGGCCTGAAAGCCGCCTAAAATGGCGGCTTGCCCACACCGCAAGCGAGGACAGCCGTGAATACGCCGTTGCCACCCGGCAATACTCCCGCCCCCGGCGAGCCCGACCCGAAGAACAGCCCGGATCATCCCGGGCCGCCGGACACCCCGGACTACGCCCAGCGCGCCCACAGCTCCGACCTTTCAGACATGCGGCCCGACGACTGGGTCGAGCGCTGGCTGCCACGGTCGTGGGGGCCTTATGCCAGGCTGTGCCGGCTGGATCGCCCGGTGGGAACCTGGCTTACTCTGCTGCCATGCCTTGCCGCGCTGGTGCAGGCCGCCGACGGCTGGCCCACGCTGTTCCGACTGATTGTTTTCTCGGTGGGCGCCCTGCTGATGCGCGGCGTGGGCTGCACGCTCAACGACATCTTCGACCGCGACATCGACAGCAAGGTAGAGCGCACGCGCTTTCGCCCTCTTACCAGCGGCCAGCTCACCCTGAAGAACGCCCTGTATTTCCTGCTGGGCCAGTTCTTCGTGTGCGGCCTGCTGCTGTTCGCCATCAACGAATACAGCCGCTGGCTGGCCGTGCTGCTGGTGCCCATCGTCATCATCTACCCGCTATGCAAACGCTTTACCTACTGGCCGCAAGTGGTGCTTGGCATCGGCTTCAACTGGGGCATGCTGATGGCCTGGTCCGACACGCAGAACACCGTGCCATTGGCCGCCGTGGCCATGTGGGTGGGCGCCGTGCTGTGGCAAGTGGGGTACGACTCCATCTACGCCTACGTCGACGTGCAGGACGACCTGCGCCTCGGCGTGCGCTCCACCGCCATGCGCTTCGCCCAGAACGGCAAGGCCTGGATCAGCGGCTTCTATACGGCCACCATCGCCCTTTGGGTCTACGGCGGCGCGGCCATCGGCATGGGCTGGGCCTACTTTGCGGTAATCGCCGTCATCGCCGGCCACTTTGTCTGGCAAATGAGCGTGTTCAGCCTTGAACGGCCGGATCGCAATTTCATGCTGTTCCGCGCCAATATGCAAGTCGGCGTCCTGCTCATTGTTGCAGCGCTGGCGGGCAGCCTGATTTAGCGCCGTGTTCGCGCGGCTTCTCTTTTGGCACGAACAGGCCATAGAATAGAACGGCTTTTGCATCGCCACGCAAGAGCGGAACGCCATAACCAATAAAGCACCAAGGTCAACCACATGCCCAGCTTCATCGAGGTCGTCGCCACCGCGCTCTTCGTCATCGCCATCGTCCACACGTTTTCCGTGCCGGTCTTCGCCCGCCTGGCCAATCGCAACGGTCCCCACGCTGGCCTATGGCACATGCTGGCCGAGGTGGAAGCCGTGTTCGGCGTCTGGGCCTTCGTCCTGGTTATCATCATGGCGCTGCTTGCGGGCACGGACAGCGCGGTAAGCTACCTGGACAGCCGCAACTTCACAGAGCCTGCCTTTGTCTTCGCCATCATGGTGGTATCGGCCAGCCGGCCCATCATCGAGCTGGTGAACGCCGTCGTGCGCGTGCTCGCCCGCATTACGCCCTTGCGCCAGGAACTGGCCACGTTCTTCATCACGCTTTCCATCGTGCCGCTGGCCGGCTCCTTCATCACCGAGCCGGCCGCCATGACCCTGGCGGCCCTCATGCTGCGCGACGCCTACTTCCGCCGGCCGGGCCAGGCCGGCTTCAAGTACATGACGCTGGGCGTGCTGTTCGTCAACGTTTCCATAGGCGGCGTGCTTACCGCCTACGCCGCCCCGCCGGTGCTCATGGTGGCGCACACCTTTGGCTGGGATACGACCTTCATGTCCACCCATTTCGGCTGGCGCGCCGCAGTTGCGGTGTTCATCAACGCCGGCGTGCTGACGCTGGTGTGCCGCAAATATCTGCTGAGCGGGCAAATTGGCGGCGCCGAGCCCGATACGCGCCCGCGCGTTCCTCTGGCCGTCATCCTCATCCACCTGGCCTGCTTGTCGGGCATCGTGCTGGGTGCGCACCACCCGGTGGTCTTCCTGGCCATTTTGCTGATGTTCATCGGCTATGCCCATGCCTACGCGCGCCACCAGAACCCCCTGCTGATCCGCGAGGGGCTGATGGTGGGCTTTTTCCTGGCGGGGCTGGTGGTGCTGGGCGGCATGCAGAAATGGTGGCTGCAGGACCTGCTTGGCGGGCTGGAGCCGATCGTGCTGTATTGGGGCGCAACGGCGCTTACCGCAGTGACCGACAACGCGGCCCTCACGTACCTGGGGTCGCTGGTGGAAGGCACCAGCGACTTGTGGCGCTATATGCTGGTGGCCGGCGCGGTTACCGGCGGCGGCCTTACCGTGATTGCCAACGCGCCCAATCCGGCCGGATTCTCGATTCTGAAGAACTTTTTCCCGGACGGCGCGATTTCGCCCATGAAGCTGCTGCTGTCGGCGCTGCTGCCGACAGCCGTGGCGGCCTTCATGTTCCTGCTGCCGCATAGCTTCAGTTAGCGGCGCAGCGTGGGGGTACTACTTATTGCGCCGGATCAGCCTGCGCAGCCAGAACAGCAAGGTCAGGGAACAGGCCAGCCCCAATACCAGCAACAGTACAACGATAATTTCACCGGTTGTCATGCGCCCCTCCGTTTGCCGGGAAAAAGCAGCATCATAAACAACAAAACCCGGCTATAGCGTAAAACGCCTGCCGGGCTTTGTACAGCAAGAAAAATAGCTGGCTACTTGCCTTCGCCGCCGAACAGCTTTCTTAGCTGGGCTGCATATTTGGGGCTGGTCTGGTCGATGACCTTCCAGGCGCTGGCGTCGGCCTTGGCTTCGAAAGCCTTGGCCTGCTCGGGTGGCAGGTCGATGATCTGGATGCCGGCTGCGATGAGCTTTTTCTTTTCCTCGGCGGCCAGTTCCTGGTCGTGGGCGAAGTTGGCTTCGACCTCGGCCACCTGCTTCTGCAGGAAGGCGCGCTGCTGGTCGTCGAGCTTCTTCCATTTGTCCTGGTTCATGAACAGGCTGACCTCGACGTTATAGAAACCGGGGTCGATGCGATACTTGGTTTTTTCCTGCCAGCCCAGATCGAAAATACCCACGCTGGGCCAGCCATAGCCGTCGACCACGCCGCGCTCGAGCGCGGTGTAGACTTCGCCGGGCGGCACTTGCAGCGGCAAGGCGCCCAACGACTGGAAGAACCCGCGGTACACCGGAACGCTGCGCAGCTTCATGCCGCTGAACGAATCGTCGACCGGCTTTTTATTGGTGTAGATGTGATACTTGAGGCCTTCGGTTTCGCGGCCCAGCCACACCATATTGGCTTTTTCGCGATGGATTTTATCCATGAGCTCGTAGCCGCCATTTTTACGCAGCTCGGCCATGGGCACCGAGGTAAAGCTCAAAGCCAGCGCCTCGGGCACCAGGTTGGCATGGAACACGCCGGTGGTGCTGGCCAGGTCCACCACGCCCGAGCGCACGGCGTTGCCGATTTCGAACGGAGGCATGGTTTCGGGACCG
>Ga0180219_1001895_pt1 | contig 12885 bp, 14 predicted proteins | sample eDN3rd30CBELigMG_FD_151338 | JGI IMG/M metagenome (GOLD analysis project Ga0180219, IMG submission 151338) | Enriched Miracle-Growth compost microbial communities from Emeryville, California, USA - eDNA 3rd pass 30_C BE-Lig MG (version 2)... ...
CACCGCCGACGGATCATTGGAGAACGACGCCACGCCGCCAGGGCCCATCTGGCCGACCACCTGGCCGTTCAGGTTCAGGCCCTGGTTTCCGGCGCCGACACCGAGCTGCGTCCAGCCATTGTCGTTGGGGCGCAGCGGCGCCGGCTTCGACGCGGGCACCTGCGGCAGGCCGCCGGCATCCTGGAAGGACTGCTTGGCCATGCTCTGGACGCCGCCGGGCGTCAGTGGCGCGGTGCTGGATGGCAGGTTGGTGCCAGGCGCAGCTGGTGCACTGGGAGTCGGTGACGCCGCAGCGATAGGCGCCGCCACCTGGCCGGTACTGCCACCCCCGCCAGATACCCCACCTCCGTCATTTTCCCACGGGGAGGGCTTGCCTAAGGCTCCGATGCGGTAGTCGATCATGCGGGTGGATGGCTGGTTACGCAGGGCGTTGGCGAGGTCTCCATTGCCGGCCGTCGACCGTGCTGCCGACGGCGCACCAGCGGTCACTGGCTGATCGAACTGCGTCTGCATGCGCTGAGCGCGTGCGGGATTGCCTGGCAGGTTGAGCCTGTTTGGATCATCTACGAGTCCGCCGTTCGCATAGTTCTTGCGGCGAGCCCCGAAGTTGCCGTAATTGGGAGTTTCGTCCTGCTTCGCCTTATCGCGGTAGGCACCGAAATTGCCGTAGTTCGGCACCTGGCTGCTCGCCTCGTGGATAGCCTTGCCCATCCGTGCGCCTTCCACGCCGCCCACCACCTGGCCGCCGTTGGCGAAGAAGGTGTCGCCGGCTGCCGGCTCGGGCGTCTGGGTATGGGTGACGGCCTTGACGGCATCCAGCACCTGGGCGCCGAGCTGCTGCACCTGCTCCGGCGCCACTTCGAACTCGCCGTTGCTGACGTTGACCGGGACCTTGTTGCGATAGGCGCCGAAGCCGGGCTGCGCCGCGGGCGCGCCATCGATCGGACGCCGTCGCGCACCGAAGCCCATGGCCTGCGTGGTGTCGGTCGGCAGGATGTAGGTGCCCTCGGGCACTTCGGTCTGGATGGAGTCAGACGTGCCGGTGCCCGGGCCGGTAATCGGGCCGCCGCCCTTCTTGTTGCGGTATGCGCCGTACATGAGGGAATCCTCTGGTGATGTGCGCCGATGGTGGCCGGCACCTCCCGCGGGCCTCAAGCCCTACAGGGGGCGGCCTGGCTAGATGATCTCCTGGGCGTGGCGCAGGTTGGTCCAGAAGGCGGGCACCGGCGGCGTCACAAACGAAAGCTGCAGCCCAAGGCTACGACTGTCGAAGCTGAAGTCGTCGGCGCTGATCGGCGCGGCATCGACCATCTGGTCGGTGGTGAACAACGGCGCATAGTCCAGCGACTGGGCCGCCAGGGTGTTGCCGGAAAGCGTGCCACCGATGGTCGCCGACGTCACTGAGGTGAAGTCGCCAGTATCCTCATCCACTAGGAGCAGCACTCCGCTCATTTTCATCTGGCCGCCATCAGCGAAGGGTGGCGACGTCGCCACGCCGATGTCCAGATCGAGGATCCCATCGCTGCTGCGTTCGGCGTTGCGGTACACGCAGTACTCGAATGCCCCCATCACGTTGGGGAATAAGCCGCTGCACCAGTTCAGTCCGTACGGCCAGTCGATGTCCTCGACAACGCCATAGGACGGTAGTGTCAGCATGTCCACGGTGCCGCTGGGAGCAGCGCCAAGGTCGATGGTCAGCACGCGCGCGTTGGGAACAGCGGCATTTCCTCGGGTGGCGAACATGATCTTGGCAGTCGAGCCCACCTTGGCGATGGCCGCCACATGGTGCACGCCGCCGGAGGCGGAATTGCTCAGGTAAAGCCTGGACGGGTAGCTCTCGTCCTCGGGGTGCTGGATGTAGACGTAGCTGCCAGCAACCACCACGAACCGGCCGTCATCCAGCGGCATGCACAGCGAGGCCACACTGCCCGGGCTGGCGATGCCGAAGTCGCTCACGGGAGCAGGAGCGGGAGGGGTATCGAACAGCTGTGCGCAATCGATGGAACCGTCGAAGCTATCGTGCCAAATCGTCCACTCGCTGCTACCGAACCCGCCGAGGTCATTGCTATGCCAGGCGGCCGGATACTTGACTGCAACGGTCGATGCACCGATCTGTTGCTGCAGGACGATATCGTCCAAGACATGCGCCTTGCCGTACAGCGCGGCATAGATGGTCAGCATGCTGAATTACCCCGAGGTGATCTCGGCCACGAGGCCGGTGGTGGCGTTGGAAGCGGAGCTGGCGACGTCGGTGAAGCCGCGAACGGCGTTGGCCAGGGCATCTGCGGAGCGGCCGCTGGAGAAGGCGGCGATGCGGTTCCGGTCGATGCCGATGTCAGTGTCGGCTACCGCACCGGCTGCCTGCAGGCGCAGACGCTCGAAGCCCAGCTCAACGTTGTAGTAACTGCTCAGCGCACCGTACAGCGACGCCTGGGCCTGGGCCCGCACCTGGGCGCGCTCGATGTCCTTGTCGGGTACCGATACCCACACCCCGTAGAAAGCGCGCAGGGCGTCCATCACGCCGAGCTTGAGGCGGATGGCCTGTTCTTCAGCGAACCGTAAGAGGTCCATCTTCAGCTCGCTCATCCGTTCCGACTGCGCCCGGTTCAGGTCGGCGACGGCCTGGCTGGCACGCTGCTCTGCCTCCACCGTCAGTTGCACGGCGGCGCCCGGAGGCAAGGTAAACCCCCGCTCGCTGAACATCGCGTTGATGCTCCGCACTTCGCTGGTGGCCACCCGGTAGGCGCGGTCCCGCGCCTCGTGCCAGAGCAGGTCCAACAGTGGCTTGCTGTCGCCAAAGGGATCGGAACCGGTGATGATCTTCGCCAGCCACTGCTCCGGCGAATCCCGCAAGCTGGCGGTCAGCTCGGGGAAGTAGGTCGCGAACCACTGCTCGCTTTCATTGCTCAGGCGCTGCATCTCGGCGCTGGTGCCATCGATACCGGGGAACAGGTCTGCGAAGGTCGGCGGCGGTGCCAGATTGGGCTTGTCCAGGTCGAACTGGAACCCGGTCGCCTTCAGATCCGGCGAGACCGAGCCGGAAATGCGCGACGCGGTCTCCCGGGCAGTGCGCAGCGTGCTGTCCACGGTCGACTGCAGGCGGCCAATAACATCATCCACGGTTGCCATTGCTATCCTCCAAGATCGCGGTACCCACGCGATCGCCGGGCATCAGCGGATTCGCCAGGTAATAGGCCCCAGCCTGAGGCTGAGGGAAGGTCAAGTAGTCCTGCCAGGTCCTGCCGCTGTCCCGGCTGATGCGCACGGGATGTGCTGAGTCGACGGAGGCGAACAGCACCGCCTCGATCACCACCTGGCCCTCGTCGTCGTAGACAGCGCGCTGCAGGCAGTCGAGGTGGACCGGGCGCTCCTGCTGGGGCAGAGGCGCGTTCTCCAGGCCGATATCCGAGCGGATCACCGCCGCCCCGCTCCGCAGATCCAGCACCGCCAGCTTCACCGCGGCCGACTCGCCCGGGCCGAAGTCCTGCCAGCGCTCGCTGACGACGAAGCCGATCTCGTGCCGGCTGATGGGCACGAACAGCGGCGCCATCGGCCAGAGCTTGTAGCTCCCGGTCGGCGGCAGGAGGACCAGGTCGGCGCCCACACCGAGACCGGTGGTCGTCGGCCCCTGGATGCCGGCACCCAGGTCGTCGAAGTGCACGGCATGGGTGATCGGTGACTGCTCGTTGCCCTCGGCGTCGAGTAACCGCACCGTGAACTCCAGCCTGGCGGACGACAGGTCCGCGTAGAAGTAGGGACCGAAGACCGGGCCGAACGCCCCCGCCCGGTCAGCCTCCATGCACCAGGTCACCTCGCACAGGCCGCCGGGGATGGGGAACGTCGCCGCTGGGTTGACCGCATGCACTACATCCTCGTCCAGTTGGCCGGCCACCCACACGTCGTACGGCCGACGGCGGCCAGGGTTCGTCGGATCAGCGCAATCCCACACCTCATGCTGCAGCTCGGCAACGGAGAAGCCCCCTTCCAGGGTGATCTCGAAGCGCAGGTGCGCACTGCCGCCGGCGTCGACATACTCGTAGTCCCAGCCCACGCCGAAGTCGGACAGCGTGGCGTTCAGCGCACAGCAGCGAAGGTTCACCACGAACCGCCCGTTGAACCAGGCGATACCAATGGCATCCGTCCAGTTGGGCCGAGAACCTCCGGCGGGGATCGGCCGGGCCCCTGCCGACCAGGCGCTCCAGAAGTCATCCCAGTTCTGCTGTGGATCTGAGAAAGGCGACGAGATCGTGGACCGCGGCCTGGCCGCCCAGGGCCCGGCGTGGAAAAAGTCGCTGCTGTGCTCGTCCGGACTCCACAGGTGGCTCCACCGCACGGGAGTGTCCCGCTGCTCCTCGATCGCCAGGGCGGCGTTCAGCAGGACGAACAGCACGCCAGGCTGCCCCCAATGCACAGCCTGGTTGGGATCGAAGTTCTTCACGACCGGGATGACCATGAGCGTCCAGTCGCCGTTCGAGGCCGAGGCCGGCTGCATGCCCTGGTACTCGAATGCCATGTAGCCCAGCTCTGTCCTGGCCATCAGTTGGAAGCCGGGAGCCAACTGTGCAATGCCGGCCTCGCTGAAGTAGTAGCCTGGCACCCTCTTCGACTTGGGAAAGGTGTCGACGCCGGAGAAAACCAAGGTGTCCGGCGGTGCCAGGTCGACAAGGTCATAGGGGAACGACACGACCGGATTTGGAACGATCCGCAGCGCGTTGGCGCGAAGGCGCTCCTTCTTCGTTGGCGAGACCACACGCCACAGCGTCGATCGCCGCCACGGCGCATTCACCGATTCGTCGTCTGGGTCGAAGCCGATCCCGTAGATGTACGTGATGTAGTTCCTGGGCTCGATCTGGTCGCGATCGAACGGGCCGTTGGTGTCGCCCGCCCTGCTGTCGAAGAAATCTCGGCGGCCGACCGGATAGGTATTGCCGCGAGAATCGAAGAGCGCCTGGAAAACAACCAGATCGCCCGGAGGATCGATGACCAGGCCGGTAGCGATGTCGCCTACGGCACTGGCCCGCAGCAGGTAGCCATCGATCGTCTCGACGGCCGAGCGCTTGCCCAGGCGCAGCAGCTTGCGCGCCAGGCGCTTGGCGCGATCGACCAGGTAGGTACCGGACTTCGTCAGCGCGCGAGCCGTTGCGATGGCCATTACCGAATCCGCCTGTTGGACGTCGCTACGGAGAGCTCCACGGAATCCAACTCCGCCTGGGTGGCCTCGTAGATCTTCAGGCGCAGGCGCCAGGTGCGGCCGGCTACGCCCTTGCCGGTGGCGACTCGCATGGTCGGCACGCGGGAAACAACCTGGTAGGCGACCTCGCGCCCGTCGTCGGCCTTGAGCACGGCGAGCGGCTTCCCATCCGTGCACAGCCCGAAGTAGATGGATTCGATCCGCTTCAGTTGAGCGGTCCCGAAGTCCTTGGCCCCGAAGTCGACCATCAGGTCTACGGGCTCGCCATCATCGGCGCCTGCACCGATGCGGTAGACACCATCCTCCTTCACGCCCAGGGCCCCGTAGGGCGTCTGGCAGATCGCCAAGAACCCGAAGTTGCTGTAGCGGGTGATCGCTCCCGTGAGCACGTTCGTGGCGTACTGGATACCCTTCAACTGCGGGATGTTCGACTGGGTGGTGACTGCCACCCGATCCAGGAAGGCGGCCTCGATATCGCTGGTCTCCGCGACCGTACTCGACAGCAGGATGGATTCGAACCACTCCAGGCCGGCGACGATCTCCAAGTCGAGCAGCAGGCTGTCGCCGACATCCACCGACGAGACGAACGTGGCCAACGCATCCCCGGAAATGCTGAAGTCATCGACCACCAAGGCGGGCTCTGCGAACATGGCCGAATCGTCGGAGAGCCAAGGCGCGTAGGCGAAGCCCTGATAGCCGCCGCGATACGTTCCCAACGACTGCGCATAGCCGTTCTCGCCGGAAATCCCGTCGCCGGCCGGCCCGGGGCCGGTGGACGTTGCCACACCACCGCTCAGGCAGTCGCCGTAGCCGAGAGGCATCGGCCCGTAGCCGACGCTGTAGGACATCGATACCTCGGGGAAGCCGCCGGACGCATCGCCCAGGTAGCCGCCGCGGTAGGTGCCCACGCTCTGGGCATAGGCGCTATCCGACGCCAGGCCCAGGGCCGCCGGGCCGATACCTGCCGACCAGTTGGGTGCACCGACCGCGCTCCCCTCGACGCCGACCTCGGCCAGGGCAGCGCCATGGTTCTCGCTATGCCCGGCAGCGGAAGCGGTAATCCCAACCGCCGTAGCGGCTGCACCGTACAGGTTCGATCCCGCCCGGCCGAGAGCGGAACCGCTGATGCCGGCGCGCCCCTTCGCCCGCGCGCGCGGATCGATGAAGGCGTTGACGCCGACCGCTGCAGACGCACGGCCGTAGTTGAAGGCCGCGATCAGCGGGTTCTCCACGTAGTCACCAGCGCTGTAGAGGGACACGTCGAGCCGGGCATAACCCGAACTCGGCTTGGCGCTGGTGTGCACCACGACGCCATCGCGCAGGTACTTCACGACCTGTCCAGTGCGCGCGATGCGCAGCCGCGGGCCGCCCGCCAGGCCGCCGGGCACGCTCGCAACCAGGGAGCCATCCTCGAAGACATCCACGGCCCCCTGGTGCACGTAGAAAGCGTGCGAGCAGTCCGCGGGGCTCACGGTGTCCGAGCGCGAGTTCAGGCCGATGATGACGCCTGCGGAGGCCGGGCCCGCCTGGAACTCCACGTAGCCATCACCGACAAACCCGCCAATCGAGAGGCCTCCGCTGTTCCAGCCGGGCAGCGCGTCGTACACGACCTTCGGCGGAACCGCCGGCACGGCAGGAATGGCCGGGTAGCAGATCTGCCGGTATCCGTAGACGATCACCCCACCGCCAGCCACGCCGGTGAACATGGCACTGAGGTCCGGCGGAATGGCGACGACCTTCGGGCCATAGATGGGAAAGCCGTTGGCGTTCTGGCCGATCTCGCCGAAGTAGATGCGCCCCAGCTTCTGCTGCGTCATCATCTCGGTGAGCGAGGCCATCCACTGCAGCGATTCAGCGTACTGGCCGAAGTCGGAGTAGATCGGCTCGATGTAGCAGTGCGCCGGTACCGCCGGCGATCCCGGGACACCGGGGATGTACTGGACCGCCGGAGTTTTCTGCAGCCGGTTGGCCATGGCTGCTCCTTAGAACTCGGGCAGCGTGATCGAATAGGCCTCCAGCTTCTGGATCGCGCCGACGACCAGGGCGATATTGCTCAGGTTCATGTCCGCGCCAGCGATCCCGATGTTGCCCTGGATGCGCACCGCCGTAGTCGACGCTGCTCCGGTGTCCGAGGCCAGCACGTGGCGGTAGAAAGTCGCGGTGCCGGCGGCAACCACCTCGCCCTGCCAGACCTCCGCCAGGCTCTTGGTGATGGTGCCGCCGGGCGCCGTGGCCTCGAAGGTCAGGCCGGCACCGGCATCGGTCTTGATGGTGCACAGCAGCAGGTTGCTCCCGCCCAGGGCGCTGTCGACACTCGCCGGAGCGGGGCCGGAGTAGAGGCGGATCTCGCCGCCGGCCAACAGCGTGCGCAGCGGATTGGTCGCGAGCATGCCCGCGCGCAGGCCGGTACTGAATTTCAGGCTCATGTCAGTCTCCCAGAACAGTGATATCGCCCGCGGCGAAGGTGTTGATGGTGCCGGCCACGACGGGCAGACCAGAGCCCTGGATTGGCAGGACCGCCAGGCAGTTGCCGCCCGTGGCGGCACTCCAGATTGCCAGGTGGGTGACGGTGTAATTCGCCCCCGCCGCCGCCGCGTTGAACACTACATCCGCGCTGTTCTTGGCCTGGTACACGGTGCCGCTGGCCGACTTCACCAGGGTGACCGGCTTGCGTGCGTAGTTCGCGTCGACGCCCGTGGTCAGTTCGTTCGCACCGGTCGCCCCGGGGTTACCGGTGTGCTCCGAGACGTACTTCCCGGAGTTCGTGAAGAGCAGGTCGATGATCTGCTCGCTGGTGTAGGTGGTGGTCATGGGAGCCTCACGCCAGACTGGTTGGAATCAGGGACATTTCGGCCTTGACGCGCAGCACCTGGCCGGCCTCGACATCCTTCGGGGTGGGGAACCTGGCCACGGACAACAGAAGACCGGTCGAACCGCCCTTGTCCGATGCGGAGACCAGAAAGCCGCCGTACAGGCGCTTGTCCTGGGTGACGGTGAAAGCCGCGCGGCTGGCCGCGTTCGTGATCAGACCGTTGGTATTAACCCGGTTCCAGACAGGCCTGGCGCTCTCGCTGTAGCCCACGAACTCGCCGATGGTGCTCGGCAGATCGGCTGCAACCGCGGCAGAACTCGGCAGGTAGTTGTTCTCGAACAGGCCCACGTAGAAAGTGCCGATGGGGGCGGTGTCGCCGAAAATGGCCGCGGCCATGTAGTTGAGGCCCGGAAGCGGCACCAGGTTGTGAACCGCCCAGCGGTCCACCACCCTGCCCTCCTTCTCCAACTCGAAGTGGTAGACGAACCCCAGCGGGTCTTCGTCGCCTTGCATCACGGGGTTTCGCATTACTCGATCTCCATGTCGAAGGAGTCCTCGACGCCGAGGGAATTGGGGCCGGTGGCGCCACGCATGGTGGTCACCAGCATCTGCAGGCCGTTGGCCTCGACCAGCCCGGCAGAGGCCTCGCTGGCAAGAATTGGTGCGTGGCGATCGCGCTGCGGCAGTTGCACAGAGCCGCCAATGTCGCCCATGGCCTGGCCGTACTTCGTCATCCACGCAGCCATGCCGCTGGGCAACGTCAGGCCGCTACCCGGTACCGCCCCGACCTCAAGGACCGTTCTCTGGTTGATGTCGGGGGTGCCTGGGGAAGTGAGGAAGTAGGTTTTCTGGCCGGCGGCCACGTAGACGCCGCCATCGGTCACGGCGATCATGTCGACCGGGGCGCCGTACTGGACGAAGCCGTAGGCCTTGTTGACCAGGTGCGGCGCGAATGGCTCGGTGATCCACAGAGCGCTCCCGCAGACCAGCACCAGGCGCCCCTTGTAGGCGGCGATCTGCGTGGCAACCGGAGGGCTCGACAAGTTCGCCGTCAGCAGCCGGGCGCCACTGTCGTCGATCGACTGCAGCGTGAAACCGCCATCGCCAGTCCTCGTCTGCAAGTAGAGCGTTTCGCCATTGGCGGCGCTGGCATACACCCGGCACTCCACGGCGCCAGCCGGCGGCGTCCAGAGCAGACTGATCGCGCCTGGCCGGTCCAGGGTGATGATCAGCGGGGCCGCACCAGACTCCGCCCCGAATGAATCGAGCGCCGTCACGGCCACCCGGTAGATCCCGACCGGCAGCCGACCTTCTTCCAGAGCCACGCGCGGGGCGATCTCGGGTAGGCCCCAGGCGCCAACTTGGTCGCCGCGGACGCGAGCCGAGCCAGTGCGCGTGCACACGAACGCATCACCGTTCAACTCCGCGCCGCAGAGTCCGCCGCCGGCCGGGATCATGCCGATGGCGTAGTGCTCGTTGGTCGCGGCCAGGTAGCGCAGCAGCTGGTCGCCGGCGGCGATCAGCAGCCCATCCGAGTACGGCACTGCACCGTGGATACTCTCGATGGCGGCTGCCTTCGAGAAGCCCGCGCGACGCTGCAGCGCACCGCCACCGACCGGATCGAGGTTCAGCAGCTCGCGAACCTGCATGTCGGGGATGCGGTCGACCTGGTCCAGGTTGTTCATCCCGCCGGACCAGTTTGCCGACGAGACTAGCTCTGGCATTCCGGGCTCCAGCGACAGGTATGGTTGGGCATGGCGCATGCTCTGTTCGAATTCCTGCCGGCAGGATTCCGGACTCGCGAGCTATGCGCGAACCCTACAGGGGGGGCATGAAAAAGCCCGCCAGGTGGCGGGCTTGTTGAGATGGCTCGGGCTAGGCCCAGGTGCGCCAGGGCGTTTCCGGTTCCGGCAGCTCCACGCCGGCGGGCCAGGTCAGTGGCACATTGCTGCGCACGTTGGCGTAGTAGCCCGGGCGAGCCACCGGCTCCGCGCCCTCCTCCACCGGCAGGTCGTACCAGGTGCCGATGATGTCGAGCGCAACGCCGGGTGCGGCCACCAGTTGTCCGTCTTCAATGGAGGCGACACCGGCATCCAGGAGCGCCCGCTCCAACTCCTGAGCAGAGGCTGCACGCAGGTAGTAGTCGATCATGCGCTGATCCTCTGCAGTTCGTTGTCGAACAGCCGGCGGGGCCAGTAACGGATGCGGCGGATGTAACCGTTCAACTGCCCGCCGAAACAGCCTTTTCCGATTAGCATTTGATTGATCGTCGGGACAGTTCCGGCTGTATCCTGAACAGCTACAGAGCCATTCGCAGACGCAGCGAACGAGTTAGCCGCATATGCTGCAGCGATGCGATAGTTCTGCAGCGTAGGCGCAGTCGATGCGCGCGGGTAGAGATCGGCTTGCGTAGCTCCACCGCTAATCACGTTGCACCCAGGACCAGCAGTTACAGCGCCGTTGGCACCGACAATATCGAACAGTTCAGAACCGGAAGACGACAGACTAGCGACCCGCATTCCTGTCGCCGCTGGATAGCCGATAGGGGTGTAGTCAACTAGCAGTGTGCCGGCAGTAGGATTGAACCACGGGCTTAGCGTATTCACGCTCGCCACATCAGCAGCGCGGGTTACCTGGGAGCTTGTTGTGGGGATGTAGCTGGTCATGAAGGAGCCCACCTCACACTGCGCAACAGTGAGGTAAAACCCAGAAGAACCATCGCCTTGGTAGGTGCCCTGCCCTCCGACAATTGGGTAGAACCGAGAAACATACGTGCCGGTAGTAGTAACGGTGCCGGTTGCACCACACAGGAACCACCCATCCCCCAAGGAAATCATTACCCCGCCTGTACTGGCCTGACCGGTGGTCAGGTTGAAGTCAACCGATGTAACCGTGGTAGCTCCAGAGATTTGTCCCCGCACAGTAGTTCGCTCAGCCGCCTTAATTGCACGCCAGGTAGTGACCACTTGGCCTGCAGTCAGCGTGATGCTTTGAGAAAGGATGTGCGGATTTAGTGTGTTGTCCTCAACATGCTTGTAAGCGGCGCCGAACGGCGACATGACAGACGTCGGCGTGATGCTGCAATTGGACTTGCCCCACACGGTGTGCAAGGGATCTCCAGATTGCAGCAACAGATTCGTGCGCTGCTCCTCGATCAGCAGGCCGCGCAGCTGCAACGTCACCGGGTCGTAGTCGAAGCGGGGTTGGTTGGCGGCCACCTGCTCAAGCACACCGGATGCATTGAAGCGCCAGGCCGCGCTCGACCGGGTGAATGTGATCAGGTCGGCGAAGGCAACGCTACTCATGCCACCGGCGCCGTCGGACACTCTGTAGGTCTGAGCCAGGAAGTCCAGGTCGAGGGTGGGAAGCGCAGCCGGACTGCCCGCGGCCAGGCGCTTGAGCAGGGGTTTCAGTGCGGCGCCCATCACACGGCTCCCGAGGCGATGACGTTGATGCCGGCGGCAGAGGCCTGCAGCTGCAGCTTCTCGCCAGTGGTGATGTTCAGGCTGCGCAGGTCCAGTGCGTAGCTGCTCGACGCCGGCACCGAGCTGGCGGGCAGGATCACCGCGCCGCCGGACAGGCGCAGTTGCACGTTGATGGCGTTGGCCGGATCGGTGTTGGCGACCAGGATCGAAGCCAGGATGGCTGCCTCACCGACGACGTCGGTCCAGGTGTTGTTCGTGTAGGCGGTCAATTTCCAGTTCTTCGGCGTCATTTCACAGCCCCATCCAGTGACGTGCATCGTTGTCCACGGCAACGGACGCGGCGGCGGAAGCCGCGGCGCCAGCGGGATCTGCGCCGACGTCAGTCGCCGTCAGCTCCGGCAGCACGGCCTTCGGCAGGGTGTCATCCGCCTGGAACTCGGCCAGGCGAGCTGGCTTACCCAACTCGTCCATGACGAAGCGGAGCGGCAGTTTGTCAGCCATATAGGCCTCCGATGGTGGGAAGGCTCGAAAGTGAGCCATCTGCCAGTTGGATGGGGATTTCTCCGCGCGCGTCGAGCGGCAGATAGGTCATTTCGGCATCAGCCAAGACAACGGAGAGTTCGCCCACCGGAGCGGCAAGCGTGTCGCCAGCGGGCAACTGGCGGAGCTTGCCGTTGACGATGACTATCGGGCGGCGCGCTGCCATCAGAGCGTTACCGGTGCTTCTTCGACGGTGACCAACTCAGTCGCCGACTTCGCGATGCCCAGGTACTGCATGACCTTGCCGGCGTCGGTGACCGGATCAAGCGGCGTGGTGATCGTCGCGCCGCCGGTTCCCAGCCAGTGCTCGTCGCCGCCGGTCATCCCGGTCTTCGCATCGTTGGTGGTGTTCAGGCGATACACCGTCGCTGCGGCAGCGCTAGCCACCGCGGCCTTGACGTATCCATGGGCGACCCGGCCGTTGCTGTTATCGGCCTTGCGCACGCCCAGGGAACCGGTGTTGTTGAACAGGTTCACGAAGTCGCCGGCGGACAGCGCCTCGCTCGCCGTCGCCGGGACGGTGTTCGCCCCGATGCCGGTCGGCAGGAAGCTGATGTCCAGCTTGCCGCCGGCGTCCAGCGCCGGGATTTTCCCCGCGTCGCCGGCGCCGGCCGAGGCGGTGATCCCGAAGACTTGCTTGAGCTTGCCGCTGACAACGGCGATGAATCCCTGAGCCATGACGGATGTCCTATAGGTAGAGTGGTTGGAAGAAATTGAGGTTGATGCGCTGCGGGCCCGTGCTGCTGCCCAGGATAAGCTCAACCCCGTCGGCGGGAACCACCTGGGTGGGGATGCCGTCGGCGCCGTTGAAGACCAGGCCTGGCGCCCACGACCAACTGCCGTCGTCGAGTGCACCATCTCGCTGGATCTGGATGTCTTGGCCAGCCGCTGCCGCGGTGATGCTGATGCCGACCGCC
>Ga0180219_1001896_pt1 | contig 12884 bp, 9 predicted proteins | sample eDN3rd30CBELigMG_FD_151338 | JGI IMG/M metagenome (GOLD analysis project Ga0180219, IMG submission 151338) | Enriched Miracle-Growth compost microbial communities from Emeryville, California, USA - eDNA 3rd pass 30_C BE-Lig MG (version 2)... ...
ATTATGCCATACCGGCAGCACCGGGTATGTCGGTATTCCCTATCATACCAACAGGATACACACCCTTTAAAAAAGGAGAAAAAGTAAATAATACCGCTTTTTTCTATTTTCAGGAAGGTGAAATGCCTACAGCTACTGAACAAATCCTGTTTCCGTTGGTTCGGGAAAAGCAATCTCCATCATTTCGGATAGGAGCCATTGGCGATATTCAAGTGGGTGATACGGCTGAGATTGCCTATGCCAATAAAACGCTGTTTAAAGAATTGTTGGGCCGTCAGGATATGGCTTTCCATATGGTGTTGGGAGATTTGCTGAACGATAATTTACAGCATATGTCTACCATGAAAAATATGTTGAACACGTTACCGGTCCATTCGTGGGCAGTGGCCGGAAACCATGATCGGAATGTAGAACAGGCCATTCATAAGGACGATATTTTTAACGAAAATTTTGGTGCATCTACCTACGCTTTTAACTATGGGAATATCCATTTTATTGTATTCAATAATGTATATGCAACCGGTAAACGTTCATACGAAGGGCGTTTAAGCGAAGTGCAGCTGCGTTTTCTGGCGAATGACTTGAAATATGTACCCAAAGACCGGCAGGTGGTGATTTGCCAACATATACCCATGGTGTTTACCAGAAATAAGGATGCGGTATTGGATATTTTGAAGGCGCACAGCAAGGTTTTGATTTTATCTGCCCATATGCATACCATCAGTCGGCATTTTTTAGACCATGGCCGCATACAGGAAATCGTGGTCGGAGCTCCTTCGGGTACTTGGTGGACAGGCGAAAAAGACTGGCAGGGCATTCCACATGCATTGATGCAGGATGGGAGTCCACGAAACTATTTCACGGTTGATTTTAATAAAAAAGGTTATACATTACAGTATAAGGGAATCGGATTGGATGCATCTGATCAAGCAAGTGTAACGATGAATGGCGATACGGTGATTAGTAACATCTACGCCGGAGGCGATAGCACCCGGGTGCGCATGAAAATAGACGGAGGAGATTGGTTGCAGATGGAAAAAGTACGGCGCATTGACCCCTATGTTTTACATATCATTGAACGGAATCGTTCCAAAACATATCCAACCACAGGTAGTCGCTTGATTCCTTTGAGAAAAAGATTTTCTCCGCATATATGGCAGCAACTATTGCCGATAAATATGCCATCAGGTATTCATCAGCTACATATAGAAGCCGAGGATCCATTTGGATATAAAATGGAGACACCTGCAGTAATTCGTTTTGTGAAACCATAAAAAGTGGTTCAGCGTAATGAAATGTTTACACTGAACCATTGTGGTTTTTTACCGTGTAGTATAACCCCCATTGGCAAAAATGGTTTGCCCAGTGATCCACCAGCCATCGGTCACTAAAAATTCCACTAGAGGTGCTATATCCTCAATTTTGGTTAATCCACCTAAATCGGAAGCCGATTTATGGTAAGCTACTGCATCGTCACTTTCCTGTCCATAAAAGAAAGGAGTATCCATCGGGCCGGGTGCTACGGCAGTTACCGATATGCCACGCTGTCCAAATTCCTTTGAAGCAGCCCGGGTGAAATCTTCAACCGGTGCTTTGGCTCCTGCATAGGTAGAATAATAGCCCGTAAAGGCTGCCAATAGGGAAGTAACAATGGTACAGATTTTTCCGTTATCGTTTAATTGCTTTCCTGCTTCTTGAATGAAGAAGTAAGCAATTTTGGAATTGATATCGAACATACTATCATATTCTGCTTCGGTCGTATCTACAAAAGGTTTTTTTAACACTTTACCTACCGTATTGATGGCAATATCAACGCCTCCGTAACGCGCTTTGGTTTCATCAAAGAAACGCTTGATTTCAGCTACTTGGGTCAGATCGGCTTGGAATAAAAATGCCTCTCCGCCATTGGCCTGAATGGCCGCTAGGGTTTTTTCGGCTGCTGCCTGGGTTTGCTCACTATTGTAATGAATGGCTAGCTTAGCACCTTTTGTTGCTAGGTCTCTACTTAATAAACCGCCTAGGTTTTTCGCTCCGCCCGCAATAAGAACAACTTTGTCTTTCAGATCATTTCGTGCCATAATTTTTTTGTTTTGATTACTATGAGCACAAAGTTGTTTATTATAGATGTTGGTTCTATGGTGAACTTTTCTCTTTTTTGCTTTTCTCGAGGTACGCCTGCCGCCTAAATTGGCCTGGCGTTTGTTGGGTATATTTTTTGAAAAATTTGGAAAAGTTAGAAGGATCGTACGTTAACCGAAGTGCTATTTTAGCTACTGGCCAGTCAGAATCACGTAAAAGTTGTTTGGATCTGTCTAAAATTTTTTGATCGTAGAAAAAGCAGGGATGCTGTCCATATTGCTTTTTCATCAGCTGGATTAACTGCTTATGAGATACGGACAACCGATCAGCTATTTGGTTCAATTCAAACATCTGTATCACTTTTCCAGTCAACAAATCATCCAAATGTTGGTCTAGTAAATCAAAATATGCAGCTGTGATTTGCTCTTCTCTTTGCATGCGTATACTATTGTTTGATGGTAGTGGATAAATATAAATAATTTTTTCTAGAGGCTTTTTAATGCTCATTTGAACCTATGGTTGCTGCGTTTTGCATATCAGATGTTAAATTTATATAACGGTCAAGTTAAGCTATTGCAAATTCTCAAATTTATCCTTAACATTGCCTGTAAAGCGCTTAACCACATTTATGCCAACTGTTTATCAACAAGAGCGGGATAGTGATTGCTTATTGCTAAAACAATTAAGCGAAGGCAATCGTTTTGCTTTCGATGTGTTGTATAAAAAGTATTGGACGTTTGTTTTCAATAGCGCTTATAAACGGTTGAATGATGTAACGTTAGCCGAAGATGTAACCCAAGACGTCTTTACGCAGCTATGGCATCATGGAGGTAAACAAGAAATTAAAGACCTTCCAAGTTATTTATTTATTGCTACTCGAAACCGAGTGGTACGTTTATTAGAGAGGGAAAGTAAATACCGTTTGGTACCCGAATTACTTGATCACCTCAAGGGCTTATCAGAAAGCGCAGATGCAGCTTTATTGTATCAGGAATTGAAATTGGCTTATGAGGCATTGGTGGCAAATTTAACTTCACAGCAGCAACTTATTTTTAGAATGCGGTATTTCGAAAATTTCTCTGCTATGCAGATTGCCGAAAAATTGAACCTTTCACCAAAAACTGTTCGTAACCAATTAGGAAAGATTAGTCATAAAATACGTGCTGCGATGTTTATGATACCTATATTGTGGTTGTGTTTGTCTTGTTTTTAATAGTTTATTTCTGATAAACTATTAACATATGTTCAAAGGAACTTTTTTATTAATCAATTTTGATTCGATTGCCCTTCGCTCAAAGGCTTTCCGTGCGGAACGCACGGAGTTGTTCTTACTTTGTCCGCAACAAAGTAAGCAAAATGCCTGGCTGGTCTGTTCCGTTGCCATTCGTGGCCGGCATGCCCAGCCGCAAAAGGAGCCACCCCATTACACTGGCCAACCCTTCGTTTCCTCTTTTGCTACTTAACTGCATGCTTCGCAAAACATGATGCTAGGGCATGCCGACTGCCGATGGCTGCCTCCACAGACCTAGGCCATTTTCGTACTTTGGAACGGATTGTGCATGGCTTGCAAAGATAGCATGCATGGTGCTAATAGCACAAACTCCATGGGCCTGTGCGGTAGCTGAACGGCCTCATGAGATAAGCGTTAAGAAAAATTGGTGATGGGATGGACAGGAAATGAAGTGAGGAAGTGAAGTGAAATGAACGGCTCCACTTCATTGCGGGTGGTGCCAATTTTTTAGCGAAGATCATGCAGCCTTGACTTTTTGTCACCTTTTGTGCCAAGACAAAAGGTGTTAAAATAAATCTTCTTTTATTTTTTTCTTCCTGAAAAACAGGTGATTAACTGTTTTATTAGAAGAAAATGAAAAAAGCCACGGGCTATTTCCCCTTTCACGTATCTTATCTTATAACAAACCAATAATAAATGCAACTGAGTAAGGAAGAGTACAAACGTATCTTTAAGAAGTACCTAGCAGGCGAGGCGACTCCCGAAGAGGCACTTTTTGTAGAACGCTATTATGCAGCATTCGATACGGAAGGGGAATATACCGAATCGATCAATGATGCGGAGCGTACGCGTCTAGAGGTGCGGATGAAGGAGCGCCTTGACGATCAGCTTTTCTCCATACCGGAGATTCCTGTTAAATCTCGTCGCTTTAGTTGGTTAAAATACGCTGTTATTGTTAGCTTTTGTGTTGTAGGAATAGCACTTTTTTACTTTTCCTACCGACCTGACGAATCTAAGCGAGCACAACTTACAGCCGTAACACCTGTTGTAGAAAAACTTACCTTGAAGCTAGCCAATGGCCAAACCATTAATTTGGAGTCGGCAACAGCCGGTCAGACCATTAGCGATATCGGTGGCGTAACCATCGCTCACCAGGAAGACAATGAATTGGTTTATCAGCTGAATGAAGAAGCCTTGGGTACAGATGACACGCAGCTATATAACGAATTGACTATACCTAAAGGAAAACAGTTTAAGCTCATTTTACCTGATGGTACAAAAGTATGGTTAAATACCGCTTCTACGCTGCGTTATCCCGTTCGCTTTGGAAACCATGAACGACGGGTCATATTGAATGGCGAAGCGTATTTTGATGTAGCGGCCGATAAGAACAAGCCGTTCTTCGTGCAATGTAAGGAGAGCGAAATCAGTGTGACCGGTACACAGTTTAATGTGTCTGCCTATGCTGATGAAGGTAAAGTAAAAACGACGTTGGTAGAAGGACGGGTGGCAGTGTCTTATCAAAATCAACGCATCCAACTACAGCCGGGTGATCAGGTGATCAGTAATCAAGAGAACCGTCCGATGGAGAAGATCAGAGCCGATTTAGATCTAGCAACAGCTTGGAAGGATGGTTTTTTTGTATTCGATCAGCCTTTGGAAGAAGTAACACACTTGTTGGCGCGTTGGTATGATCTGCAAATTGGAATAGATGGCGATTTGCCCCAAAAGCGCGTGGCAGGAAGGTTTTCTAAAAAGCGCGATTTTCGGGAAATCTTAAATTACTTGGGGCAGTTAGGTGGTTTTTCTTACGCTGTAAATGGAAAACATGTCAATATTAAATATAACTAACTAACACATCAATAAACTAAACAAATGCATATGAGTTGAAACGTACACCATGAAAAAACCGGAAATGCGCCAACATTCCCGGTTCCCCTAGTAAAGAAGCTTTACTAGGTAAATAGACAATTAAAACTAATTCATCACACCAGTTTTAAAATCTTTGTAAACAAATGTATAGAAAATGCAGGATATATTGCTATGGGCTGAAATTTAATGCCCTGTTAAAAATAGCGATGATTATGAAGCTAACCGTGTTCATTTTATTTTTTACGGTTTTACAAGCTAGCGCGAAGATGACCTACGCACAGCGAATAACCGTTAATCTCCGAAATGTAAGCCTAACGGAGGTATTCAAGACCATTATGAAACAAACCGGATACGAGTTTTTATACTCGCCCGATGATTTCAAAGCGTATCAAAAATTAGACTTAGATGTTGCCAATAAGCCCTTTACCGAGGTATTGGATATGGCCTTACGCAACAAGCCGTTCAAATACAGTATTAAAGATAATGTGGTACTGATCGAGAAGCAAGCTGCGACAACCCTTGCACAACAACAAACCATTACTGGTTCAGTGGTGGATGAGCAGGGAGCGCCCATTCCGGGCGTGTCTGTACGCTTAAAGGACACCAATGTGGGTACAACAACAGATACCAAAGGAAACTTTACGATCAGTGTGCCAAACAACCAAACCGTTGTGCTCTTTACTGCAATTGGTTATATCACGGAAGAAAAGCCGGTAGCCAATGAATCGGTTTGGCGCATTGTATTGCGCGATGATGTGGCCAATTTGGACGAGGTCGTAGTGGTGGGGTATGGTACCACGACCCGTAAAAAATTGGTAAGTTCTGTGGATCAGGTACGGGCCAAGCAAATCGAGAACCGCCCGGTAGCCAACGTAACCCAAGCCTTGCAGGGTGCTGCACCGAGTTTGGCCATCCAACAGCGGAGCATGGACCCGAATAACAATCAGATGAACCTCAATGTTCGCGGTCTTTCCACTATTGGAGATAATACACCGTTGGTTGTAATCGATGGTTTGATTGTAGAGGCCGGGAGCCTGAATAAGTTAAACCCGGCTGATATTGAATCGATTTCAGTATTAAAAGATGCAGGGTCTTCGGCCATTTATGGCTCCCGTGCAGCAAACGGTGTTATCTTGGTTACCACAAAAAAGGGGAGTAAAAATCAATCGCCGACCATCAATTTAGGGGCGCAGTTTGGGATACAGGATGCACACGTACTCTTTCGCCCAGTGGCAGGCTATCAGAATGCAACCTTGAAAAACGTGGCTTTAACGAACGTGAATCAGGATCCACAGTATACGCCTGACCAGATTCGTGATTTGTATGAGCACCGAAATGAGGAATCCTGGTATTTCGATCAGATTTTAAAGAGTGCACCGCAACAAAATTATAATTTGAGTGTAGCAGGCGGAAATGAAAATACCACCTATTTGTTCTCTGGGGGGTATTTTAACCAGCGCAGTAATTTTGTGGGCGATGGCTTCGGTATTGAACGTTTCAATCTACGTTCGAATATTACCACAGAGTACAAGCGCTTTAAATTAACTTCCATTGTGGCCTATTCCCGTAACAATGGTAAGGCCAGCACCGCTAGTAATGCCATCATCAACTCTACACGTATCCCTCCTTATTATTATTATCAAATGCAGGCAGACAATGGGAAATATTTAATTAATAATGCCTTGACCGATCAAAACCCCTTGGCTGAATTACAGGAAGGAGGGTATCAAAATAGCGATAATGATTATTTTAATATCAACCTCGGTTTGGATTATAAAATCATGGATGGCCTCAAATTACGGGGTATATTTGGTGCTGATCTTCGTTCGGATCATCGTTATATCCGTCGCATACAGGTACCACTTTATACATCAGCAAATGCCGAAGCTCCGCAGGTGTATGTGAACTCCACCCGTAATACGGAAGATTTTAATGAAAAGGTTTCTTTATTAAATTATCAATTGCTCTTAGATTATAATAAGACCTTCGGAAAACATGACGTCTCGGGTTTATTGGGTGCCTCTAATGAGTCGTTGACCAGCCACAGAAATGAAGTAAAGTTGCAATTTACCGATCCCATTTTAGGGATACCAAATTCAGAAACGGAAATCAAAGTACCTGATAGTTATACCACGCCATCGGGCACAACAGAACGGAGCATCAACTCGGTATTCGGTCGTGGTAATTATACCTACGATAATAAGTACATGGCCGAATTTAGTTTCCGTTACGATGGTTCATCGAAGTTTCCGGAAGAACATCGATGGGGATTCTTCCCGTCGGGATCTTTAGGTTGGCGTGCGTCTGAAGAAAGTTTTATGGAGGGCTACCGGGATCGTGTCGGCGATCTAAAAGTGCGGGCTTCATATGGTGTCTTGGGAAATCAGAATATTGATGATTATCTCTACTTTACCACGTATACCTCTTACCCAAATACCTACGGGTTCGATAATGAAAGCGTATCGGGAGCCGGATTTACCATCGGAAGTCCGCTTTTACAGTGGGAAGTAGTTCATACCGCCAATGTTGGAGTTGATGCTACCTTCTTAGATGGGGCGCTCAATGCGTCTTTCGATTACTTTCAGAGTAAAACGACGGAGATCTTAATGGATCCGGTAGTGCCCACTGTATATGGTACAAAGCCAGGGAGAATCAATGCGGGATCGATGAAAAATAAAGGATGGGAGCTGACGATAAACTATCACCTCAAAACAGGAGAGGTTGATCATACGTTTGGAGCCAATATTGGGGACACGCGTAATAAAATGACCTATGTCGAGGGTGGGCAAGATATCTATACTGCCGATCGTATGAACCGGATTCGCCGAGCAGGATTGCCTTATGAAGCGTATTATGGCTTTAAAACAGATGGCTATTTCCAAAGTATGGAAGAGATTGAAACCTCGGCTTTACCAGTCGGCATTGATGCATCTGACCTGCGTCCGGGCGATGTGAAATATGTGGATCGGAATAACGATGGCGTCATCGATTCGAAAGACCGCTTCGTATTGGGTAATGGATTTCCGCGTTATACTTTTGGCTTTACTTATGATGTGCGATTTAAAGGCTTTGATTTCAGTATGCTTTGGCAGGGTGCGGGCGAACGCGATATGCTCGTGCGTGGCGAATTGGTAGAGCCTTTCCATGAAAACTACTCCTATGTGATTTACCAGCACCAATTGGATTATTGGACGCCGACCAATACGGATGCCAAATGGCCTAGGCTAACTGCTGTAAGTTCTACTTCACAGGCAAATAATTACCAAATGGGGTCTGATTTATTTAAATTCAGTGGAAGTTATATCCGGTTGAAAAATATTCAATTGGGTTATACCTTACCCCAAAGTTTGAGCCAAAAAATGGGCTTAAAAAATATTCGGGCATTTGTAAACGCGCAAAATCTATTGACCCTCTCCAAGAACTCCTGGATTGACCCAGAATCGTCTGAGCTCGATGCCAATATGAGCGGTAGTGCCAACAGTGCACGGAACTACCCTACCTTGAAGTATTATGGTTTCGGATTGGATGTTTCATTTTAAATGAATTGACAAAGATGAAGAAGATAATAAAATATATATGTCTGGTGGGAATCGCTGCAGGTTTGTCTGTATCTACAAGCTGCAATAAGATGTATACACCACCTACCGATCGATATACCGATGCGAATTTTTGGGAGTCTTTCGATAACGCCGAACAGATGGTCGATATGGCTTACAATCAGATGTATTCGGCAGACAAAATGTGGAATGATGAGGCGTTGAGCGATAATATTTTCGAAGGACGGTCCAATACGGATCAGCGAAGTATCCGGAATGGCACAGCCGATCCATCACTCGGTTTATTCGCCAGCGAGTGGGAAGCAGCATATGGTGGTATTAAAACCTGTCATATATTTTTAGCCAATGTAGACAAAGTGCCAAATGCAGATCCTGCGTTGAAAGCACGGCGAGTGGCTGAGATACGGTTTATACGGGCTTTTCTTTATTTCCGTTTGGTGAATTTCTATGGAGCTGTTCCTTTCTTTACCGAAGATATTACTTTGGATGAGGCAAAAACAATTTCCCGTACACCGAAAGCAACGGTACTGGAGTTTATCCACAGCGAGTTGGATGAAATTATAGATGTTTTACCTAGTCGGGATGAGTTGGCTGGCGCGGATAATGGGCGGATTACGAAAGGTGCTGCAGTGGCTTTTCAGGCCAGAGCCTATCTGTATGAAAGCAATTGGCCAAAAGTTGTGGAATATACCGAGCGCTTGATTAATGAACAGTCGATTTACGGCAGTTATGCGTTATACGGCAAATATGCGGATTTATTTACAGCTGCACAAGAATACAATCAAGAAGTAATTTTAGATTATAGTTATGTGCCGTCCCTAAAAATGTGGGGCAAGCTTTATGATGCAGCACCGCTTTCGGCCGGTGCTCGCTTAAATGCTTACGCACCTGTACAAGAGTTGGTGGATAATTACCTGATGCTAAACGGAAAAACGATTCAGGAAGATGATACCTATGATGAGGATAATCCCTATGTCAATCGCGATCCACGTATGGCGGCTACCATTGTGTTCCATGGTGGCAAATGGACACATTTTGATGGGCATGAGGCTACGATTTATATTAAACCCGGAACGGGAACAAGCGATGCCGAGAAAGCCGATGTATATGCGGGTGCAAGTAGTAACCAAACATCTACCGGATATTATATCAAAAAATACTATGATATCACGGCTACCTTAACTTTTGATGCCGGTTTAAACATCATCATGTTCCGCTACGCCGATGTGTTGCTCATGTATGCAGAAGCGAAGTTTGAATTAGGTGAAATGGACGCTTCGGTTTGGAATCAGACGATACGGGCTATTCGTGAGCGTGCCGGTTTTAAAGCAGGTGCGGCATTGGAATACCCGACATCTTTGTCGACCGAAACGATGCGCGAAACCATTCGAAATGAACGTCGCAGCGAATTAGCATTAGAAGGCTTGCGTTACTACGACATTGTACGCTGGAATGCAGGGCCTGAATACTTGGACGGATACATCCATGGCGCCAAATTTGCCAATGGAAACAACAGTTATATCCAACTGGACAACCGGAAATTTGATGAAAGCAGGGATTATCTGTGGTCCGTTCCACGCGATGAAATGGATAAGAACGGTAATCTAGCTCCGAACAATCCGGGGTATGCAAATTAACAGGGTATTATTTTTTTAAATGAAGAATAAAATGAATACGACAATCAAATATATAGGGCTTTTCTTTTTAGCGATCATCAGTCTGCATGCTTGTAAAACCGATGATATGAATTATGTGGACACCCAAGTAACAGCAGTTAAAACACTGTATGAACCAGCCGAAAATAAGGCAGTTAAATTATTGAATTCTGAAAAGGCATCATTATACTTTGAATGGCAAACAGTAAAGGTAGAAGATGGTGGAGCAGCCTCTTATGAGGTGCTCTTTGATAAAGTGGGGGGTGATTTTTCAAACCCAATTTATACGGTGGTTTCGGATAAGAATGGTTTTTCGAATGGTGCTACCATTGCGCATAAAGTAATGAATAAAATTGCTGCCGCAGCGGGGATAGAATCGGCTACTAGCGGAGATGTAATTTGGACAGTAGCTGCGTCGAGAGGGATTAATACGGTATTAGCAGAAGAAACTAGAACACTTAATATTACGACTTTAGAAGGCATTGATGCACCTAGTGAGTTGTTTATTACGGGTGAAGCGACTGAAACCGGAACAGATTTGGCTGCTGCCTTATCATTTAATTCAACAGGCCCTGGTGAATTTGAAATTTATACCAAACTCGAAGCTGGGAAAACCTACCATTTTGTTGACGGAATTAATGGTACACCGCGTATGTTCTATTCAGAAGATGGAAGCCGTTTAAAAGAATCAACAGAAGAAGCGGAAATTACAGCATCTAAAACGGGAATTTATCGGATTAACCTGGATTTCAGCGTGGCAACTATTAGCTATACCGAAATAACAAGCATAGGTTTGTGGTTTTGTCCATCTAATAAAGTCATCTGGAATCTGGAATATCAGGGCAAGGGCGTATGGACCGGTACGGGTGTGGTTAATTTTAAACAAGAAAGTTGGGGTAAGGATCAGCGCTATAAATTCCAGATAGAAACGGTTAGTGGAGGTAAAGCAGAAACGAAGCAAATCGGTACCGTGAATACTACAGATAGTGCTCCAACGGACGGTTCTGATCCCTCTTATTACTACGTGCGTGTGCTGCCCAATGTAACACAATGGGATGATAAATGGAAGTTTATGGATAAAGTAGATGGGAAGTCGACTACGATTTCTCTGTTGATGCAGGGTGCGGAATATACGCATACCGTTACCGTGAACTAATTGAAAATTATCTTTTTGAATGGTTATCTGAATAAATTCAATTTTCTTCGGATAACCTTCAATAAAGAAACAAAACGCGACAGTATGAAGAAGCTTTTAATATTATTTATCGCCTGCACCACACTATTTGCTTGCGATAAAATTGAAGATGAATATACCTATGGAGAAGATCCGGTGATCGACTGGAATGACGCTGCCAATCAATCGACCGATGCGCTGATTGGCCAGTTTTGGAATGCCGATGGCTATTTCAACTATGGTAGCAACGGCACCGATGTGGGGTTTCAGTACTGGCCCAATGCACATGCCATGGATGTGTTGATCGATGCTTACATCCGCACAAAGGATGAAAAGTACAAAGATTACTTTAACAAATGGTATGAAGGTGTGAAAGTGAAGAACGGCCATACGTACTACAATGTGTTTTATGACGACATGGAGTGGAATGCCTTAACTATGTTGCGTCTGTATCAGGTAACCAATGAAGAGAAATACCTGAATACCGTAAAAGAACTGTGGACGGATATTGCTGGTGGTTGGAATACGGATTATGCCGAAGGGGGAGTAGCTTGGAAAAAGGATATGCTGTATAGCAAAAATGCCTGCTCGAACGGGCCGGCCAGTATCTTAGCTGCCCGTTTGTACAACATCACACAAGATGAAAGTTATAAGGAGTGGGCCGAGAAGATTTACGATTGGCAGAAGAATACCCTTTATGAACGATCTACTGGTGCAGTTTACGATAACATCAACGGCCAGACCAATGTGATTAGCTCTGTAGCTTTGACTTATAACCAAGGCACATTTTTGGGTACAGCGGTTGAATTATATCGTATAACTGGCGATGAGGTTTACTTGAACGATGCACAGAAGATTGCTAATTATACCTTGACGAAATGCATTGATCAGAGTAATAATATTTTACGGAATGAAGGAACGGGCGATAATGCCTTGTTCAAAGGTATTTTTATACGCTACTTTTTAATGCTGCTGGAAGAGCAGCATCTAAACAGTGCATATCGCAATAAGTTTGAAACTTTTTTTAAGAACAATGCCATCAGTATTTGGACCAAAGGATGTTATCCACAAACCTTATTGTTTGGTCCAGCTTGGAATGAGCCACCGGTAGGCGAAGCACAATTGACCGCACAAGCCAGCGCCTGCATGGCAATTGAGGCCATGGCTAGCTTTACTAAATAATAATAATGAAGGCGTCTAAAAAGGGCGCCTTCTTTTGTTTTATATGGGCTTGTGGTCTCTACCGGTTTTAGGCGGTTACCCTAGGCTGCCAGCGGTTGATATCGGTAATTTATCCATTGCTGATCATAAATAAG